>Ga0194132_10002460_pt1 | contig 34591 bp, 29 predicted proteins | sample TA2KigOf80mmetaG_FD_148612 | JGI IMG/M metagenome (GOLD analysis project Ga0194132, IMG submission 148612) | Freshwater microbial communities from Lake Tanganyika, Tanzania - TA2015054 Kigoma Offshore 80m | ecosystem: Environmental > Aquatic > Freshwater > Lake | place: Tanzania: Lake... | reverse complement strand
AAATCGGGACGACTGGGTGCGGCGTTTGGTGATGGCTACCTGAGGATTTTCGAGATTCGTTAACCACCAGCGCGCTCGGAGGGACTCGAACCCCCAACCTTCTGATCCGTAGTCAGATGCTCTATCCGCTGAGCTACGGGCGCCTTGCGGAGCCTGAGTCTAGCCAGCGCCCAGCGTGTCGACGCCCCCGCCCTGGGCGCTCAGCGAGCGTTCCGAGGTGACTTCCGTCAGACTGAGGCCATGACTTCAGATTCCCCTCAAGCCCTTACCCGACGCGACGCGCTTCGCGGTGCCGCGGTGCTCTGCGGCCTCAGCCTGCTGTCGCTGGGCATCTCCGAGGCCCAAGCCGCTGCGCCCGGCAACACCGGGGTGCTCCTGCCCGATGGCCGCGTCAAGATCACACCGAGCAAGATTCCTGCGCTGGCCAAGGTCGGTGGGTTCACCGCCATCCTTCCCGTCAAGGGCACTCCTGCTGCCGTACGCCGTACCAGGACCAACACCTACATCGCCGTGTCGCTGGTTTGCCCCCACGCCGGCTCGCTAGCCAAGCCGGAGGCGAGCGGCTTCACGTGCAGTGCCCACGGCTCGCGCTTCAACACGACGGGCACGCTCATCGACGGACCCGCCACCACCGGGCTCACCCGCCTCAAGGTCGTCCGATCAGGCAAAGACCTGATCATCGGCTAGACGCCGACGGGGCCGCCCGCATGGACGACCCCGTCGAGGCGCGGAGGCGGAGGGATTTGAACCCTCGATGGGCATTTAGGCCCAAACCCGCTTAGCAGGCGGGCGCCATAGACCGGACTAGGCGACGCCTCCCTGGGGCCTGAGCCCCTTTGTGGTCGGGTCAGGTTACCCGGTGGCTGATTGACACGGCACACTGATGTCGCGTGAGCGCAGATTCACCCGCGACGTCGACCCTCGTCATCGATTGCGGTGGCGGTGGCATCAAGGCGACCGTCATCGACGAGACCGGCACCATGCGGGCCCAACCCGAGCGCGTGCCGACGCCGTACCCCCTGACGACCAAGCTTTTCGTCAAGACGCTCGTCGACCTCAGCAAGCGCATGCCGCATGCGACGCATGCGACGGTGGGCCTGCCGGGGATGATCCGCCACGGCGTCGTCGTCGCGACCCCGCACTACATCACCGTGCGCGGGCCCCGCACTCGGATCGATCCCAACCTCGTCAGGCAGTGGAACGGCTTCGATGCGCGAGAGGTCCTGCGCGAGGCGCTCGGCATCCCCGTGCTCGTGCTCAACGACGCCGAGGTGCACGGCGCCGGAGTCGTTGCCGGCAAGGGACTAGAACTCGTCCTCACCCTGGGCACCGGACTCGGCTGCGCCCTCTTCGACGGCGGCCGCCTCGCTCCCCACCTCGAGCTCTCGCAGGCTCCCGTGCGCTGGGGGTTGTCCTACGACACCTACATCGGCGAGCACGAACGCCGCCGCCTAGGCGACAGCCTCTGGTCGCGCCGCGTCGTTCGCTGCATCGACGGCCTGCGTCCGATGTTCATGTGGGACCGGCTCTACCTCGGCGGTGGCAACTCGCGCCACATCACGCCCTCTCAGATCGCCAAACTCGGCGACGACACGGTCATCGTGCCCAACGCGGCCGCCCTCGTGGGTGGCGCGCGTGCCTGGCAGTTGACCGTCGACTAGCCCCGCAGGATCGGGCGGGTCAAGCAGGTAGGCCCGCCCTCGCCCTTGGTGATCTCGCTGGCCGCGTAGACGTGTACGTCGCAGCCCCGCGCAGACAACGCCTCGGCGGTCGCGTCGTTGCCGGAGGCCAGCACCACGACTCCGGGTGCCACGGCAAGCACGTTGCCGCCGAGCGTCACCCAATCGTCCTCGGGCACGCTCAGCAACTCCACGCCGCGACGGCGCAATTCCTCCAGCATCGCCACGGGCGCAAGGCGCTCGTATACGACCGCGAGGTCTTCGCGCACCGGTGATACCACCGACATCAGATGAAGGCACCACTCCGGACCCTGGTCATGGGGCACGTCGTACACCTCGATATCGATGCCGCGCGGAGTGAGGATCGCGCGCAGTTGGCTCACGGCCGCCGCGTTGGTGCGATAGCTGCGACCGACCGCAAGTGTCGTGTCATCGAGCCAAAACATGTCTCCGCCATCAGCCGTCGCAGTGCCTTCGAGGCGACCGGTCACAGACACGCCAAGATCCTCAAGATCCGCACACAGTCGCTCCGGCTCGCCCACACGCACCGGCTTGGCCGCACTCAGCTGGATGACCCCATCGGCCACGACGAAGGCAGGGTCGTATACGAAGCACGAGTCGGGCAGCCCTTCGAGCGGCGGCAGCACGGCTACATCGCAGCCGAGGCCCTGGAGGATCGCGACGAATTGGGCGTGCTGCTCGAGGAGGACCTTGATGTCGAGGGGCTGCGCCCAATGAGCCCTGGCGAAGTCGGACGCCGGCGCCGGCGGTCGGACAGCCACCCGTCGCAGCGGTGCCACCATCGACGTGACGCCGTAGTCCATGGCCCTCACCCTTGCATGCGCCGAAGCAACTGGGTTATCCGCACCTGGTTGTAGCGCAGGACGAGGAAGAACACCGTGTTGCCGACGCCCACGATGAGAAACCAGATGAGCATCGTCCACCATGGATTCCACAAAATGAGAGGAATGAACGTGAAGGCTGATAGGAAGTGCACCCACTCCCCGCGTCTGACCTCGACGAGATAGGCCTGCAGGCTGGCGGCGTCGATCCCGTAGAGCGAGGACTTGCTCTCCCCACCCATCCAGGACCCACCCTCGGGAAGCCACTTGGAAAACCAAGAGATTCCGATGCGGCGATACCTGCGTACGGTGTCAAAGCGGGTGAGTCTCAACGGCCCGATATCGCGGCTGAACCACGAATCAGGGCACCGTGGGGCGAGGAACCCGATCGTGATCGCCATGGCGACAAGCACGAGGAAGTCGACAAGCAGCAGCAGCGCTGCCGATCCCGCGTCCATGTCGCTCTCCCACCCCTCCCGGGGTGATGCTACGGAAGGGGAGAGGGGAGGTCGCGTGCGTGGTAGTCCTGGCCGTGCTTGTCGCCGCACGTCAGATCTACACGCGTCGTGGCGTCATCGAACGCATCCACTAGGCAAGCGCGCCAGCAGCCCACTCGGCGGAGGGAGTGGGATTTGAACCCACGGAGACGGGTTACGCCTCAACGGTTTTCAAGACCGTCGCCTTCGGCCGCTCGGCCATCCCTCCTTGCTGCCACTTTGCGGTCGCAGCCCCAGCACCCTATCCGGCGTTCGGATTGACCCACTGGACGGCGGACTCGTCGACAGCGATGACCGCCCACGTGCCGCGATCGTCAGCCGTGATCAGTCGATACGCCGGGAGGATCAGCAGCGTCCCGTCGGACTGCCAATACTGAGCGAGCGTGGGCTCGGCGCCCGTCACCGTGATGGGGTCCCACCACACCTGGACCTTGCCTGGATCGCCAGCGGGCACACTCGGCGTATCGCTGGTCGATGGCGAGACCACGGTATCGCTCGACACCGCACTGCCCGCCACGGTGCCCCGGGCCTTGGCCATCGGCACGACGCCGCCGTAGTCCAGGGGAGTCGGACCGAAGGCGGTGAAGCGCGGGTCCTGCGAGCGCAGCACCGCCGTGAAGGCACCAACGATCGGGTAAGCCGGGACCGGCTCCAGGCCTGCGGCGAACCCGTTGGCCCACAGCACGTCCTTGTGGTCAAAGGTGAAGGACCAACTCAGCTGTGTGCGATTGCCGCCAACTCGCTGCCAAGCAGTAGCCCACGTCGTGATGCCGTCGGTGCCCGCCTCCCACTCGATGTCGATGCCAGTGGCCGGATCTTCGCTTACGCCGATGGTGGAGAGGATCTTGCGGGCCGCGCGCACGGCGTCCTGCTCACTCACTGCCTCCTTGGTCGGCTCGCATTCGGCCACCTCGGGAGCGCCGGGGTCAACAGAGCCCGCTGATCCACTCGCCTCCGCGGGGGCGGGCTCGGGGAGCGGGGTGACCCCACAGTTCCACGGGTTCTTCGTCGGATCGTAGTAAGACCACGACACCAGCGCGTCATTGGCCACGTAGATCATCGGTCCGGTGCCATCGCTAGGACCGACGACGATTGAGCCGTTTTCCTCGCGAGGCTCACCCTTGATGCCGAAGGCCTTGGCGAGCTGCGCGGCAAGGGCGGCGGCGTCGATTCCTTCGGAGGTCAGGCGGTAGCCGGTGGCGGTGCCGGACTCGTTTGGCAGTGACGGGTCGGGCTCGAACGTCGATCCCCACCCGGGCCAGATCGCCATCTTGGCATCGGCCGGCTGCGACGACATTGCCTCGGGCGCGCCCATCGGTGCGCCGCCGGCGTTCTGTGCACCCACGGCGGCCATCTGCGGTGAGTTCGGTGCCGCGCCGATCACAGGGAGCGACTCCTGAGGAGTCGGTACGGCCGCCGTGACAGTGTCAGTCTGCGGCGCAGTCACTCGTCCGACAGCGGCGCCCGCCACGGTCGTGCCTGCAAGGAGGCACACTCCGGCGGCGACTGCGCCAATGACGTAGGCGGTGCGCCTGCGTCGTAGCGGAACGACATTGGTCGTCGGTGCGGCAAGCACCTTGGCGCGAATCGCGGCAATGTCAGGGTCGGGGGCCGATGCTGCGGGGTCGACAGCGGCGAGCCGCTCCTGCGGGTCCTGCGGGGTCTGATCGGTCATGGTGGACACCTCCACCCTGCCTATGTCAGCGAACGGGCGCTTCTTGCACGTCTGCCGCGGAAATCTCCTCCGCGAGACGGGTCCGGGCGCGCGAGAGCGCGGCCCCCGCTCCGCCCACCCCGATGCCGAGGGCTGTGGCGAGCTCATCGCCCGACAGCCCTTCCCACGCGGCCAGTCGGAGGACCTCACGATCGCGCGGCGAGAGGCGCTGCCAAGCGCTCACCAGTACGGCGTCGTCACACACGAGGACGGCCGGATCGCCCTCGTCGATCGCGTCAAGGTCACCGAGATCAGCCACGGGCACTTCGGTGCGGCGCCTGCGGTGATTGGCGAGCACGCGTCGCGCGACGGCGTACAGCCAAGGAAGGGGCTCGGACGCCGGAATGTCCTGGCGCTTCTCCCAGGCGATGAGGAAGACATCCGCCGTGAGGTCATCGGCAGTGGCCGCCGGATCCGCGGCATTGGTGAGGCGTCGGTGCAGGTAGCGGCGTACGGGCACGGCGTAGGAGTCGAAGATCGACTCCAGGCTTACCTCCGGCATGACGCCTCCTCAGGTCCAGTCTGCCCCTTCTGACGCGCCACGCCCGCGTTCGGATCCCATTCCCTAGTCGAATCCCAGGCGCTGGGCGTCCTCGGCGACGTCAATGTCATCGCTTGCCCCCCACGCGTCGATGAGGGAGATGACCGTGCGCGGCCGCAGGGCATCCAGCACCACGCGGACCGATTGATTCGCGCCGTCTCCCAAGGGCTTGAGCACCTCGCGCAGGTGGGGCACGGCATACACGGCCGTCAGTGGCTGCTCCCGCCCGGCGGTATCCAGCACCGTGGCGACCGCGCCATCGTCGATGACCGTCAGGAGGGCCGGCACCGCGTCGGCACCGCGCGGTGCATCGCCCGCAAGCACGACGACGTGGGTGGCGTCGAGGGGCAGTGCCGCGACACCCGCAATGAGGGCAGCGCACGGGCCGCCGCCCACGGGCATCTCGCGCACCCAGGTGACGTCGGTCGACAACTCGCGCTGTGGACCGACCACGATGACGGGATCGGCAACGCGGGCCACGCCCTCGACGGTCACGTAGAGCAAGGTGCGGCCTCTGGCATCGCGCAGGTCAAGCTTGTCGCTGCCGAATCGACGGGACTCACCCCCGGCAATGACAATCGCGGCTACGGAGCCCACTCGGGCTTCCTCTTCTCCAGGAACGCGGACATGCCCTCGCGGGCCTCGGCGGACGTGAAGAGTCCCGCCGACATCTCGCTCGTCCAGGCGAACGCCTCGGCACGCTCCATGGTCGGCACGCGTCGCAGCAGCGCCTTCGTGTTGCGCAGTGCCTCGGGGCCGCCCAGGAGCAGCGCGTCGACGTAACCCTGGACGGCGGCATCGAGGCCATCCGGCTCGGCTACTGCCGTGACGAGACCGGCCGAGAGCACACGGTCGGCATGGACGCGTTCGCCGGTGAGCAAAAGTTCCTGGGCATCACGACGATGCATGACCTGCAGGCAGACAACGGAGATGATCGCCGGCGCCACACCCACCCGCACCTCAGAGAACGCGAAGCGCGCATCGGTCGACGCCACCGCGATATCGCACGCGGCCACAAGACCGTTGCCGCCACCGGCGACGTGCCCCTGCACGCGGGCGATCAGCGGCTTGGGGTGATCGACCATGGCGGTCAGCAGGTCGGCGAGGGCGCTCGTGCCGCCCTGCGCATACCCACCCTCGGCCACCGCGAAGGCCGCGAGGTCCGCACCCGAGCAGAACGTCGATCCGCTGCCGGTGATGACGACCACTCGCACGGCATCGTCTTCGGCCGCCGTCCGCAGGTGCTCGACCATGAGTTGCATCGCGGCGATGTCGAGCCGGTTCTTGGCGTCGGGCTGGTTGAGCGTGATCGTGGCGAGCGGGCCGGCGATGACGTAGGCGACCGCGGTGTCGCTCACTTCTTGCCCATGCCTTCCATCATCGTGATGACACGCAGCATGACCTCGTCTGCGCCTCCACCGATGGAGGCGAGTCGGGCGTCGCGGAAGTAGCGCGCCACCCACATCTCCTCGGCGTAGCCCATGCCGCCGTGGAACTGCACGCACGCGTCGGCCACCTCGCGCGTCAGGCGGCCGGTCTTGAGCTTGGCGACCGTTGCCTCGCGGGTGACGTCGTTGCCAGCCAGGTACTTGTCGGCGGCGTACTGAAGGAAGCCCTCGACGGTGTCGACGTCGGCGTAGAGCTCGGCCAGCTTGTACTGCAGGTATTGGTTGGCGAGCAGGGGCTTGCCAAACGCGATGCGCTGCTGCAGGTAGTCCTTGGTGCGGTCCAGTGCCTTGCGCGCCCCCACCGCCGCGATGTAGGCGCCGACGAGTCGCTCATCTTGGAACTGCGCCATTTGCTGCTGGAAGCCCCGACCGGCCTCGCCCACCGTGTTGCTGATCGGAACACGCACGTCGTCGAGCACGATCTCGGCGGTGTCGCTGGAGTGATTGCCCATCTTCTCGATCTTGCGGCCGACGCTGAAGCCGGGCGTTGTGGTGGGGACGACGATGAGGCTCATGCCGTGGTAGTCGCCGGGCTGCGAGTCATCGGTGCGGGCGAGCAGGCACAGCCAGTCGGCCTGAGTGCCATTGGTGATCCACATCTTGCGCCCGTTGATCACCCAGTCATCGCCATCTCGGACCGCTCGCGTGCGGATCCCGGCCACGTCGGATCCGGCGTCGGGCTCGCTGACCGCGATCGAGCACACCATCTCGCCGCGCAGTGTCGGCTCGAGGTAGGTCTTCTTGAGCTCATCCGATCCGAAGCGCGCGAGGGCGGGAGTCGCCATCGACGCCTGCACGGCGATGGCCATGGGCACGCCCGCGCACTTGATGCGCCCGAGTTCCTGGGCCATCACGTAGGTGAAGGAGTGGTCCGCCCCGCCACCCCCGAACTCCGGGTCGTATTCGAGTCCGAAGGCACCGACCTCGCCGAGCTTGGGGAAGAGCTCATGGGCGGGGAAGATGCCCGCCTCCTCCCATTCGTCGACAAAGGGGTTGATCTCCTCGTCGACCAGCCGCCGCATCGACTCGCGGAAGTGCTCATGCTCCTCGGTGAACTGCATCTCATCCCCTTCTTACCGGTGTCAGGCCGAGGGAGCCGGCCCACAGTGCTGTGAGTGTCGCGACCGCGATGTCTTCATCGTGGGTCTCGCCGCGGCCAAACCAGTGACGGGCAAAGCCCTCGACCATCGCGCACAGCGCCGCCGCGGCGGCATGCGCATCGAGATCGGTGCGCGCCATGCCCTCGTCCTGCAGGTGGCGCAGTGTGGCGGCCACCCGATCGACGTGCGCCTTGCGCAGGCCGGTGAGCACAGAGCGGAAGGACTCATCGGTGGTCGCCGCCTGCTCCACCACCTCGAGGAGTCGAGCGTTCGCTCGATAGGCGTCGAGGTAGGACCGATTGGCGCGCTCGATGCGTGATACCGGATCGGAATCGTCCGGCGCGCTGAGCGAGGCATAGAGTTCGCCGACCAAAGACTCGACGACGGCCATGAGCACGGCCTCCTTGGTGGAGAACCAGGTGTAGACGGTGCCGTGGCTGACCCCGGCCGCTTCTGCAAGGTCGCTCATGCGCGTGCCGTCGTAGCCGCGCTCCTCGAAGACTCCGCGAGCGGATGCGACGAGCGCATCGCGGGTGCGACGACCGCGGTCGGTGAGCGGGACGGCGCTCATGCGAGATCAACCTTTGCGTCCGGGAGAAGATGGCGGGGGACAGGAACAATGCGCGATCGCAGGTGCTCTCCGAGGCCCTTGGCCTGCGGGTCGCTGCGCGCGTTCTCCCCCACGCCGCGGCCGAGCAGTCCGTGGATGACGATATTGACGGCATGCAGGTTGGGCAGGGGGTGCACGTCGATGGCAAGTAGGGCCGCCTCAGGCAGCAGTTCGCGTACGCGATCGGGCGTCAGGAGCGAGACAAGCCAGGCGTAGACCTCATCGCGAAGTGGCATGGCGGCGGGAATCCACGCGCCGATGTTGGCGTCACCGCCCTTGTCGCCACTGCGCGCATCCACGACCACGCCGAGAGGGACGCCGAGCACCGAACTCTCGCGCACCTCGGGCAGGGCCACGGCTGGCGCGTCGACCAGCACCGACGTCTCGCTGCGCAGGTAGCTCGCGACCGGCACCGCCTGGCCGTCGACGGTTACACTCGCCGGCACTGCCGCACGGTTGACCGTCGTGGGCCAGTAGACGCCGTAGGGGCTGCCCTCGCCGGGCGGCGCCGTCGGGAACATCCCGGGATAGGAGGCGAGCGTCGCTTCGATCACCGCGGTGGTGAAGGGCTTGGCCACCGCCTTCAGATCGCTGTCGCGCACCGTGATGCGCAGGAAGGACTGCGCCTGGTCGGCCGTCGCCGGATCGATGTAGGAAGTGGGAGACCAGTCGACATCGAGCTCGCGCACGGACAGCGACGAGCGAGTTGCGCGCGTCGACGCGGAGAGGCCCGGCTCCAGGGCCTCGGCCAGGGACAGGCCGGTAATGGTGCGCAGTGCCAGGTCGGCCTTGGCGTCGGGATCCAGCCCGGTCATCACCAGCGTCATGGAGTTGCGGAAGCCACCGAGGTAGTTGGCAGCGACCTTGAGCCGCTCGGGGGCGCTCTCGCCGCGCACACCCCAGATGCGCACCCGATCGTCCCCCTCCTGCGCGAGTTGGATCGTGTCGAAGCGCGCGGTCGCATCCGGGTTTGCGTAGGCGCGGCTGCCGATCTCGTAGAGCAACTGCGCGGTGACGGTGCCCACGGTCACCACACCGCCGGTGCCCGCATGCTTAGTGATGATGCTCGAGCCGTCGTCGGCGACCTCCGCGATGGGGAAGCCGGGATGGAGCAGGTTCAGGCCCTGGAAGAAGGAGTAGTTGCCGCCAGTGACCTGTGCGCCACACTCGATGGCGTGCCCGGCCACGATCGCTCCGGCAAAGCGGTCCAGTGCCGACGGATCTCCGGCCGCGGCATCGGCGTACGACCAGCCGTGCCACCACGCCGCCGGGCCGACGACGAGAGCGGCATCGGTAACGCGCCCAGTGATGACGACATCGGCACCTGCGGAGAGCGCCGCCGTGATCGGCTCGCCACCGAGGTAGGCGTTGGCGGTGATGAAGTGCACGCCGTCGGGGAGTTCGCGGGTATCGAGGTTGCGCCACTCCTCGTCGAGCGCGCCCATGCGGGGCATGAGGTCATCGCCCGTGACGACCGCCACGCTCACCGGGCCGATGCCGAGGCGCGCGATGATCTCCGACAGCGCGTCGGCGCACCCCTGGGGATCAAGTCCTCCCGCATTGCTCACGACGCGGATGCCCTTGTCACGACAGGTGCCGAGCACCTGCTCCATCTGCGCCAAGAAGGTGCGTGCGTATCCGGCACCCGGTCCATGCTTCATGCGCTGCCGAGCGAGGATGAGCATGGTGAGTTCGGCGAGCCAGTCTCCGGTCAGCACATCGATAGGACCGCCATCGACCATCTCGCACGCGGCGCTGAGGCGGTCACCGAAGAATCCACTGCCGTTGGCGATGATGATCGGCCGGCTCATGTGGGCTCCTGCTTGATGTCGAGCACGACGACGATCGCGTGGGCATCGACGGCCTGCCCCGGCTCGACGAGCACCTCGATCACCACGCCATCACTGTCAGCGGTGATGCGGTGCTCCATCTTCATCGCCTCCAGCACGACGAGGGTTTGCCCGGCGGTAACCCGGTCACCCGCCTTTACGTCGACGACCGTAACCGTGCCGGGGACCGGCGTGGACGGCCCACGGGCGCCGGCGTCGGCCTCGCGGTCGGCGAATCTCGGCTGCTCGCGCCACTGCGTGGACCACAGCGGGTCATCGACGCAGATCAGGTCGCCGTAGCGCGTCACTCGACACCGCGCCTGGATGCCCCCCAGGGTGATGTCGACTGCATCGTCGGCGCCTCGAACGCCCACGTCGCCGAGGTCACGCGGCTCGTCGGCGAAGGGATCGGCACCGCCGTCGAGTACGCCGGCGGCGAAACCATTGCGCGTGCGCTGGTAGGCCACGATTCGGGAGTCGCCGCCAAGTCGCTGGAGTCCGAGTAGCTCATGCACCGCCGGCACATTGCGCCAGCCGGCGGCCACGCCGTCAGGAGTCGGCCCGGCGTCGCCCACGACAGCCACGCAGTGACGGTCGAGCACGATCCCAGGGACGGCGGCGTCAAGGGTGGTCGGCTCTTCGTCGAGGAACGCCGTCGTCGTATCGCCGATGGCGAAGCGTAGGGACTCGAGGATCGCGACGAGTGAGTCGCGGTTTGTGATGAGGCCATGGATGGTCGCGCCTCGCAGCGCGAGTGCTAGGGACTGCGCGGCGGTCGTGCGATCGGCCGCCTGCACGATGACCTTCGCCAGCATGGGGTCGTAGTACGCCGACACCTCGCAGCCTGATTCGACGCCGCTGTCGACACGGGCGACCGATGGCACGGTGAAGGCGTGGAGGATTCCCGTGTTGGGCAGGTAGCCCCGTGCCGGATCCTCGGCATACAGGCGCACCTCGATCGCGTGACCACACGGCACGATCTCCTCCTGGGCGCGCGGGAGCGCCTCGCCACGTGCCACTCGGATCTGCCACTCCACGAGGTCGAGTCCGGTCACCATCTCGGTGACGGGGTGCTCCACCTGCAGACGGGTGTTCATCTCCAGGAAGTAGAAATCCTGATCGTCACCCTCGCCGGCCACAATGAACTCGACCGTGCCGGCACCGACGTAGCCGATGCGCTGGGCCAGTGCCACGGCCGCGTCGTACATTGGTTGGGCGAGACGCGCGGCCAGCCCTGGCGATGGCGACTCCTCGACGATCTTCTGGTGGCGGCGCTGGATGGAGCACTCACGCTCGCCGAGGTGCACGACATGACCGTGCGTGTCGCCGAACACCTGCACCTCGACGTGTCGTGATCGCTTGAGATAGCGCTCGAGGAAAACCGTCGGGTCGCCAAACGACGCCTGGGCCTCGCGTCGTGCTGACGCCAATGCCTCGGCGAGAACGTCTGCTGACTCGACGATGCGCATACCCTTGCCGCCACCACCCGCACTCGCCTTCACCATCAACGGATAGCCCACGTCGGCGGCAATGCGAGCGACCTCGGCGTCACCGAGGCTGTCGGGGAGCTCCGCACCTGGCACGAGCGGGACGCCTGCCTCGGCCGCAAGACGCTTAGCCTCCACCTTCAGGGCCATGGCGCGGATCGAGTCGGGCGTCGGACCGATCCACGTGACGCCCGCGGCCGTCACCGCCTCGGCGAAGGCAGGGTTTTCGGAGAGGAACCCATAGCCTGGATGCACCGCATCGGCACCGCAGCGGCGTACAGCCTCGAGAATTTGGTCGACGTCGAGGTAGGTCTCGACGCTCGTCGACCCGCGCAGCGCCACCGCCATGTCGGCTTCGCGCACGAATGGCGCATCGGCATCGGGCTCGGAGTACACCGCGACGGTTTGGATACCCATGGCACGCGCGGTGCGAAAGACGCGGCGCGCGATCTCGCCGCGGTTGGCCACCAGGATGCGTCGCATGGCGATCACATCCGGAAGACGCCGTATGACTCGGCGCCGCAGATCGGGGCCGAGTGCACAGCCGACAGTGACAGGGTCAAGGCGTTGCGGGTGTCGCGCGGATCGATGATGCCGTCATCCCAGAGGCGCCCGGTGGCGAAGAGTGCCGTCGACTGGCTCTCGACCTGCTGCTCGAAGGCGTCGCGCATGGGCGCGAAGGCGGCATCGTCGAATTCGATGCCCGTGCTCTCGGCCTTCTGGCGGGCGACGATGGTGAGTACGCCCGCGAGCTGCTTGGGGCCCATGACCGCGATGCGGTGATTGGGCCAGGAGAAGACGAAGCGTGGGTCGTAGGCGCGGCCCGACATGCCGTAGTTGCCGGCACCGTAGGAGGCGCCCATCATCAGCGTCAGGTGCGGCACCGTGGAATTAGAGACCGCGTTGATGAGTTTGGCGCCATCCTTGATGATGCCGCCCTGCTCGTAGCGCGTGCCCACCATGAAGCCGGTGATGTTTTGGGCGAAGAGGATCGGCACACCCATGCGATTGCACAGCTGGATGAACTGCGCGCCCTTTTCGCTCTCCTGGCTGAAGAGGATGCCGTTGTTGGCGAGCACGCCGACCGGATAGCCGCCGATGTGACCCCAGCCGGTGACGAGCGTGGAACCGTAGAGCGCCTTGAACTCCTCGAACTCGCTGCCGTCGAGGACGCGCGCGAGCACCTCGCGTGCTTCGAAGGGCGCGCGCACGTCGGCGCTCGGGATACCGAGCAGCTCCTCGGGGTCGTAGAGGGGCTCGACAGGGGCGCGGTCGGGGCCGGGGCCGGCCTTGCGCCAGCGCAGGTGCTCGACGATCTGCCGGCCGATGCGCAGCGCATCGAGCTCGTCGAGCGCGAGGTAGTCGGCGAGGCCCGATGTACGCGCGTGCATCTCGGCGCCGCCCAGTTCCTCTTCGTCGGCGTCCTCGTCTATGGCCATCTTCACCAGGGGCGGCCCGCCGAGGTAGACGCGTGCGGCGTCCTTCTGCAGCACGACGTAATCGCTCATGCCCGGCACGTAGGCACCGCCCGCGGTGCTGCTGCCGAAGACGAGGGTGACGGTCGGGATGCCGATCGCAGACAGTTGCGTGAGTTTCTTGAAGCTAGCGCCGCCGGGCACGAATATCTCGGCCTGCTTGGGCAGGTCGGCGCCACCTGACTCGGTGAGGCTCACGAGCGGAAGGCGATTGAGGCGTGCGATCTCCATCGCGCGTAGGCCCTTGGCGACCGACGTCGGCCCCTGAGATCCGCCCTTCACGGTGGGGTCGTTGGCCACGATCATGCACTCGGTGCCGTGTACGCGCCCGATGCCGGTGGCGACACCGCCGCCCAGTGGATCGTCGGTGCCCCAGCCCGCGAGCGGACTGAGTTCGAGGAACGGCGAGTCGCGATCGAGCAGGAGGTTGATGCGCTCGCGCGGGAGCAGTTTGCCGCGGCCACGGTGCCGCGCGACGGTCTTGGCGTTCTTCTCTGGATCGCCGCTCCCGCCGCCGGCGATCACCTTGGCTAGCAGGCCGTCGATCTCGGCGAGGGACTCGAGCATGGCCGCGCGGTTGGACCCAAAGCCCGACAGGGGCGGCTCTGCCGACCCGCCGGGCCGGATGGTTGGGTCAAGGCGGGAGCGCAGGACGGGCGCCATGGACTTGACATTAGTGTCAAGTTGATACGTGCGTCAAGTGTCTCGCGGTGTTCTTCGGGAGATCGAGGGCGATTTCCCGCCTCTTTCCTTCGAAGAATGAGGGCTCAGCCCTCTGAGGGCTTCTCCGTGATGCACCCGCGCGCCGACCCCCAGGAGCAGATCACACAACTCTCGGCGCTCCGCGCGGGCGACATCGAGGGCCTTCATGCGGGGAGCCTCGCCCGGTGCTCAGCCGTCTGAAGGTGCAGCAGGCGGGTCTAGCCTTCACCCATGGCAGCGATCACGCGACCCACAGCACTTGCATCCATCATCGTCCTCGCCCTCTCGGCACTTGCCGTGCCCGCGGGTGCCCAGGCACCCGAAGGGCCCGCCGTCGCGGACCGTGCCCTGCTGCCCGAGCCGGCCACCTCGGTGAGCGTCATGCTCGAGCTCGACGCGACACCAGCCGCGGTGGCATGGGCGCAAGCGCCTACCACGCGATCGAAGCGCGCATCGGCACGTGTGGCGATCGCGCGCGTGGAGGCGTTGGCCGCCGGTGTACGCCGAGCCGTAAGGAAGCAGGACGTCCTCTTCGAGGCGACGAACGTCTATGCGGGCGTTGCCGTGCGCGCTGACGTCGACGATCTTGATCGCCTAGCGCGCATCCCCGGCGTCAAGGCCGTCCATCTCCTGGTGCCGAAGGAGCGTGACAACTTCGCGGCCGTGCCGCTCATCTCGGCGCCCGCTGCGTGGACCGGATCCGCGGGCACGGGCAAGGGCGTGACGATCGGCATCATGGACACGGGCATCGACTACACGCACGCGGACTTCGGCGGCCCCGGCACGGCCGCGGCCTTCCAAGCCGCACTCGCCGCCAAGGACGCTGGGCAGTCCCCCGTCTATCCCGACGCGGCCAAGGTCGCGGGCGGCATCGACCTCGTCGGCGACGACTATAACGCCGCCGATCCAGCGACCTCCACCCCTCAGCCCGACGACAACCCCCTCGACTGCGGCGGCCACGGCACGCACGTGGCCGGCACCGCGGCGGGCTATGGCGTAGCCGCCGACGGGAGCACCTACGCTGGCCCGTGGGACGCCACCACACCCTTCACCACGATGGGCATCGGCCCGGGCGTCGCGCCTGAGTCCACCCTCTACGCGATCAAGGTCTTCGGGTGCGAGGGCTCGACCAACGTCGTGGTCGAGGGCCTGGACTGGGCGATGGATCCCAATGGCGATGGGGACTTCTCTGACCATCTCGATGTGGTCAACATGTCTCTCGGCGGGGAGTACGGCTCGCCGCAGGATCCGGACTCGGTCGCGAGCAACAACGCGGTGGAGGCGGGCATCTCGGTGATTGCCTCGGCGGGCAACTCCGGCGACACCTACGAGATCACGGGCTCGCCGGGCAACGCTGTGAAGGTGCTCTCGGTCGCGGCGAGTGAGGACAACGCTCAGATCACCGACGGCTTCACCGCGTTGATCGCGGGCACGTCCGCGACCTACCCCGGAGTGCTTGCCGACGCCAATGACTGGAACAGCCAGTCCGCAAGCGGCACGGTTGTCGAGATCGGGGACTGGTCCGCGCCTCTGGCAGATGGCAACAACCCCGACGGCTGCGAGGCGCTCAGCGCTACCGATGCTGCAAAGGTCGCCGGACGCATCGTGCTCCTGTGGTGGGACGCCAACGACATCCAGCGTCGCTGCGGATCTGCCACACGCGTGGGCCACGCCGCCGACGCGGGAGCGATCGGCGCCATCCTCGGCGGCACCGAGAGGCTCTTCACCTCCGCAATCGCAGGAGACGCGCGCATCCCCTCGCTTCTTACCCTCGGTCCGACGACCGATGCCCTCCACTCGGCACTGCTCGCCGGTCGCTCGGTCACCGCCTCTCTCGACGGGAACCTGCGCAACAGCGAAAAGGTGATCGTGACGGGGCCGCAGGATCCGACGGACACCGCCATGGACTTCACCTCGCGCGGCAACGCGCTTGTAGGCAACGCCAAGCCCGACGTCAGCGCTCCCGGAGGCACGATCTTCAGCGCCTTAGTGGGCACAGGATCGGGCGGTGCCTCCTACAGCGGCACCTCCATGGCTGCTCCGGCGACCGCCGGGGTCGCTGCGCTCGTGCTTGCGGCGCACCCGACGTGGAACCCTCAGCAGGTCAAGGCGGCCATCATGAACACCGCCGACCATGACCTCTTCCTGAATTCGGGTCGCACGGGTCCGCTTTACGACAACCTGCGCATGGGCTCAGGGCGGATCGACGCGGAGGCCGCCGTATCCACGGACGCGGTCGCCTACGTCGTCGACGATCCAGGCGCGGTAAGCGTGTCCTTCGGCGTCATAAACGTCGCGTCCGCGACCTCCACCTCCAAGACGGTGCGCATCAAGGACCTGCGCACGAGCGGTGGAGCGCGCGCCTACTCCACGAGCCTCCAGGCGATCAACGCCCTCGCGGGGGCGTCGTACGCCGTATCGCCAAGCAGCGTCACCCTCGCGCCAGGCAAGTCGGCCACCGTGCGCGTGACGTTGACCATGGACCCGAGCAAACTCACCCACAAGGCGGATCCAACGATCTCACTTTATCCGCTGGGTGACGGGATCATGCGCGACTTCCTCACCGACATCAGCTCGCATCTGCTGGTGACTCCCGCGGGTAGCGCATCGTCACTTCGCGTGCCGGTCTTCGCGGCACCACGTCCGGCCTCGACGCTGACCGCTTCGTCCAGCGTCCGGGTCGGCGGCGCAGGTGACCTCCTCACCGGCTCCCTCACCCTGAGCGGCAACGGCGTCGATGTGCGCGGGTCGAAGGGCTACGAGCGCGAGCGGTCGCGCATCTCGGCGATGCAGCTCATGGGCGAGAGCCCACGCCTGCCGCAATGCGTGCCAGGAGTGAGCACCGGCTGCGTGACCACACCCGATCAAGCGTCGGCGGACATGCGCTACGTCGGCTTCACCTCCGACGCCCGCGAGATCGCTGCAGACGGTGGCGATCCACTGTCCGCCGAAACCCCAGGCAAGGCGTTCTTCGGCATTGCGAGTTGGCAGCCCTGGCGCAGTGCGGCGAACATCGCCCAATTCGTCGTCTTCCTGGACACGGATAACGAAGGCACCGCCGACCTCTTGGTCGCAAACTTCGACCAGGGACAGGATGTCTTCGTCGCGATGGCCATGGGGTTGCGACCAGGCGACGGCCTTGCATTCCCCTCACAGGAATTGATCAACAACGTCGCGGGTGACAAAGACACAGCCAAGCTCCACGGCAACGTGATGACCCTGCCGGTGAACCTGGCGTCACTCGCCAACCCCAGTGACGCGGAAGGCAATCCGATCGCGCCGTACATCACGGCCGAGACATCGACCATCTCCTACTGGATTGCGGCACTCGACAGGGCCGGCACCGTCATCGACGCCATCGGCTACCCCACGGTCCCGCTGCGGAGCGACGTCCTAGCGCCGGCGTTGACTGCCTTTACGTCAGCGGGGACGATGCCCGCACCGTCGGCACGGGGGACGCGACTCACCGTGACAATGGATCCGGCTCGGGTGGGCGACAACCCGCGCCTGCTCCTCTTACATCACCTCAACAGCCTCGCGCGCAAGGCACAGGTGGTGAGTGTCGTGCGCTAACGCGCGGTCAGTGGGTCGCCCGGGATTCGAACCCCGAACCCAGAAGGCCACCGCGGGTTACTACCTGGCCCACACGCGTGACACGCTGGTACGCCTCGTGCGCCACCAAGGAGGCGCCGTGCATTCTTTTTCCGCCCTCACCCTGGGGCTGGTCACCGCAGTGGCCGTCCTAGTGAGCAATCCCGTGGCGAGCGAGCGGACGGTGCGGAGGCCGGCCACCGTGCAGTGCCGCGTGCGCGCCCCTCGATCGCACCCTGAATGAGCAGCAGGGCCGAGCCTGCACCCACTCATGCGCTTCGACATTGTCATGGTGCCTATCGGGATATGGCCACGTGCCGGGCCGCTTTTAGCGGTACGCGGAGCGGGTCGTTGATCCCCGGTCACTGAGGAGCCTGCCATCAGGCTGGGCAGCGGACGAGAGGGTCTTTGCCGCCTCAGGACTGGTGCAGCCCCAGATCCCACTCGGCGGCGAGGCGGTTGAGCGTGTGGGCGCCCTGGCCGACTGCGTCGGCGCCAGCGAGGGCCGCGGCGTACCCCAGAAGGAACGTGGTGATCGGGGCTGCGGGGCGGTCGACGGCGTGGGCGGCGTCGCGGGCGACGTCGAGGAGGAGATGGACATCGACCTCGGGGATGGTGATGTCGAACTCGGTCTGCAGGGCGTGGGTGGCTGCGGCCGTCCACTGGGTCAGGGAATCTCGGCTCATGGGGCTCATCCTGCCCCGTCGTCGTGTCCCGCGGGGCCGACCTCCCGCGTTGAGTGGCGGCTGAGGCGGCGCGACACGCCGGACGCACACCGCACAACCCGCCACTGACCGGGGAGGGCGGGCGGTGGCACCCTGTTGACATGTACCGGCCGGCGCTGCCGTGGGACCAGGCCCGCCGTGTCGCATCGGCCGCCGCATCACCGCTGCCTGCGCGCACGGCACGTCTCGATGAGGCTCTCGGTGCCGTGCTCGCCGAGCCGATCGTCGCGCTGAGCGACCTGCCGCCCTTCGCATCCGCCGCCATGGACGGCTACGCCGTATCCGGACCGAGCCCATGGCTGCTCGACACCGACGACACGCGCCTTGCTGGCGCAGCCAACGACGCTCCTATCCGCGCAGGCACCGCCGTGCCGATCGCCACCGGCGGACCGCTCCCTCCCGGCGCCGACGCCGTGCTGCGCCACGAGGATGCGTACGTCGAGACCGCCCTGCACGGCGGTCGGCTCTATCAGCGCGATCCGCTGACGGGCATCCCGGACGACACGGGAGCGGCGGTGCCGCAGGGGACCGATGTGCGGCCGCAGGGCGAGGAATGCTGCGTGGGCGATCCTCTCATCGACGCGGGCACCATCGTAGGTCCCGCGGCCGTGGGTCTTGCCGCCGCCGCGGGCTACGACGACCTCGATGTCATCCCGCCACCCAACGTCGCGGTCCTGGTGGTCGGCGACGAGCTGCTCGACCGCGGGCTCCCCCGCCCCGGTCGCGTGCGCGACGCACTCGGACCGCTCGTGCCGCCGTGGCTCGCCTCGCTCGGTGCGCGTGCCAATCCGCCCATCCGCGTGCCCGACTCCCGTCAAGCGCTCCTCGATGAGATCGACGACTCGACAGCCGACGTCATTGTCACGACCGGATCGACGGCGAGCGGACCCGTCGACCACCTGCACGACGTACTCGATCACCTGGGCGCACGGTGGATCGTCGACGGCGTGCAGGTGCGCCCCGGGCATCCCATGCTCCTCGCCGCTCTGCCCGACGGCCGCCACGTGGTGGGCTTGCCCGGCAACCCACTCGCCGCCGTCTCCGGCCTGCTCACCCTGGCCGCCCCGTTGATTGCCTCACTGTGCGGGCAGCCCGCGCGCGGCCTCGCCACCACCGAGGCGCTCCTGCTCGATGGTGCGACACCCCACCCCGAGGACACCCGGCTCGTGCCGGTGCGACTGGAGTACGGCGACACCGATGTCGTCGCCCGACGCCTCCGTTTCGGCGGCCCCGCCATGCTGCGCGGGCTCGCCCTCGCCGACGGCATGGCGGTGATCCCCCCGGGTGGTGGCGAGCGCGGCACGCGCGTCCAGGTACTCCCGCTCCCTGCGATCCCCTGATCCGGGCGATACCGTCTCTAGACGTGGCCCCCAAGCGGCAGCGCACAACCCCCCTCGACCTGCCCAGTGGCCCCGAGGCTGAGGCGCTCGTTGCCCGGATCAAACTCCCGTCCAAGTCGTGGGGACCCGTCCGCAACATCCTCGTCCGCATCAGTCTGGCTGTGGGCGCTCTTCTTGTCGCCGCTAGTGTCGTCTACGCCGAGGGTGACTGCTACGCCGACAACGGCGGCATCGGCGGCATCACGTGGGTTGACGCGCTCTACTATGCCACGGTCAGCCTCTCCACCACCGGCTACGGCGACATCACCCCGGTCTGTGAATCCGCGCGCCTGGTGAATATCTTCGTCATCACTCCGCTGCGCTTCCTCTTCCTCATCGTTCTCGTCGGCACCACCATCGAGGTACTCACGCGCAGGACGCGCGAGGAACTCCGCACAACCCGCTGGAGGCAGCACGTGCAAGATCACACCGTCATTATCGGCTTCGGCGTCAAGGGCCGCTCTGCGGCTCGCATGCTCCTCGACAGCGGAGTGCCGCCACTGTCCATCGTCGTCGTCGCTCGCGAACGCTCGGAGATCGAGGAGGCGAACCGCCTGGGCCTCGCCGGCGTGATCGGCGACGCGCGGCGCGAAGACATCCTGCGTGACGCGGCCACCGAGCGCGCCGCCAAGGTCATCGTCGCCACTGACGAAGACGACACCTCTGTGCTCGTCACGCTCACCGCACGGCGCCTGGCCCCCAAGGCGGAGATCGTCGCCGCCGTGCGCGAGGCAGCCAACGCGCAGATCCTGCGGCAGTCCGGTGCCACCAGCGTGATCCCCAGCGCCGAGTCAGTCGGCCATCTCATGGCGCTCTCACTGATCTCCCCCGTGGCCGGCACGCTGATGGAAGACCTGCTCGACTCAGGACGCGGGCTGGAGGTCATCCAGCGGGAGATCACGAAGGAGGAGCTCGGCATCTCGCCCGCCGAGATCGACTCGCGCGGCGAGATCGTGCTCGCCGTTATCCGCGGCGGCGTCGTCCACCGCTTCGACACCTCCGACATCCGAATCCTGCAGAAGGGCGACGAGCTCGTCGTCATCCGGCACACCGAGGGCAACGGCTACTCCGCCCCCGAGCGACCCGACCCCTGACATGCGCGCGATCGTCATCACCGAGCCCGGCGGCCCGGATGTGCTGTCGTGGCAAGAGGTCGCCGAGCCCGCGCTCGGCCCCGGCGAGGTGCTGGTCGACGTCGTCGCCACAGCGGTGAACCGCGCCGATCTCCTCCAGCGCCAGGGCTTCTACCCCCCTCCACCGGGCGCACCCGACTGGCCCGGCCTGGAGTGCTCGGGTGTCATCGCCCAACTCGGCGACGGAGTCACGTCGCGCTCCGTCGGCGATGAGGTGTGCTGCCTCCTCTCGGGCGGTGGGTACGCCGAACGGGTCGTCGTCCCCGCCGGGCAGGCCATGGCACTGCCACCCAGCATCGGCGTGGTGGAAGCCGCGGGGCTTCCCGAGGTCGCCTGCACGGTGTGGTCAAACCTCGTCATGGTTGCCAACCTCCAGCGCGGGGACTGGCTGCTCGTGCACGGGGGTGGCAGCGGAATCGGCACGATGGCGATCCAGATCGCGCGCGCACTCGGCGCCCGTGTCGCCGTGACCGCCGGATCGCAGATTAAGCTCGACGCGTGCGCGGCACTGGGTGCCGAGGTGCTCATCAACTATCGCGAGCAGGACTTCGTCGAGGCCATCTGCGTCGAGACCGGCGGCCGCGGAGTCGACGTCATCCTCGACAACATGGGGGCTGCCTACCTCGAGCGCAATATCGAGGCCCTCGCCCGCAACGGCCGCATCGTCATCATCGGCATGCAGGGTGGAACCCGATCCGAGGTCGACATCACGGCGCTGCTCCGTCGCAATGCCGCCGTCCATGCCACCACCCTGCGCGGCCGGCCGACCTCCGAGAAGGTCGAGATCTGCCAGGAGGTCGAGCGCCACGTGTGGCCGTGGATCGGCGCGGGAATCGTCAAGCCCGTCATAGACCGCGTGATGCCGATCACCGACGCAGCGAGCGCTCACCATGCTCTCGAGGCAGGCCAGGTCACCGGCAAGATTGTGCTTAGGGTCACGCCCGGGATCTGAAAGGATCCCTGCTCTCCTCGACGAGCAGCGCGTCGATGAGTTGAGCCACGCCCTCCTCGCTGTTGGGCGGGAGCACGTGAGTGGCGATTTCGATTACCTCGGGATGCGCATTGGCCATCGCATACGACGTACCGGCCCAGGCCAGCATCGGCAGGTCGTTGGGGCCATCACCCGCAGCCACCACGTGCAGTGGACCGTGGCCCTCGGCGGCCGCCACTCTCGCAAGGGTCGTCGCCTTGCTCACCCCCGGAGCGCTGATCTCAAGCAACGAGTCATCGAACCCCGCGTGCGTGACCTCCACCAATCCGTCGAGTATGTCGTGACCGCCGAGGATGAATCGCTTCGGATCGATCGCGAACCCATCACCGGGTCGCGCCAGAATCTTGACGACGTCGTCGTAGCGAATGAGCTCCTCGATGGGGGCGACGTGGGTCTCGCGCGGCACCGGCCAGCGAGGCGTGTAGCCATCGGCGAGGGCGAACTCCGTGGCATCGGCCAGCGTGGCATCGAGATCGTCGTACGACGATCCGCCCGTCGGAGCGAGCCTGCCTCCCGGCCGAGCGCGCTCCACGGCGAAGGCAACCCCGGGCATCGCAGCGCGCAGGCGATCGACCGTCTCCAGGGCCTGATCGTGCGAGAGCGGAAACACCTCGGTTACATGCCCGTCGGCAAGGTCGAGCACGACGGCCCCATTGGCAGCGATGCCCACCCCCCGGTGGCCGGTCATCTCAACGACGGGGGAGATCCACCGCGGCGGGCGACCGGTCACGATCACCAGGTCGAGGTCGCTGTCGCGAAGCGCTTCGAGGGCGTCGCAGGTGCGTCGGCCGACCGAGCCGTCGGGGAGCAGGAGGGTTCCGTCGAGATCGGAGGCGACGAGTCGGACTCCTGAGGGGACCGGGATCGCTGGCGAAGCCTCCGATTCCACGAACCCCATGCTGTCAGGTCGGGTATCGTCGCAAGCACCCGGTGCTTCCCCCGGGCAGCCTGACACCGAAAGGCAGGTCCATGGACGACACCGTGCAGCAGCACAAATACGTGCTCAGCGAAGACCAGATGCCCACTACCTGGTACAACCTCATCGCCGACCTACCGGCGCCGCCCCCGCCGCCGCTGCATCCTGGCCGCATGGATCCGGTCGGCCCTGACGATCTGGCGCCGCTCTTCCCGATGGACCTCATCATGCAGGAGGTCACCGGCGAGCGTTACGTTGAGATTCCTGGCGGTGTTCTCGACGTCTACCGCCAGTGGCGTCCGTCGCCGCTCTTTCGTGCACATCGCCTCGAGAAGTTGCTCGGCACCCCCGCTCGCATGTACTACAAGTACGAGGGTGTCTCGCCCGCCGGCTCGCACAAGCCCAACACATCGGTGCCGCAGGCGTACTACAACAAGAAGGAAGGCACCAAGAAGCTCACCACCGAGACCGGTGCCGGACAGTGGGGCACGGCACTCGCCTTCGCGTGCGCTCTCTTCGGCCTCGAGTGCGAGGTGTGGCAGGTCGGCGCGTCGTACGACGCCAAGCCCTACCGCCGCCTCATGATCGAGACTTTCGGGGCCGAGGTGCATCGTTCGCCCTCCGACGTGACGGCGATCGGCCGCGAGTTGGCGAAGGACCCCAACAACTGGTCCGGGTCGCTCGGCATCGCGATCTCTGAGGCCGTCGAGGTGGCCGCCACCAACGACGACACCCGCTACGCGCTGGGCTCGGTGCTCAACCACGTCCTGCTGCACCAGACGATCATCGGCGAGGAGGCCCTGCTGCAGCTGCAGATGGCCGGCGATACGCCAACCCACATCGTCGGGTGCACGGGTGGCGGATCCAACTTTGCGGGCCTGTCGTTCCCGTTCCTGCGCGAGAAGCTGGCCGGCAAGATCAACCCGCAGATTACCGCGGTCGAGCCTGCCTCATGCCCATCGCTCACGCGCGGTGTCTATGCCTACGACTTCGGCGACACCGCGGGCATGACACCGCTCATGAAGATGCACACGCTGGGGCATCAGTTCATCCCCGACCCCATTCACGCCGGTGGCCTGCGCTACCACGGCATGGCGCCGCTCATCTCGCACGTCTACGAACTCGGCCTGATGGACGCCGTTGCCATCTCGCAGACGGAGTGCTTCGCCGGTGCGGTCAAGTTCGCTCGCAGCGAGGGCATCGTGCCCGCGCCCGAGCCCACGCACGCCATCGCCCAAGCGATCCGCTTGGCCGAGCAGGCCAAGCAGACGGGCGAGGAGACGGTGATCCTCACCGCGCTCTGCGGCCACGGCCACTTTGACCTCGCGGCCTACGAGAACTTCCTCGCCGGCACGATGGTCGACGAGGCACTCTCCGACGAGCGCTTCGCCCCGGCACTGGCCAACCTGCCGCAGGTTTAAACCCGATCCGAGGCTGAGGGGCGTTCCGCACGAGCGGGGCGCCCCTCAGCCGTTGACCGGCAGGCTCCACCGGGCAACCACCTGGGTCACCGTCACCTCAGCGTCACCCGTCACCAGCTTGCCCGTCAGGGTCACGGTGCCCAGCCGCTCCTCGCGCGGAGGAAACAGCGTGACGACCACATCGCTGAGCTCATTGCCGGTGCCCGTCACTGATCCGATGATTCCGGTGCTCGGACGATCGATCGCGACGAACGTCGACTCCTGCACGAGGCCGTCGGCGCCGACCAACTGCACGACCGCCTGCTGATTGCGACGTCCCGTGACGATGACCCTCGACGAGATGCCGGGCGCGACATCGCGGATAACCTCGACGGCGCCCGCAACCCCATCGAGGGTGAGCGCAACTGCGCCCAGCGACGAATTGGTCGCTGGTTCAGGGCCCAGGGGGCGGATATCGAGCGCCAGCGTGCCGTCGGGGCGCACGTTGACTCTGAGCACGCCGAAGGCGATGTCGCCGGTCGGCGTAGCCAGCAAGCCGTTGGGGCCCGGCTGGGGCATTTCGGCCGTCGTGCCGTCCTCGGCCGGGCGCCAGCCCAGGCTCAGCAGCGCCTGCTCGGTCGTCATCGTTCCCGCGAGGCGCTGTGGCGCGCCGGTGAACCACGAGATCTCGTTTTGCGTGCGGGCAAGCGTCAGTCGAATGGGGTCACCGCCCGACACCAGCGACGCATCCTCCGCGCGCTGCACGAATATCACCTGACTGCCGGCAGATCCGGGGCGTACGGGTGCGGGCATGGCAGTGCCCGTCGGTGAGGGCGACGGACCTGCACTGGACGACGCGGGGCTCGGCGTGGGATCAGCGCTGCCAGCGGGCGAGCATGCCGCGAGGAAGACGATGCTCATCGCGGCGACCAGCCGCCGCATCAGGATGGCTCGAGGACGTCGGTGCCGAGGAGGGGCCGCAGGGCTGCGGGCACGGTGACCGATCCGTCGGCCTGCTGGTGGTTTTCGAGCAGCGCCACGATGATGCGGGGCATCGCGCACAGGGTGCCGTTGAGCGTCGCTAGCGCGCGGGTGTCATCGCCGTCACGCATGCGGATGCCGAGGCGGCGAGCCTGAAACTCCGTGGTGTTGGAGGTCGACGTCACCTCGCGATAGGTGCCCTGCGTGGGAATCCACGCCTCGATGTCGAACTTGCGCGCCGCGCTCGAGCCCAGGTCGCCGGTGGCGACGTCGATGACGCGGTAGGGAATCTCGAGCTTGTCCATGAACTCGCGCTCCCAGCCGAGGATGCGCTCGTGCTCGGCCTCGGCGGCCTCCGGGCGACAGAAGACAAACATCTCGACCTTGTCGAACTGGTGAACACGGATGATGCCGTGGGTGTCCTTGCCGTAGGACCCGGCCTCGCGGCGGAAGCACGACGACCAGCCGACGTAGCGCAGCGGCAGCGCATCACCCGGAAGGATCTCGTCAGAATGCAGCCCGGCGAGCGGCACCTCGGCCGTGCCGACGAGATACATGTCGTCGGACTCGATGCGGTAGACGTTCTCCGCCGCCTGGCCGAGGAATCCGGTGCCCTCCATAGCGCGCGGAGCAACGAGCACCGGAGGGATGACGGGGATGAAGCCATTTGACGTCGCCTGCGCGACCGCAAGGTTGAGAAGTGCGAGTTCGAGCATCGCGCCCGGACCGGTGAGGAAGTAGAAGCGGGACCCCGACACCTTGGCGCCGCGCTCGACGTCGATCGCACCGAGCATCTCGCCGAGTTCGAGGTGGTCACGTGGCGCGAAGCCCTCGGTGCCGAAGTCACGCGGGGTCCCCACCACCTCGAGTACGGCGAAGTCCTCCTCGCCGCCTACGGGCGACCGCATGTCTACGACATTGGAGACCAGCAGCCAGGCTTCGTCGGTCTCCTGGGTGGCGCGCGCAGCATCGGCATCAGCCTGCTTCACGCGCTCGGCCAGCCCGCCCGCCGTCGCCATCAGCGCATCCAGCTCCGCGCGCACTTGCGCATCGTCGGGGTTCTTCTTGGCCGCACCCTGCAGGGGCCCGATCTGCTTGGAGAGCTGCTTCTGCTCCGCCCGGAGCTGGTCGTAAGTGTGCTGGGCCTGGCGGCGCTGCTGATCGAGGGCTACCAGCCGATCGACCAGGGCGACGTCCTCTCCCCGGCGACGCTGCGACTCCCGCAGGACATCGGGCGTCTCGCGCAGCACTCTGGGGTCGATCACGCGTCAAGGCTAGGGGTAGTGGCCGTTCCCACCCTGATCGGTACCGGGGCGCCTGCCTGGATCGCGGCGGCGACGTCGCGTCGCAGTATCCGAGCTGGACGTTCAGACAGGACCAACAAGTCTGCGCTGCACTTCGGTCATGGCACACTCGCCCCTTTGTGCCCGATCCCCGCGGGCACCGAGGAGCTTCCGTTGGACTATTGCTGGCTGACTGAGAAGGCGCAGGCTCGACCTGCGGGCGACAAGTCCTGGGGCGCTTTCGCCACTGAGTCCATCTCCAAGGGCGAGACCGTCGCCGCGTTCGGCGGCTGGGTCGTCACCCTGGCCCAGCTCGAGCAGATGACGCTCGACCTCCAGCACCGGTCCATCCAGATCAATGCCGACCTCTGCCTCGTCTCCGACGAGATGCCGGAGCCCGGCGACATGTTCAACTACTCCTGCGAGTCCAATTGCGGCCGCGCCGGAACCCAGCCCCTGGTCGCGATGCGCGATATCGCGCCTGGCGGGGAGATCAACTTCGACTACGCCCTCGGCGATGCCAGCTACTGCCACGAGTTCCGCTGCCTGTGCGGCGTGGGCACGTGCCGCGGCGTGGTGACCGGCTCAAACGGGCGCAACCAGGAGCTCCAGGCGAAGTACGACAGGTGGATCTCGCCCTACCTCGTCAGCCGTATCGCCGCCCTACTCCAGAGGCAGCCCGTAGCCTGGGAGCGTGCTCCCCGACGGCTACACCGCGCGTCCCCTCGACTTCGTCGAGGTCGACGGTCTCCTAGATGGCTCCGACGTTGACCTTGCCCACTCCGTCGTCCAGGCGGCCGACATCGGTGTTCTGGCGATCGCGGAGGCGAGCCGCGAATCCACCCGCGCCAACCTCGCCAACCCCGATGCCCTCGTCGCCGAGCACCGACTGGTCTTCTCCCCCGATGACGCTCCCGTCGGGCTCCTCATGATGGAGAAGGACCCCGCCGCCAAGACGTTCTACATCGATTCGTACGCCGCTCCCCGGTACGGCCGCGCTCTCCTGGCACCGCTGCTCGACATGGGCATCGAGGTCGCGGGCCGTCTGCGGGAGTCAGACGACTGGAAGATCGAGGCCGGGGCCTTCGAGCAGGATGAGGTCTACGTCGACACCCTGGAGGCGGCGGGCTTCCACGAGATCCGTCGCTTCTGGCACATGCACATCGAGCTCGGGCCCGACCACCTGGCCGATCCCGAGCCACCCGACGGGGTGACGATGACGGTGGTCGAGTCCGATGCGGATCGACGCATGCTCCATCAGATCGACGAGATGTCCTTCGCCGCGCACTTCGGCTTCGTGCCGCATCCCTACGAGGATTGGATCAGTTGGTTCCGCGACCGTCGCGACACTCGCCCCGATCTGTGGTGGCTAGCGTGGTACGACGGTGAACCCGTAGGCCTGTGCATGCAGGACGACTCACGCACCGAACGCAATGCGGGGCATGTGCGCGTGCTCGGGGTGGTGCCGACGGCTCGCGGCCGGGGCATCGCGCGTTGGCTGCTCCAGCGGTCCTTCGCCCAGGCCGCGGTCGAGGGGCGGACGGCGATGACGCTCACGGTGGACAGCGACAACACCACCGGGGCGACCGCCCTCTACGACGGGGTCGGCATGCGCCCCGAGCGAGTGGTCGTCCTCTTCCGGCGCCCCGCCTGACTTGCCCTTCGGCAAGTCGAGGGCGAATCCCCGCTACCCCCGCCGAATCGGCGGTGTCACGGCCTGGCCAGCACCACCACGACCAGGAGGACCGCGGCCACGCGGTCCGGCCCTCATCGGGCAGTTCAGCGGCCCGAAACGGGCGGCTCTGCCCAGCCGGCCACCGAGGTCGTCTACGCCTGGCGCTCCGTCGGCGTGGACCTGACACGCGCGAGGGGGTTGCTCATCGAGCGACCCCCTCGTCGCATTAGGAGCGACTGCCCGGCGTCTGACAGATGGCGTCCTCGAGAGCCTGGGACTCCTCGGGAGACAGCGTCACCTCAGCCATGCCGCCGCGGATCTCCTTGATGTAGGTGCGGGACTCACTGCGCGCATGCACGGTCGTGAGAATGAATCCGTTGCCGAAGTCATCGACCAAGGCAACGCTGAAGGACATACGACCGCCCATGTCGCCGAAGGCGTCGTAGCGGATGAGGCCCACATGGCGGATTGCCCGATTGAGCTCCGACTGCGTTGCTCGTATCGAGGCTGCCAAGGCGGCAACATCGTCGCGCAGCGCCTCCACCTCCTCGGACTTGCGTGCGACCACCTCGACGAAAGACTCGCGCCCGTCTGCCGCATCGAGGACTCGGTATTGCTGACGCATGCGACGCGTGCGCGTGAGCAGGAAAACTCCTAGGAGGAGGGACAACACCGCGACAGCGGCAATGGCGATCACGCTCGTCTGCGTGTCCCAGGTCATCCCGGCAGCCTAGTGGGAATCGATGGCTAGGCTTCCTGCGTGGGGTGGCTCGATCTGGGTGTTGTTGGCTGACGTTCATCCTCATGCCGGTCTTCATCGGAGCGTGGGTGGCGCTCATCGTGATCGCCGGAATCGCCGTGCTGGTCGGCGGTTAACTCCAGCAACGCGTCGCCCTGCGGCGCATACGCTTCTTCTCCAACGCAATCCTCGCGGCACTGGCCACTGGGACGCTAGTGGAGTCCATGCGCGGCTAGCGCAGTGTGATCTGACGATTTTGCAGACCGGCTCGAGCCCGACGCTCCCCGGAGGTGAGCGGTGCCGTGTCGGCCAAGGCGGCGTCCAGCGTCACGGCATACGCGGCAATGGCCTCCTCGCAGCCTGCAGCGCCCACGCGATCGGTGAGCTCCCATACGGGCACCAGCAAGCCATCAGCGCGGAAGGACCCGACGAATCGCGATGGAGTGCCAGGCAGCGTGTCGCGATCGGCAGCATGCAGGCGCGCGAAGGCGTTGAGGAGCTTCTCCTCGTCGAAGGGGAGTACCCAGCGAAGGAAGACTTTGTCGCCCATATCGACCCAGTAGGCCGATTCGACCGACGAGAGGCGGACGGTAGGCATGACCTTGCTATTCGCCCGCTCGAGGGACTCGCGCACGTCGGCCTCGCCAGCGCTCGCGTCATCGGCCATCCAGTAGTCGAAGAACTCATGGACGGTGACCTCGAGGGGTACGTCGGCGATGAGGTCTTGCAGCCGCGGCCCAGGACCGGGTAAGCCGGCCGGCGGGATCGGCGTGCCGGGATCAGCCTTGAGTGCACGCAGCAGCGCATCAGCCGCGTCGCGGCTGGGGTCGCCGGAGCCGGTGGTCACCTGCAGCGCGAGATAGACATCGCCTGAGTCGCGCACGAGTGCCGGCCATGCGAGCGGTAGCACCGTGGTGAGGATGACCTTGCGGTCGACGGGATCCTTCAGCGTGAGGGGAGCGGTGGCTGCCGGGACGATCTCGCGGAAGGCCACCCAGTCGCACTCCGAGGCCAATCCCTCAAATGGTCGGCCGACCCGGGCCATCGACTCGCGTGCGCGCGCCTTGCCATGGCAGGCCTTATAGCGACGGCCGGATCCACAGGGGCACGGCTCGCGCAATCCAACGACAGTGATGTCTTCAGCCACCCGACGACCCTACTGATGCCAGACCCGACCGATCGAAGAGCAGGGGCACAAACCAGGCCGCACCCGGCTCTGAGAAATGGATGCCATCCGGTCGCACTGGTTCGCCATCGCGTTCCAGAAGCGGACAGTCGCGACCGCCGGGGCACAGCAGGTCGTCGATGCGTACAAGCGTCACCCGGTCAAGGTGCTCCGCAGCAACACGCTCGAGCGCCGCGGTGAGATCGGCGAAGCTGGCGTAGTAGGCGTCATCGGTCACGCATTCGGGCGCCGTGAAGACACCCGCAGCACACGTGCCCCGCACGGGAGGGGCCTTCGGCACCGGCAGCACGATGACGAGTTCGGCACCTCCGGCGGTGAAGCGCTCGTAGGCCTCGTCGAGGGCCGCATCGATCGCAGCCGTGTGCTCAGGCGTGCCGGGATCCAGCACCACCTCGTTGACCTTCACGGAAAAGCGCTCGCGATTGGAGTACCAGACCACGACGTCCGGGTTGAAATCACTAACTGCCTTCATCTGCAGATCGGCGAAGCCCTCCGAGCAGCGCTTGGACCAGTTGAACCGGTCACCGTCGAGGTCGACCTGGTACAGGCCGGTGACTCCGCACCCACCGAATGCCAGTGGCACCACACCCCACCCACGCAGGGCTGCCTCCGCCTCGAGGGCGGGCATGAGTTCCTTGGGGATCGAGTCTCCCGCGAAGGCCACGACGGGGGCTTCGGCACCGGTCGTGCCGGTGATCGCGGTAGGTGCGATGGTCTCGTCGAGATCCGCCACCGGTGCCGTCGCACGCGCGGTGGCACCAACGATCAAGGCCGCCATCACAACCATGGCGACGGGCACGATCACCGCCATGCGTCGCGGAGTCAGTGCGAAGGATCCGATCGTGCCGCGGCGTATCGGCCTTTCGACCACGTAGTAGGAAGCGGCAGCAACCGCGACCGTCACCGCAATGCGCAGCACCGCGAGTGCCGGGCCATCAAGGCCCGTGCGTACCGGCGTGAGCCACAGGATGAGCGGCCAGTGCCACAGGTAGATGCCGTAGGAGATGAGGCCGATCCACACCAGCGGTGCCAGGCTGAATACGCGGCCCGGACCCAGGCCATTCGACGGCGAAGCCAATGACAGCAGCAGCCAGGCCACGAGTGCACTGAAGATCAGCGAACCGCCCCGGTAGTAGAGGGGTGACAGGTCTGAGACAGTCGCCATCATCACGAGTACGCCGATCAGGGTGATCCAGCCGGTCCACCACCATGCGATCGGCAGAGTGATGCCACGATGCACGAGCCAAGCGAGCAGGGCACCGACGAGGAGTTCGTGAATCCGCGTGAATGTGCCGAAATATGCGACGGAGGGGTCCCCGGCGTCATAGGTCCACGCCATGAGCGCCACCGAGACCAGGATCAGCACGGCCAAGACGGCCGCGATAAGGCGCGGGGACAACTTGCGCACCGAAGGAAGAAGGAGCACTGGCCACACGAGGTAGTACTGCTCTTCGATGGCCAGCGACCACGTGTGCTCGACGGGCGAGGGCCCTTGCATGTCGGCGAAGTAGGACTGGCCGGTGAGGATGAAGAACCAGTTGGCCACGTAGAAGAGGGCGGCCAGGGCAGCGCCGCGCAGGTCGCCGATCTCCTCCGGTGCCGCGACGAAGAGAGCCCAACCGCATACGGCGATCAGCATCAGGTAGAGAGCTGGCAGCAGCCGCCGGGCGCGCCGCGTGAAGAACTGGGCGAAGGCAATGCCACCCGAGCGATCGACCTGGCCGAGCAGGATCCCCGTGATTAGGAAGCCGGAAAGCACGAAGAAGAGGTCGACACCGAGGAAGCCACCGGGGAGCCAGTCGGCACCCACGTGATAGATGACGACACCGGCAACGGCGAGCGCGCGCACGCCGTCGAGTGCCCGCACATGCTGCCCACGCTCCACTGCGGCCGAGCCCGACAGGGGCGGCACACCCGTCGTCGTCACGTCGTCAGGGTAGGTGACTCGCGACGGCGATGCCTGCGCCGTCTCAGCCCGAGGCAGAATCGGCGAAGAGCACGCCCGGGCTCATCAGGCCCTGCGGGTCGAGCGCATCCTTGATGGCCCGCATCGCGGCGATCTCGGCCGGGTTGCGCGAGAGGGATAGGTAAGCAGCCTTCGCGCGCCCGATGCCGTGCTCCGCCGACACGCTGCCGCCGTAGTCGCCGATGGCAGTGAGCACCAAGAGGTCCGCGCCTTCATCGTCGGCTGGCGGGCCGACGATCTCCACGTGGATGTTGCCATCGCCAAGGTGGCCGAAGACACCAAATGCCACGATCCCCGGGTAGCCATCGAGTCGGCGGCGGATCTCGTCGGAGCACTCAGCCAGATGAGTGAGCGGCACCGAAACATCGAGCTTGTGCGCGGCACCGCCGGCGTGATCGGTGGCATACGAGGAAAACGCCTCTGACTGGAGCTCGCGATACGACCACAGGCGCGCTTGGTCGGTGGCATCGAGACCTAGCACGACGTCCCGCTCCCCCAGTACCTCGGGATCGAAGCCATCGCCCGCGCCACCGTCGGGAACCTCCAGCAGGAGCACTAGGGGATGCCTCTGCGCCAGCGGCCACGGCAGCCCCGACACCCGCATCGCCAGGTCCATGCCCGTCTCGTCGATGATCTCGGCCGCGAGGAGCGGCATGCCGCTCACGGCGGCGGTGTGGAGCAGGTCCAATCCCTCGTCGTACGTCGCCACACCAATGAGGGCGACGCTCGACGGAGCATGGGGCCGATGCAGACGCAGGCGCGCCGCCGTGATGATGCCGAGCGTGCCCTCACTGCCGGTGAAGAGGCCGGCGAGGTCGTACCCAGTGTTGTCCTTGGCCAGGCCCGCGAGGTGAGAGGCAATGCTTCCGTCGGGCAGCACGACTTCGATGCCCGCGACCTGCGCGCGGGTCATGCCGTGTGCGATCACTCGGATGCCTCCGGCGTTGGTGGCGATGGTGCCACCGATCGTGGCGGAGTCGCGGGCCGCGAGGTCGACGCCGTACTCCCACCCCGCCTGGGCGACGTAGCGGTGGAGGTCACCGAGGGTCACGCCCGCGCCGACCGTCACCTGCCCGCTCGCATCATCGACCGGGTCCATGCGCGTGAGCCGGCGAGTGGAGACGATGACGGGGAGAGAGTCGCAGCCGGCACCGGGGACGGACCCACCCACGAGTCCGGTATTGCCGCCCTGGGGGATGACCGAGACTCCTGCGGCGTGGCAGACGGCGAGGACAGCCGCGACCTGTGCCACGCTCCCCGGGCGGACGACCGCCAATGCGGGGCCGCCCCAGCGGCCGGTCCAGTCCGTCGTGAAGGACTGCGTGACACCAGGGTCGGTGAGCACCTGGTCCCGACCTAGGACGCTGGATAGCTGCTCAATGAGGTCGCCCACGGGGCCATCCTGCCCGAGAGGCGAGCCTGGGAGCAGGGTGGGAAACCGCAGACCGGGGTGCAACGCGGTTGGGTGTCTGTAATGATCGTATGGCCGCCCGCCGTGGGCGGCGGGGCCCCGGAAGGGTCTCGGGCAGATAACCCCCGGAGGGTTCATGAATCTCAGCAAGAAGATTGTCAGCGTCGCGGCCGCCGCAGCGCTCGTTGCCGGTGCCGGCGCCATGGCCGCCACGCCGGCCTCGGCTTCAGGACATTCGGGCATTGGCGGCACCACCATCATCGAGGTGCCCCTGGCTCTCTTGGAAGCAGCCCAGGCAGCCGGCGTCACCATCGCCCCAATCGCTCCGTCCAAGGCTCAGGCCACGAGCGACCTCGTCGGCGTGACCTTCCCGATCACCGGCCCGGCCGATGACGGAGCTCTCTTCCACAAGGGTGGCCTGTCATTGGCGAGCAGCAACACCAACATCACGCTCACCGCAACCAAGCCGATCATCGGCTGGCCGACCGACGGCAGCTCGGACGATGCAACGATCGCTGTGACAGTCGGTGGCATCCCCGAGGACCACCCGTTCGCGAGTGCTAACGGCCAGTCCCTGACCGTCTTCGACGTGAAGGGCTACGACCGGGTCATTAAGAAGGGCAAGCCCCAGGGCAAGGGCAAGAAGTGGACCCGAGTCGACACGATCACGATGACCGGTCCGGTAACGGTCACGACCAACGAGACCGTGGTCAGCGTTCTCAACAGCCTCCTCATGCCTCCGGGTGGCACCCTCTTCACGCCGGGCATGGCCTTCGGCACTCTCAACAGCGTCGAGACCATCACGCACAAGTGCAAGTCAAAGAGGGCCTGCCGCTAAGCCTCAGCAGTCCCCACGTGGGCCCGGGCCGTAAGGCTCGGGCCCACGTGCATCCGGCGCCGAGCGGATACTGATGGCGTGAGACGCATCGTCGTCGCCGCCTTGGCCCTCGTGGCTGCCCTCGCCATGGCTCCGCCCGCGAATGCCCAGGCCCTGCCGGTCACCTACCGCGTGGACACCCGCGACCCGGTCGTCTTCATCACCATCGACGACGGCATCGTCACCTCCCAGTCCGGCCTGGACTACGTCGAGAAGCACCGCATCCCGATCACCAGCTTCCTCATCTCGTCGCAGGTGACCGACAGCAAGGTGCGCTACTTCGAGCGGATCTCGCGATGGGGCTCGGTGCAGAATCACACCACCACTCACGCGAGCCTCGCGACGAGCGACGCATCCCTCATCAAGTCTCAGGTGTGCCCGGTGCAGGTCGACTTCCGCCGCACCTTCGGCACC
>Ga0194132_10002457_pt1 | contig 34634 bp, 29 predicted proteins | sample TA2KigOf80mmetaG_FD_148612 | JGI IMG/M metagenome (GOLD analysis project Ga0194132, IMG submission 148612) | Freshwater microbial communities from Lake Tanganyika, Tanzania - TA2015054 Kigoma Offshore 80m | ecosystem: Environmental > Aquatic > Freshwater > Lake | place: Tanzania: Lake... | reverse complement strand
CCCCAGCAAACGCCAACTCGGTGCTGGGGGACGGCCGCCAAGTCCTCGAGCCACCATTCACCTGGCGCGGTGGCGCCCCGGTTCGAGCCACCCGGCGCCGCCAGGTGGCCGACCGCGCCCGCCGAACCGACCTCCCGAAACCCCACGATGCGATATATCGTACAACATCTCGCCCGATATACCCGGAACCCATCAACCGAGCATGACAACCCCAAAACCCGACCTCGGTCGCCTCAAGATCGACCGCTCCCGAGCCGGTCCTCCGAATCGCAGTCCGCTCCGATTCCCCGTCATCCTCGCCGGCTTCGCGCTGGGGTTCGTCGCGGTGACTTTCCTCTGGCTCCGGCGCGGCGCCGCGATCGAAGTCACGACCGCCCGGGTCGAGATCACCGGCCAAGGCGCCGGGGGCGAGGTCGGCGTGACCGCCAACGGCTACGTCGTCGCCAGAACCCGGGCATCGGTCTCGAGCCGCATCACCGGCAGGCTGGCCAATCTCTCCGTCGAGGAAGGGAGCGTGGTTCGGCGCGGTCAGGTGCTGGCCCGTCTCGACAACGCCGATTTCGCCGCGGCCGTTGCCCAAGCCGAGGCGGAGAGCCTCCGCGTCGTCGCCGCGGTCGGAGAGGCCCGCACCACCCGCGACCAGCTGGCTCGGGACCTGGCCCGCGCCCGCGACCTCCTCGGCCGGAACCTCGAATCGGCTCGGACCGTGGAGGAGCTCGCTTCGCAGCTCGCCGCCGCGGAGGCCCGGATCGAGGTGCAACTCGCCCAGGGCAAAGCCGCCCAGGCCGCGATTGCCTTCGCCCGAGCCAACTTCGAGAACACCCTGATCCGGGCTCCGTTCAACGGCACCGTCCTCCGCAAAGACGCCGAGGTGGGCGAGGTCGTCGCCCCAGTTGCCACCGGCGGAGGGCTCACCCGCGGAGCGGTGGTCACCATGGCCGACCTGGAAACGCTCGAGGTGGAGGTCGACGTCAACGAGGCGTACATCGGGCAGGTCAAGAGTGGGCAACCCACCCGGGTGGTCCTCGACGCCTACCCCACCGCCACCTTCGCCGGCCAAGTTCGTCAGATCGTACCGACCGCGGACCGACAGCGAGCCACGGTGCAGGTCAAGGTCAGCATCACCGACCGCGACCCACGAATCCTCCCGGAAATGGGAGCCCGGGTCGAGTTCTTGACCGCGGTGACGGCTGACACCGTGTCGGCACCCAAAGTCTTCGTTGCGGCGGGGGCGGTCCGCACCGATGGGGCCTCGACTTTCGTCTGGGTGATTCGAGATGGCCGGGTCGCCCGGCAGGCCATCGAAGCCGGTCCGGTCTCCGGCGGCCGCCGCGAGGTGAGAAGCGGCTTGACCGGCGGCGAGACCGTGGTCCTCGACCCACCCGCCAACCTTGCCGAAGGAGCCGCCGTCAATGTCGTCACCAACTAGCGTGGCCACCGACACCCTGGTCGAGATCCGGGGCCTCAGCAAATCGTACTGGCGCGGCAGCGAAGAAATCCGGGTGTTCGCCGACATCGACCTCGACATCCATCGGGGCGAGTTCCTCGCTTTGATGGGTCCCTCGGGGAGCGGCAAGTCGACTCTCCTCAACATCGTGGCCGGCCTGGATCATCCGACCAGCGGCAGCGTGGTCGTCGAGGGACAGGACATCGCCCGGATGTCGTCCAGACAACTCGCCACCTGGCGGTCGACCCACGTCGGTTTCATCTTCCAGTTCTACAACCTGCTCCCGGTCCTCACCGCCGCGCAGAACGTCGAGCTGCCGCTCTTGCTGACCCATCTCGGCAAGAAGGAGCGCCGGGAGCACGTCCTCGCGGCCCTCGACTTGGTGGGTTTGAGCGACCGAGCCGAGCACTTCCCCGGCCAGCTCTCGGGAGGCCAGCAGCAGCGGGTCGGGATCGCCCGGGCCGTGGTGAGCGACCCCACCATCATCCTGGGCGACGAGCCGACCGGCGACCTCGACGCGACCTCGGGCTCGGAGGTCCTCGACCTGCTCGAGCGCCTCTCGGGCGAGTTCGGCAAGACCATTCTGATGGTGACTCACGACCCCAACGCCGCCGCCCGCGCCAAAGCCACGATGCATATGGACAAAGGAGTCTTGACGCGATGACAGTCGGCGGCCTGATCCGGGCAAACCTGTTCCGCAACAAGAAACGGACCTTCCTCACGGTCGCGAGCGTCGCGGTGGCCTTCTTTCTCTACGGGGTGCTCCGTTCCGTCACCACCACCCTCGACGCCGCCGCGGCGGTCGGGAGCGAGGCCCGACTGGTGACCTCCAACGCCTCCGGGATCACCTTCACGCTGCCGGAGGCGCACGCCAACCGGTTGCGGAGCGTGCCGGGCGTCACCAGCGTGTCGTGGTCCAACTGGTTCGGCGGCTACTACCGCGACCCCCAGGACTTCTTCGCCCAGTTCGCCATCAAGGCCGAGAGCTACCTGGCGATGTACCCCGAGATCCAGATCACCGCCGGTGACCGGGAGGCGTTTCTCCGCGAACGCACCGCGGCGCTGGTCGGGGTTGGGCTGCTCGAGAAGTACGGCTGGCAGGTCGGTCAGACCATCACCCTCAAGGGGACCATCTTCTCGGGCGACTGGGAGTTCGTGATCCGAGCGGCCTACACTCCCGCGGAGGCTGCCTACGGCGACGAGAACATGTTCTTCCACTACGAGTACCTGTACGAGCGGACCAACGGCCAGATCACCCCGGGGTGGTTCGTGGTCGCGCTCGACCGGCCCGAATCGGCCGCCGACATCGCGGCCACCATCGACGCCCAGTTCAAGAACTCCACCGCCCCCACCAAGACGGAAACCGAGCGGGCGTTCCAGGCCGGCTTCGTCACCATGTGGGGCAACATCGGCTTCCTGGTCCGGGCGATCGGGACCGCGGTGTTCTTCGCTATTCTCCTGGTCGCCGCCAACACGATGATGATGGCGGTCCGGGAGCGGATCGGCGAGATCGCGGTCTTGAAGACCGTCGGCTTCACCGACGGCGCCGTCGCGGGGCTCGTCATCGTCGAGTCCCTCCTGATCGCGCTGGTCGGCGGGGCGCTCGGTCTCGCGCTCGCGTGGTCCACCTTCCAAGGCCGAAACCCGATGCAGGCCTTTTTTCCGGGGAACGGCGTCACGACCGGCACCACGTTACTGGGATTCGGCCTCGCGCTCCTGCTGGGCATGATCAGCGGAGCGGTCCCGGCCCTGCAATCCGCCCGGTTGTCGGTCACCAGCGCCCTCCGCCGGGTGGCCTGAGGTCGTCATGAAGATTCCGATCATCTACAACATCAGAAGCCTCCGCCAGCGGCCGGCCTCCACGCTCACGACCGCCATCGGGATGGCCCTGGTGGTGGCGGTGTTCGTCGCGATGAACGCGTTGGCCAACGGGTTTCGGGCCGCCCTCGTCAGCACCGGTTCGACCGAGAACGTCCTCCTGCTCCGTAAGGGCGCCAACGGGGAGATGAACAGCGGCATCGGCCGGCAAGCGGCCAGCATCGTCGGCGGCCTTCCCTTCGTGGCTCGCGGAGCCGACGGCCTCCCGCTGGTGAGCCCCGAGACCTTCGTGGTGGTGCCCCTCGAGCGCGCCGGTGGCGGCCGGGCCAACGTGGTCGTTCGGGGGGTCAGCCTCCAGGCCTTCGTGGTCCGCAACGGGATCGAGATCGTGACGGGCCGAACCTTCCGCCCGGGGACTCGAGAGGTGGTCGTCGGGGTGGCCTACACCAAGCGGTTTCCCAACGCCGGGGTCGGTCAGGTGGTTCGTTTCGCCGAGGAGGACTGGACGATCGTCGGGCATTTCGCCGCGGGAGGGTCGTCGTTCGAGTCGGAGATCTGGGGCGAAAACGAGCAGCTGATGCCGGTCTTTCGCGGCCAGATCTTTCAGAGCGTCACCTTCCGCATGGCCGATCCGTCGGCGTTCGACGGCATCAAGACCGCCATCGAGGGCGACGCTCGGCTCCAGCTCGACGCCTTCCGGGAACGGGCGTTCTACGCCAACCAGTCCGAGATGCTCACTCGGGTGTTGAGCTTCATCGCGCTCTTCGTCGCGTCCATCATGGGCATCGGGGCGGTATTCGGTGCCATCAACACGATGTATGCCGCCGTGGCGTCCCGGTCCGCCGAGATCGGCGTCCTGCTGACGCTCGGATTCAAACCCCGCAGCGTGCTGGCGTCGTTTCTGGTCGAGGCCCTGCTACTGGCCACCTTGGGCGGCGTCATCGGTTGCCTCATCGCGCTGCCGATCAACGGTCTGGTCACAAGCACCACCAACTGGGCCTCGTTCAGCGAGGTGGCCTTCGCCTTCCGGGTCACCCCGTCGCTGCTCCTGACCGGGATGATCTTCGCGATCACCATGGGTGCCCTGGGCGGGCTCTTGCCGGCGCGACGCGCGGCCAAGCAAACCGTGATCGACGCGCTGCGAGCCGGATGAGCTGAGCCGGAGGCCCCCGCCCAGGTGCTGGTCACCACCTCGCCCTAGCGCCGCGGGCGGGCCAACGCCGTCCGCCAGCTCGCCAGCGCCGGCCTGGCGCTCCCGTCGCCGGCGTACAAGCCGGTGTCCTTCCAGATCCGCACCAAGGGCGCGATATCCATGAACCGAAAGGTGGTCTCCCAGAAGTCGTCGTAGTCCCTGGTGAAGAAGTAGTCCACGAACACCGCGTCCAGCTGGTCCAATGTGGCCAGCATCCGCTCGACGTAACGACGCTGGCGATCGGGATCGGAAGGGATCACGATCGGATACGGCGCGGTGACCGTCTCGGCCGGCCAGGCGGTCTCCGCGATCGCGAAGGGTTTACCGGGCGCCAATCGGAGGACCGGGTCGAAGTAGGCGCGCCCGACCTGCTCCGGCTCCACCAACGCGGCATAGGGGTAGCTGCTCACCGCAACCAAATCCGCGAAGGCCAGGATCGAGGACACGGCCGGCGTCTGAGTGCCCGGCTTTTCCCGCAACAACTCCAGCTGGATGCTCGGAAACGTCCGGACGCTCGGGTGGCTCCGCCGCAACTCGGTATGCAGGTATTCCGCCAATCGGAGCAACGCGGGCCACTTCCCTGGCGACTTGTCGGCGACGATGTTCGCCTCGATGGCGTAGACGAAATAGTCGGCCCCGAGCCGATCGATCAGCCGCCGGCTGTAGCCAAGGAAAGCCTCCTTGACGCGAGGATTGTCGAACTGGGCCGTGTCCCACGGGGCCGGCAGCGGCTCGGCCCCAGTCGCCCCCCGGTTGTCGGCGAGGCCGTCCCGCAGGAAGTTGGTTGGGCTCACCGACACCAGCCGAAGGTGTCCCGCCGGAATCCGGCTCACTGACCGAGCAAGGTCGGCTTCGAGGCCGGCCGGAAACGGCGCCCCGCTCAGCGCCTCGTTCCACGGGACGCCGCCGTCGAAGTGGTGGTTGACGAAGTCGGCATCGTTGCCAAGCACCCGATAGACGTCATCGATGGCGGCGAACGTGCCGGCCGAGGGGAATTCGGTGAAACCCATCGCGAAGCTCCGCTCGCCGCCGCCGTCCGGCGGCGTGACCGCAGAGCACCCCGGACCGGCAGCGACCGCCAGGAGCAGCATCGACCAGCGAAATCCCATCCGAACCTTCGCTTATCCTGTTTCGATGAGTGACGACCCGAGCCAATCCATCGGACACCGTTTGCAGGATACATTCCCCGGGTCTCCCGATGTTCCACTCTGCAAAAAGGTCTCCATGAGCCTCGATCGGGCCGCCCGGCTCCACGACCAGGCCATCATCATCGATGGACACAGCGATGTCCTCATCCCGGTCACCCAAGGCAGGATGGATCTCGCCACCCGGGTCGAGATACCCGGTCTCGACTGGCTGCCGCCACCCGGCCTCGAGAACGACCCGCTGGTCAAGTTCGGGATGGGCCCCCACACCGTCTGGTTCGGCTGTATGGGACAATACGACATCCCGCGGTGGCGCGAGGGCGGGCTCACCGGCCAAATCTGCGCGGTCTATCTCGACGACGACTGGCTCAACGACCCCTTCCGGCGCGGCATGGAGATGGTCTGGAATCTCCACGATCAAATCGCCAGACACCCCGAATTGATCCTGGCGACGTCGGCGCGGCAGATTCGAGAGGCCAAGCGGGACGGGAAGATCGCCCTGGTACTCTCGTTCGAGGGCTGCGAAGCGTTGGGTCAGGACCCCCGCTTCCTCGACCTCTATCACCGGCTCGGGCTTCGAGCGGCCAGCCTTACCCACACCCGTCGCAACGTATTCGCCGACGGCTGCTGGGCCGCTGACCGTCAGGGCGGGCTTACCGCGCTGGGGCGAGCGGCCATTCAACGGATGGAGGCGCTCAGAATCGTGGTGGACTTGGTCCACATTGGCGAGCACGGCTTCTGGGAGATCCTCGAGATGGTCGACCGACCCGTGATACTCTCGCACACCACCCCGACGATGTTCCCCGACACCTCGCCCGAGGGCGGTGACCTTTTCGGCGGCAAGCTGCCGCGACCACGCCTCGAGCTACCCCGGGATCGGCCCAAGCTGGAAGCGATCGCGAAAAACGGTGGCGTCGTGGGACTCATCCATGTCGCCCACCGCAACCTCGACACCGTGGTGCGGGACATCGAGACCGCCCTCGACGTCATGGGCCCGGACCACATCGGGATGGGCAGCGACTACTATGGCCTCGAGTTGGCTCCGGCGGGCCTAGAGCATATCGGCACGGTGCCCCGTCTGACCGACGCGCTCGTCGCCCGGGGCCACGCCGACGAGACGATCCTCAAGTTCCTCGGCGAGAACTACTTGCGGGTCCTCGAGACGGTGTGGGGCGAGTAGCGTTCACCCCGCTCCGGTTGCGTCGGTCCTCTCGGCCCGGCATCTTGCGGAGTCGGAAGCGCGGAAACGCCGAGGCCGTTCTGATGAGGTTGCTCGTTTTGCTCGGGCTGGCTGGTTCGTTGGTGGCAGGGCCTGCCTGGTCGCAAGACCCGGCTGCCCCGGACTTGCTCCAGGCCCGAACAGCGATCGATCGCTGGTTCGGCCTGGTGCGGCAGGGGGCCGCCGACCAGACTTGGGGTGAGGCCAGCGAGGTCTTTCGGGCCCGGATCAGGGAGAGCGAGTGGCGTGAATGGGTCCGCCGGACCGCTGGTCAGCTCCCACTGGGAACCCGCCGCGACCTCGAGTTCACGGTTGGCCACGACGAACCGCCGCTTGCCTCTCTCCATTGGGTCAGGGCCGTGGTCGCCTCCGACCGACCCGCCGGCGGCCGCGTCATCGAGCAAATCGTGCTGTGGTATGAGGGAAGCCGTTGGCGAGTGACCCACTACGCGAGCTGGATGGACCACGGCGCCATGCTCGCGAGCGGTGCCGTCAATCCGGTCCCCTATGAGGTGCCGTTCGCCGGCCAGCACACCCTGCGCGACCAGTTCCCATGGTGGGTGCCCGGCCTGGCGTCGCGGCCGCACCGCCTGCCGCGACCCTCGCCGGGTCCACCCGAGCAACCGGCCAACCGGGCCAATCCCAAGACCTTCACCAGGCCCTGATCGATACCGCGCCAACCGTGACGGAACCGGGGTCTGGCCGGTATCAGGATCGTGAACCGTTCGAAAGGACTTGCCGTGCCGTGGCCCTCCAGGCTGGCGCCAGCGTTCCTGACCCTGCTCGCCGGTTGCGCCGCTGACCCGACCACCGCCGGCCCCCTGCTGACCGGGTCCGCCGAACGAAGCTGCGGCCCCACCGACGGCCCGGCGGTCGCCATGGACCTCCTGACCGGCACCGGCGAATCCCTGAAGCTCTATCTGTACCACGGTCGCGATGCCCTGGCCGGGCGGCGAGTCTTCGTCACCCCGGGCTGGACCGAGGGCGGCGCCACCCTCTGCCCTGCTGCGGGCCGCGGACCGTGCCAACCCGCCACCGGAGGCGTGATCAGGGTCGACCGGGCCGGCGCGGTCATCACCGGGGCGCTGTCTCTGGGGTTCCCGGGCACCGCGATCGAAGGTCCCTTCCGGGCCACCTGGCGCGAGGTCGCCATCCTATGCGGCTGATCGCCGTCGCCCTGGCCGCGTCGGCCCTGGGATGCGTCGACCTGGTCCCCCCGTCGGCCGGGGCCCTGCCGTTAGGCACCTGGGGCGGCGACGGCGCCGGCGTCATCGTCACCGACTCGGTGACCCATGTCCACATCGGCTGCACCTTGGGCGACATCCCGACCCGCGCGGTCGCCGACTCGTCCGGCCAATTCGTCCTCGACGGCAGCTACGTCCTCAGGGCCTATCCGGTCATGCTCGGCCCGAGGCTGCCGGCGCGGTTTGCGGGCCGGGTGGTGGGTTCCGCCCTGACCGTGACGGTAACCGTGAACGACACCACCGAAGGGAAGGTGGTGAGCCTCGGACCGGTGACCGTCCGCCTGGGTGTCGAACCCAAGCTGGGCCCCTGCCCGATCTGCCGGACCCCGAAACACTGAGCCGCGGGGGCCTGGGCTCGTCCGCTCTTGCCGGCCGGGCCCGGAATCGCCACTATCCATGTATACAATAATCAGACACCCGACCGGCCCTCCGGCTCTGGGAGGTACCCCTGCTGCTCATCCTACCGCTCTTGACCGCGGCGACACTGGCCCATGCTTGGGGGATCGTCGAGGGGCCCCGGCCGGACTCGGTGAAAGCGGCCAAGCACGCGGTTCGGAAACTCGGGCTGGGACGGCTCAGTCACGCTCGGCCGGCCATTGCCACCGCGGCCCTCACGGAGGTGGTGCGGGAGTACTGCGGCCAGTGTCATAATCCGAATCGGTTGGCTGGCAATCTCTCGCTGGTGAACTTCGAGGTCGGCTCGGCCGGCCGGCACCCGGAAGTCGCCGAGAAAATGATCGCCAAGCTGCAATCGGGCATGATGCCGCCGCCGGGGGTACCGCGGCCCGAGGGCGACACTCTCGCGGTGCTGGCCGAGACGCTGGAACGACTGGTCGATCGAGCCGCGGGCCCCCGGCCGAGCCCCGGCCACCGGACTTTCCAGCGGCTCAACCGGGCGGAGTACCAGCGAGCCATCTGGGATCTGCTCGGACTCGAGGTCGACGCGGGGGCGTGGCTCCCGCTCGATACCAAATCGGCCAACTTCGACAACATCGCCGACGTCCAGATGCCCTCGGCGACCACCCTCGACGCCTACCTCGATGCCGCGAGCGAAATCAGTCGCCTCGCCGTCGGCGATCCCGAGGCCGGCGTCAGCTCGAAGACCTACAAGCTGCCCCGACTCGCCGCCCAATGGCAGACCGCCGATGGCGCCCCGATCGGCACTCGGGGCGGGCTCGCGGTATCCCACAACTTCCCGGCCGACGGTGAGTACGTCTTCACGGTCAATCTCCACGCCATTCCGACCGGCCAGCTGTTCGGGTCGGATGCCCCGTTCGACGAGCATCTCGAGATTTCGGTCGACGGCGCCCGGGTGGCGCTGCTCCCCATCGATCGGTGGATGTCCCAAGCCGACCCGACCGGCATGGACATCAGGAGCGAACCGATTCGGGTGACGGCCGGAGCGCACCGAATCGCGGCGGCGTTCTTGAAGACCTTCGAGGGACCGGTCAACGACCTGCTCGCGCCTCACGACCACAGCATCGGCGATACCCAGATCGGGTCGGAAACCGGGATCACCAACTTCTCCCATCTTCGCGACCTGGTGGTGACCGGCCCTTATCGGCCCACTGGGGTTTCCGAGACCTCGACCCGGCGGCGGATCTTCAGTTGCCGGCCGCTCGCCCCGGCCGAAGCCCGGCCTTGCGCCGCCAAGATCCTCACCGAGATCGGCAAGCGGGCCTATCGACGTCCGCTCAACGCCAAGGATCGCGCCGCGCTCCTCGGGTTCTTCGACCAGGGCGCGGCCGAGGGCGGCTTCGAGGTCGGGATTCGAACCGGGTTGGAGGCGATCCTGGCGAGCCCTCACTTCCTCTTCCGGATGGAGCAGGCGCCCGCGACGGTGCGGCAGGGACAGAGTTATCAGCTCGCCGATCTCGACTTGGCATCGCGGCTCTCGTTCTTCCTGTGGGGAACGCCGCCGGACGAGCGGCTGAGCGGGTTGGCCGCCGCGGGCCGGCTATCGCAGCCCGGTGTCCTCCAGGCGGAAACTCGCCGGATGTTGGCGGACCCCCGATCCGAAGCGCTGGCAACCCGATTCGCGGCCCAGTGGCTCCGGCTCCAGGACATCGCCAAGGTGCACCCCGATGCCCTCCAGTTTCCCGATTTCCATCAGCAGCTCGCCACCGCGATGCAGCGGGAGACCGAGCTGTTCTTCGATCACCTGGTTCGGGCCGACCGGAGTTTCCTCGAGCTGTTCACCGCCAATTACACTTTCGTCAACGAACCGTTGGCTCGTCACTACGGGTTCAAGGGCGTCGTTGGCGCCGGGTTCCGCAAAGTCAGCTACCCCGACGATCGCCGGGCCGGGCTCTTGGGGCACGCCAGCGTGCTGACGCTCACCTCGCAAGCCAACCGCACCTCGCCGGTGCTTCGCGGGAAGTGGGTGATGGAAGTCCTCCTCGGCTCGCCGCCCCCGCCGCCACCGCCGGGAGTCCCCGACCTCGACGAGACCGAGTCGTCGGCGGAAGGCCGGATGCTGACGACCCGAGAACGGATGGAGCTCCACCGGTCCAACGTGATGTGTCAGTCCTGCCACATGTTCATGGACCCGATCGGGCTGGCCCTCGACAATTTCGACGTCACCGGACAGTGGCGGACCCGCGAGAACGGGATGGGACTGGACACCCAGGGCGAGTTCTACGACGGGACCACCATCACCAACCCCGCCGAGCTGCGGGCCGTGCTCCTGAAACGACCGGTGCCCTTGGTGCGCACCTACATCCAGAACCTGATGGCATTCGCGTTAGGACGTCGCATTGGTTATGCCGACGGCCCCACGGTCCGCCGGATCGCGGCCCGGGTCGAAGCCAAGGGATATCGGATGTCGGAGTTCGTCCTGGCGGTCGTCGAGAGCGACCCCTTCCGCCGGCAGGACGTTCCGGCCCTCGCCGCTGCCCCGTCCCCCGCCGTCACCCCGTCTTCGAAGTAGGAGCTCGCGATGCACTTTCTCACCGGACAGGCGCTCCATCGCCGGACCTTCATCAAGACGCTCGGCGCCACGGTCGGGCTTCCCTGGCTCGACGCGATGGTCCCGGCTGGACGGGGCCGCTACGCTCGGCTGGTGGCCAACGATCCGGCCCGACTGGTGGCGATCGAAATGGTCCACGGCGCCGCCGGCTGCAACGACCTGGGCTCCAAGCTCAACCTCTGGTCGCCCGCCGGGGTCGGCCGGGAGTTCGATCTCGGCCCGACCGCGCTGAACGCCCTGGAGCGCTATCGGAACCAGCTCACCATCGTCAGCAACACCGACTGCCGCGAGGCGGAACCGGAGACGCCCGAAGAAATCGGCGGCGATCACTTTCGCTCGAGCGCGGTGTTCCTCACCCAATCGCATCCCAAGCAAACCGAGGGATCCGACGTGTTCGTGGGAACCTCGCTCGACCAGATGTACGCCCAGCGATTCGGGCAGGACACCCCGATCCCGTCGATGCAACTGTGCATCGAGAACGTCGATCAAGCTGGCGGCTGCGCCTACGGGTATGCCTGCGTCTATACCGACTCGATCAGCTGGTCCTCGCCGACCGAACCGCTTCCGGTCATCCGCGACCCTCGGGTGGCCTTCGAGAAGCTCTTCGGGGTGGGCGGCTCCAGGGAGGAGCGGGCCTCCCGGCGCCGGACCCGGAAGAGCATCCTCGATTGGGTCTCGGCCGAAATGGCCTCGATGCGAGCCACCCTTGGCCCGGCCGACCGGCAGCGGTTGGAGCGCTACCTCGACGACATCCGCGAGGTCGAGCGCCGAATCCTGCGGATCGAGGCGCGGAACACCAGCGGCGAGGCGCGCGAGATGCCGGAAGCGCCGGCCGGGGTTCCCGACTCCTTCGAGGACCACGTCAAGTTGATGTTCGATCTCCAGGCACTGGCCTTCGCCGCCGATGTCACCCGGGTCTTCTCCTTCAAGATGGGGCGCGACGGTTCCAGCCGGGTGTATCCGGAGAGCGGGTGCGACAAGCCGTTCCACCCGGCCTCGCACCACGGCGGCGGCGAGAAAGGCGTCAAGGACTTCTTCCTGATCAACCGATACCACGTCGGGATGCTGCCGTATTTCCTCGACAAGCTCCAGGGCCTCACCGAGGGCGACCGAACCCTCCTCGACAAGTCGATGGTGATCTACGGCTCGCCGATGGGCGATCCGAATCTCCACAACCATCGCCGTTGCCCGCTGTTCATCGTCGGCAAGGCCAACGGCAAGCTCGACGGCAACCTCCATCTCAAGGCGGCCGACGGCACCCCGATGGCCAACGCCATGCTCGGGGTGCTCCACGCCCTGGGGATGGGCGAGATCACCAGCTTCGGCGACAGCACCGACTTCATGTCGCTGCGGGCCAATGCCTAACGGCTACCCTCCCGGGCGCCGGGCCCGGTGGTACCGGACCGCCTTGACGGTCCTGGTCGGCTTCGCGGCCGCCGGCGCGACCTGGGCCGGCCCGCCCGAGGCGCCCCTCGCCGACGCCGCGATGCGCCAAGAGACCGCCTTGGTCCGCCGGCTCCTTCAGCAGGGCGCCGACGTCAACGCCGCCCAACCCGACGGAATGACCGCGCTCCACTGGGCGGCGAGCCACGACGACGACGGGCTGATCGAGACCCTGATCGCGGCCGGCGCCCGCCTCGAGGCCACCACCCGCAACGGCAGCTACACCGCGCTCCACCTGGCCGCCCGCCACGGCGCGGCGAAGGCGGCGGCCGCTCTGCTCGCCCACGGTGCCGCCCCGAACCCTCGAACCACGACCGGCGGAGCGACCCCGCTTCACTTCGCCGCCGGGCACGGGAACCGCGACCTCGTCGCCGCGCTGCTCGCCAAGGGCGCGGCGGTGGACGCCGGCGACTCCGCGTTCAGCCAGACCCCGCTGATGTGGGCCGCCGCCGCCGACCGCCGAGAGGCCGCCGAGCTGCTGATCGCGAACGGAGCCAACCTCAAGGCCACCTCGCGGGTCGAGGACGCGGTCGGCCGCGAAAAGGCCGATCGCGCCGCCGCCCAGGCCCGCGCCAAGAAGATGGCCGCGATCCGGGCCGCCGCGGCTCGACCCGACAGCAGCCGTAAACCCGCCCCCGATTCCGCCAGGGTCCGCGCCGATAGCGCCAAGAAGACCCCGGTCGACTCGGCGAAAGCCGATTCGGTCGCGAAGGCCGCCGTGGCCAAACGGCTGGCCGACTCGATCAAGGCCGCCAACGCACCCAAACCGCTCAGCTATGGCCAGCTCGTCGGCAAAGTGGGCGGGCTCACGCCGCTCCTCTTCGCTGCCCGAGAGGGGCACGCGGAACTCGCCCTGGCGTTGCTCGAGGCCGGAGCCGACCCGAACCAGGTCAGCGGGTCGGACCAGACCAGTCCGCTCCTGATGGCGACCTTGAATGGTCACTTCGACCTCGCCAGAGCGTTGCTCGACAAGGGGGCCGACCCCAAGCTCGCCAGCGAGGCCGGCACCACGCCGCTCTACGCGGTGCTCAACGTCCAGTGGTCCGCCAAATCACTGTACCCCCAGCCGACCGCGCACACCCGGCAGAAGATCGACTACCTCGAATTGATGAAGGCGCTGCTCGACAAGGGCGCAGACCCGAACGCGCGGCTCACCAAACACCTCTGGTATGCGTCGTACAACTTCGATCTCCTCGGCGTGAACACCACGGGGGCGACCCCGTTCTGGCGGGCGGCCTACGGAACCGACGTGGCCGCGATGAAGCTCCTCCTCGCGGCCGGCGCCGATCCGACCATCCCGACCACCAGAGCCGCCGGCCGCGACTTCGAAGACGATGACGACGAGAAGGACGGCGACAAGGACCCCTCCGGGCTCCCTCCGGTCCCGGTCGGTGGCCCCGGCGTCTACCCGATCCACGCCGCGGCCGGGGTCGGCTACGGCGAGGGATTCGCCGCCAACGCCCACCGCCACGTTCCCGACGGGTGGATGCCCGCCATCAAATACCTGGTCGAGGTGGTCAAGGCCGACGTCAACAGCCGCGACCACAACGGCTACAGCGCCCTCCACCACGCCGCGGCCCGAGGCGACGACCAGATGATCGAGTATCTGGTCGCCAAGGGGGCCGACGTCACGGCGGTGAGCCGGCGCGGCCAGACCACCGCCGACATGGCGAACGGCCCGGTCCAGCGGGTCCCGCCGTTCCTCAAGACGGTGGCCCTGCTCGAGAAGCTGGGATCCAAGAACAGCAACAAGTGCAAGTCTTGTTGAGCCGCTAACTTCGATCGAGGTTCGTCATGACGTTAGGCTTCCTTCGCCCGGCCGCGATGGCGCTGGCGGGCTTCATCGGCGTCCCGGCCGCCGCCGCCCAGGCCCGGCCCACGGCCGAGCAGCGAGCCGAGGCCGAACGCCGGATCCAGGCGGAACTCCGGGCCCCCAGACCGATCGAGGCCGCGGCATCGCTCTGGATCGACGAGCTGACCTGGATGGAGGTTCGCGACCTGATCGCCGCCGGCACCACCACCGTCATCATCGCCACTGGCGGCGTCGAGCAGAACGGTCCCTACCTCACCACCGGCAAGCATAACGTCATCCTCCGCGGCGCCTGTGAAGCCATTGCCAGGAAACTCGGCAAAACGCTCTGCGCTCCGGTCGTGGCGTTCGTCCCCGAAGGCAACTTCGATCCCCCGACCGGACACATGCGCTACCCGGGCACCATCAGTCTCCGCGAAGACACCTATCGCCAGTTGATCGAAGACATCGCCACCAGCTTCAAGACGACCGGATTCACCGAGATCATCCTGATCGGCGACAGCGGCGGCAACCAAACCGGCCTGGCCGCGGCCGCCACCAACCTCAACGCCGCCTGGGGCGCGGCCGCCAAGGCCCGCTACATTCCCGAGTTCTACCAGTACGACAAGATGGTTGCCTACATGAACGACGAGCTCGGCGTCAAAGAGCCGATCGACGAGGGCTACCACGACAGCTACTGGATCACCGCCCTGATGATGGCGGTCGACCCGTCATCCGTCCGGTACGATCAGCGGATCAAGGCCGGGAAAGCTTCGATCAATGGGGTCAGCATCGCCGACAAAACCAAGACCGCCGCGCTTGGCTGGAAGCTGTTCGAGTTCCGGGCCAACCACACCGTCAAGGCCATCGCGGCCGCCAGGGCCAAGGGTTGACCAGGCCCCGCCGGGCCTCCCACGTCAAAACGGACTGACGAACTCGGTGGAGCTACCGCCGTTGCAGTAGGCGCCAGGCCGGCAGCGGTGCCGGCTGCCGAGCCGGCGCAAGCCTGTTCGAATTCGCGGCCAGCGCCCCGATCCGCTGACCCGGCATTCGCGAAAGACAGTCACTCATGGGCGCCGACTCCCCGGAGTGTGCGGCGCCCCCGCCGCGACCAAATCGGCCCGAAGGCGCGCCAACGGCCCGTCCACCAGCGCGGTGAGATCCCGCCGCCAAGTCGCGAACTCCGACGCCGCGATCTCGAGGCCCCGCCGTTGGGTCCCGGTCGGCGCCTGGGTGGTCTCCCAGTGCCCGCCAATGACATCGTTCGCCCGCCCCGCGATCGACGGGGAGGTGGACTCGTCGAGCCCCTGCCGAACCCGGTCACTCCGAAGCCGGGTGTCGAGACCGGCCACCGCGCCAGCCAACGAATCGACCCGGCCGAACAGCGCCCGGTCCGCGCGGGGCGCGGCAACCAACGCGGCCCTGGCATGGCGCAACTCGTCCGCCACGGCGTCGAGCTCGGCCCCCGCGGAACCGATCCGACGAATCAGTTCGGCGGACTCCTGTTGGAACGCCGCCACCGCCGTGAAGTCGGTGTTCGACGGCGCCCCGGGCACGGGCTTCAGGGTGAACGACTGCGGGGTTCCGACCCGCCGGAGGCCGCCTTCGCTCAGAATCACCAGTTCCGCGGTGTAGCGACCCGGTGCGACCAACGGCCCACCCGGCGGGTCGGACCACGGCGGCCGAAATCCCGCTGGACGCAGGTCGATGGGGCTCGGATCCGGGCCCCGCATGTTCCAGTTGATTCGATGAAGCCCCGGCTTGGCCGGACCTTCGATCCAGCGAACCGCTCGGCCGCTCGCCTCGGCGATCACCACGAACACTTTGGGCCCGGTCTGGCGCGCCTCGGCCTGGAGCCGTTCGTAACCCGGGAACGGAGCATCGGCGCCGCGCTCATTGAGCGGTTTTTCGGTGTCGCGGCGCTGCTCGGCCAACGTCTTGGGCACCTCGCGCAGGTAGTAGGTCAAGAGGGCGCCGACCGGCGGGTTGGGTGTGGTGAAGTCATCGGTCCCTTTCTCCGGCCGGCCCGGCGCCTGGCCCGGCTGATAGGGCACGTACCACCAAGCGTCGCGAACCGGAAACAGCCCTCCGGGATCCGGTAACCCGGCGGCCGCCATGGTCCGCAACGCCGAGTAGTCGTCGAGCAGGTAGAAGCCCCGCCCGAAGCTCGCCCCGACGAGGTCGTCGTCGCGGCGATGCAGCTTGAGATCGCGGAACGAGATCGTCGGCACCCCACCCGACAGCTTGTGCCAGTTGGCGCCCCGATTGAGCGACAAATACAACCCGAACTCGGTACCGGCGAACAACAGCTCCGGCCGGACATGGTCCTGCTGCATCGCCCAGACGATCGTGCCTTTGGGCAGGTCGCCGGCAATCGACCGCCAGGTCCGGCCCAGATCGGTGCTCTCGAACAGGTATGGCGTGAAGTCGCCCATCTTGTGGTTGTCCGCCACCAGGTAGACGGTCCGGCCGTCGTGCATGGACATCTCGACGTCGTTGACGAACGACAGCGGTGGGAGCCCTGGCGGAGCCGTCGCGCGGGCCCAGGTTCGACCACCGTCGCTGGTCACTTGGACGAGCCCGTCGTCGGTGCCGACCGCGATCACCCCGGCCTGCACCGGCGACTCCGAGATCGCGGTCAGGGTGGCGTACTTCGACATCGCGCCATTGTCGTGGAGGGCGTCGACGCTCCAGACCCGACCCATGAACTGACGTTGGTAGCGGTTCTGCCCCGAGGTCAGGTCTCCGCTGATCGCGGTCCAGTTGCCGCCCCGATCGTCGCTCCGCCAGAGCCGCTGCGAGCCGTAGTAGACCCGGTCCGGGTCATGGGGACTCACCAGAATCGGCGAGTCCCAGTTCCAGCGCTCCGGCGGATCGCCGGGTGCAGGCATCGGCCGGATCCCCAGGCCTTCGTCGTTCTTGCGGTCCTTCCGGTAGAGATTCCCCTCCTGCCACATCAGGTACATCAGATTCGGATCGCGCGGGTCAAACGCCACGCCGTACCCGTCGGCGCCGAGCGGCACATACCAGTCATGGTTACGAATGCCATCCCGATTGGTGGTCCGCGACGGACCGTGCAGGGTCCCGAGGTCCTGCGCCCCACCCAGGATGTCGTAGAACGGCTCCCGGGTATTCACCGCCACCTTGTAGAACTGGGAAATCGGCAAATTGGGGAAATGCCGCCAGGTCTTGCCGTCGTCGAAGCTCTGGTAGAGACCGGCATCGGTCCCCACCAGGAGATGGTCGCCGTCGGACGGGTCGATCCAGAGGGCATGGTTGTCGGAGTGTTTGTCGTGTCCGGTTTCGGCCATCTCGAAAGTTCGACCGCCGTCGCGGGTGACATGGAGAAAGACGTCCATCTGGTAGACGACCTGGGCATCGATCGGGGACGCTTCGATCTCCTGGTAGTAGTGCGGTCCGGTGCCGCCCGAGATGTACCCGTTTCGCTTCTCCCAACTCTCGCCTCGGTCCGCCGATCGGTAGAACCCCCGGTCGCTCGCGCCGGCCTCGATGGTGGCGTAGACGAGTTTGGGATCCGCCGGCGTCACCGCGAGCCCGATCTTGCCGACGTCGCCCGACGGCAGCCCGGTCTTCACCGGACGCCAGGTCTTGCCGTTGTCGGTGGACTTGTAGATCCCCGATTTCGGACCACCGCCCATGAAGCCCCAGACGTGGCGCCGGCGTTGATACGCCGCGGCGTAGACCACGTCGGGGTTCGAGGGATCGAACTCGAGATCGGTGACGCCGGTGTGCTCGTCGACTTGGAGCGCCGCGGTCCAGGTGGTCCCGCCGTCCTCGCTCCGGTACACTCCCCGCTCGCCGCCCGGTGCCCAGAGCGGCCCCTCGGCGGCAACCAGGACCCGTTTCCCCTCGCGGGGGTCCACCAGGATCCGGCCGATGTGCTCGGACTTCGGCAACCCCATTCGCTGCCAGGTTCGCCCGCCGTCGAGGCTTCGGTACACCCCATCGCCCCAACCGACGTGACGGCCGCTCACGTTCTCGCCGGTGCCGACCCAGACGACATCCGGGTTGGTCGGATCGAGGGTGATCTCCCCGATCGAGTAGGATGGCTGGTTATCGAAGAGCGGGGTCCAGCTGACTCCGGCGTTGGTCGTCTTCCAAACGCCGCCGGAGCCGGCGGCGACATACCAGGTGCTCCGCTTGCGGGGGTCGACCTCGAGATCGGAGATCCGGCCGCTCATGAACCCGGGGCCGAGCATCCGAACCGGCAGGGCGGCCACCGCGGCCGAAAGGCGTAGCGCGGCCGAGTCGACCGCGGGGCGGACCGCCGGCGTCTGGAGGATCACCAGGGCGGCGGCGAGGAGACTAGTGGTCATGGGTTACTCCGAAGGAGGGTACGGCCGGCCTTGGTATCCGCCGCGGCGCGTCGCGGTTCGAGCGGGCGGCGTCACGGCGGCAGAGTATCGGGAAAGGAGGCGGTGTAGGCGATCCGCCACCCGCGTGGCGTCCTGATGAAGATCCGCTCCGAGATGCCGACCGACGCCACCCCCCGATTGACGCCGCGATACCGATACATCCCGTACACGACCCCCGGCCCGAGCGGCGCGACGGTGAACTCGGTGGCGATCAGGGTATCGGGCCAGGCGGGCGCGGTGTCACGACGGGCCGACCACCCGAGCCAGCCGCGTTCGATCCCCCGCAACCCACCGCGGGTCAGCTGGTCGGTCTGGAGATAGGTGGCGAGGTACCGGGCATGGTTGCGCTTGTGAATGGCGTCGATGTTCTCGCGAAACAACGCCAGCGCCTCCGCCGAGTCCACCTCTCGCTGCGCGGTGGCCTGACCCGCCCCAGCGGAGGCCAACCCGAGGATGATCGCAAGGCTTCGCCTCATGGGGCATCCTCCCAGTAGCCGTTAGGGAATGAAACGGGCTCGATCTTCCGCGGCCGGCAGCAAGCAAGCGCGCCTCTCCGCCAGCCGATGCCGCCGGGCCGCGATGGCATCGTAGACCCGGTCGCGGATGGCCCGAGGCACTACCGCGAGCGCCGGCAGCAGCCGCCAAGCCCCGCCGAGATAGCGGGCCACCGCGAAGGCGGCGTCGGAGCGCAGCAGCACTCCCTCCCCACCGGCCGGGACCCAGACCACGCTGTCGACGGCCTCGAGTTCCCCGAACCGGGCCCTGAGCGCCGCCGCAAACTCGCCCTGAAGCGGGGCGAACCGCAACGTCTTCTCTCGATCGCGGCGGAGCACGAATTGCACGGTGGCCTGGCAGAACCCGCAGTCGCCGTCGTAGAGCAGCACCGGCCAGGGGTTCATCGAGTCGGCGCGAGGCGCCCGCCGGTGGCGGCTCGGATCCAGCCCAGCAACACCAGCCCGCCGGCAACCGCGCCAGCCCCGAGCATCAATGGTACCCACGCCCCGGTCGCCAGGCTCCGGGTCGACAACAGCACCACGAACCCCGACACGGTACCGAGAGCGTACCCCGCCCGCTCCAACGGATCGAGTCGCATCGTCGGGAACGCCGGCACGGTTCGGTCCGAGGGCTCGACCAGCACCGACCGGAGCCGGTGGTAATCCCAAGCCAGCAAGAACAGGTTGGCGAGGAGCATCAGTGTCGTGATGTACCCGGTCCCCCGGAACTCGAGCGCCCAGGTGATCACCAACACGTTGAGAATGATCGGGAAGAACGCCACCGCGCCGAGCGTCGACGTTCGGGGGACCAGGAGGAGCAACCCGGCCACCACCTGGCCCAAGCCGATGAACCGCCAGTAGACGCCGGTCTGGTACATCGCCTCGAAGAAGGCCCCGATCGGCGTGTCGGTCGGCAGCAGAGTGAACCGCCGTCCGAGCAGCTTGACCATTCCGGTCGGAATGAAGGCGAGGGCGAGCAGAATCCGGGAGACGATCGCGAGGCGATAGCAGGCCGCGCGCGATCGCATCCATCGGTGGAGCCGGTCGAGCCGGTCGGTCACCTCGGCCAGCCGCCCTGCGGAAGACGGGGCGTGATCGTCAAGGCGTTGGCGAAGTAGACCTTCTTTAGCACCGGGTCGGGCAGGTCGATCCCGTAGAGCTTCCAGCTGGCGTGATAGTCCCGGTAGTAATCGAAGTAGTCGTCCCGGGTCTCGAACACTCGCCAGAAGTACGGGTATTCCTCGGGCTGAAACGAGTCCTTGCCGAACAGGATCCGATCTTGATACTTGACGAAGAAGTCGCGCGCCGCCCGGGGTTGCCGGCCGATGTCGTACAGCACGGCACCAACTTCAGTGTAGACGTTCGCCATCTCGTCGAACAGCTTGCCCAGCCGGCCGAGGTCGTTGGCGTGCCACCCCATGTGGGCGATGACGAAGGTGGTCTTGGGGTTCCGCCTGAGCATGTTGTCCCGCTCGGTCATCAGCTGCTCGAAGCCCGGGAACTGCTCCGGCGGGTACCGCCGCCCTGGGAAGAGCGCCAGCTCGAGCCAGCGCTCGTTGTGAAAGTCGATCGGCTGCCAGAACTCCTGGGGGTCGGCCGTGTGGATGAACACCGGCAGCCGAAGCCGTGCCGCCGCTTGCCAAATCGGATCGAGCGCGGGATCGTCGATCGCGAGCCTGGTGCCATCGGCGCGTTTGGTGCTCAACCCGAGGCCCTTGCCGACCTCCCCGATCCCGACCGCCCCGGCCGCCACGTCCGCTTCGAGCTGGGCCACCGCTTTCTCCGCCCAACCCGGGCCGACGTTGGCGAACGAGACGCCGGTCAGGAACCGAACCCGATCCTTCATGGCGGGCGAGGCCGCCACCAAGCCGGACTGCTGAACCAACGCCTCGCCGGACACGTTGTTGGCGGCGATCATCAGTCGAATGCCGATGGTGTCCATCGCGGCGCCCAGCGCGGCCAATCCCTCCGGGCTGCCCAGCTGGCTGAACGGATGACCGTGAAAGTCGATGACCGGGAACTTGGCCCGCGGGACCGGATGGGCAGGCGCGATCAGGGTTGAGCGGGGCCGATAGTCGACGATACTCGGCACCGGCAAGGTCGGGGCTTGGCAGGTTCGGGGCCTGACCTCCGTGGTGCCCGCGGGACACTCCTCCCCGGGTTTGATCTGAACCGACGGGTTGCCTCGGCCGGCCCCCGGGGGCTGACTAGAGGCCGGTCCCACGCCCACCACCGCTCCCGCCACCACGAACGCAAGCCGCATCGACACCTAGGTACGCTCCGTGAGCCGTTGCCCCAAATCTGGCGGGATTGGGGCCGGGAGGGTACTGGAGTCCGGCCGACGCATTAGTTTTCGGACCATGGCGAAATCGAACGACGCAGGCGATCCCAATCTCGCCGGGTTTCGGGCCCTGTTGGAGAAGAAGAAAGCGGCTCAGGCAGCCAAACAGGTCCCCGCCAACCCCGGCGCCAAGACCAAGGCGCAGAAGCCTCGGCCCAAGGACCGGATCCGCCGCCGACCCTAACCGCCCTCGGCTTGGACAGGCCTGATTCGGCCGTGCGATGACTCCACCGCGAATAGTCGTGGTCGGCGCCGAGCGCGGTGGCCCGCTGCCGTTGGCAATCCTGTTGGCAGCCTTGGGCTGCGGCTCCCCCGCCAATCCCAGCCCCGCCACGCCGCCGAGCTTCGAGACGCCCGTCGACTTGGGACCCCCGGTCAGCACGGCGGGCTGGGAGGATAGCGGATTCATCTCCCCCGACGGCACCGCCTTCTACTTCACCTACCTCCGCTTCGACCCGCTCCGGTTCATCCAGGATCAGACCGTGATCGTCCGGGGCCCGCTCCGCCCCGGTTGGGACCCCGCCGACACCCTGGCCGCCAAGATCTACCGGGCCACGCTCATGAACGGTACTTGGACCGAGCCGCAAAACATTGGCGACGATCTCAATATTCGGGGTGCCCTGAACGGCGGCCAGTGGCTCTCGGCCGACGGCAGCCGAATCCTGTTCACCGACCCGGTGCCGCAGCCGGCCCGGCCCACACCCACGATCTATTACTCGGAGCGACGCAACGGCCGGTGGGCGGCCGCGGTGCCGGCGCCGAGCGTCGGATTCCCGTTCCTGCCCGGCGACGAGAACCCCCCATCTGACGCTGGACGAGACCACCCTGTTCTTCGAGTCGAGCCGGCCCGGCGGGCGGGGCGGCCCTGACCTCTGGATGTCGACCAAGACGGCCGCAGGATGGACCGCGCCGGTCAACCTCGGGCCCACCATCAACACGACCGCAATCGAAGGGTCGCCGTTCAGCCTCGACGGCATCGAGTTGTACTTCGACGACAAAGGGTCCGGAAAGGGGATTTCGTGGACCCGCCGTCAATCCGACGGCACCTGGCGGGTGCCGGTGGTGGTGGTCCCCGGCGTGTTCGGCGATCCTTCGCTGACCACGGCCGGGGACCTGTTCATGATCGGGGCCAACCTGGCGAGCCCCCACCCCGACGCCAACCCATTCATGGCTCGGCGCCGTCGTTAGGCATCCCTAGGTGATTTTGATCGTCTTGATCATCCCGTGGGTCGCGTGCGGCTTCCCGTCCTTGGCGTCCGGAATGAAGCAGACGAGCGCGTAGTCGCCCGGCGTGAGCGTCACCGTGAAGACGTTCTCCGCCCAGACGAAGAAGTCCTCCGCTTTCTTGCCCGGCACCAGCCTCGCGATCACGATCTCGTGCGGTTGGCCCGGCGCCGTCACCACTCGGATGGTGTGGGTCCCCGCGGTGAGGGCCGGGACCAGGCCGAAGTCGTAATCCGACAAGGACGCGGTGATCGTGGCCGTCGGCGCCGCGGCCGGGACCGCCGGAGCCACCACCTCGAACGGCTTGGCCATGCCCTTGGCGATATGGAGCTTGCCGTCGGGCGAGGGGACCATGCAGATGAAGGCGTAGTGACCGGGTTCGAGCTTGGTGGTGAGTTCGAGCGCTCCGCCGGGCGGCGGGGCGCTCGGCCCGCCGACCAGCTCGAGCCACTCGGGAGGCGGCGCCGTCGGGTCGAGCGCGGCCAGGTCGGCGAACGTCTTTCCCCCGCCGATCCGGGCGATCTGCCCATGGTGGAGCTCCTGCCCCCGGTTGGCGATTCGGAGCGTCACCCACCCGCCCGGAATCGTGTCGGGTGCCTGGAAAGCATAGTCCAGCGCGGTGATCTCGACTACCGGTGGGGGCGTCGGTTCCGGAGGAGCGGCCGGCGCAGGATCGGGGGCCTTGCCGCAAGCCGCGGTCGCCAACGCCAGGAGCAATACGCGTTTGATCATGGACATTCCCGGTGAGTGGTTCGAATGTTCGTCCCCATCGCGGCGATGCCCTGCTCGACTACTCCGCCGCGCCCTTCCTGCCGCGTCGCGATTCAGCCGCCCAGGTCGACCGAGGCGGTGTTGCCGTAGATCGCGATGCCCGGCCCCGCCCCCATCGGGCCGTACCCCGCGAAGGGCGGCAATTTGTACTTGCGCCAGGTCTCATACCAGGCCAGGTCGGCCTGGATCAGGAAATCGAGCGGAATCGGCGGATGTCCGGCCAACGTCGTCCCGGGCTCGACGCACCAGGTGTCGAGGTGGGGGATGACCCCGTTGGACATCAGGAACTCGAAGCCCTCCCGGGCCGACGCGACGGCCTCCTTCACCGTCGAGAAGCCCACCGGTTGGGCCATTTCCACCCCCGAGACCATATTGGGGCTCACCCCGCCCTCACCCATCACCGCCACCGCGTCGACCAGCCGTTTCACCCAGAGATCGTAGCCGATGTACTTCTCCTTGCCGGGCGCCATCCACTGGAACAGGCGCTTGTCCCAGACCTCGAGGTTGGCGTTATGCGAGGTGACGCCCGCGTCCCGAAACCGGCGGACGTTCTCCATCGGCTGCGACTCGGTGATCATCACGATCGGGACCCGCCGGCCGATCCGCTCCCGAATGGCCTCGACGTAGGGGAGGTTGAAATCGGTGGCGTTATCCGGCCCGCCGCGAACTGGTCTGACGATCGAACCACCGGTCATGATGATGGTGATCATCCGCTTGGCCGGATCGGGCTCCCGGCTCATCGCCTCGAGCACGTCGACCACCTTCGGGAGGTCCTTGATGGCGTCGGCGGTGACATGATCGCCGGTGAGCTTTCGCAGCTCCCGGAGGTTGTAGTTGATGTCGCAGAACCGACACTCTTCCTTGTCGCCCCAGTAATGGCAGGCCCGGAAGGTGGTGATGAAGGCATAGGAGTCGTAGAGCAACGGGACCACCTGCTCGTACCGCATTCCATCGGCGAAGGTGGTGCCGTAATAGGCCGGTTTCGAGGGATAGACGGCTTCGGCGATCGGCACCCCATGTTCGGTGATGTGGGGCACTCCCCCGACCATGTCGACCACGTACGGCGAAGCGGCGTTCAGCACCACCCGCACCGAGGTCCGCTTGAGCCCGTGGGGTCCACCCCGAAAGACGATGTCTTCCGGCGCCGCGGTGCTGACGCCCTTCTTCATGTCGCCGTGGGCCGAGATGTTGTAGGAGAAGAGGTAGTAGGCCTGGGTCCGGCACCCTTTGGCGGCCTCCATGGCGGCATCGGTGAACGTCATCCCGAGCCGCAGGAGATCCTCCTTGAGAATCGCCTCGGCGGGAACACCAGGGTACTTCTTGGTGTAGGCGTCGATGGTGAGCGGCCGCGCCGAGATCGTCGTCATCGTCCCGCCTCCGTTCCGATCCCGGCCAGGCGCCGGGCCATCGCCTTCTTGCGCTCGTAATCGGCGCTCCGTTCGATCTGAATCCGCTGGGCCTGGGGCGACCCGGCCCCGTGGAGCGACTCGGTCAGGTAGCCGACCGCGTTCCGGCCCAGGGTCATGTTCTCGATCAACCTGAGCAGCCTGACCCGATCCTCCGTCGAGACATCCGGATGGGCCTGAAGGTACTTCCGAAGTCTGGGCCCCACATCGGGGTGCTTGAAGTCGGCGCCAGAGGGGAGGGTCACCACCAGGCCGCCGGCCAGATCCTGGGCCAGCCGACCCAGGAGGAACGGGACTTCGGTGACGTGATGCTTGCAGACGTTCGCCAGCATCTCGTCCGGCAGCGCCACTCCCGAGGCCAAGGTCGTTGCCTGATGACTGGCCGCGATGCCGGTGCCGTACACGGTCTCGTTGAGGTGGGTCATCTCGACCAGCTTGTCGCGCACGTGGGAGGCCTTGGCCACCCCGTTGGCCTCGGCGATCGCGGCCGCCGCCCCAATCAGGACGTCGCCCACGCCGGTCTTGCAGACGTACGAGCGCCGGTGATAGCAGGTGAACCGCTCCACCAGACTCGCGGCGAACCGGAACTCCCCGTCGAGAAACACCCGCTCGGCGGGGATGAAGACGTCGTCGAAGATGATCAGGGCTTCTTGGCCCGAGAAGTTCGCGTTGCCCTGGTCGAGGTCGTCGGAATCGGCGCTCCGGGTATCGCACGACTGCCGGCCATAGATGTACGTCAGCCCGGGCGCCGTCACGGGGACAGCCCCGGCGATGGCGTAGTCGCGGTCTTCTTCCGTGAGGCGGGTCGTCGGCATCACCACCAGCCAGTGCGAGTTGAGGCAACCGGTCTGATGGGCCTTGGCCCCCCGGACCCAAACTCCGTCCGCCGAGCGTTTCACGACCCGGAGATAGAGGTCGGGGTCGGCCTGCTGGTGCGGGGCCTTGCCACGATCGCCTTTGACGTCGGTCATGGCGCCGCCCAATACCAGGTTGCCCCGTTGGAGCATCGCCAGGAACTCGAGGAACCGCCGGTGATAGAGCGTCCCGCAGGCCTGGTCGATGTCGTAGCTCACCGAGTGGAGGGCGTTGATGGCGTCCATTCCGACGCAGCGCTGAAAGCAGGTCCCGGTGAGCTGACCGAGCCGCCGTTGCATCCGGTTCTGTTGGACCAGGTCCGTGGCGTCGGCCGCGAGGTGGAGGAACCGGTTGACTCGCTGGCCGGTGAGGGTGCTCGTCGCGGTGGCCAACTCCGGATCGGCCAGGGCCAGGTCGTAGCTGGCGGCGACCGCGTTGATCGAGGGGCGGATGACCGGGTGATCGACCGGCTCGGAAACGAGCTCGCCGAGGTAGTAGACGGTGAGGCCGCGCCCGCGGAGGCTGGCGAGGTACTCCGCGCCGGTTCGGATCGGGCGAGGCTCGGTGGCGGTCATCGGCTCCGGGCGTGGGCCGGGGTTGGGACCCCAGAATCTATTGGCCGGGCGAGCCGGGCGCGACCGGGGGCCTGAAACAGCGACGAGGATCGACGCGGGTGACAACCGGTGCAGCCCGAGCAACGACTCGGCCGGACAGCCCGACCTCGGACGACGACCGGTTCAAAGTGGCGGACCGCATCAACCGGCCGGCGGCAGGTTGTGCTCCGGGGCTGGGCAGCGAGGCGAGCGAGCCCCCGAGGATTGCATCGGTTCGAGATGATTGCCGAGGTCACGCCTAACGAATCCGCGTTCCGCCGCGGGGCCCAACGACGGCACCGAGCGGCCCCGCCGTCCGCCAACCAGCATTGGGACGCGGCCGCGACTTGTCACACGGACGCCAAGGGCACCCGACAGCGGCAACCCGTGACCATCGCGGAGGGCGATTCGAGACGCCCCTTTCAGGCCTGATCGGCGCCGGCTAAGTTGGCAGTGCTCCATGGAATCCAGATCCAAGTCCCGCCCAGCCCGGCGAACCGCTTGCCCATAGACGACCGTCGAAGCCGCCTTGCCAGCGCCTTGGCGGATCGGTATCGGATCGACCGGGAAGTGGGTTCCGGCGGAATGGCGACCGTCTTTCTAGCCCACGACCTGCGCCACGACCGCGCCGTAGCGATCAAGGTGATGCGAGCCGAGCTGGCGGCGGCGATCGGCGCCGAGCGGTTCCTCCAGGAGATCAAGACCACCGCCAACCTGCAGCACCCCCATATCCTGTCCCTGTTCGACTCCGGGGCGGTCGATGGCACGGTGTTCTACGTGATGCCGTATGTCGAGGGCGAGTCGCTCCGCGAACGGCTCGCGCGCGAGCAACAGCTCCCGGTCGCGGAGGCCCTCTTGATCGCCCGGGAAGTGGCCGATGCCCTTCAGTATGCCCACGGGAAGGGCATCATTCACCGCGACATCAAGCCGGAAAACATCCTCCTCCATGGCGGCCACGCCTTGGTCGCCGATTTCGGCATCGCCCTCGCCGCCAGCCGCACCGGCGGCGACCGAATGACGCAGACGGGGATGTCGTTAGGCACACCGCAGTACATGGCCCCCGAGCAGGCCTTGGGCGAGCGCGAGGTCGATGGCCGGGCCGATCTCTATGCCCTGGCTTGCGTCACCTACGAGATGCTGGCCGGCGAACCCCCGTTCACGGGCCCCAACGCGCAGGCGATCGTCGCTCGGGTGGTCACCGAGCCCGTGAAGAGCGTCCGGGCCATCCGGAGCAGCGTTCCCGACCACGTCGACGAGGCCCTCCAGACGGCGCTCCAGAAACTCCCCGCCGATCGATTCCGGAGTGCCGCCGGCTTCGCCGAGGCGTTGAGCCAGACTGCTCCGAGTCGCCGTCCGGCGGCATCGCCCGGCCGGTGGGGTCGCAATCGGCCCTTCGCGATCGTGGCCGCGGCCGGCCTTGCGGGAGTGGCGTTTGTGCTTGGCACCTACGTTAGGCGTGACGCTCAGCCCTTGCAGATCGGCCGGGCTACCCATGTCACCTGGGATCCGGGACTCGAGGTCACCCCGGCCTTGGCACCGGACGGTCGGTCGGTCGCCTACGCCCGAGGATCGCTGCTCAAGCTCCGGGTCATGGTCCGCCCGGTTGGCGAGGGACGCCCCATTCCTCTCACCGGCGACACCACTGCCGCCGAGACGAATCCCCAGTGGTCTCCCGATGGTTCCCGAGTCCTCTTCCTCTCGCGCGGCGGGGTTTTCAGCGCCCCCGCGGGCGGTGGTCCGGCTCGGCCCGAGATCCCGGGCCGTCCGGGCGCGGCCGTCGCCACGGCGGTTTGGTCGCCCGACGGCCGCCGAATCGCGTTCGCCCGTGGAGATTCGGTTTTCCTTCGCGAGGACGACGGATCCACCCGCGGCCTGGCGGGGCTCTCCGAGCCTACGATGTGCGCCTGGGCACCTAACGGCGACTCGGTCGCCTGCGTCACCGGCAACGCGCTCTACACCACCGCCGGCGCCAACTTCGGCAACCTCTCACCGAGCCGGATCGCCCTGATTCGACTGGCCGAGGGCAGGGTCGAAACGATCACCGATAGCCTCTCTCTCAATCACAGCCCGGTGTGGTCGCCCGACGGACAGCGGCTGTATTTCGTCTCGGACCGCGATGGGCCCACGGACGTCTACGCGGTCTCGCCGCGGAAGCCGGGACCGATCGTTCGGCTCACCACGGGGCTCGGTGCCCACACCATCTCGCTCTCGGCCGACGGAGGGCGGCTCGCCTACTCCGCGTACTCGATTCGGAACGCCATCTGGAGCCTCCCGATTCCGACCACGCCGCCCGTCACCACCACGGCCGCGACCCGAGTCACCAACACCAACGAGGTCATCGAGACCCTTTCGGCCTCGGCCGACGGAAAATGGCTCTGGTACGACTCGAACCTGACGGGGAACGCGGATCTCTTCCGAGTACCCGCGGCCGGGGGCGAGCCGGAGCGCTTGACGACCGACCCGACCGACGATTTTGCCGCCGCGGTCTCGCCGAACGGAGATGAGATTGCCTTTCACTCCTGGCGGTCCGGCTCCAGGGACCTGTACGTGATGCGGCTCGATGGGAGCGCCGCGCAACGGGTAACCCACTCGCCGGGGCAGGAAGCCCTCGCCGACTGGTCGCCCGACGGTAGCGCACTCGTGTTCACCGAGTTTACCACTGGCGACGGGATCTGGACGGTCGGTCGCGACGCCCGAGGTACCTGGGGAACGCCGGTGCGGCTGCGGGAGGGGGGCACCAGCCCCGTGTGGTCGCCCGACGGTCGCTCGATCGCGTTCGCGACGGCAGGCGTAGGCGGGAGTCTGGCGGTCATGCCAGCCGCCGGTGGTCCCGAGACGATCCTGGTGGATGCGACCCGCCCCGGGACGCCTCCGGTCGAGGAAGTGATTTGGGCCAGGAACGGGACCATCTATTTCGTGACCCACGACGCGAGCAGCGTGCAGTCGATCTGGTCGGTCCCGGCCGCCGGTGGACCTCCTCGGCTGGAAGTTCGCTTCGATCCCACGGTTCACACCTCTTATCTCGGCGGGTTTGCGTTAGGCGGGGGTCGATTCTTCTTCACCTCTGAGGACCGGCACAGCGACGTCTGGGTCTTGGAGGTGGGATCGCGGTAAGAGTCCGCGCCGGAGGTTCTAGCCCGGCCAAGTCTCGTTCACGATCAAACGGATCCCAGCTGGATGATGGCAAGGCCCTGCTCTTTTTGCTGGTCCGGCGGTCCGCCACCCACGAGCACACGTTACCCGTCCGCGCCAACCCTTCGATCGGCGGCTGCATCTCCGTCGCCCAATACTCGTCTGTCTTCCCCGCGAGCGAGGGCGAGAGTGGCGGTGGCAGAGATCGCGCCCGCGAGTGCGAACACCGGGCCCAGCACCAGGAGCTCCGCCCCGGGGCCCGCCGAGAGGTAAACGACCCCGGCGAGCAAGACGCCACCAAGGGCGCCCCAAGCCGCAACGCGCGGAAGCGACAATTGATCGAACCGCCGCCGCCGCGCGAGAACCCCGAGGAGACCCGAGAACGTGGCGCCTGCAAGAAAGCCCAGGAGTCCGAAGAAGAGCGGGAACGGAACGTCGGCGGCACCGATACCGACGACGAGCAGGAGTGCCATCCCGGCCCCGAACCACGCGGCGGCCCAGGCCAGGCCGATTCCAATGGCGCCACGAATACGTCTCATCCACTGGGTCACGATGCTCCTCCGCAAACCCTATTTGGTGCCGTGAAGTTCCTAGCTCCGCGGATTCGCCCTCGATGGAATCACCGGAAGCACGATCTGCGACGGATAGGCTCGGCCGTGGTGGACCCGCTGGGTTGCCACGACCGGCTTGGTGGCCAGGCCGGCGTTGTCTGAGTCGGAATTGAGGTTCCGGAGATAGAACGGGTAGTAGCTGCTGGAAATCTCCAACCGGATCCGATGCCCTCGGGAAAAGACGTTGCCGGTGACCCGCCAGAACTTGATCCGATACTCGTAGACCCGACCCGGCTCGATGGTGCTCAACTGAGCGGGGTTGAATTGGCCGCCCGCGGCCGGGTCGCGATGGCGGGCCCGCATGACTCCCTCACCCAATAGCGCGGAGAAGCCATCGGGGCTGACGTCGACCAGGCGCAGCATCCAGTCGGTATCCCTCGCGGACGTGGCGGCGAACAGCCGAGCCTCGATCGGTCCGGTCACCTCGACATCCTCCGTCAGGGGCGGAGTCTGATACACCAGGACCTCGTCGCCGCGGGCGCCGAGTCGGGTATCGACCACGCCGGGAATGTGACCGTGGGTCCCGTAGGGAGACCGGGTCGGTCGATCGGGGTCGTAGGTATACCCATCGCTCCGATCGCTCGGCGGCGGCACGGTGGTCAAGAGCCCGTCGCCCTCGAGCGAATTGGCCCGCCCGCCGCTCGTCAGGTAGTACGGGGTCCACCGGGTCTGCGGCAGCGGCCAGTCTCGCTCCGGATACCACCGGTTTGGCCCCATCACGAAGACCCAGACCGGAGGATCGTCGACCACCCCGTTGTCGATCTCCTTGAGGTAATGGTCGAACCACCGAGTGATGTAGCCGTCCAGGTCGATCACCGCGTCCGGCCCATAGTCGATCCCGCCCACCACCCGCTCGTTGAGCCCGTGATACCACGGCCCGATGATGAGTTTCGGGCGCCGTCCCTCGGGCGAGCCGGCGTGGGCCTTCATCCCCAGGTAGTTCATCGGCGAACCCGGGAAGTCGGCATCGAACCAGCCGGTGAGGTTGAGGGCGGGCACCGTCATCTTGGCGTAGCGCTCCGGCCCCTGATAGGCGATCGCTTGCCAATACGGATGGGTCGACACGTTGGCCCGGATCCAGGTCTCCCACCACGGCGCGAAGGCCGGCCCGCGCGCTTCGTTCAAGGTGAGATAGGGCGTGTGCCACAGATCGCGGGCCCGGGTGACCGTATACCCTCCATAGGCGCCGGTATCGACGATCTGCCCGGTCCGGCCCGACATCCAGGCCGCCCAGTCGACGAACGGGCCGAGCATGATACCGTTCTGGTAGGGAATGTTCTCGAGTTGATCGGGTGGGGCGACCTGGGGAGCGATCGCCTTGAGCGAGGGCGGAGCCTGACTCGCCGTCCACCACTGAGTCCAGCCACCGTAGGAGCCCCCGATCATCCCGATGCGAGCGTTGCTCCACGACTGCTTGGCCATCCATTCGACCAAATCGTAGCCGTCGGTCTTGTGATTGGGAGTGAACGGATCCCAGTGGCCCTCGGAGTCATAGCGGCCGCGGGAATCGACCGCGGCGACCACGTAACCACGGGCCGCGAACCACCGGGCCCGAGTCTTGAGCGAGTTGTTGTCGTAGGGGGTGATCGAGAGGATCCCGGCATGCCGCCCCGGCGCGTCCGGGCGGTAGAGGTCGACGGAAATCCGGACCCCATCGCGCATCGGCACCATGATGCTCCGGGCCTCGACCACCTGGTATCGAGCCGGCGAGTAGCTCCCGGCATCAGGTCGTTGGGCCGCGGTGGCGGCGGGACCGAGCACGATCGCCCAGAGCGCGATCCACGCCCGAATCTGGTTCCCCATTGTTCCTCCTGTGTCGGCCGTGGCGCTACCAGCGGGCAGCCCTCAGACCGAGTGGAAGGTACCTGGCGGCCGGCGAACGTGCCCGGCGGGCTTGCCGACTGATCTTCGCTGGGACAACTCCTGTCGTGCCCTCCGACGGATGGCGCTGGGCGGGGGGCAGCCGGACCGAGGATCGCCCGAGCCGACCCCATCGGTCAGACTAAAGTGGCGCCGCCGTGCCGCGGCGGGTGTCGGCAAGTTGGTAGATTGCTGGGAGCCTAGCCCCAAAGCAGAACCCGCCATGACGAAGCAGCCCACCTGTTGGTCGCCGGGATCGACGCCCCTGTGAATGGCCGCGAGCGACTCGCCCTCGCCATGCGGCTCGGTACCCCCGACCGCGTCCCGGTCATGTGCCAGCTCGCCCTGGGCCACTACTTCCTCAACACCGACCTCGACGCCATCGAGATCTGGCACGACTCCGAAACCTTCGCCGAGGCGCTGGCCCAGCTCCAGCAGCGCTACGGTTTCGATGGGATCCTCGTCAACCTCCCCGGCCGCGACCCCGACTGGCGCCGCGCCATCGCCGCGATCGACTCCAGGCCGGGCGAACGTATCATCCGCTGGAAGAACGGCTGCTACACCGTGGCCCCCGACGACGACAATCCCCACGTCTTCCAGGCCGACGGCACCCGCTACTTCCCCACCCTCGAGGAGATCGACCCCGACCGCCTCTTCTACGCCGAGCCCCACGACCTCTCCAGCATCACCTACCCCTATTCCTGGGGGTTCGACGGCGAGCCCGCTCCGCCAGGGCCGGACTTCTTCCCGCCCTGGCACTACGACACCATTCGCGCGGTCGTTCGCCGGGTCGGCGGCACGGTCTCGGTGCACGGCGAGATCTTCTCCCCCTTCTCTCAGCTGATGGAGCTGCTCGACTACACCGCCGGTTTGATGGCCCTCCTCGACGACCCCGGCAAGGTCACCGCCTGCCTCGATCGCCTCACCGAAGGCGCCATCGAGTTGGCCTCGGGCCAAGTCCAGGCCGGGGCCGACGCCATCTTGATCTCGTCGGCCTTCGCCGGCGGCGGCCTCATCTCGCGGGACCACTACGCCGAGTTCGTGCTACCCTACGAGCGGCGGGTGGTCGACGGGATCCACGCCCGCCACGAGGTCCCGGTCTATACCCACACCTGCGGCGCCATTGGCGATCGGCTCGACCTGATGGAAGCGACCCACACCCAGGGCATCGATACCCTCGACCCGCCGCCGCTCGGCACCGTCGAGCTGGCCGATGCCAAGCGGGCCACCGCCGGGAGGCTCTTCATCAAGGGCAACATCGACCCCGTCAACACCGTCCTCCTCGGTACCCCCGACGGCGTCCGGGCGGCGGCTCGGGAGCGGATCAGGGTCGCGGGGCCGGGGGGTGGCTACATCCTGAGCACCGCCTGCTCGGTGGCGCCCAGGGCGCCGGCGGCCAACGTGATGGCGCTCCTCGAAGCGGTCGAGCGGTGGGGGCGTTACCCGCTCGGTTGACCCGCGGCCCGGGAGGCGGTAGCGTTCACAATACGGACACCGCGTGCACATTGTGAACAGCCCATATCCCGGTACCCAGGCCGTCCTCCGGGCGGTCGACCTCCTCAAGGCCTTCTCCCCAAGCCGGCCCGAACGGAGCCTGACCGACCTCTCGGCCACGGTGGGCCTCAACCGCACCACTACCTACCGGCTCCTCTCCGCCCTCCAGAGCGAAGGACTGGTCGAACGCCAGGGCGCCGAATACCGCCTCGGCCCCGAACTCATGGCCCTGGGTGCCCGGGCAGCCGGGTCGAGCCTCCTGCTCGCCGCCGTCCGCCCCGAACTCGCCGACTTGGCCGCGGCGACCGGCGAAACCGCCACGGTCGAGGTCCTGGTCGGCCGGGACACCCTGATCATCGACGAAGCCGTCGGCCGGCACCGCCTCACCATCATCCCATCGCTGGGCACCCGCTGGCCGGCGCACACCACCTCCACTGGCAAGGTCCTCCTCGCCGCGAGCCCGGAGGACGCCGTCGCCGCCTTCCTGGCCGAGCCGCTCGAGCGGCTCACCCCGAAGACCACGGTCGATCGGGCCACCCTCCGGCGGGAGCTGAGCCGGGTCCGAGACCGTGGCGTCGCCACCTCGCTGGAAGAGGTCGAGCTGGGTTTCGTCGCCGTCGGGGTGCCGATCCGAGGGCCCGGTGGCGCGGTGGTCGCGGCGCTCAGCGTCGGAGGCCCCCGCGGCCGATTCGCGCCGCCGCGGATCAAGTTGCTCGCTCGCCAACTCCGCGTCGCCGCCGACCGCATCGCCAGCCGGCTCGGCGCCACCCCCGGGGATCCGGCGCCCTCACCACGGCTCCGGACCGCCCCACCCCGACCGGCGCGCCGGACCCGGCTCGGCCAGCGCCCCCGCCGATGAAGGAGACCTAACGATGCGTCCCGCCCTCACGGTCGTCGACCCGGTCCTCCTCGGCCGGATCGTCGACGAGGCCCTCGAGGTCCTCGCCACCAGCGGGGTCCTGATCGAAGACGAGCGGGCCCTCGCCCGGCTCGCCACCGTCGGGATCGGCACCAACACGGCGCGCCGGGTGGTATTCCCCCGGGCCCAGGTGGAACAGGCCTTGGCCGCCGCTCCGTCGGCGGTCACCCTCCACACCCGCGACGGCGCGCCGCACGCCACTCTCGCCGACGACCGGGTCCACTTCGTTCCGGGGTCCTCGGCGCTCCGCATTCTCGATCGCCGCACCGGGGCGCCGCGCGAGCCGACCTCGG
>Ga0194132_10002456_pt1 | contig 34650 bp, 33 predicted proteins | sample TA2KigOf80mmetaG_FD_148612 | JGI IMG/M metagenome (GOLD analysis project Ga0194132, IMG submission 148612) | Freshwater microbial communities from Lake Tanganyika, Tanzania - TA2015054 Kigoma Offshore 80m | ecosystem: Environmental > Aquatic > Freshwater > Lake | place: Tanzania: Lake... | reverse complement strand
GACAACGCCGCATACTTCGCGACGAGCGTCGCCTCGAGATCCGTGTCGCGCCTCAACGACCACTGTTAGATCACAAACGGCCGAGTGGAGCAACTAATTTCTGCCAGGGCCCTTAGCGAACGCCCCTTATGCGATCCGCCACCGGCCCGCCCCTGCACAGCATCCGGCGAGGCCGAGGCGGAGTTCACCCGCCTCCGGGAGCGGTTCGCCGGCCGCGCGCCACGCGGGCGCGGACGTTCGTCCAGCTCGACGTTCTGCTGCCCTTCTACGCCCTGTCGTCGACGACGTACACGCACGCCGGCCCGGTGTCGCTCGGACGGCGCTATTCGCCGTCGATAATCGTGTTGCTCGGCGTCGGCTGGCAGCGCGGCCGGCAGCCGTAGATCCGCCGGCGGCGACACGCTCCCGGCGCCCGGCACCCCGCCGCCCGTGAGGGCGCGGCCCCTCGGATCGGCTCGATCGACTGCCCGGCCTGTTCGCTGCCGCCCGGCGGCACGACTGAACACCGATCGGGTATAGTGCTGTCACCTTCCTTCGGCGCGCGCCCCCTGAATCGAGGAGTTGAGTGAGAGTTCACCTGGTCAACCCGAGTCACGTGTCCTTCGGGGTCGGCGTCATCACCCCGCGTTGGCTGTACGTGATCGCTGCCGCCACGCCTGCCGAGTTCGGGGACCCCGTCATCACCGACGAGACGCTGGAACAGTTGGACCCGTCGATCATCGGCCCAGGCGACGTCGTCGGCATCGGCATCCACACGGGCAATGCCCTGCGTGGGTACGAAGTCGGACGCGCCGCGCGCGCGCGGGGCGCCACGGTCATCTTCGGCGGCATTCACGCCACGCTCTATCCCGACGAGCCGCATGAACTGGGTGGCGCGCACGCGGTGTCCAGGGGCGACGGCGACGTCGTCTGGAGCCAGATCGTGCGCGACGCGCACCTCGGCTCGCTCAAGCGGCTGTACGAGGGCGGACGGATCGAGGGCTCGGACTTCCTGCCGGCACGCTGGGACCTGATGCCGCCGAACGCGTACATGTGGGCGTCGGTGCAGACCGTGCGCGGCTGCCCGAAGTACTGCTCGTTCTGCTCGGTCTGGCGGACCGACGGCCAGAAACCGCGGTCGCGGCCGTCCGACGCGATCATGGCCGAGGTCGTTCAGCTCCGCCAGAAGGGCTTCCGCTTCATCGCGCTGGCCGACGACAACTTCTATCCCGTGGCACAGGACGACCTGCGCATGGCCCGGCGGCGCGCCGATCCCGCGACGCTCAACCGGCTGCTCGCGATCCGCCAGGATCGCTTCGAGCTGATGGAGCGGCTCGCGAAGCTGCCGGACGACATGGTGTTCTTCACGCAGATCACGATGGAGGCGGCCGAGGACGCCGAGTTCCTGGCGGCCATGAAGCGCGCGCGCATCAAGGGCGCGCTCGTCGGCGTCGAATCGGTGACGCCGGAAGGCCTCAAGGACATCCACAAGCCGTTCAACGCCGCCGGCGAGGATCTCGTCGATCGGCTGCAGACGTTCCGCCGTGCCGGCGTGCACGTCCTGGGCTCGTTCATCTTCGGCCTGCCGTCGGATCGCCCGGCCACGTTCGACACGACGGCGTCGCTCGCGCACCGGGCCAATCTCACCTTCGCGCAGTTCGTCATGCTCACGCCGTTCCCCGGCACGCTCGACTTCGCGGCGTGGGAGAAGACGATGGCGAACGACACGACCGTGATTGCCGGCGTGCCGATTACGCGCCACTGGCTGATTCCGCAGGCGTCCCGGCCGAAGGTCTACACGCCCCACCCCGTGATGTCGGCGGACGAGATCCGGGAGCGGACGCAAGGCGTGTGGGACAGCTTCTACAGCCTGTCGAACATCTGGGCGCGCTCGCGCTGCGTGAAGTCGCTCAAGGCGCGGCTCGCGTTCGTGCTCATCTCGAAGCTGTACCGCCAGATGTACGCCAACACCGGCATCGCCACCGACAGCGCGCGCGTCAATCGGTCGGCGCGGTGGGCGCGCCTCATCGCGAAGCCGTGCCGGCGCCTGTTCGCCGGCAAGCCGATGCCGTACCTGACGGTGCCCGCGTAAGACCGCGCCGGGCTGCGTCTACAGGTTCGGCTGCAGCCCCACCGCTCCACCTCGTCAATGCTGACGCCGCGGCGGCGTGCGTAGTCCTCGACGTCGTCCACGCCGATCCCGGCCGCGCCTGACGGTCGTATCCGACGGTTCATGCACACCGACGACCTCGCGCACGTGATTCTCCGGGTCGTTGCCGTTGCGGTATTCGGCGACGGTGAATTCCGCTCCCAGCCTCATGGTTCGCCTCGCCTCACGCTGGATGGATCGGACTGCGATCGGGCATCGGCGGTCTTCTGGCTGATGCGGAAGATGACGAACTCCGCCGGTTCGAGCACAGCCACGCCGATTTCGCAGGTCAAGCGGCCGTTGTCCAGATCGTGCTGGGTCATGGTGCTGCGATCACAGCGCACGAAATACGCCTCTTCGGGTGCGCCGCCCGGCAGGGCACCGCTGCGCCATTCGTTGAACAGGAAATCCGACACCGCGCCCCGGATCGCGACCCACAGTCGCTCACCGTTCGGCTCGAAGACCGCCCACTGGGTCGAGCGGTCGATGGAGCGCGACCGACGCGGTATAGTGCCCGTCTTTGCGGCGGTTCGCCGCGAAATCATCCCGAGGGTGGGTCATGAAGCTCAAGGACGCGCGTCTGTTCCGTCAGCAGTGCCTTATCGACGGCGTGTGGGTCGATGCGGACTCCGGCGCCAAGAAGCCGGTCAACAACCCGGCGACCAACGAGGTCCTGGGCACCATCCCCGACATGGGCACGGCCGAGACGCGCCGCGCCATCGAAGCCGCCAGCAAGGCGCTCCCGGGCTGGCGCGCCAAGACCGGCAAGGAACGCGCCGCCATCATGCGGCGCTGGTTCGAGCTGATGATCCAGCACACCGATGATCTCGCGGTGTTGATGACGGCCGAGCAGGGCAAGCCGCTCGCCGAAGCCAAGGGCGAGGTCGCCTACGCTGCCAGCTTCATCGAATGGTTCGGCGAGGAAGCGAAGCGCGTCTATGGCGACACCATCCCGCAGAACGCGCCGGGCCGGCGCATCGTTGTCATCAAGGAGCCGGTCGGCGTCACCGTCGCGATCACGCCGTGGAACTTCCCGGCGGCGATGATCACGCGCAAGGCCGGCGCGGCGCTCGCCGCCGGCTGCACCATGGTGGTCAAACCCGCCTCGCAGACACCCTACACCGCGCTTGCGCTGATCGACCTGGCCGAACGCGCCGGCGTGCCCAGGGGGGTCTTGAGCATCGTCACCGGTTCGGCGCGCACGATCGGCGATGAGATGTGCTCGAACCCGATCGTGCGCAAGCTGTCGTTCACCGGCTCGACCGAGATCGGCAAGAAGCTGATGGAACAGTGCGCCGGCACCATGAAGAAGCTGTCCCTCGAGTTGGGCGGCAACGCACCGTTCATCGTGTTCGACGACGCCGACCTCGACGAGGCGGTCAAAGGCGCACTCGCCTCCAAGTTCCGCAACACCGGCCAGACCTGCGTGTGCTCGAACCGCATCCTCGTCCACGACAAGGTCTACGACGCGTTCGCCAGGAAGCTGGCGGACGCCGTCGCCAGGCTCCGCGTCGGCGACGGCCTCAAGGGCGAGACCGACCAGGGGCCGCTGATCGACATGGCGGCCGTCGAGAAGGTCGAGGAGCACATTTCGGATGCGGTCAGGAAGGGCGCCAAGGTGATGGTCGGCGGCGCGCGCCATTCGCTGGGCGGCTCGTTCTTCCAGCCCACCATCATCACCAACGTCACCCGCGACATGGCGGTGGCCCGCGAGGAGACCTTCGGGCCGCTCGCGCCCCTGTTCCGCTTCAAGACCGAAGAGGAAGCGGTGCAGATGGCCAACGACACCGAGTTCGGCCTGGCCTCGTACTTCTATTCGCGCGATATCGGCCGCGTCTGGCGCGTCGCCGAACGCCTCGAATACGGCATGGTCGGCATCAACGAGGGCATCCTGTCGACCGAGGTGGCGCCGTTCGGCGGCATGAAGGAGTCCGGCCTCGGCCGCGAGGGCTCGAAGTACGGCATCGATGAGTACCTCGAGATCAAGTACCTGTGCATGGGTGGCATCGGCGCCTGAAGCGCGAGACCCGGCGCTCTGTACTATTCTCTCCGCTCTCTGGCGTTCTCCGCGTGGCAGGGCCTGCGTAGGCCAACCCAGCACTCTTCTCCCAGAAAGGACCCCATGCCTTCATCGCCGGACCTTCGCTACCCCGTCGGAACGTTCGCCTCAAAGCCGACGCTGACTCCCGCCGTGCAAGAGGAATGCATCCGGCAGATCGCCCAAGCCCCCGCGCGGCTTCGGGAGGCGGTGGAAGGGCTATCTGAGAAACAACTCGAGACGCCATACCGGGAGGGGGGATGGACCGTTCGGCAGGTCGTTCATCATTTGCCGGACAGCCACATGAACGCGTTCATCCGTTTGCGGCTGGCGCTGACCGAAGATGTGCCGACGATAAAGCCGTACGACCAGGATGGATGGTCAGCCCTCATCGATTCAAGAACGGCACCCATCGAGGTCTCTCTGACCCTCCTCGAATCGTTGCACAAACGGTGGGTCATGTTGATGGAGTCGATGAAGCCGGAGGAGTTCTCAAAGAAGTTCAAGCACCCGGAGTCGGGGCTGGTGGACCTGAACTGGTTACTGCAAATGTATGGCTGGCATGGAAGGCATCATGTGGGGCACATCACCGAGCTTAGAAAAAGGATGAAGTGGTGAGGGGAGCAAGGTCGGAAGGTGGCTAGCGTGAAGAGAAATCCTGAATCCGAATGTCCAAAGGAAGGACGAAACACGAAACCATGAAAGGGCAAACTTCAAACGCTGCCAGTCTGAGCCGCGGTCTGCTCTACGTCACGCAGAACACGCGCGACACGCTCAACGACACGCCACCCCGGCTGCTCTGCTACGCCCTTCGCGCAACGTAGCATCACAGAGACGAGTCGACACGGTCACAACGACCAGCGGCCAATCGTCCGGTGGAAGTACAGCCGCTGGTTCAACGTCCGCAGGGGGTGCTCCGAGAACTTCCGTGCGCGATGGTAGAACCTGAGCATCGGTTTCAGAAAGGAATCGGGCCGTCCGCGGAGGCGCTCCATGACGGCGATCGACTCGCGCCGGCGCAGTTGCCGAAGTCCCGCGGCGCCGGTAATCGAACCGGTGTGCAGCCGGAACGCGGCCACGAATTCGTCCATCGAGCGGAATCGTGCGCCGGCCAGCGCCATATCGGCCCAGAGTTCCATGTCCCAGCATGTGCTCGTTTCGTAACGGAATCCGCGGGTGCGCTCGTAGGCATCGCGGCGAAAGAACGTTGCCGGTTGCACCAGCACGCAGGCGCCGTGGCTGAACCTGTTGAGGCTCCAGCGGTCGCTGAACAGGGGCACGCCCAACTCGCCAGAGTCGGTGGCGAAATAGCCGTGCCCCGACAGGACGTCCGCGGACGCATGCGCGTGAAACGCCGTGGCCACCCGTTCGAGGCAGCCGGGGAGGTAGAAATCGTCCGCGTTCAGAAACGAGAAGATCTCACCAGTGGCGAGCCGGAAGCCCTTGTTCAGCGCGTCTGCCGCACCGTCGTCCGGCTCCGACCTCCAGTGCCGAAGCCAGGATTCGTATCTGGCGATGGTCGCGGCGCTGCCATCAGAGGATCCGCCGTCTATGATGATGAACTCGAGCTGTGGGTACCCCTGCAACAGTACCGACCGGATCGCCTGCTCAAGGAATCGATCCTGGTTGAACGACGGCATGACGATGCTGATGAGCGGCCAGGGGGAGCCGTCAGGCATCGTGGGCGGCAGCGCCTTCGAGCCTCGCGTCCAGGGCCAGATGGTGACCGACTCGGGCGGCGGCGGCAGCTCGGCAAGGTTGGGGCAACGCACGTGGAACCTCGGTCAGTATAGCGACGGAAGGCAGACATGAACTGGAGCGGTTGCAGGACGCTCGTGACCGGCGGGGCCTCCGTCATCGGATCGCACCTGGTCGATGCGTTGATCAGCGTGGCGCGGCCGTCGGCAGGGCGAAGCTCATGGCCGAGATGACCTTGCGCGCCTACGCCGCCGAGGCTGGCATGAAGTCGGTCAGTTGCCGGTACTTCACCGTGTACGGTGAGCGTTGTCACGAGAATCACGCCATCATGGCGATGATCGCGCGTGCGTTCATCGGTCAGGATCCGTTCGTCGTCTGGGAGGAGACGCAGGTGATGTTCGCGGACGGCTTGCACCAGACGATCGACTGGTACCGTCGCGTGAAGGACCGCGCGCAGGTCTCGGCAAGTCTCGACATGCGAGTGGCGGAGCGGTGAACCAACCCAGTACCCACGACGGGGGCGACGCCAGCGCAGGCGTCGAGCCGGTGCGCATCGGTAGCCGGCTGGTCGGGCCGGGACACCCAGTCTTCGTAGTCGCCGAGATCGGGATCAACCACAACGGGAGCGTCGATCAGGCCAAGCGTCTGGTCGATGCGGCGCTCGCGTCCGGTTGCGACGGGGTGAAGTTTCAGAAGCGCACGATCGAGGCCGTGTATTCGCCCGAGGAACTGGCGCGACCGCGCACGAGCGCCTTCGGCGACACCAACGGCGATCTGAAGCGGGGGTTGGAACTGAGCCGCGAGGCCTACGTCGAGATCGACCGCCACTGCCGCGCGGTCGGAATCCCGTGGTTCGCCTCGTGCTGGGACCCTCAGTCGGTGGATCTCATCGCTTCGTTCGACGTGCCGTGCTTCAAGATCGCGTCGGCGTGCCTCACCGATGACGCGCTGCTTCTCCGCCATCGTGAGCGGGGGCGCCCGGTATTGCTGTCGACCGGGATGAGCACGATGGAGGAGATTGACCGTGCGGTCGATCGTATCGGCCGGGAACGGCTGGTCGTGCTGCACTGCACGGGTTCGTACCCGTCCCAGCCCGAGGAGCTGAACCTCAAGGTGATTCCGCGGTTGCTCGATCGCTATCGCGTGCCCGTCGGCTACTCGGGACACGAGGTGGGCCTGGCCACGACGCTGGCCGCGGTGTCGCTCGGTGCCTGCGTCATCGAGCGGCACCTGACGCTCGATCGCGCGCAGTGGGGCAGCGACCAGGCCGCGTCGGTCGAGCCCGTGGGCATGGCGCGCCTGGTGAAGGATATTCGCGCGATCGAGGCGGCGCTGGGGGACGGCGTCAAGCGGGTCTACGAGAGCGAGATTCCCGCCCGTGACAAGCTGCGACGCACCGGACGTTGACCCGGATCGAGCCCTCCGCCGTATGAACGAAATCGGCATCATGCAGGGGCGCCTGTCGCCGCCGGTCGCAGGCCGGGTGCAGGCGTTCCCGTGGTCGTCGTGGGAGGACGAGTTCACGCGGGCGCGCGAGTGTGGCTTCGATACGATCGAGTGGCTGTTCGAGGAGCCCCGCGCCGTCGACAATCCACTCTGGAGCGCGCCGGGTCGCGATCGGATTCGCCGGCGGGTGGCCGACTCCGGCGTCTCCGTGCGTTCGGTGTGCGCCGACTACTTCATGACACACCCGTTCTTCCGCGTTCCAGACCACGAGCGGACCAGAAGCGTCGATGTGCTCGAGACGCTCATCGGGCATGCCAGAAGCCTCGGCATCCGCACCATTCTGGTACCGGTGCTCGAGGGCTGCGAGATCCGCGCGGCGCAGGAGGCCATCGACCTGCTCAAGGCGCTTCGGCGACCGCTGGGCATCGCCCACGACGCGGCCGTCACGATCGCCCTGGAAACCGAGTTGCCCTCGTCCGAGTACCGGGCGCTTGTCGAGGACGCCGGGTCCCCGGCCCTGGGCATCTACTACGACGTCGGCAACGCAGCCGCGAAAGGCTACGACCCTGTGGCCGACCTGCGCGCGCTCGGTCCCTGGTTGCGCGGCGTACACGTCAAGGACCGGCCGCGAGGTGGCGCCAGCGTGCCGCTGGGACAGGGCGACGTTGACTTCGCCGCCTTCTTCTCCGAGCTGGCAGCCGTCGGCTACGGTGGCCCGCTCGTAGTGCAAGCGGCCACGGGCGCTGACTACCTGGGCCTCTCGCGCGGGTACTCCCGCCTTGTGCGACACCACCTGCACCCTCACGGCGGTGTCGCCCGATGAACGTGCTCGTCGCCGGGCTGGGAGGAATCGGCCAGCGCCACGTGCGCAACCTGCGCCACCTGTTCGGCGCGGAGGTGGAGATCGACGCCTACCGGGTACGACGCCAGACGCCGGTATTGACCTCGCGGTTCGAGGTCGTTGCCGATGCGCAACTGGACGCGCACTACGGCGTCCGCTCGTTCGACGATCTGGACGAGGCACTGGCGCGCCGGCCGACGGCGGTGTTCGTCTGCAACCCGAGCAGCCTGCACGTGCCGGTGGCGCTCGCCGCCGCGGGCGCCGGTTGTCACCTCTTCATCGAGAAGCCGCTGGCCGCGTCGTGGGAGGGCGTTGACGCGCTTGCCGAACTGGTCGACGCGCGCGGACTCGTCACGTTGGTCGGCTTTCAAATGCGCTTTCACCCCTGCCTGAGGCAACTGCGGGATCTGCTCGGTCAGTCTCGCATCGGCTCCGTGGTGTCCGTCCAGGCGGAGATTGGTGAGTATCTGCCCGGGTGGCACCCCTATGAAGACCATCGCCAGATGTACGCCGCGCGTCGCGACCTGGGTGGCGGCGTCGTGCTCGCGCAGATCCACGAGCTCGACTACATCTATTGGCTGTTCGGGCTCCGCGGCGAGTGTTCGCGCTTGGGGGCAACTCGGGGAGCCTCGGGATCGACGTGGAGGACGTGGCCAGTGTGATGATGGAGTGCGTGGTTGACGGCAGGCCGATTCCCGTACACCTCCAGCAGGACTACCTGCAACGGCGCCCCGCTCGCACGTGCAAGGTCGTTGGCGACCGGGGCTCGATCGTCGCCGACTTCAACGCGCTCACCGTCGACGTCGTCACTGGCAGGGGGGCACCCGAGACGTACTCGTGGGCCGGATTCGACCGCAACGACATGTTCCTCGATGAGCTGCGTCACTTCTTCGCCTGCATCCGCGGCGAGGCGTCACCGCTCGCGCCGGTGCGCGAGGGCGCTCAGAGCGTGCGCATGGCATTGGCCGCGCTCGAGTCCATGGCGACCGGGCGCGTCGTGGAGCTGGCATGAGCGCGTGTGACCGGCGTGCCGAGGTGCTCGCGCTCATCCCGGCACGCGGCGGTTCGAAGAGCATCCCGCGCAAGAATCTCGTCGTCGTCGCGGGCAAGCCGCTCATCGCCTATTCCATCGAACAGGCGCTCGCGTCTCGACTGATCACGCGCACCATCGTGTCTACAGACGATGAGGAGATCGCGGACGTGGCGCGGGCGTGCGGGGCGGAGGTGCCGTTCATGCGGCCGGGAGCGTTCGCGCTGGACGAGTCCACGGATCTGGAGGTGTTCCGCCACGTGCTGCAGGAGTTGGACGCTCGCCAGGGCTATGCCTGCGAGCTCGTCGTGCACCTGCGACCGACCGGGCCGGTGCGCCGCGTCGAGCCCATCGACCGTGCAATCGAGATCATGCTTGGCCGCCCGGACGCCCACTCGCTGCGCTCGGTCAGCCTGGCGGAGCAGACGCCCTACAAGATGTGGCGCATGGTCGACGGCGAACTGCAGCCGCTGCTGCAGGTGCCTGGCATGGTGGAGCCATGCTGTGCGCCCCGGCAGACGTTGCCCGAGGCGTACTGGCAGAACGGTTACGTTGACATCGTGCGACCGCACGTGGTGCTCGGGCTCGGCCGGATGGCCGGCGAACGCGTGTTGCCGTTTATCGTCGACGAACCGGTGGTGGAGCTGGATTACCCCGAGAGTCTGCCGCGGCTGGAACAGGCGCTAGGTGCCCTTGGTCGCGGCGAATGGCCGCCGGCCCGTCCAGCCGGCGCGCGGCATCCGGTCTGACGGCGCACCTGTTCGACCGGAATCGGTACGGCGGATGAGCGCAGCCTCGGTGCGTCCCTAGCACGCGCCAGGCGATCGAGCCTGTCGCGCGGCTCGCCGTGCGGCCCACAGGTCACAGAGGACGCGGGGCCAGGTGGCCACAGGCCGGTCACGGACGGCCAGCCAGGCTTTCCTGATTCGCGTGCTCCAGACGGTGGTCGCGATCGCGATACGGTCGACGACGCCCAGGGCCGAGACGAGAGCCGTCAGCAGCAGGAACTGCCCAGCCCGGGTCCCAGGCACTGTGCTTGGCGGAGCCGCGGAGTCCTGCACGTTGCCGGAGGGTGCGAACGCGAGATCGTGCGCTGCGAGCCCCCAGGCGTCGCCGTTTGGATTCATCCGGTCGGGCGTCCAGAACGGGAGATGCGGGTTCACCTTCCGGTGCGTCGACGACCTGCGCGTCGCCCAGGGATGGTAGTGCTCGAGATGATAGAAGTCGTGGCCGGCGAGTCGTCCGAGGTCGACGATGGGGTACGTCGTCATCAGCCGATGGATCATGTTGGCTTCCATGCCGTTCATGTAGATCATCCGCTCGTCGTAGCCGCCACACTCATGCCAGAGGCGGCGATGCAGCAGCCAGATGCCGACCGCCTTCAGGTAGAAGGGACTGGCCGAGTCGCTGCCCTCCAACGGCAGCGCGCGGCCTCGGCGCTCGACGAACCTGGTGACGGCCCACAGCGGCGGGCAGCGCACGGCAAGCCGGTAGGGGACGTGTCGGTGGCCGGAGAAAAGCAGGGCTGAGTCGAGCGGCACATCGAGGCGTTGCTTCCCTTCACAGAGGTCGAAGAACGTCGCGAGGAAACGTGCGCCGACCAGCGTGTCCTGGTCGATGCGTCCGATGTAGTCCCCGCGCGCGCGCCGCGCGGCCGCATTCAACGCGATGACTTCGGGGAAGGGACTGTCCAGTTGGAGGGTCGCCGCCAGTATGGGCGGGACAAGGACGAAGCGGGTCACACGCGCGGCGGCGGGATCGATCTCGAGGGTGTCGCTCAGCGGCGGGTCGCTCCCCCAGTCTGCAACGACGATCTCCACGTCGGACTCTCTGCCCAGGCGCCTGATGTGCTCGCCGACGTAGTTCAGCGCCGTCGCCAGCCGCCAGCGCGAATCGCCCATGTACTGGTCGTTGCGCGAGCACAGGATGAGTGACAGGGTCACCGCGAACCCCTGTCCATGACACGAAACAGCTTGCGCACCACCGGCGCGCGTCCCCAGGAGACGCACTCCGTGAACCGTACGCCGTACTTGTCGGCGATCTCCTTGTGCGCCCGGCTCTCGCCTTCCGTCCACTCCCTGGTGTCGCCCCAGTCGTCGTAGCCGACATAGGTGCCCGTGGTGGCCAGACCGTGGGCGAACATGAAGTCCAGCGCCTGGTACGTGCTGATGTACAGATCGCAGTCGATGTCGATATAGAGAGCCGGCCGGAGGTCGCCAGAGGCGGCGAGTTCCGGAGTCAGCGAGTCGCTGAAGAAACCCTCGTGGATGGCGAATCCATCGTTTGTGACGCCCACCTTACAGAGCTTCTCGCGCAGACGCTCCGGGCCGAACGCGAACGACCCCTCACGCCAATGGCTGTTGGTGCCGATGCCGGGTTGTTCGGCGGGAAGGCCGGCGAACGAGTCGAACAGGTGCAGGAACGGCAGCGGCATGCCTTGCCTGTCGAACGCGAACTTGAGCGCGGCGACGGTCGCCCCACCCGCGCAGCCGAAGCAATAGATGTGCTGTCGATCCCCGTCTGCCGGCTCGCGCGACAGCAGCATGGGGACGAGCAGCCTCCAGGTGGTTTCAAACAGCGTCGAGTTCTGCAACGCCGCCTGCTCGCTGGGAGAGAACACGATATCCGTGTTCTCGAACAGGTCGCGCATGTCGGCATGCTGTCGCAGCAGCTCGGTGCCCCACGCAAGGAGATAGCGTCTGGTGTCGCGGTTGGCCAGCGCCGACTGGGAGAGGACATAGCGCGCGCCGCGAACGGCGCCGCGATGGAGTTCGGTGCACTCCGGGTGTCTCGTGAACACCTCGTACAGCCCGGTGGCGACGACAAGCCTGTCCCGACGACGGAGGTGTCTGGTCCCGTTGAGCGCCGGAACCAGGCCGCGTGTGGCGATGGTCGCCCGGCATTCGGCTACGACGTCCGAGCGGAAGACACGGAAGAACACCTCCTTGGCCTGGCCGCTGACCCTGCCGGTCAATCGGCGGAGCGCGAGCCACGACCTGTCACCAGCGATGCGCCCCGCGGCCACACAGACCAGCCACCGATACCGTGTCCCGTCGAATGGCGGTGGCGAGGTGAGTGCCTCGGCATCGACGCCGGAGGGTGCGTCAAGCGGTAGCCGAGCCAATCCCCAGTCGGCCCCGGTGGGGTTGATGACGTCTGTCCGATCGAAGGGCGACGAAGGATTCACTCTGCGGTGTGTGGAGGACCGGCGTGGCTGGAGCGGCGAGTAGTGCTCCAGATGGAAGAAGTCGTAGTCGACGATGCGCCCCAGATCGACCAGCACGTGCCGCCGGCGCAGCCGCTCGATCATGTTGATCTCCATGTCGTTCATGTAGATCATGCGCTCGTCGTAGCCCCCGCATTCGTGCCAGAGGTCGCGATGGGCGAGCCAGATGCCGACCCCGTGAGCGTGGAAGGGGCGGCGCGGCGAGAGTTCAACCGGCAGGCGCGGCCCGAAGCTACGGATGCACCGCTCGACCAACGGAAGATCTGGACAGCGTGAGGTAAACCGGTAGGGCACCATCCTCTGGTTGGCGAAGAGCAGCGCGGTGGCGACAGGCACGTCGAGGTGGCGCCGGCCCTCGACCAGATCGAAGAACATGCGCAGGAAGCGCCCCCCGACAAGCGTGTCCTGATCGATGCGTCCGATGTAGTCTCCGCCGGCCCGCCTGGCCGCCGCATTCAGCGCGAGCACCTCCGGGAACGGGCTGTCTCGCTGGAGCCGTCGCGCCGCCGCCGGCGGAATGTGCAGAAACCGGACCATCCTGCCCGCCTCCGGCCCCAGTCGGACGACGTCGCGCAGCGGTGTCTCGCTGCCCCAGTCGGCGACGAGAATCTCCACGTCGTTGGCCCTGCCCAGTTCGTGCGCTCTTCTGGCCGCGTAGTCGAGCGCCGTCTGCAGCCGCCAGCGGGAGTTGCCCATGTACTGGTCGTTGCGCGAGCACAGGATCAGTGAGAGCGTCGCCACCGCTGCACCTGGCGACGCAGAGCCGCGACCGCGAGGTCGAGAGGCGCCAGCGCGGCGAGATTGGTTTCGGGCATGCCGGGCACGCTCAGCATCAGGGCTCGGGGAATCGCCGAGAGGTTGTACACGAGGTGGTGTCACCGGCACAGCAGCAAGTAGTCGATCATCGACGAAGCAGCCCTTCACGTCCTTCACGTGAGGATGGTCGGCAATCCATTGGCGGACATGAGGGGGAATGCGGCGGCTGGATACTCGGGAACGAGCGGCTCGAAGTAGTACTCCCACACCGAATCGCTGCCGCGGTAGCCGAGCGGCGTCCAGTAGCAGCAGTACTGGCCGAGATAGGCGACCGGGATGCGACCCTCGCTCCTCGCCCAATGGATGTGCGCGATGATGCCGAGAAACAGGTTGAACAACCCGACGTCGCGCTCGCAGACGATGTGCAGTGCCTGAGTCGTCGTCGACGTGCTCATCGCGCGGCCGCCTGGACCGGTGCAGGCACGGTGGGCTCGACGAGCATCTCCGCTGTTTCTCCGGCCACCCAGTCGGCGAACGCCACCAGGTCTGGCGCGCGGCCCCAGGCGTCGGCGTTGTCCAGGTGGAACGAGCTTTCCAGCAGATTGATCACGCGGGTGCCGACGCGGTCGGGGCCAATGTCGCCCGATCGCGAGACCGCAAAGCGAACGCTCGAGAGCACCAGTGGCCGACAGAGCAACAGTCCGTAGGCGTACCGCTGCGCCAGCGTTCGTGCCTGCTCCGGAAGTGGCCGGATCGTCTCGATGTGTGCGAGCCGGTCGAGGTACTCCTCTCGCGAGGATGAATCGATGGTGAACCCCTTGCGGTCGTAGCGTCCGGTCCCGGCCGTCAACACGGGAATGCCGAGCAGCGCTGCCTCGATGCCGATGGTGCCGCGCACCGTGAGGCAATAGTCCATGACTTCCAGCAGCGACCAGGTGCTGACCGGCGTGTCGGGGGGAATCAGCCGGACGTGTGGTGGCAGGTCGCCCAGCGCCTCACCGAGCGCCGTCACGTCGGCCGGCCCTCCCGAATACCGCTCCTTCAGGGCCTTGCCGACGTGTGCTGGATGCACCTTGATCCGCCATTGCACGCGGTCGTTGTCGATCGCGGTCCTGACCGTTTCGATCAGCCACTCCTCGCAGCTTCGGAACAGGTCAGTTCCCCAGCGGAAGGAGCTGTCCCACGGGATGTGCGAGAAGATGACGCCGACGGGGCGAGTGTCGTCGAGTTCGAGGGCGGCGCGTGTGTCGCGCTCCGCGGTCACCCGCGTGCCGCGTTGCGTGCCCGGGATGCTGAACCAGTCGCCGGTCGTGTAGCACCGGCGAAGCTCATCGAGGACGGCAGCGCTGTGGCGCTCCGACCAGTCCATTGCCGTGAGCCTGCTCCATGTCTCCGGCGCGATCGAGGCGACATGGTCGTCGCGGTTCGCGGAGGTATGGCGCCGGAACAGCAGCGTGCTGTCGCGGTGCGCCTCCATGTATCTGACGACCGGGATTCCGCGCGCCAGGCAGGTGTCGAAGAGTTCGGATTCCGGCGTGTACTCGATCTCCGAGGTCAGAAGCAGATCCGGTCGCGCGCGCTCCACGATCTCCGAGGCCCAGGCCCCCGCGGCCAGCGACGCCGCGATGCGAGACTGCAGCGCCGCCCGGTGGGCGGGCTGGTCAAGATTCAGCTCTCCGGTTCGTAACCGCCGGTGGGTGCTGAGCAGTGCGGCCACGCCAACCAGCACGCCATCGATGTCCAGCTTCTTGAGTTCATCGATCGACCTCACGGAGGCGAGTGCGGCCCGCGCCTGGGCGCGAAAGACGTGCGTGCGTTCGCCCGGGTCCCACGGCAGGAACTCGCGAACGCCCGCCAGCTCGTAGTACGGCCGCAGGTGCGCATCCGCCCGAGCCAGGCCGACAACGGTCGTAGAGCCGCGCGCCTGCAGGGCCTTGATGAGCGCCAGTTCGACCTCGATGGTCGGGAACCGCCGGCTGCGCACGAAGACGCGCATCGCCGACGAGCCACGTGGTTCGATCGGCGGGAAGAGGTGCGCGTACCGGCTGCGGAATGCCTCGAAGTGCTGCCGGCGCTCCCTCTGCATCTGGCGATACGACGCATCGGTCGCGTAACGGCGCAGCTCGATGCCGCGGCGGCGCCATCGCCGCCACGCGCCGAGCGCGCCTATTCCGTCGAGCCCCTCGCGGACGCGGTCGCGCAGGCCGCGCCCGGTCCCGTGCCCTGAGCTGTCCATCACTGGGCGCTCCAGGCCACCGAGCGACGTGCCGGCGCTGCCGGTCCGTCTTCGATCCCCTGTGCCAGGCACAGTTGGCGAAAGCGCCCGGCACGACGGGCCATCAGCGCGTCCCACGATCCAGACTCGACGACACGCCCCATCTCGATCACGTGAATCAGGTCTGCCCGACGGATCGTCGACAGACGATGGGTGATGATGACGATGGTCATCCGCTGGTGCAGGCCTTCGATGGCCTGCTGAATCCGCGTTTCGTTCTCGGAGTCGAGCGAGCTGGTCGCCTCGTCGAGCACCAGGAGGCGTGGTTGGCGCAGCAGGGCGCGCGCCAGTGACAGTCGCTGGCGCTCGCCGCCCGACACGAGCACGCCGCGTTCGCCCAGGACCGTGTCCAGCCCCTCCGGCAGTGCGGCGACGAAGTCGGAGGCCGCGGACAGGCGCAGGGCATCCCACAGCGCGGCGTCGCTGGCAGCGGGACTGGCCCACAGCAGGTTCGCACGGATCGTGTCGTGGAACAGGAACGTCTCCTGGGCAACGTAACCGATCTGCCGCCTCCAGCCAGCCAGGCCATCCGCGGTCAATGGCGTGCCGTCGACCAGGATGCGGCCGCTCGTCGGCGACAGCAGCCCGATGAGCAGGTCGGCAAGCGTCGTCTTGCCGGCACCTGAGGGTCCGACGATCGCGGTCGTGTATCCGGCCCGAATGTCCAGGTTCACGTCGTAGAGCGCCGGGGCCTCGGTTCGCCGCAGGTAGGCGAACGACACGCCCTGCAGGCGAATGCCGTCGGCGAGGGGGTGCGGCCGTGACTCCGAGGCCGTGGGTTCGGCGGCAGCGTGGTAGGTGCGCTCGAGCTCCGCCGTCGCCTCGACCACCGGAAGAACGGTCGCCAGCCCCTGCAGCTGCCCATAGATCGACGTCAGGCGTGGCATCAGGCGGGCGAACACGAACAGCAGGACGAGCAATTGCGGCGTCGCGATTCCCAGGACTTCGTGCGCGACGTAGACTGCAACCGCCAGCAGCACCGTGGAGCCGAACTCCAGCCGCTGCTGTAGCTCCGTCTGTCCGGCCGTCACCTGCAGATTGGCATCGCGCGATTCGTAGGTGAGGCGGCGAAAGACCTCGTCATGCCGATCCGTGGCACCGAAGCTCTTGACGGTCTTCAGGCTGCCCACATGCTCGGTCGCTGCGGCATGCAGTCGTCCCCGAGCCTCAGACGCCAGCCTCCCGGAAGTGCTGGCGTCGGTCATGCTTCGGCGCAGCACCCACGCCAGCAGCGCCGCGCAGGTCAGCGTTGCCAGCGTCATGATCGCCGAGAGATAGAGCGCCATGCCCAGGTAGACGAGCGAGACCGATGTCATCACGCTCAACGACACCAGTTGGTGCGCGGCCGATCCGACCCGGCCGACCTGGTCCGTCAGCGCGTTGACGAACTCCGACGGCTGTCGCGTAACGATGAACGTCCACTCAGCCCCGGCCAATGCCCGGTACAGCCGCACCCGCACGCTGGCCGTCACGGCCTCGCGGAGGCTGGAGTTGACCAGGAGCTGCCACCGCATGAGGATCGCGCGCAGTGCGGCCACGCCGGCAAACAACGCCAGCGCGCTGCCAAGCGTCGGCCGCACGTTCATCGAGTCAAACGCCCCGGCGAACCAGTCGTCGACCGCTTCGGGCATCACGGCCGATTCACCGATTCCCACCATCGCCAGCAGCGGGACCAGCATCGCCAGGCTGGCCGCCTCGGTCACGCTCAGTGCCAGCGTCAGCGCGACGCTCGCCGACGCTTTGCCCGCCGCGGCGGTCGTGATCTCGGCGACGAGCCGGCGCAGCGCGGGGAGCGTCTTCATGTCGCGGCCTCGCCCAATCGCGACAGCAACGCGGTTGCGGCCTGCGTGACCTGCTCGACCGACACGCCATCGATGCAATGCGCACGTTCGGCGACACAGGCGTCCGAGCAGGTGCCCAGCGGGGTGGCCGGGCGGAGGATCGCCTGGGGCACGCCCCATGGACCGAAGCGCATCGGTGAGTTCACGTGATCGATGGAACCGCCGTCGGGATGGCACGAGATTTCGACGACCGGCAGGCCGGCCGCTGCCGCCAGGTGCATCGGTCCCGCGTCGTTGCCGATGAACAGGTGGCAGCGCTTCAGCAGCGCGCCCGTTTCGCGCATGCTGGTGCATCCGATGGCGTTGACCACCGTATCGCCCAGCAGGTGCCGAAGCTGCAGGCCGAGTGGTTCTTCGCCACGGCCGCCGACCAGCACCACTCTGGCGCCTCTGTGCTGCAGCCAGGCGCCAAGCCTCGCGAACTTGGCCAGGGGCCACATGCGCTTGGGATGGCCGGCACCAGGAGAGACCGCGACCACCAACTCGCCACCGGCCGCGCGATGCTCGCGCAGAAGGGCGGCGGCGGTCCGTTCGTCGGGTTCCCCGCACCACAGCTCCAGACGGTCCTCGCGGACGGCGCCGCCCATGGCGACGATGAGCGCCAGATTCTTCTCCACTTCATGGGCGTGGCCATCGTCGGTAACTGGATGCGTGAGCAGGCGATCCAGTCCGGAATTGAAGACGGTCTTCCGTTCAGTCACCCGTTCCGAGTAGCCCAGCCGCTGGCGGGCACCGCTCAACAAGCCAATGGCGGCGGCGTAGCCCGAGTCGACGTCCCAGCGCGGCGTGATGGCCAGATCGAAGTTACGCGGCCAGAGTTCTCGTCGGGCCAGGCCTGCTGCCCGCGCCGGCGTCTGCAGCCAGCGCCAGGGTCCCTCCGCGACCGGCTCGGTGGTGAGGACCTCGTCTACGTATGGACAGCGCTCGACCAGATTGGCCAGCTCGCTCCGTACCAGCAACGCGATTGAGGCGTCGGGCAGGTTGCGCCGCAGTTCCCGCAGGAACGGCGTCGTCAGGACGAGGTCGCCCATCTCGTCCAGGCGCACCACCAGGACGCGCTCGATGCGCCCAAGCTCGATAGGCCGGGCATCGTCGGTGCGGCCGCCAACCCTCAGCCACACGCCGCCGGCGAGCTGAAACGCCCGGTGCGTCGACGACCATCTAAGCGACTGGAGCATTCAGGTCCAGAAAGGGTACGCCCGTGACCACCGCGTGACACACGTTCTCCAGCACTGGGTCGCCTCCCGGGCCAAGCTGACGGAAGCCGTCGAGCGCGAAGCGCTTGTCGGCCGGGTGGAGCAGCGGCAGCCGAACCTCGTAACGGAAGAACCACAAGTAGGCGAATCGTCGCGCGCGCTCGATGTCCTCGCCAGAGAGCCGATTCTCGCCCATGTGCAGGTCGAGCATGTCGAACATATGCTCCCGCGACTCGAGGTCGAGGGTAAAGCCTTTCCCCCGGTAGGTGACGACGCCGGCGATCCACGCCCGCATGCCCGCGACGGCCAGCTCCAGGCCCAGGCGTGACGCGTAGACGATGTTCACCTGCGCCATCCCGGCCAGACGGTACGAGCTGATCGGATTGTCGCCCTCGACGATCTTCACGTTGCGCGGCAGCGGGTGACACCGCTTTCGGATCTCGGCACCGACGGGCGTTCGCGACTGCAGCTCGGGCGGCACCGTCTTCTCGGCCGGGTGAGCCCGCACCACCAGGTCGATTTCGGGGTGGCGGGCCGCGTAGCCGACCAGCGCAAACAGCCAGTCGAACATGCTGTCGAAACCGGCGTCACGGTCGATGACCGAGATGTCCCATGAGGTATTCGAGAACGCCGCCACGAGCGGCGCGTCGTCACGGAGTCCCAGTTCCGCCCGGATCACCGCTTCGTTATCGACCGGGTGTGGGTTGTACGGAAACGGCGTGTTCCGGCTCCGCGACCAGTCGGCGAGAAACGCGTCCAACTCCCTATCCTGCTGTGGTGACAATGGCTCGCCCGCTACCTGCAGCCACGCCTCGTCCAGCGGGACTTCCGTGGCCGGCCGATCGTGGCTAAACATGAGCGCGTCCGGACGCGTGGCCACACCGTCCCAGGTGACGGTGCGGATGCCCTTTCGGCGGGCGACCTCGAACACGCACGCGGTCGGCAGGGTTCTCCCGCTGCAGGTCCCGACGATGTCGGGCCGAATGCTGTCGAGCCAGCGTTCTGACAGCCAGGTCAACAGCACGGCCGACACCAGCCACTTCTGGAACGCAGGGTCGGCAGACGGCTCGAACACGAACCCGCGGTAATAGCGCTGCAGCTCGCGATGCGCCAGGCGCCCGACCGCGACGCCGTTCACAGTCATGCTCAGCCTGGCCGCCGGCGGGACAGCGGCCACCAGGGCCGTGGCCCGCGCGCGGTCGTCCTCGGTGAGGAAACGGCTCAGGCGCTCGTAGTGGAAACCGAACGCCGACTCGTATCGCGAGAGGTTCATGACGCAGGCATCGCACGGCGGACGGACGTTTGGCCCGAGACTCAACTCGCACAGCGGCAGCAGTCCGTCGCACAGGATGCCCTGAACCTCGTGCCCTCGGAGCTGCAGCGCCATGGCCAGGGAATACTCGACTGGGGAGAAATGGTGGAGGCTGTAGATGGCAACACGCTGGCGGCCAGGCAGAGATTGTGACTGCCGCCGTGTGGCATCAATGTAGGCGTCGTCGCGTCTGCGCAGGCGCGCGATCGGTCGCGCCCAGTCGTACTGGCGCAGCACGACGCGCTTGGCTGCCCTGACCCGCAGTTGCCAGGTTGCCGGAAGCCGGTCGACCAGCCCTCGGAGCAGGGGGCGAAACGCCGGCCACAGGACGCGCTCTGCTGTCACGATTCCGCTAGTGCCCTTGGGGTCGCATCGCGGCGGTGATCGTCGTGTTGTGCTCGACGCCGATGTGCCCCTGCGTGATCACGAGGTCGCCTGGGACGAGGCCAGAGGTGATCTCTAGGCCCTGATCGGATGTGAGGCCCGTGGTGACCACGCGGCGCTCTGCGCGGTCGCCCACTGCAAGCATCACCACCGTGGCGTCGCCCTCCTTGATGAGCCATTCCGGGAGCACGGACAACCTGCTGCCGGGCACGGCGGGTGCCGCTCCGCGACGCCCGCGAGGGTGGCCCAGGTCGGCGTGGTGGAGCCGGTGTAGCCTCTCCGTTGTCGGTAGGCCGTCAGGCCGAAAGTGGACGGGTCGAACACGTCTCCAGAATAATCACTCCATGGCCAGCTCACAATTTCCCGTGCAGCGGACCGACGCGGAATGGCGTCGTCTGCTGACACCCCAGCAGTACGCCGTCCTGCGGGCCCATGGCACCGAGCCCCCGGGGTCTTGCGCGCTGCTTGACGAGAAGCGCGCGGGGACGTTTGCCTGTGCCGGCTGCGGACACCGGTTGTTCCGAACCGAGCGCGAGTTCGAGAGCGGCACGGGCTGGCCCAGCTTCTTCGCCCCCCTCGACGGGGCCCTTGGCGAGACCGTGGACCGCGCCTACGGGATGGTCCGTACCGAGGTGCACTGCGGCCAGTGCTGAGGCCATCTGGGCCACGTGTTTCCGGACGGACCACCACCCACCGGCCTGCGCTACTGCATCAACGGGCTGGCGCTCACCTTCCAACCGCTTGACGACAGGAAGCACTAGCCAGGAAGTCTACCGAACGCCCCTCTTGCGATCCGCCCCCGGGCCTGCCCCTGCACAGCCCCTGGCGCTGTCAAGATTCGGGCCAGTCTTTTCGGCCGTCAGGCTCATCTTCGCGCATACACTGGGACGCAGCAGGGTCCGTCTCCGCGCTCGACAATGCGCTGCGCGGCTCGGTGCCGGGGCACCGCACAGGCGGGTGATCCGGGGCGCCCTGGCGCGCCGCGTCAGGGAGAGCCGCGACGGCCGCTTGATACGCCCCATGCGGATTCTGGTCTTCTCGCACGACACGTCCCTCTACGGGGCGTCACGATCGCTGCTGACCGCGCTGGACGGCCTGCGCGCCCGTGGAAGCCGCGACCTCCACGTACTGCTGCCCTATCCGGGACCGCTCGGGATCGAGCTCGAGCGGTGCGGGATCGGGGCGGACGTCGTTCCCTTTCCGCGGTGCATCACCAGCGCGACCGAGGCCGCCACGGTGCCGGCGCACGCCGCACGGGCGGTCCGCTACCTGGCCGCGCTGAGGGGCGCGCTTCCCGGCCTGGATCGGGCCACGGCGCGATTCGCCCCGGACGTGGTCTACACGAACACGTCGGCCGTGGAAGCGGGCTTTCTGGTGGCGAGGCGTCACGGGGTGCCGCACGTCTGGCACGTGCGCGAAATCGGCGAGAACTACCAGTACCTGCCCTGCCGGCCCCGTATCGCCTGCCGCATCCGTCGGTCCGACCGCGTCATCGCCGTCTCGACGTTCGTGCAGGCGTGGTGGCTGGGCGCCCGCGGAAAGCGATGCCATGTGGTGAGAAACGGCATCCCCGCTCCTCCGGCCGCGGCCGTCCGGCGACGCCGGATCGGCAGGGACGCCACGGTTCGGCTGACGCTACCGGCCTACGGCGTGGCCGGCAAGGGCCAGCACATCGCGGCGCACGCGCTCGGCCTCCTGAAAGCGCGCGGCGTCTCCTGCTCCCTGGCCGTCTACGGCGACGCGCTCGATAGGGTCTATGTGGAGGAGGTGCGGGCCTCGTGCGCGGCGCTCGGCCTGGCCGGTGATGTGCGGTGGCTCCCGTTCACGGACGACATCGAGCGGATCTACGCGGACACGGACGTGCTCCTGAACTGCAGCCTCGTGGACAGCCTGGGCCGTACCGTGCCGGAAGCGATGGCCCGCGGGATACCGGTGATCTGCAACCGTGCCGGGGCGATTCAGGAGATCGTCGAGCACGGCGTCAACGGTCTCCTCTACGACGGCACGGCAGAGGGGCTGGCCACCGGCATCGCGTTGCTGGTCGACGACCGGGCGATGGCGGACCGCGTGATCGCCGGTGCGCTCGACACGGTGCGGCGGTTCGACGTCGCACGGTACGTCGACGAGATCGACGGGGTCCTGCAGTCGGCCGCGCGCCGTGAAGCCACGCGCCCCGCCCGCACGGGCGTCAGCGCCAGTGGATCTCGCCGATGGCGATGCCCGATTCGCCGGCGACGGCGTAGAGCAGGAAGGTGCGGCCCGCCTCCTCGAAGATCGCCGGGTCCCGCAGCTGCCTGACCCGGGAGGTGGCCTTCCCCCGTTCCGAGGGTGCGCTGGCTGGCCGGATCGGAACGATCGGGAGCGGCGGCACCTCAGGGCCTGCTCGCGCGGCGGCTGCCCGGCTGGCCACGCTACAGACGCACCACCGCGCACGCGGACCGGCCGCGCGGCCCGTCGCGACGGCGTTCGAAGTGAACTCGGAAGCGGCCGCTGTTCAGTCGGCGCGGCGACGCCGGCGGCGCAGCCCAAGCGCGCCGATCCCGGACGCGACAAGAAGCATGGAGGCGGGCTCCGGGATGGGTGCCGTGTCGTCTACGACCAGGTTGGTGAACTGAAAGGCGTTCTGGTTTCCCAACGTCCCTTGCGTGAGCGTCACGCTCGAGAGGCCGGTGAATCCCGCGAGGCTGAAGGTCTGCAGCAGCGGGTTGCCAGGGTTGTTGAATACCGTCAGCATCTGATTGACCATGGTGAGGTCCGGCCTGGTGCCGACCACCGTCATGTTGAAGCTCGGACCACCCATGTTCGAGATGAGCGCCGCCACGTCGATCCCCAGCAGGTCGAAGACCCCGGGTGACGTCTTGGTCATCGTGATCGGCTGGTTCCCGTTCAACTGGAAGAGCGCCGTGCTGGGCGACGACGCCGTCCACGACCTATGCCGACGACGTGCTCCGGGGCTTCTCGAAACGGCCGTACCACTGGCAGAACACCGTGGCCGTGCAGCACGAACTCGCGCCGGGGGTGGCCATGACGGCGGGGTACTACCGGACCTGGTTCGGCAACTTCACGGTGACGGACAACCTGGCCGTCACGCCCGCGGACTTCAATCCCTTCTGCGTGACGGCGCCCGTCGACAACCGCCTCGGGTCGGCCAGCGGGACCCAGCTCTGCGGTCTGTACGACGTGAGCCCAGCGAGGTTCGGGCGGGTCGACAACCTCGTCGTGCTCCACTCCCGCTTCGGGGAACGGACCGAGCTGTACAACGGCTTCGACGTGGCCGTGAACGCGCGGTTCGGCACCGGTGGCATCCTGCAGGGCGGCGTGGCCGGCGGCAAGACGCTGACCGACACGTGCACGATCGTGGATTCGCCGCAGGCGGCCCGTCCCGGGTTCTGCCGGACCACGCTCCCGCTGGCCGGACAGATGCAGTACAAAGTCTCGGCCATCTACCCGCTGCCGTACGGGGTGCAGTTGAGCGGCGTCGTCCAGAACCTGCCGGGCATTCCCACCGTTGCGACGTGGGTCGTGCCCAACGCGCAGGTCGTGCCGACGCTCGGGCGGAATCTGTCGAGCGGCGCCACGGGGACGGTCAGCGTCGATCTGCTGGAACCGAACACACAGTTCAGCAGCCGGCTGAGCCAGGTGGATCTGCGGCTGACGAAGATCCTGCGGGTGGGCAAGGGACGCCTGAAGGTCGACCTCGACATCTACAACCTGTTCAACGCGCGCGACGTGCTGAGCCAGGTGACCGCGTACGGGCCGCAGTGGCTGAGGCCCACGACCGTGCTGGGCGGCCGGCTGATCAAGTTCGGCGGGCAGTTCGACTACTGATCGCGGCTGCCGCGGTCCCGGCCGGCTCGGGCGGCGCCTGAAGTGGCCATAGTTGTCGTGCGTGAAGGCGTTCGAGGCTTGGGCCAGCCAAAGCTGGCCCCTACGAGTGTCTCTGCAGGCCCACTCGCCCTATCTGCCCGATCCGCCCTATCTGCCCTATCTGCCCCATCCGCCCTTCACGATCGCACCGAGCGACTCGGTGTACGGGGGGCGGCAGATCCCCCGCTCGGTCACGATCGCCGTCACGTAGCGGTGGGGTGTCACGTCGAACGCCGGGTTGCGGACCTGCGCGCCCTCCGGCGTGAGCCGCTGCCCCGCGACGTGCGTCAGCTCCCGGGCCTTCCGTTCTTCGATCGGGATGTGATCGCCGTCGGGCGTGGCCAGGTCGATCGTGGACAGCGGCGCCGCGACGTAGAACGGAAGGCCGTGCTCCCTGGCCAGCACGGCCACGGCGTAGGTGCCGATCTTGTTCGCCACGTCGCCGTTCGCCGCGATGCGGTCCGCTCCGACCACGACCAGATCCACCTGCCCGGCCCGCATCATTGCGCCCGACATGTTGTCGGTGATCACCGTCGTGTCGATGCCGTCCCTCACCAGCTCCCAGGCCGTCAACCGCGCACCCTGCAGGAACGGACGCGTCTCGTCCGCCAGCACGGCGACCCGTTTGCCAGCCTCGGCTGCCGCACGAACCACGCCCAGCGCCGTCCCGTAGCCGGCCGTGGCCAGCGCCCCGGCGTTGCAGTGCGTGAGGATCCGCGCGTCGTCCGGGACCAGCGACGCGCCGAAGGCGCCCATCGCACGGCAGCTCGCCACGTCCTCGTCGTGAATGCGGTGCGCCTCGCGCTCGAGCGCCTGCCGGATGTCGTCCACCGGCGCCCCGGTCCCGACCTGTTCGGCGAACACCCGCTTCATCCGATCGATCGCCCAGAACAGGTTGACCGCGGTCGGCCGTGTCGCCGCCATCCGATCGCAGAGCTTCTGGAACTCGACGGCCAGCTGCCGGGTGCCCGCCGCGCGGCTCGCCCTGATCCCCAGCGCGATCCCCATGGCCGCTGCGACGCCGATGGCCGGGGCGCCGCGGATGACCATCGTCGTGATGGCTCTCGCCACCTCGGCGGCCGTGCGACAGCGGACGTAGACCTCCTTTGAGGGAAGCTTCCGCTGGTCGATCATGACGACCGCGTCGTTTTCCCAGGTAATGGTTGGCAGCATGGATCGGCAGCTTTACAATGCTTCCTCAGACTATCGTCTGCCGCCCGGATTCCGAAAGAGGACAGGAGGGATCCGTACTGTTCACCAGCCCCCCGGTTCCGCGGCGCTCTCCCCTGGCCGCTCTGGCGAGCATCGCCCTGCACCTCGCGGTCGCGGGAGCCGTGTCCGTCATCGGCGCCCGCGAGCTGTTTTCGCCGCGTCTGACGGCAGGGGCAGAAGAGCTGACCTACGTGATGTTCGCGGAACCGCGCCTGGTGCTGCCGGCGCAGCCCGCGCCCGCCGCCGCACCCGAGCCGGTGCGCCTGGCAGCGCCCGAACCGGTGCGCCTGGCGGCGCCCGAACCGTCACCGGCACCAACGATCGAGCCGGTCAAGGTGCCGTCTGAGCCATCTCCTCCGCCTCCGCCGGCGTCCCCACGGCCCGTCCGCCCCGTTGCCCCGGAGAGCTTCGTCGAACAGGCGGCCGCCCTGAGCGAGCCCCCGGCCGCACGCCCGATCGTGCGCGACGCGGGGTTCGACGCGGCCGGACCTGCCGGCAGCGGCTCGAGGATGCAGCTTCCGCCGGCACGAACCGGTCTGTTCGCGAGCGGTGGCGGCGGTTCGGTCGGCCGGGAGGCGGCGGGACGAGAGGGGACGGTCACCGGCGTGTTCGGGGCCGCCGGCGATGCGTCCGCCAACGTGACTCGACCCTCGGCAACCGGGCAGGCGGTGGCGGACGCCGGCTTCAGCAGTCAGCCCTCTCCGGCTGAACCAGCCGGACCCGGGAGAAGCCTCGTGGAATCGACCGGGTTCGAGGACGCGCGCCGCGCAGGGTCCGGGCCGGATCAGACAGCCCCGTCGAAGCCGGCCCCACCACCCCCGACCCCCCTCGAAGTGCTGTCGAAACCGACGCCCCGCTATACGGACGAGGCTCGGGAGAGGCGAATTCAGGGGGAGGTAGTGCTGGACGTCGTGTTTACGGCCGAAAAGGAGGTCAGGGTACTCGGTGTGGTGTCGGGTCTGGGCTACGGCCTCGATGCGCGGGCAGAAGAGGCCGCCCGCCGGATCGAGTTCACGCCGGCCACCCGTGGAGGAGTCCCGATCGACGTCCGGACGAGGGTGACGATCGTGTTCCGGCTGTCGTGAGGAGACGAGCAGCCGAGCGTCGAGCCGGGGCGATCCTCGGCGTAGGGAACGAGATGCGCTACAGTGACCCCTGTATGAGGCCAACCACCCCGGCGCGGCGCGCGCTGCTCCTCGGGCTGCTCGTGGTGGCACCGCCACCGGCGGCCGCCCAGGCACCGACACTGGAACAGATCGTCGCGCAGGCGAACAAGACCGAGGGCACGATCATCCAGAACCTGCGGAACTTCCGTCCGGTGGTGGAGGTCTACGTCCAGAACCTGGCCGAGGACGCGCGCCTGGGCCTCGTGCCGACCGCCGACAGCTACCTGCTGGGCCGCTTCGACTGGCGTGACGGTCCCAGGCTCCAGCCGGTCAGCGGCGGCAGGGAAACGCCCCGATTCACCGGTGCGGCGCGAAACAAGAGCCTCGAGTACGTCCCCGACGGCTTCGCGGCCATGGCCTCGCCGGACTGGGAGCTGCTGGCCCCGGAGAAATACACCTTCCAGTTCGTCCGGCGCGAGTTCCTCGGCGAGACGCGCTGTTATGTCGTGGACGTGCGGCCGAAGAAGGAGTTGAAGGACGGGTTCGCCGGCCGGATCTGGGTCGAGGATCGCGGCTACAACATCGTCCGCTTCAACGGCATCAACCGCCGCGTCGAACGCGACTTCTTCCGCAAGAAGGTCGCCTTCCACGTGGACAGCTGGCGGGTGAACGTGCTGCCCGGGCTGTGGCTGCCCTCCTACATCTACGTCGAGGAGACCAACATCGACCTCGAGGAGCGGGAAGAGGATCGCCCCCGCTTCAAGAGCCAGATCCGGATGTGGGGCTTCGATCTCGAGCGCATCCGGGCCAGCCAGGCCTACACGGCCATCCGCGTGCACGAGCCGACAGCCATCGACCAGGCCGAGCCGGAGCGGCAGTTGTCCCCGGTCCAGAGCCAGCGCCGCTGGGAGCTGGAAGCCGAGCGGAACGTGATCGAGCGCCTCGAGCGCGCGCAGCTGATTGCCATGCCGGGCGACGTCGAGAACGTGCTCGAAACGGTGCTCAACAACCTGCTGGTGACCAGCGAGATCGCGCTGGACCGGCCGGTCCGCGCCCGCGTGCTCCTGACGTCGCCGCTCGAGTCGTTCACGATGGGCCACACCATCGTGCTGAGTCGCGGCCTGATCGACGTGCTGCCCGACGAGGCCAGCCTGGCGACCATGCTCGCGCACGAGCTCGCGCACATCGTGCTCGGCCACCCGCTCATCGACACGCAGTTCGCCTTCGCCGACCGCATGATGATCGACGACAACGAGCTGCTGAAGACGCTGAAGGTCCGGCGCACGGCCGACCAGGAAGCCGCCGCGGACACCCAGGTCCTGGCGATGCTCCGCCGATCGCCCTACAACGAGGATCTGGCGAAGGTCGGCCTCTTCCTGCGCGTCGTGGCCGAGCGGGCGCGCACCCTGCCGAACCTGATCCACCCGCACATCGGCGATCACATCGTCGAAGGCGGCATCCGGCTGGGCGACCTGATGAAGGACTCACCGGAGCTGGCGCTCGACCAGGTCGGCCAGGTGTCGGCCCTCCCGCTGGGTTCGAGGCTCGTGCTGGATCCGTGGAACGGCAAGCTGCAGTTGCTGCGCTCCGCGACGTCCGATCAGGCCAGCACCATCCGCGAGCAGGTCCCGCTGGTGGTCATGCCGCTGACGCCGAACCTGAAGTACGCCGAGATGCCGGCCGAGCCCGAAGCCGTGGCCGCGACCCCTCCGGCGCGCCCGGCCGCCCCGCCGGCGCAGTAGGGGCCGGCCTTCCGCCTTCGCGTGGCTTCGGCGAGACCTCGCCGCACCGCGGAACGTGCGGAGGCGGGCAGCCGGCTCCGGCCGACCGCCTTCGGCTTCGCCCAGACCAGCCAGCGCTGGCCGTCGACGAGTGCCAACTCACGTGAGCTGCGGGTCTACTCCAGCTGGCGCCGATCGAAGGGCAGCGGCAGCAGGTCCGCCAGCTGGTGGCGGCCGGTCACTTCGGTCAGGTTGGCGAGGACCACGTCGAGGTTTCCCGCGTACTCCCACAGCAGCTGCCGGCACGCGCCGCACGGTGGCGTCGGCTGTCCGGCGTCGGCCACGACGGCCACTTGCACGAATCTCGAGTGACCCTCGGAGAGGGCCTTGACCAGCGCGACACGCTCGGCGCAGATCGTCAGCCCGTAGGTGGCGCTCTCGACGTTGCAGCCCGTGATGATCGCGCCCTCGGCGGTTTCGAGGGCGGCGCCCACGAGGAACCCGGAGAAGGGGGCCTGCGCCGCCAGCCGGGCCTGCCGCGCCGCCTCGACCAGATCAGAGTCGTTCAACCACTCCCTCCAGCAGGGCGCTCATCGCCCGCCCCACGCCCCGGGCCGTCTCCAGGACTTCGTCGTGTGACAGCGGCTGGGGCAGCAACCCGGCAGCCATGTTCGTGATGCACGACAATCCCAGCACGTCGACGCCCAGATGCCGTGCCGCGATGACTTCCGGCACCGTGGACATCCCCACGGCATCGGCACCGATCGCCCGCAGGTACCGGATCTCCGCGGGCGTTTCGTAGCTCGGGCCCGGCACACACGCATACACGCCGTGTGCGAGCTTGACCCCACGGGCCAGCGCGGCCTCGTCCGCGACGGCGCGCAGCCGCCTGGAGTACGCCTCGCTCATGTCCGGGAACCGGGGGCCGAACCGTTCGTCGTTCGGGCCGGTCAGCGGACTGGCGCCGAGAAGGTTGAGGTGATCGTCGATCACCATGATCGTTCCCGGAGCCAGCGTCGGCGCAATGCCCCCGGCCGCGTTCGTGCAGACGAACGTCGAGACGCCAAGGCGTGCCATGACGCGCGCCGCGAACACCACGGCCGGCAGCGGCACGCCTTCGTAGGCATGGACGCGCCCCGACAGCACGGCGACGCGGCGGCCTGACAACGTGCCGACCGACAGACGGCCCGAGTGGCCCGCCACACCCGGTGCGGGCCAGTTGGGAATCGCCGCGTACGGCATCTCGACCGGTTCGGACAGTGCCTGCGCCACTCCCCCGAGCCCCGATCCGAGCACGATGGCCGCGTCTGCGCGCCCGCAGCGGCCGGCCACGGCGGACGCGGCTTCTTCCACCCGATCGAAGCCGTAGTCCCCGCTCACAACAGCATCGAAGCCACGCAGGCGTTGACCAGCGTGGTGAGGAAGCCCGCGAACAGCGCGCGCATGCCGAGGCGGGCCAGGTCCCCGCGCCGGGCGGGCGCGAGGCCGCCGATGCCGCCGAGCTGCACCCCGACGGAAGCGAAGTTCGCGAACCCCGTGAGGGCGTACGTGGCCAGGACGAATCCCCGCTCGCTGATGACGTCCCTGTACTCGCCCGTCAGCTTCACGAACGCCACGAACTCGTTCGCCACGAGCTTCGTGCCGAGCAGGTCCGCGACCGGCCCGACGTCCGCCGGCGGCACGCCCATCAGGAACGCGAGCGGCGCGAACACCACGGCGAAGACCCGCGACAGGGTGAGACCGTCCCAGACGGCCCCGAGCAGGGAGTCCACCATCGCCAGGATGGCGAGAAACGCGATCAGCATCGCGCCCACGTTCAGCGCCAGCATCAGCCCGTCGGAGGCGCCCCCTGCAGCCGCGTCGATTGCGTTCACGTGCTGGCGCTCGATGCCGATCGGCGCCGCCCCGCGCGTTTCGGGTTCCTCCAGCTCCGGCAGCAGCAGCTTCGACAGGTACAGCCCGCACGGCGCTGCCATCACGCTGGTCGTCAGGATGGCAACCGGATCCGCGCCGATGGCGATGTAGACCGCCATCACGCCTCCGGCGATCGTGGCCATGCCGCCGGCCATCATGGCCAGCAGCTCCGACTGCGTCATCCGGGGCACGAACGGCTTGACGATCAGCGGCGCCTCGGTCTGCCCCACGAACACGTTGGCCGCGGCGGACAGGGTTTCGGCGCCGCTCGTGCCCATCAGCCGGATCATCACGCGCGCCATGCCGCGCACGATCACCTGCAGCACGCCGAAGTGGTACAGGACCGCCGACACCGACGAGACGAAGATGATGGTCGGCAGCGCCCGGAACGCGAACACGAAACCGTTCGCCGGCCCCATCACCTTCCCGAGCGTCGCTTCGTCCGCCAGCACGCCGAACACGAAGAGCGAGCCGGCGTCGGTGAACTCCAGGAAGCGGCGGATGCCACCGGCCACCGCGCTGAACAGCTCGTAGCCCGGCCGGCGGCCGCCCACCTCGAACTCGAGAATCAGCAGGGCCAGGCCTACCTGCAGCGCCATGCCCCACCCGACCGTACGCCAGCGCACGCGCCGGAGGTCGGGGGAGCATGCGGCCACCAGACTGATGAACGACACGGCGCCGGCCGCGGCCTGACCCCGGTGGCCGATCACGCCGACGGCCAGGTACGCGACCAGCGGGACCACCAGCGCCGTGCCGAGCGCCATCAGGCGCAGCGAGCGCGCGGACGCGCCGGCCAGCAGGCCGGGCGGAGACACGGGACCGGTGGTGTCGCTCATCGCACCTCGTCGAGCAGCAGCGGGCCTGGTGGGGGCGGGACGCCGCCGATCGCGCAGGCCTGCCGACACAGCGCCAGCGCCTCATCGAGCCCCCGGCCCTCGCGATGGTGGAGCTCGACGAGCGGCTGGCCCCGGGACACGCGGTCGCCCACGCGAGCCTGCAGGACGACACCGACGGCATGGTCGATCCGATCGCCCGCCTCCGCACGTCCCGCCCCGAGCGCCACGGTGGCGCGACCGATGGGACGGGCCTGCGTTGCCGTGACGAACCCATCGTGGGGTGCGGGCAGGACCTGTACGGACGGCGCCCGCGGCAGGCGCGACCGATCGTCGAGGACCCGCGGATCGCCGCCCTGCCGTTCGACCATGCGAGCGAGACGCTCCCGAGCCGCACCGGATGCGAGCACACGGGCGACCTGCTCGGCCGCGGCGGCATCGCCGGACGCGACGCCACCGAGCACGAGCATGCGGCCGGCCACACGCGCTGCCACGTCGCGCACGTCAGCGGGGCCGCCGCCTTCGAGGACGTCCAGGCACTCCGCCACCTCGAGCGCGTTGCCGACCGCCCGGCCCAGAGGCGCATCCATGGCGGTGACGAGCGCCTCCGTCCGCACGCCCGCCCGCCTGCCGATGTCCACCATCGTCTGCGCCAGCCGCCGCGCCACCGGCCGCTCGCGCACGAGCGCGCCATCGCCGCACTTCACGTCCAGGACCAGCGCGCTGCTCCCCTCTGCAAGCTTCTTGCTCATGACAGACGACGCGACCAGCGGAAGACTCTCCGTCGTGGCGGTCACGTCCCGCAGGGCGTACAACGCCTTGTCGGCCGGAGCCAGCGAAGCCGTCTGCCCGATGATGCAGGTGCCCACGTCCCGCAGGATCGCCTTGAACTCGGCCACGTCCAGGTGAATGCGGAAGCCGGGGATCGACTCGAGCTTGTCGAGTGTGCCCCCCGTGTGCCCGAGCCCGCGGCCCGACATCTTCGGCACCACGACGCCGCACGCGGCGGCGAGCGGGGCCGCGATGATGGAGACCTTGTCGCCAACGCCGCCGGTGCTGTGCTTGCCGACCGTCGTGCCGGCCACGTCCGACAGATCCACGCGATCGCCCGAGTCCCGCATGGCCTCGGTGAGCGCCCACGTTTCCTCGGCGTCCATCCCGCGAAGGACGATCGCCATCAGGAGGGCCGCGAGCTGGTAGTCCGGCCAGGTGCCCCGGGCGGCGCCCTCCACGAACGCCGCGATGGCGTCACGATCGAGCGCACCTCCGTCCCGCTTGTGCGCGATGATGTCAACGGCCCGCATGGAACGGGTCAGTATAATCAGTACGCGGCATGCGTCTCCCCCGCCTTCCACCGGCCGTCGCCCTCGGCACCCTGCTTCTCCTCGGGAACCTGTCCGGTCAGGACGGCGCGTCCGGCCGGGCCACGCTCAGCGACATTTCCGCAGGCCCCATCGATCGGGGCATCCGGGATGCGGATCCGCCAACCGCCCCGCGATCGGCCGCGACGCGGATCGCGCGCCGCGACCGCGGGGGGCATCTCGAAGGCAGCCTGATCGTGAAGTTCGCGCCCGGCGCGTCCGGCGCCGCGCGGGCGCGCGCCCTCTCGGGCGCGGGAGCCGCAGTCACGGCGACACCGAGCCACGCCGACTTCGAGATCGTGGCGATCGATCCCGCCGCGGACCACGAGGCCGCCGCGGCGCTGCTGGCCGGGCAGCCGGAGGTCGAATACGCCCAGCCGCGGTACCGGGTCCACACGATGCTGGTGCCGAACGACCCGCTGTTCCCGCGGCAGTGGAACCTGTCGGCTCTCGGCATGGAGCGCGCGTGGGACATCGCGCCGGGCGCCTCGTCCAGTGTCGTGGTCGCCGTCGTCGACAGCGGCGTCGCGTATCGCGGAGGCCTCGTGCGGTTCAACGGCGTGGCGGCTGGCGGCTTCCCGGCGCTGGGCCCGGTTGACGTGCCGTTTGCCGCGGCGCCCGACCTTGGCGGAAGCGAGCGGATCGTGACGCCGTTCGACTTCATCTGGAACGACCCCGTGCCGCTGGACCTCGACGGCCACGGCACGCACATCGCCGGCACGATCGGCCAGGCCACCAACAACGGTCTCGGTGTGGCCGGCATCGCCTACAACGTCCGGCTGATGCCCGTGAAGGTGATCGACGGCGAGTGGGACGTTATCTTCAACAGCCCGTTTTTCGGCACCGATGACGTCGTGGCGCGGGGGATCCGGTACGCAGCCGACAATGGCGCGGAGATCGTGAACCTGAGCATCGGGCGCGAAGGCGGTCCCGCGCCGGCGGTGCGGGCGGCCATCGAGTACGCCGTCTCGCGTGGGGCGCTCGTGGTCGCGGCCGGTGGAAACGAGGGCAACCGGGGCAACGCGGCGAACCGGCTGGCCGACTTCGCCCGCGAGATCGACGGCATGGTGGCCGTGGGCGCCACCGGACCGACGGGCGCGCGGGCGTTCTACTCCAACACCGCGTCGTACATCGAAGTCGCGGCGCCCGGCGGCGACATGCGCTTCGGCACCACCGGCGGGATCCTGCAGCAGACCTACGATCGTGACGTCGTGGACCGGTTCTCGAGTGGCGTGGCACGCTTCGGCCCGCCACGCTTCGACATGTTCGTGTACGGCTACTTCCAGGGGAGCTCCATGGCCTCGGCGCACGTGTCCGGGGTGGCCGCGCTGTTGATCCAGCACGGCATCACGCGCCCGGCCGCGCTGGAGGCCGCGCTGAAGCAGTTCGCCACCGACCTGGGGCCCGCCGGACGCGACAACGAGTTCGGGTTCGGCCTGATCGCACCCAGGAACGCGCTGCGCGGCATGGGGCTGTTCCGGTGAGACAGGTTGTTGCCGCCGCCGGATCGGCTCTGTTGATGGGAGTGGCTGCCGCGGTGCCCGCTGCGGCGCAGGCGCCGGCCGGCGAGGTGACCGTCCGGGGGTTCGCGGATCTCGGGTTCGTGTCGTTTCAGGCCCGGGACAGCTTCGAGGCGCTCTTCGGCTCCTCGTCTGCGCCGGCTGCCGGTGGTGGCGCGGACGTCCTCATGCCCCGAGGCCTGTTTGCGCAGGTGCGGATCAGTCGGGTGAGCCGGACCGGGCAGCGCGTCTTCGTGTTCGGGGGGCAGGCGTTCCCACTCGACATCAGCGAGACGCTCACCATCTCCCCCCTGCAGATCGGCGGCGGCCTGCGGTTCGCGCGACCCGCGTGGCGTGTCGTGCCCTTCGCGGGCGGCGGTCTGGGTTGGCACCGGATCACCGAGGAGGCCGGCTTCTCCGACGAGTCGGAGATCGTGCAGGAGACCGTGACCGGCTACTACCTGGCCGGCGGCGTGGAAGCGAAGATCTGGAAGTGGATCGGTGCCGCGGGCGAGGTCGAGTGGAGTTCTGTGCCCGACGGTCTCGGCCAGGACGCGCTGACCGTCGGCGCCGCCTTCGGCGAGACGAACCTCGGCGGCTTCACCGTCCGCGCCAAGGTGCTCGTCGGCAGCTGGTAACTGGCAGGAACTGCCACGTCGGCTGACGGCGGGCAGTGCAGAACCTGCGTACTCACTCCGGGACAACCGCGCCGATCGTTCTGGCCTGACGGCACGCCGTTCGCAGGGAACACCCGCTGATGGCGAGTGTCGCTGGTCCTGCCCCGAAGAAGCTCCTCGACCGGGTTCGCGAGGCGATTCGCGTCCGGCACTACAGCCCGCGCACTAAGGCGTCCCGCGTAAATTAGTTTGCCAAGAAGGGGCGGTTTGTGATCTAACACGTGTGGCGTGAGGCGCGACACGGAGATCGAGGCGACGCTCGTGGCCAAGTGGGCCACGATGGGCGCTG
>Ga0194132_10002453_pt1 | contig 34665 bp, 44 predicted proteins | sample TA2KigOf80mmetaG_FD_148612 | JGI IMG/M metagenome (GOLD analysis project Ga0194132, IMG submission 148612) | Freshwater microbial communities from Lake Tanganyika, Tanzania - TA2015054 Kigoma Offshore 80m | ecosystem: Environmental > Aquatic > Freshwater > Lake | place: Tanzania: Lake... | reverse complement strand
GTTACTGTAAGGTCAACAAAACCATCGGGCATCCTTGCCATAGTATCAAGGCAATTTTCACAATAGATTTTATTTATTTCCATATTTCAACTCCTTAACTAATTTCTCGTTTGCGTCCACAATCTTTTGATTTTGGTGGATTTTCATAAGCAGTTAAAACCTCGGAGAGGCGGGAATCGAACCCACTTGATGTCCGGTTCCCAAAACCGGCGGCCAGCCTTTAGCCCACTCTCCGGAATGCTCACTCATTGACATACTAAGCGGATAGTCGGACTCGAACCGACCTCTTCAGCTTGGAAGGCTGAGGCACAACCTCTATACCATATCCGCATACGTAAAGCGCACCAGTTGCTACAAACGATGGTGAACTCGTTACTGGTGTGCCGGGCGGGACTCGAACCCACAGTCGCCCGCTTAAAAGGCGGGTGCTTTGCCTGTTTAGCTACCGACACGTTATTTTATCGACTTGTGGTAGTATACCCGCTTCCCCCCGTATCCGCGTTATTGATTGGTGGGTCACCTCGGATTCGAACCGAGAAGCCTCACGTTCTAAGCATGAGAGGTATGCCAATTCCCTTCAATGACCCACGATGTGTTGTGTCGCATTCTTTTCTGTGACAAACGAACGATTGATAACTGGCTGGGACGGTAGGACTCGAACCTACAACCATTCGGGTAACAACCGAACGCTCTACCATTGAGCTACATCCCAAAAATTTGAAGCCGACGTTGAGAATTGATCCGACGCCGGCGTTTTGGTTACTAGACGATACCGTCGTATTGTTGTTATTAAAAAATGGTAGGGGCGGAGGGACTCGAACCCCCACATCCTTTCGGATAAAAGCTCTTAAGGCTTCCGCGGCTGCCGTTACGCCACGCCCCCATTTAGTAATTTTTTAACTCTTTTATAGTTTCCGCCGGCGGCCAATCCTACCGCATTACCGCGACTGCCGAGTTAACCCATTACTCGTCGTCAAACTCGTCGTCATCATAGTCCCAGTCGGAATCCCGATACGATGCTGTGCGAGTTCGATATGTTTCTGACGCCGGTGGGGGTGCGACGGTAAAGAGTTGGTCGGCGCGGTGGGCTAGTTCTGTTTTGGCAGCGGCAATACGCTCGGGAGTAACGGATCCGTATAGGGTACATTGCAGGGTATGGCCCTGCTTTGTATGCGTTACTACATATCCGTTGGCCGATGATGAAACTTTCATATTTTATATCCTTGTCAAGATGGTAGCGGTATTGGGAATCGAACCCAAGTTTTAGCCTTGAAAGGGCTGCGTCCTAGCCGCTAGACGATACCGCCATTTACTTTATTAAGTATACGTGACGTGTGTGGGGATGTCAACTAGAATGTGGTGGTAAAAATCACCCCAAATTTTTTGGTAGACTGTTGCGAACTGATGCCAATAAACGGCGAGATCCATAAATCAGTAAACGGGGAATGTTTAACGGTGCCCACATTTGCAGAAATAGGAAGCAGTCCGATCATCACCTGTTTGCCGTTGAGCGTTACCGCCGGTGTTAAATATGCGTATCGAGTTGTTTCGACCGCCCGCGTCGTGCCCCGTTTAAACCACGGCAGCGCCAACACCCCCGACGCAGGGTAGGTTGTAGTACCTCTTGTTGTCGTCGAATCGGAGGACGACACCCACTCAGGAAGAACGGCAATGCCCGCTTGGAGTGTTGGCTTCACATAAAACCGCATCTGGTCTGGACGAGTACTAATGATCGTCGTTTCCACGGTGGGAATCGGAATGCGTTCGCCATCTTCCCCAATTTCAAACAAGCGGACAATGTTCACGGGAGTATTATTTGCATCCCGTCCTGTTGTGTTCAGAATAGAAAATTTCTGCGACAACGTATAGGTTCCTACGGAGTCAACACTACGAAAGTCGAGTCGCCAATCCTTAAACGTAACGGACACTGGCCCTGTATCAAGCAGCGTCGCGACATCACTGCTCGGTAGAGTGATTGTCGTGGTGCCGCGGCCGGTACTGGTGGCTTCGGCTAACGACAGGGTGAGTTGCTGTACGGTCGCATTCAGCGCCTCATTGTCTGCGAGTAGTTGGGCGGCCGCCGCACGATCTTCCACGCGCACGTATTGTGTGACTGTCTTGGTCGTAATTCGTTCTACAGGAACTTCAATAACGGTGGTGATCGGATCGACGTGCACGATGCGCGGAGGGCGGGTGACCCCACGAACAATAATCAGGGCTAACCCACTCAGCGCCAATATCGCTCCCAGTCGAAGCAGAGCCCTTTGATACCGAAAAAGAAAGGCAAAAATAACAGACATAACGGTACTCCTATTATCTATTTAGAATGTATGGTAGTAGGGGCGAGAGTCGAACTCACATCACTCCCCAATCTAGGGATATACGGTGTATAAGACCGGCGTTTTACCGTTAAACTACCCTACTACGTCGTGGTACTTTTAGAGTGGTGCGGGATGACGGGATCGAACCGCCGACATACTGGATGTAAACCAGGCACTCTACCGCTGAGTTAATCCCGCGATAACGTATTCGTATTACTCAGTTTGCCTTCGGTTTTCGCACACGAAATACACAATGTGCGATGCCATCCTTCTTGCCAGCATCGTGCGTCCTTCGTCGTGCCGCAGTTTTCACAGATACGATAACTCATGGATTCTGCAAAACCAATCATCACATACTGTGCGTCCGTGGCGTCGGTTACATAGAATCGTAGACCCCCAAATTTTTCTTTCACTTGTAACGCCATCGGGAGGTGTGTTTTTTTGTACTCCCATTGTTCTTTGGCCGTTGCTATTGCCGCATCCGACGCGTATTCGTTGAGACACACAAAGTTGGAATCCGTGGGGCGGATCTTTCCTTCGTCGATTGCCACACGTGTCGTCAGTCGGTTCTCATATGACTCCCGTGCCTGATGTGAGTCGTGCATCAGTGATTTGCACAGCGTATCAATTAACGCAAACCAACCGTCCCCACACTCAAACCCCCAACACATTGCGGTTTGGGATGCGGGTGCCTGCCGGTCTCTAAAAATTTCTGGATACCGTTCACATAGGAGCGCATCGAGTTCTTTGGTCATGGGGTATACACCTCATTAAAAAGGTCGACAAATGGGTCGACGTGTTTTGCTGCAATGCGTTTGGTAAATTGTTGTTGCAAGTAGCGAATCCCGCTTGTGGCAAGATATGCATTGAGTTCGTCCGTCATGACGTGTCGTGCGTAGCCCCATCGACGCAATTCGTCCGTGAGTGCGCGACGAATAGAGACGGGCAACCGCGTCACTAATGCTGTGACACGCCGTCTATACTGCATATTGAGATCAAAATACGCATGTGCAAACTCATGACGCCGTGTTGTTTGATCTCCGACACACGAGGCGATTACATAATAGGGCCCCGACGCGACGTCGCGCGTGGCTCGATAGACTTGTTTTTCTCGTGGCGTTAAATCGAACTGTTGAAAAAACCGCTCCATAGAGCGACTCGGAATATTGAACCCCGACCAGTCATAGTCTAGCCGCGCCTTGGCGGTCATGTAATGGTCGAGAAACGCCTCAAACGTAAAAACGCGGTTCCGCAGTTTTGAACTGGCACATTCATAAAATTCGGCCGCCCGACACATCGTAAGAATGAGTTCTTTGCGAGTGTCAAAAACCAGATGTAGAATTGCGGAATTGTGTACGGTTGGGGTCATCATATTGTATCGAATCAAGTTATCATATTGTAGTAGGATGGGGAGCCTCCCCCATCCTACAGTTTAGTTGTAGTCTTTAGACGGCACTTTCCTGCTGCATCTGCGCAATACGTTCCTCAAGGGCACGTTCGGTTTCCCGAATCACGGCGATACAGCGTTGTTCGGCGCCCTCAATGTTCCGATACAAGTCGATGATTTGCTGTTCCTGCGCGTGTCGACGTTCGACAATTTTTACAGTAATCATCGACGCGACCAGCCCACACACGAGTCCAATACCACACCCAACAATAACCAATGCTACCATGTATACACTCCTTGACAGTTTATTTTATGTTTACTTACTTCGAACGACTAATTTTGTGATCGATACGATGAAGCACATCTAACGGGACGATACCGTCGTCGTTTTCATCCTTCGTTTCGTCTTCTACGGGAAGAGACGTGACCGCGACGGCATCCACGGAGTGAAACCCAATGCGGGATCGGGTTGACGATTCTTGCGTCTCGTCTTCGTCATCACGAAAATCAATAATTTTGTCTAATGACTCCCAAACACTGTTCACCATGACATTCACTACCATGTCCATGTCTTTTTGTTGGCGTTTTGCCAATTTATCTACCCGATGGTGCCCCACCACTAGTCCCCGTTCAATTGCGGAATGAACAACGTTACGTAAATGTACTCGCATATAGTTTCCTCGGTAATGATATGTTATACACGACCGCGCGCATACCGAGTTTCTTTTCTCCACGCCGAGGTCAGATAGCCAAAATGTTTCGGTGACGTCACCCCGACCTCCTGACGACCACATACATCACACTGGCCGAGATGGTACGTTACGTTGTAAGGCGGCGGACCCGCGTAAGACTCAGACGCATACCATCGACCAAAGGTTGTTCCACAAGAATTGCAGCACCACTGCGGTTCAGTTTTTGTCATACGCAATATTTAGATGGTGCCCGCGACAGGACTTGAACCTGTATGACGTTGTCGTCAGTTGATTTTGAGTCAACCGTGTATGCCGTTCCACCACACGGGCAAAAATTAACCATAAAAATGAAATTTTTCGGGGCACCGGTTTGAGCCCAATTCCCATTGGTGTTTCTTGCACACGGGGCATTTTTGGGTCGTCGACGCTTTGAATTTATTATTCATATCGGTTATTGTATTATTTGCCAATGTGGTGGAGGTGGTGCTTCCGACCGTAGTTCGAGTGGTCACAGTCACACAATCGTCGGTGTTTGTGGGACACCAAGAACACATAGGTGTCGTTGGAGAATAGATTCTCCCACATTTAGGACATTCCCAGCCTTGGGCGATACTCGAAAAACTTGTCGATGACATAGGCACTCCTACACATTGGCTGGGACGCAGGGGCTCGAACCCCAACTAAGAGCTTCAAAGGCTCCTGTGCTACCATTACACCACATCCCAAAAATTGGTAGCAGGGGCGGGACTCGAACCCGCGTTCTCTTGGTTATGAGCCAAGCGAGATGGCCGCTTCTCAACCCTGCATCACATAACAATACGAATAGTATACGACACTTATGATTAAGTATCAATAATATTTATATTGCCGTTTGCCAGTGATTTTGATATTTGTGTTGGACTGTCAAACGATACTAGATTCTTTTTAGGGGCTCTAATATGCCGATTGATATTGGTAAATATCTCGGGAAACTTTTCTTTCAGGGCTTCTCGAATCATCCAACTCATGGTTGCTTTTCGGGCACGAGAATACCGATAGATTTCATCGAGTTCTCGTTGACTCACACGGAAATACATAATACAATCTCGTTTTTCTTCGTCCGTGCGCGTAATGCGTTTGCGGGGGTCGTCTGGAGTGGGTTCCCGATAGGTGGCTTTTGCCATAGTTATCTCCGCTGTGCATGACCGTATTGTGCCAAAAAGTATGCGTCTGCAATGTCGGCAACGGGACTGGTGATTTTGTCTGATTTGGGGTGACAAATTTTTGCCCATGCGGCTGCATGCGGTTCGCGTTTAATAAATGCCTCCCACACGATATCTTTGGTGGCGATTCCTTTTCCCGTTGCAAATTTTTTCATGGCCGTCGGTGCCACGATGTGCAGTGGAATTGTCGAATGTCGTCGGAACAATTCGGCTTTCAGAATGCCGCCATTTTCTCCAAGTTGGGTAAGCCGGCCGGCTCGACTAAACGCATAATCTTCAAGGACGATACCGTCGGGGTTTGTTTCGCGCACCACCCGTGACACCCAGTCCGCGAGTTCCAGAAAGCGTGGGAGGTCGCCTTCGGTGGTCGATGGGACCCACTCTACGCTAGGAAGAGGCTGGTACGGTTTGCCGTGTTGACGATAGTTGACAAACCACCGATGACTTGATCCATCGGTCAAGCACAACGCGGGACATGTGACAGAATAGTCAATGCCTAAAATTTTCACATTACTCATATACGAGTATTTATTCGCGCACAAAAAGCACGGGCGCGCCGTGTGAAGACGCGCCCGTACTGGTCGCCGTGGGGCTTACTTTTTCACGAGTTTATACATCGCCGCATACTCTTTGATGAGTTCCTGATGAATGCGGCTCAGGCGCTCGCTCCAACAACTGTCGCGTGCGCGAGTACGGAGTTTCATAGAAATCCGATTTTTTGCGTTGCCCCTTCGCGTTATTACCCGAAAAATTTTTGCCTTTGTCTGAGGTCATACACACTACTAGCGCACGGGGCACGCCCCGCCCGCACAATCATTATCCAGTCCAATCTGCGCGTCGTCAATCTTCGTAATCAGCCGGGTCTTCGCGACCAGCGCATCATACTGCTTCTTGGTGATCTCTTCGTACGGTGCTTGTTTGAACCCGTGTTCCGAATGCAGCAGGAACGACAGCGACTTGTGACTGGTTGCGTAGTGTTTTGCCAGATACTTTTTAATTTCGGACAGTTCGTCCTTCGTGTAATAGACGGTACATGAGACGGAATTATCCGACCAATTCTGTTGTAGTTCTTTCACCACCTTAAGTTGCTGTATCGCGGTCATATCCTTCGCCAGCACGGTGCCTTCGGGGAACGCGAAGGGAAACGAGACGACCACGGTGCTGTAGTCATTGCTCCCGTCAAAGTTCAACCGATACTCAATGTCATAGCCGTGCGCGCGGCACACCTCCACCAACGGATGATTGGACGCCATCGCAATGCGCCGGATCATATACTGCGCGTAGCCAGGATGGCACCCCGGCGTCACCCCTGGCAACAGCGACAAGGTGCCGCTCGGCTTACAGGTGGTGAGTTTCACACTGGTCGGAAACTCACGCGCTTTGGAGTACTCCACATCAAACGCGCGGAGATGTTCATACGCGGGCTTCAACCACTTCTTTTGCTTGTCGGTCGCTTGGAGATAGCCGGTCACGCCGATGCCCATACGCATATTGCTATTCACAATCTGCTCGGTTTCCTTGTGATGACAGCCCAGCGCGAGCGACTGCTTGTTGATGCGATAGAGCAGCGTGAGCAGATCAAGGAACTCCTCATAACTCTCCACATTCGGCAAGAACACTTCAGCGAGGCAGCAGGTTTCAAAATTGCCGAGGGATTGCTCTGCGCAATTATGAACGAGTAGCCCATTCGCAAAGAAGTTATGATTGTCATTTACAGTAATGTCATAGACATCTTCATTGGGTTTTTGCCGGATAGCGCGAATTTTTACTGTACGAGTTTTTTCCATAGCCGTCTCTCTTTCTCATAACCTAATGTGGTGTATGGGGTGATGTCGTTTACAACATCAACAACAATATTGTATTCATTACGCAGCAAATCGGTTTTATACACCCGATTTTTAAAAAATCCTTTGACTTCTACAATGCGCAAAATATGGCCACTCGCATCCGTAATAGTGAAATCTGGTCGGTATCCTGTACCGTCGCTCAACATATATTGGGTGGTTTCGGTGCTCCAATGAAGCCCTTGTGCGTCCAACCATTTTGCGTAAATATATTCCCACGTACTGCGCATCCAGATCTTCCTACCGTGGGGGTCGGTATAGTAGCCCTGAATGCCCCGCCCCATTTTTTTGTGCCGAAATTTTTCGGAATTCGTCCAGTCTCGCCACGGATTGTCACTTCCCTTTGCGAGTTCTTTTCGGAATGCGCGGACTTGCTCCGTCACAATATTCCTGCCGGTACGGAATGAAATATTAAGGCGCTGAAACAGCAGTCGGATTTGTGTAGCGGATAATCCTAATTCTCGCGCCAGAACTTTAAGCCCGTAGCCCTGATTATACAAGTCCACGATATAGTCTTTCGCGTGTTGAACCTCAGATGAAACGGTAATAGTCATTTTACGCTGTTGATTATAATTGGTGTCTTCATAAAAAGATCGCAACACGGGACTGATACTGGTATCAAAATTGGGCACACGGAGTTGGGGTCTTGGTGTCATAGAAATATCCTATTTCTATTTAGGTACAACCCCTGCGCTATTTCACAATCTCAATTAAGAGGTCGGTGTCTGTTAAATCCTTCGCTTCAATATAGCCGCGATTTTGCGTATAGACTTTATGGTCTGGAGTGAGTTTTACCACTTGGCCATTGTCCAGTTCTAACTCAATGATATCCGCAGATTTCCGCGTCAAGTCCCCCCATACCGCTTCTTTAGTTTCTATTGTACCGGACTGCTCATTGTACGAATAGACCAATGGGGTTTCCCCCTCGGTGAGGCGACGGACAAGTTCGTCCATCCGCACATTACCGTTGGGAGTTGCCACGAGGGTGTCACCAGTTAAACACGGGTTATAGCCCATCACGGTCGGATCCGCATACGCGGTTTCTCCGAGACGACCAATCTGTTTGGACAGCGTAAGATTGATGAGCCCGTACGGTTCCCCGCGCCCTTCGTAGCCGTCCCAGAAGAAGTCGTGGAGTTGGGAGATGTCATCACACGCGACGCTGTTGTTGCTCATCGAGCGCCACGGTGGAATGTTGCCCAAGTCCCATCGTTTGGCGAGCAAGTACTCCACATCATCGGGATCGCCAATCGCGAGTTGTGCGGAACGACGCACATTGCCCGCGACGACGATGCTGCCAATGATGTTCATAACATCCAGACAGTCAATCGGGCGCATAGATTTGCCGGCGCGCTTTTCTAGCACCGACGCAATCTGCTTGATCCCATCGCAGAGAATTTCGGGGCCCGACGAGACGCCCCCGAAACTCTTGATGACCGCGCCTTTACCACGCACGAGTTGTGTAGAATAGGTGAACGACGCCGACTTGCGTCGCGAGAACGCACTTTCCAGTGTGCGCTCCAAAAGCGCGACCCAGCCTTCGCGGGTGTCTGGCACAATGAAGTCCGCATCGGCGTGATTGTGTCGCGTGGGACCGACAAAGGTTTTCTTCACCGGCGGCAGTTTGCTCACATGTTCTTTCTGAATGCTGAACCCAACGCCGCTGCCGAGCATCAGCATATCCATCGCCCACGTGAACGGGCGCACCGCATTATCCACCGCGACGAACGCACAGTTTTGCAGCGACGGCAGCCCAAGTTTTTCCACGGTGGGCGTACCGAGTTGCCAGAGGAACCGCCCGGCAACGGTGCCTTTCAGCGTGAGCATATACCGACGCAACCGCGCTTGTTCGTCCTCGGTGAACTGACAATCCAGTTGGTGGTTGGCCGCAGCAATCACGCGGTTCACCGTATCCCCCCATTCCTCGGTGGGGCCGTTCGGGTTGTCTTCCTCTAGACGCCGCGAGTAGGTGCGCTTATAGGTGAGATAGCCGACGGGGGACCACGGGGTGGCAGGCAGAGAAGTAGCAGCGGGGGTGGGTAAGGTCTCGGGCATAATTATTCACCGTTCGTTAATGCGTGTATCCATTGTATAAATTCTGTATATTCTCGCTCGCTTAGTCCTTCGCGATCGGCGTCCTCTCGTGAGGGTACCGTCGCAGGGAGCAGTCGGGCTAACAGCCGCTGTTCCGCGCGCGACAATGTTTTCGCTGTAAGTATATAGTCGCGGAACGCGTCGGTGGCGACGGGAAAGTGTGGCGTCACCAAGTCCAACATTGCATTCGCCATCACACGAATTTCATACTGTGCATGACTGTCGGTGCGCAACTTACAGAAATGAAAGAAGTTATGTAAATCAATCTTCCATACCATCTCGGTCATTTGCGAGACTGGCAACACGATGCGCGAAATTTCCCGCGAGACGGACGACACATTCAGCAGGCTATCGTACACATCGTGCGCGTGTTTCGTGGCGAGCGCAATATTCTGTTGGGCTTTGCGGGCGCCGATGGTGTTAACGACCTCTGCACGCCCTTGATTGTTGTGTGTGGACTGTGGACCACACTGCGCAGCGTCGGGAATATACGCATCCTCGGGCAACGCGCTATAACGACCCGACACTTCATTCAAACTCGCCGTGCGATGACGGGCCAGTTGTCGCGCCACAAAGATGGGCACTTTGAGATAGAACTTTACTTCGCACATCTCAAACACGCTGGTGTGTCGATGACGCATCAGATAGCGAATGAGTTTAACATTCGCCTCTGGGGTGTGGGTGCGCGTTTTGGATGAGTTGTAGGAAATGCGGGCGGCGGCCACAATATCCGCATCACTCCCCATCACATCTAACAGACACACTTTGCCATTCTCTAAAATCACGCGCTCATCAATCATTGATACATCCTTACGTGCGGGGAGGGGTGGTGTGTTTGCGCCAGCGGAGAAACTCTAGTTCCGCGCGGAGTCCATGAAACGTATGGGCCGTGACGATGTCCTGCACAGGATATCCGGCTTGGGACATTTCATTTAAATCTTTTTGCGACAACGAGGACGGCCAGATGACGACGTGTAGTCCCGCTCTAATCGCACGGTGCAAGTTCGCCGTCACCTGCGAGTTGCGCGGCTCATTGTCCCAGACATACACCGCTGCATAGTTCGCAAAATATTTATCGTGTAGGCGCAGTAGATCCGCATCCATCGACGCGACTGCGTTAGGCAGAAACCATGAATCCAGCGGACCTTCGACCACATAAATGGGTTTATGGAAATCCACGCGATCCCACCCATAAATTTTATCGTGACATGAGTCGTGCTTCAGGGTGACGTACCGCGCAGCACTGCCGGTGGCATCAATACGACGGGCTTGGGCCCCGAGTAGTTCGTGCTGACGATTAAACCACGGGAGAATCAGCCGCGGAGCGTGATCTTCGGGGAGCGCATAGGACCACTGCATGTCTTTAATCCACGCGGTCCATTCGTCGGTAAAATATAGATGGGGAAGTGACCGCTCGGGGAGACCGCGACCCAGACAATATCGCACCGCCACATGGTCATTTGGTAATGACGCAACGGTCGGTATCGACAGTTGCGTCGACGCAACGGTCGGTAGTGTAATTTTAGTTTTGGATTTTCCGAATCCAAACATGCTCGTCTCCGTCGTAGTCGGTGCACTGGGCACCGATCGGTCTTGTCGAATCATGTCGAGTTGATATTCTCGATACAACTCAGGTGCTTGTTGTCGCAAAAACGAGCGCAACGACATACTCGCATTACAATTATGGCATTTATAGAAATATCGCCCTTTATATAGGAAAAAATATCCCCGAGTTTTGTTTTGTCGTTTTTTTGAGTCGCCGCAGAGGGGGCAACGAAATGTGTATGTCGTGCGGGATTGACGATGAAAGTGTCCGAGTTGCTGTCCCGCAATTGCGATATATTTTTCTTCGAGCCACTGCGACATAGGTCGCTAGTATACCACGGGTTTATAGCACAGGAAATAGGGTGCGTATAAAGCTTTCTGCGACCCGAGAAAGAAGAAATCCGAGCACCAACCCAATCCCAATAAGAAACATTCGCCATTGTTCGAGTTTCTGTACACGGGCATCGAGTTCGGTTTTTTGTGTTTCCATTTTCTCTGAGAGTTCGTCGATTGCGGCAGACATCTCATTGATTGCGTCAGACAGTTCTTTGCCAACAAGCGCGGTTAATCGTGTGGACATCGCATTGATGTCTTCTCGGGTTTGATTTAAAATGGTTTCGGATGAGGCAATTTGTTTTTGCAAGACGTGTATCTCGGTGTCGTGACGCGAATTCAAACTGGTTGTGTGCAAAGCCAGTTGCTCTACGCGGCTTAAAATACGATCAAACTTGTCGCCGAGTACGTCAAACCGCGCAGACGTTTGTTCCGCGTGTTGTTCTAGTTTAGCAATAGACACAACGACCGAATCGGACACCCGTTGGCGTTGTCGTGTTTTTAATACTTTTCGTTGTGGTTGTGTCGAAGGCATACGTTATTTTGGTAACTGATAGTTGCCGGGATGTCGTAAATACAACATCGCACCTGTGGTGTTGTCGACGAGAATAATACCCCGCCGTCCATCGCGGCTACGTCCATAGTCGCGGATCGCTTGGCCTTGGGGGCCTGTACCCACGTACTGTTCGTATCGCGCGTGTTTGCGTTTTCCAAGACGACACCGCTGGAAGGTGTCCGAGTCCACAGCAAATACTTTTCGTCCAGCGAACGTATCCGTAAAATGGCTGCGCGTCTCACCCGTGTGGCGATTGCCAATGCCCGCAGACATCGCGGGGAGTTGTTCGGTGAGTACCATCGCCTCCGATAAGTATTTATCTGCCGACGGTCCTAGAAAGGCTTCCGACAATTGCGATTCGTTGAATCGTGAGGCTTTTTGAAGCTTGGTAATAGGCTCCTTGAGCAACCAGAATGCCATCGCGTAGGTGAAAAACGCGGATTGTCCGCCGGGAATTTTTGCCAACAATCGTTTTAAATTGTTCATTAGAATGTCTAGCCAGGTCCACGCCGCTTTGTCTTTGGTGTCGGTGAGGGTTTTATGTGGGCGTAGGACATTACCCGCCGCATCAATAATCCCTCGCTTAAATGCTTCGGTCTTATTGAACGGCGTCGTTAATTTTTTTACAAGTTGAAATACGATATAGAGATCAACGAGTCGTTGCATGTCCTTCAACCGTTTCTGCCAGTTTCGCCCACAACACCGTGTCGCGAGGGATATCCTTATTTAGAAGAATAACACCTTCAATTGGTGGTAGGGTATCGGGCATAAGGTTGACATATTCCAATACGGTTTTTAGTGCTGCATGTGACGTGGTGTCTACACGAAAAAACAGTAGTCGGGCCACCGCCGCGGCCTCAAATACGTTATAGATACCAATGATATGGTTTAACAATAGTCGAGGAGCAATGATTCCCGTACGGCTATAGCGATTGATGAGACGCTTAACGTACTTAACCCGCATCAAATCTGATTGAAATTCTTTCAACCCAGAGCAACTCGGGTTGTCGTAAACTTTCATGGCGTACGAAAGATAGTTTTTTTTAGTCAAATTTTCCATAAAAAAAGGAGAGACCCTAGAGTCTCTCCTTGTATTTAGTGCGATATTTTGATTATCCTCGTGTCGTCGACGCCAACAAATACAGGGTGTCGCCATTAATACGAATCTTGATGGTTCGATCTGCCGGTAGGGAAGAGGCACTATTCTTACTGAGCAGCACGTCGTTGTTGCCGGTACTGGTCACATTTGACGTCACACCATTTGCGTCAAACAAAAATAACGTTTGATTCGTCGTGGTTCCCGCGGCGGGAGCAACTAAGTCTTCCAATCGAAGAAATGAGGTGACGTTTTGTGCGCGGACCCCCGTGTTAGCCACTTGAATAATCGCACCGTAGGTGTTCGCAATGAGTGATGCCGCGTTACTCACATCAAGCACGAACTTTGCGACGGCATGTTCTTTGCCCACATAGGATGTGGACGCAGCCAGTTTACTACTGGCGCGCATCGCATACTGGTATTCGCTATTAGCAGACGTCGCGGTTGCATTTGTAATAAACTCCGCCGCGATCAAGGTGTTCGCCGAGGCGGTGTTCGCATTGACATTTGCGGTTAGAATGCTTCGAAGTACTGTCGCACCGCGAGTGGTCGAGGTCGTGATATATGAAATGCCGTTACCAAAAATATCACTCGCGGCAATCCTCTTAGTAATCGGGGTTCCGGTGGGGTCATCCACGACAACAAAGAGATCTGCGGGATCTAATGCGGTTAACTGGGTGAGTTCGGTAATCTTTTTATCTGCCATAGGTCATCCGTTATTATCTACTGTTGCTACATCGCAACATGGGTGAGTTTCGCTGTTATTGGCGGCAAGAAGCACGTCGCACGCCTGAATCGCACCACTTAATTGTGCCAACTGTCCCTGCACTACACCCAACTCGTCGGTTAATTCTGTTACTCGTTTTCTGAGTGTTGTGGAAATTTCCACCCACTGAGCTTTTCGTTCTGTAATAACACATACGTCAATACTACTCATTAATGAACCTCCATAGTAACTATTTAGCGATTTCTATACGCGTTAAATATCTTTTTTTGTGTTGGCGGCGTCTCGCGCGTCTTGTGCTTTGATTTTGGTGTCGCGTTTTAAGCGCCGGCGCGGATGAATCACCACAATGGATTTATTATCGTCCGTATCTTCAGGCACCCGCACATCGGGCCCGAGGCCTCCATTATTATCTGGTTCGTCAATCGTCACGTAGGGGGTGTCAACTGTGTGTAACCACGACGAATCGTTAAGTAGGGCCCCCACGACTCGATTTACTTGCGCTTTTTCAGATTCAGTCAAGTGTCGTGTGCGTCTCATATACATCTCCTGTAACGGACCTAGGCGATCCCGAATGATTTGCATGAATCGTTTTGCAACGGCATCCTGTTGAGCGCCAGAAATTAAAATCTTCTTTAGATTCGCAAGATCGCCGCGCTGTGCATATCGCCGCGCGACGGTGCCGCTGACCTTCGATGCGTCCATGGCTCCCGTACGGGGTAAGGCTTCAATCCGCACCACCGCTTGTTGTTTGGGGTCTACTGTGTTCTGCCAGCGACCGGCCATCTTTTCAAACCCGCTCTGACGATCGTCACCGACCAACAACGTAATAGTGCGATATCCTCGATCGAAGGCCCACGTCAAGGCTTCTGCGGGGGTGCGAACCGAGGGAGGGCCCAGAATTATTGGTGTGCCCGTCATGCTCCGACGAATTGCAGACACTTTGTCGTCATACGACAACGGATTTTTACGATCTTGTGTGTGTGACACGAACACCGCAACGTCTGCACGATCCCGACGAGCCCGTGTTAAAGCACTGTTAAAGAGTCGCTCGTGGCCGATGGTAGGGGGTTGAAATCGCCCGAAGATGAGAAAAACGCCCGTCTTCATATAATCACCTTTAATTTAGGTAATTGGATAGTTGTCGAAGGCTGTCCATCGACGAGGTATGGTGAATTCCTAGTCCGCCTGCCATTTCCCACTCTCGAATATTCTTGATAAAATCATCAATCAAGACTGGATTAGGGCGTCCGATCCTGCGCTGGGCCTTCGCGTACAGTTGTTTCTGGTCTCGCCGGACCACCAGTATATTCTTGGCAGGAATCGTCGGAAAAAATTTCCTCACCCATCGAATTTTATCGTCGGTGCTGATTTTTCGCATGATGGGATTGGAATGCCACTCATTAGGAATTGCGGTAAGAATGGATAATTTGATGTGTTTTTTGTCGCGTAATTGAATTAGACCTGTCATTAGTCCTTTAGCGTCGGGGAGCAACGATAAGGTCGCAAACAGATGGGGAACCTTCTTGGCGATGGTCGACCACCCATTTTTATTATGTAGAAAATTGTTGACTTGCGACCGGGGAACCCCCATTTTACGGTACAAGCCCTCATAAAAATTCGCAAGCACCCCGTCGACATCACAAAAGACATGCGGGATGGTCCCGGATACAAATGGCGATTCGCCGAGTATTGTAGGAAATAAAATTTTAAACGAAGTGGGAAGTGACATATTAGTGATGTTGGAAATATTGGATTCAACGCTCTTGTTCTGCGATTCACTAGTCGGAAGGTTCCCTGCCTCATTAACGTACGCAAGGGTCCGGCAAACGCGCGGCCGCCGGCCCTCGACTTTTTTTATCGTTCCCTGTACACGGGAATGCTCATAAAAGCGCACCATTATAGTATTTAGTGACTAGCCCATTTGCACATCGCGCTTTAGCCTGGCATTCTTTTTAACGTACGGGGGTGGGTCGGGTAGGTCAAGTGAAACGGGGCGGATGATATCGTCCCATCGTTTGACTTTTCGAAAAAATCGTTGTACCGACGCATGAGTTTCGTCCCCAAGAAACGTTTCGTGGTAGTATTGTATCGACGGTAGTCGTCCGCCGGTATTGCGAAATTCTTTTTTGATCTCTCGCATCGTCAGGGGGGTGTGTGGGTTCAAGTAATACCACTCTTCCACACAATCGTGTGCATACGCCTCAACTTCGTCCATATCCCCTAGATATGTCTGGTCTTCGCGTAGACGTTTGGGTAGGCTGGGATGGGCGTGTGGTCGAAATATTAGAACGTTATCCAACCGTCGGCCATTTTCAAATTGTGCTCGGTGTACCAATTCATGGGACAAACACTTTAAAAAACGATATTTGAAGTACTCCCATGACTCTTTTGAGAGTTCGAGACGGTTTGTGCTTGGGTGGATACACAATATAATTTTAATCCGTGCCGGACGCGATGGTGCGGATTCGTAGCAATATCCCCCGAGGGGGGGATAGTATTGTCCATTATTGTCACTCACCGACCCAAACCGTTTGGTTACTTCTCGCGATACTCGCACCCGAGTGCCGTGTAATCGTTGGTTTAAGGTAGCAATAAACGTTTTTACGTTTACCGCTCGCCCGCTGGTCGTGGTCCGTTCAATGATGGCGTCAAACACGCCGGTAATAATCGGATATATTACACGAATGTTACGGGTCACGGATTGGTTTAAGATTTGAAGATTCATAATAGTGTGTCTCCTACTAGACCTTCACGTCCTATGTCATGGTGCAGTTCATCTGTATTTAGAACGTAATTTTTGTTGTACTGTTACCCTGCAAGGAAGAACGTAAATTTTGACGAGAACGTTCTGTGGTGCTGGGCACATGTGCGGTTGTTTGCCGCACCTTTCCCGTGGGGGTGGTGCGTGGTCCGCCCGTTCCCGGCGCGGGAATAGGATCGGAGAGATACTGCTGATGTTGGTCGTTGGATAGACGCATTTTGCTGCGATTCACCTTAATCGTAAATCGACGATATTTGGACGTATCGGCATAGCGGTTCTTTAATTGCTTGACCATTAGCAGGCCATCGCGTTCCAATTCTTCGCTGGTGACCAAGGCGAGTTGGAGGTCGGCGGTCTGCGGCAATCCGAAGGACTCACTCGTATTGGTGAGTGAGGGATCACTGTTGTCGAATCCCTCTCGATTAAACTGGGTTGCAGTGAGACACGGCAGATTATATTCCACGGCCAGCCCGCGCAGTTCTTCCGCAATGGACTTCACATAGGTGTAGGAGTTGGTCTGTCCTCCCGCCTTGAACCGCACGGAGGAACAAATATTAATGTAGTCCACGATGAGCAAGTCCGGAACAAACTGCTTCTTTAATGCCAGTTCATCCAGTAGAATGCGGAAATGTCCCACGTGGCCTCCGCTCGTCGGATATTCCTTGATAATGAGTTTGCCAAATACTTGACGCTGCTGAAGTTTCTCGAAGGCCGACTTATACATCGACTGGGGCATCTGTTCGAGGGTATCCATTGTTACATCGAGTAGGTTTGCGTCAATACGCTGCGCGATGCGTTCTTCCGCCATTTCCATCGTGATGTAGAGTACGCGTTTTCCTTGTGCGATTGTGGAGGCGGCGACGTGACAGAGGAACAAACTTTTGCCAACATTCGTGCCGGCCACAACCACGTTGAGGGTTTTTGGTGTTAACCCACCACCGGTAATCTTGTTGAACAGCTCCAAATCGAACGGAATGCGTGTCTGCTCCTGATGATACAAGTCATAGCGCGATAAGATATCTTCAAAATAATCATGACCAATGTGTGTGCGAAACCCGATGGCCAACGCATCCTTCAACAATCCAGGCACAGCCGACGCAGATTCAAAATCCTTATCAATGAGCGTGATGGACTCTGAGATCGCCAGATACAGGGCGCGTTGCTTACAGAACTGTTCGGTCTGGTCCAACAACCATTGCCGCCGGCCACTATCCACGCGGGTAATAGTCGCGACGTTGGTCAAGAGAGTGCTCACCTCGGTATACGTCCCCCCAGACAGCGAGGCGTGGTCGAGGGCGAGTTTGAGCGCGTCAATGGTCGGTGACACCTTATATGACGACACAAACCCGTGAATCAACTCGTAGAGGGTCTGCGCGGGGGCGCTGGTAAAGTACTCCTTCTTGAGAAACGGCAAGGCGCGCCGTGTATACTCCTCGTCACGAATGAGATGGGCCAGAATGAGTGGTTCAATCATAGCGGATGCCTCCAACTAGATACCACTATTCATCATTCTCATCGGTGTCCGCAGCAACAGCGGCACTCTGCGGCAATCCTGCGCCATAACTAAACTGGGGGCGCACATACTTGTCATTCAGTTCTGTTAGAAAGTCCTCCGTGAAGAACTTCTCTGGCGCTTCCTGAATCTTCGCCGCAAAGACGGGCTTCTGGTTCGGGAAGGTGTACTTGCCGCCGGTGTGCTGCACCAGGCCCGCGGCGGCCGCCATGTCGAGCAAGCCGTAATATTTGTCGAGTCCGCCGGAGTAGGAGATGCGTACTTCGACCTCGCTGTTCTCACGAGACAGTCGCGACTTGTACATCTTGACCTTCACAATATTCCCGACGATGTTCTTGTCCTTGTCACGATCTTTGGACTTGGACAACATCGCGATGGAATCCGACACATAAATTAAGCCGGCGCCTCCGCTCGGAATTTTTGTAGGTACATAGGCGGAAATTTGAGCATACACGTGATTCGTACAAATCAGCGGCACATTCAACTTGGACAACCGCAACCGCAACACACGGAACGTGCCGCGAATCAGCCCCGCCTTGGTCATATCGCGTGTGTCCTTCTCCGCACGGATATCGTCCACTTCTTTCGCACTCGACAGATTGCCCAAGGAGTCCAGTACCATCAGCATCGGCTGTCTTGATTTTGGTGAGGTTTCCTCATACCGATCGAGAATCCGTAGGGCGGTCTGTCGGAACTGCTCGATGGTTTCGGGTTCGGACTTCACGAGTCGCGTGAGGTCGATTCCCCGCTCCGACAACATCTGGTTGGTCACCGCGCTTTCGGTATCAAAGTAAATGACACCGCCGTCGGGGTTGTCTTCGAGCCACTGCTTGACGATACCCAAGACGAAGAACGTGTTGTGGTGAATAAATCCGTTGGGTGACACATACCAGTGCGGCGCCGGAATTTCGATATCATATGTGGGTTCAACTGCGACTTGCGTAGAACTAATAACGGCGACAGGCCCTGTCATTGTCGCGATCGTTTTGGCATGTCGCGCCTGGACGGATAGTCCCTCATGATCTTGAAACAAGTGTTCTTCGGAACATTCAAACTGTCGACCATCGTCTGTCGCCACGCGCACAATGGGTTGCGCGGGTTTCTGAATCACCTGTAGGACTGGAGTTAGTTCTCCCGTAGGGGTTTGCACCCACACGTTGTCAGTCACGGGAAATGGAACAGATTCGACTCCGCCACCGCCAGTAAGTTTGGTGTACAGTTTGGCATAGGTTGTATTAATTTTAATCACGGCGGCCCCCCATATTGCTAATAACTTGGTTTATGTACGGTAGTATAACACATTCTGCGTCACTGCTCAACGCTTCTGTGGTAGGAAATAATTGTGGATGATATGCATCTAGATTACTCGATAAATCCTAACCGTCTTGCAGTATCTTCCTCCATAAACACATCAATGCGTTCAGTGCCCCTCGCACATTTCCCAGTCGCGGGATCGCCGGCGAACACCGTAATCTTATTGTTCGGCATCCCCCCGAACAACGACCCACTGAGCGCGGCGTTAAGGGCATAACTCCCCGTATTGACATAGCCATCAAACTCCGAGGAACTGAGTCCATCGGCAGCAATCGTGGTCATCGCGGGCAGATCTTTAATCAGAGAACGGAAGAATGACATATTGTGGGCTCCTTGAATGCATAGTATATCACGAGAGAGGGATAACGATGGTATCAATACGCTGTTGTGCAAGTTGTACATACTCAGGATTCAGTTCAATGCCAATACCTTGCCGACCGTGTTGTTTCGCGACCGCCAATGTAGTACCGGAACCGAGAAACGGATCGAGCACAGTATCACCAGGCGCACTTCCGGCTAAAATACAAGGCTCCACGAGCGCGGGAGGAAATGTCGCAAAATGAGCCCCTTTGTAGTTCGAGGGAGAGATCGTCCATACGCTGCGTTTATTTGCAGTCGCGTAGGATTTCGTTAAGCCGCTGCCTTCGTTATAATACTTACCCTTGCTGCGGTCACGCGTGCCCCAGTCTTGCTTGACGGGCGTCTTGATCGCTTCCGCATCATAATAGTATATCATCGTCAAAATAATACGGGGACCAGTGTTGCGGCATTCTCATCCAACCGCGCTTGCGCTAACTTCACATATTCAGGATTCAGTTCAATCCCGAGATAGTTGCGCCCCGTGTTTTGTGCCGCGATGCCGGTGGTTGCCGCACCATTAAAGGGGTCGAGCACCGTATCACCCGAATTGCTCCCCGCTTTGATACATAGTGTCGGGAGTTCTAAAGGGAAGGTGGCAAAATGTGCCCCCTCAAAACTTTGTGTCGTAATCTTCCACACACTCCGACGATTACGCACACCACGCTCTATCACACCTTTCGCGGCGCGGGTCAGCAATTCCATCGGCCACTGCACCCCCTCCGTATGCTTGTGCTTCGTGGGGTCAAACTGTTCGTTGGTGTCCACCGCGTGTTGATAGCGTTTTTGGGAACTCTCCGCAATGGGTTCGGCAATCGCCTCCCAATTGAACAGATACTTGGGCGACTTGCTGAACAAGAAGATGTACTCGTGGGCTTTCGTGCAGCGGTCTTTGACAGACTCTGGCATCGGGTTGGGTTTGTGCCAGATGATGTCCTGCCGCAGCCACCAGCCGTCAGCCTGCAAGGCGAACGCGACACGCCACGGGATGCCGACGAGTTGCTTATGGGCCAGCCCACTTGCCGCCGCTTTATCTTTTTTGCCAGACGTATCAACGCCGCTCATGTTTCGACCGTCAAAGCATGAACCATACGAAGGCGTTTTGTTCCCCTTGGGAGCACTTGCGTAGCAATCCCCCAAGTTCAGCCACAGCGTCCCGTCATTCCGCAGCACCCGCCGCACCTCGCGGAACACCTCGACCATCTTAGCGACGTAGGTTTCCGGCGTGTCCTCTAACCCGATCTGCCCGTCGTGGCCGTAGTCGCGCAGTCCCCAATACGGCGGACTGGTTACGACGCACTGCACGGACTGGTCGGGGAGTGTGGGAAGAATCTCGCGGGTATCGCCGGGAAGAATGGTGTGTGTTCGTTGCATAGAATATTCTTTTTCTAGGGGCTGCCTACTATTTGTTTCTCAGAATAAGGTCGTGACTGGTCGCACCGACCACCCCGCGTGGGCGATGACGGCATCCAACGGGGACACCACGGTTTTTTCAAATTGTTCCAGTCGATCCAAAAACGGCTCCAACTTCCATTCCGGTGGTAGTGTGTTTGGGGCCGCAATAACAGTACACCGCAACGGGTTCTGTGGTTTCAAATAACAGAACCGAATCTTTTCGCCCTCACGAATTTTTGGGTAGCGCGAGTCCAGCCCCGTCTCCTCCAGATGTCGGTTATAGACCAACGACCCCCTGACTTGAATGGGAGTGCCACTCGTAAACTGCCCGCTCGGAAGCAATGGGTATTCACGCAGCCCGTTACAGGATCTCGGTGACGCAATGTCTTCAAAGGGTCGGGTCATAAATCCGCACTCGGCATCATCCAACAATGCGTAGAATCCGTCTTTGTCGTTGCGAATAAAGTATTCGAGCGCCTTCTTGATGACCTGTCGTGCATACTTCGGCGTAGAAGACCGCACCGCTTCAATTCCCACCGTTTTCAATTTCGGGGGGTCATACCGCACGCCTTCGTTATCGTGCACCCACAACAGATACCGCTTCTTGGCCGTCCACACACCGTGTTCGGCAATGGCTTCGCGCTTCATCGCCAGAACATTGTCGGGGGTATTGAAGACCTGCACAATAGTGCGAAACGCCGTGTCGATCACCCGCTGGAGGTCTGTCTCACAGTAGCGATCTAAGTAATCGACGGACTCGGCTACGGACATATTTCCTACGACTGGTGACAGTTTGACGTAGATTGAATTATGGACCGCGACATTATTGGCAAAGAAATTGTGTGTGTCGTCGACTTCAATATCATACACAGTTTCTTCTTGTTCACCTAAACATTCAATGGTGTATTTTTCGATGTACTGGTGTGCGCTGACATTTATCAATCTGTGTCGCTTAACATCAATATCTGCGGGGGTAATCTCCACAATAGTATTTGTTTGGGTGTCATATGCCATCAGAGAATGGTCGGCGGTAACTACAACCGTGCCACCGGGGGTTGTAACTCGGAACATCTGTTTTTTCACAGTATGTTTCATGACATATTTAATAGGGCGTGTTACGACCGACCCATCGGCACCTACCGATGGTGTGTAATCGTCGTCGTCAACTCGCTTCACCCATTGTTTGTTGAATTCATCCTCCCGCAAATACGGGCCCGATACCCTATCAAAGTATTCGGCGATAGTCATAGATTCGCCATTGACTACAATAACTGAGTCGCCGGCAACCGAATCCGTATCTGACGCGAGTACATAATCCGTGTTCGTGCCAAACTCACTATTGAGATAGGCGTTGACCGCATTCGCGACGTAGCGAATAATTAACTGGCCTGTGGCGGTCACGGCTTCGGCTTGCCGGACGTCAAAGAACCTATGATGTTCGTTACCGATGGCTCCATCAACAATTCTCATATTCCTATGAGGGTTGGACCATATCACCATCCGTTCTGGATGCCCCCCGTTTCGCCTTTCGGCTACGTCTTTCGACTGGCCTCTGAACCTTCCAATTACAATATTGGCTTGGCTGCTGATTGCCCGTTCTGGGTTTCCAGCAATTAAAGGGGTTTACGTCATATATTCCTATATGACGGCGCATAATATTTACGCGGAATTCAAGCCGATCTTGCGAACATTCTGATTTAGGTTATGTGTCGTAATCTCCTGTTGAAGCGTTCGCGCATACGCCGTCAGTTCGTCGTTCGACATATTCGTCAAGTTTTTCATTAAATATCCGCATTCCTTTCATTTTACATTCATCGTCAGTAATTCTAATCACATTAAATCCACATTCTCGCGCCGCGGCATCAAAAAAATTATCCCGCTGTTTTTGTTTCGCCCGTCTGTGCCAGTATACTCCATCCATCTCTATTAGTAAATTAAATTCGGGAAGGAAAAAATCAAAATAGTGCGTCAGAGAAGAAATGTCTTCTGGCAATTGATATTGATACTTGTATGTAATATGATGTGCGTGTAGCCAATCGGCACACCATTGTTCAATCCAAGTTTTCTTTCCCAAATACCATTGTTTTCTGACACGTTCAAACCCCGACAGAACTTTTGCTCGGTGAGTGGGCGAACTCGCATATTTTGCTTTTCCCGCCGCCACGTAATCTCGCCGCGCAATCCCATATTGCTTAAATTCTCTGGACACTGCCATTGCGTTGGGATATTCAAACCGCTCCGCAATTTCCCACAACGATTGATTTTTATCCCAATACCAATATTCTAATTCTTCTTTGCTAACTTTCGGCGGTTTGAGGGCGTCCAACCCATTCCGTAGACGAGTGCGGATATGATGTCTTTTTAAAACATTAAAAATAGTAATTCTATTCGTATCAGGAAACATATTACTAATTTCAGTAATGGACTTACCCTCCAGATACAGTTGACATACAAATTGTTGCTGTTCTGGTGACAGTTTATATTTCCCCGAATTACCGTATTTGTTGCTCTTATATGGCAATTGATGTTTTCGTAACGCTTTATATGCGACATTATACGAACACTGTAACCGTGTCGCGATTTCATCAATTGTTAGGTTTTTCGTGGCAAAGTCAATATTAACAGCACCCATACTATCTATTTATCTTTTTCCGCCTCTCCATTTCCTTCTTTACTCGCTCATATTCTTTAGCAGCAATCGTGGCTTTCTTCTTCGCAGAAACACGCTCGTTGTACAGCCGCGCGAGAATTTCAGGAAGGAACCCCGGCATGTCAACTCGAAAGGCTTGTTTGTTGGGAGACAGACAGACGGACAATACCCGCAACCACGGAAACGGATCGGGGGTTTCCGTTACGTCCCGCAGCGTGGTGTCAATATCGGCCCTTTCCAGATAGGCAATAAGTTCGCGTAACGCCCACGCCACCATCGGCACATCATCCGGCCGAACATCCAAGAGCCAGTCACGAGGCGTACACGCACTGGACGGTGGGGGTGCCGGCAGCGCCGCGGCGCCAGGCAAATACTCAATGTCGTCCAGACGGGCCTTCAACCATTCCAACGGAAGATGCCGGTCGGGGCTGATGTTCCACTGCCGCATAATCGAGGGATACAGCGAGTTGATGTCGAAACTCACCACCCATTCGTGTTTGCCGGTAATGGGGTCTTTCACATAGGCGCCCGCATACTGCGTGTTCTTGTGCGTCGTGCGCTTTTGTGGGACCGCAATTTGTCGGTCGTACAAGTCGTAGTACATCATCGCGTCCCATAACCGCACTTGCTTGAGCGTGTCCTGAAAGTTCACCCGCGCCCCGTACGCGATTTGCACACACAGATCGAGATGATGCAGTTTGGTGTTTAACTCACGCACCAGTTGGACGTCGGTAATGTTGTAATCGACAAACCGCTGAAAGTTTTCCTCCGCCAACCGCTGGAGCGACCCGTACTCATCATACGAGACTTTCTTTTTTCCCAGTTCCGCGTCGGCAATCGCATCGAGACGATACGATTCCTGTTGGGTGAGGGAGAACTTGCGATAGAGTTCCAAATAGTCGAGAATGGGCACACCCACAATATCAATGAGTTTCTGGTCGCGCCCCATCATCGTCACATTTCGATGAATGAGTTTGCCCCACGGAGACAGCATAGACGGAGAGATGTTGATGGTACCCTCACGACCCAACAGGCTCAGGCGATTCACAATATACGGCATATCATACGTATGTGTATTCCATCCCGTAATCACATCGGGGTAGTCGGACGACCACCAGCGCAGAAACTCAGCCAGCAGGTGCGCCTCGTCGCGGCACTGCGTATACGTGAGATCGTCGCGGGTATTGGTGTACATCCCACACCCCCAGACATGATGATGCCCCCAAACTTCGGCGGTAATCGCAATAATCGGTTGGGTCGGATTTTCTGGCGGAGCAAAACCTCCAGCGGAGGCGACTTCAATATCCAGAAAGACCGTGCGAAGAGATTCGAACGGCATGCCGCAGTGGGGGGAGACTTCTTCGGCGAAAAATTGTTGTGTCGGGGCGATGTCCCCATACACAATGCGCGATTCGTTTTTCGCCGCGGTGATGAACTGGTGATAGTGTCCTATCCCTGTGTGACGCCGTTCCTTCAAGGGCTGGCCGTCGAGGGTGCGCCAGTTTTCTGTCGCATCCGCGACCGCGCACGGATAGAATGTGCGGGGTCGATACGGCACTTTGAAGTACGACGCGTGTCGTGTCAGGGGGTCGCGCAGTCGCACGCCAAGGTCATCTCGTAACACCACAACACTGGTGTAATGATCATACCGATGGTGCATACGGACTAGTATAACACACCCAACGTCGGGGAAGGACTATGCTTCCGTTAGCGTAATTTTTGACGTGGGACCTTGCGGCAACGCGATGCCCGATAGTGCCGCCAAATACTGCGTTTCGAGGTCGGACTCGGGGGTCATGATGCAGAGAATATGATCGCGATTGAGGGTGATGGGTTCGCGATTACTTCCCGCCCATGTAAAGGGCATCATCCCTAACGCCATTGAGGCCTCTCCACTTCGCAGCGGTTGAATCGCCAATGGGGACTGCACGGTAATGGTCGTGGGTCCGGCATCGATGATTTTCGCAATAATTTCACGATCACTGAGAAACTTAACAATTTTCACATCACTCATACGCTACTCCTTAGAACTGTGTTTTAATTTTGCCCGTTGAAAACAGATGATATTCCGACTTCCGACGACGTGTTAGTCCTTTTGATTCGACCAGTACGCCTTGCCGATTACGAACTTTATTCCACGCCGTGAAATTTTGTTCGGTGATCGCTCCAGGCGTTTTTGCTTTTAATTTACGACAAATCGTCGAACTTAAAAATCCCGCCGAGCCGATATTATACGCTAAACAGACACAGGCGTCAAACTGATGCTGCGGTAGAGGCAGGGGCACGTTACTAATAATCGAGTGCTCAAAGGCGCGAAGATCTTCCCGCAGGTAATTTTCCGCCTGCTGTTGGGTGCACGTCATGCCTTTCACCACCGGCACACCGTTAATGCGCGTGGTCCCGAACCCGATTGTCCACACATCGGCGGAACAGCGATATGCAGTGAGTTTACAGCCCTCAAATTCTTTGATAAGATTGATTCCTATGATACTTGTTCGCATTATTTCCACTCCCGTGTTTTTGTGTAATGTGTCGCGTGAACTGTTGGCCAAAACCGCACAAAATGGTCATAGGAGGACTCCCATCGCTTGTCCATTGGGAACCCATATACATCCAGAGAACCGTTGACTGCCGCGCGATAGACATCCTTGCCAATTCGCCAGTACCCCCGACCGTCGCCCTCTTGTGGATTTTTAGGCACGGCAATTAAGACCGCACGACTGGTCGGTGTCGATTCTCGCATGTATTCTTGAAATGTTTTGGTGGGCATCCGTTACTTCCTTGTTTTGCCAATTTCATACTTTGCTTGTAGGTTCCAATTTTTTTTATCTTGAAACGAGATTATCTTGATGGTCTCAATTGGTGCGGGTGGCGGGGTCTGTATTCGCGCAGGATGCGCGATCTCAATCAGTCCCCACTGTTGGAGTAGGAACGCAATAGCATTGCGTCTGGCCAAATCCTCCTCGGTCACGGTCGTCCGCGAGGCTTTGCCGTCGAGTAAGAACATCTCCTTGAAATGCACCAAGTAATACTTTTGCCGTTTATATAAAATATGGCATGATTGCCATAATATCTTCCCCGTCACCTCGGGGTCTTTACTGTACGCCGGCACACCAATACGAGTCAGGGTCTCCTTGACTTTCAGGAAGTTATCCGCCGGCATTTGAGTGCCGCGGTCGTCCACTACAGGAAACCGTATCTCAATAAATGATGTCTCATAATCGTATAGAGACATATCGTTTTCTCCATGCTACCAACTAGCGATATCGGGATGGTCGTGCCCCGTCTTCGAGTACACGACGCATCGCATTTACTTGCTCTTTAGTATGTAGGCGGAGATGGAGTTTGGCTTCGCGCATCGTCATTCCATAATATTGCGCAATGATCGTAGCCTCGGGATCGTCGAGTAACTTCGGCCACTTCTCAAATCGACGTCGTGGACGAAGGGCATGAATATAATACGTCGCGTGTACGTCCTTCTCAAGAAACGGCCGCTCATTCATCTGCGCAGCCGCCAGCACGGTATCTTGAGACAACGAGAACGCCCGATTAATCATAAACGGTTCATAGGGGAGATTGCGTTCGACGATATCTTGATACCGTAACGGCCGGGTCGATGACAGCGCGTTAATCGTGTCAAAGATCGTCGGTTTCTTCGGCGCAGGCGAGTGTCGTTGGGGGGAGTCTACGGAAGGGTTTTTCGCCATCGCATTCTCATTTGTATTGACCGTGGTGCATTAGTTCCAAGCAATACGCCGCCAGATGCACTTGCGGATCGACGGCGTTCAAGTGCCGATACTGATACTCCGCCGTCAAGACAATCAACGAGGACAAACAATTTTCTTCGGCGTTTTCGTGCAACCACTCAAAGACTGTTCGATAGAACTTCGCCGGATCGATATCCGCATATTGACCCACCCACCCCCGAGCGTCGCGATACGAATGCGTCGTCAACGCCTTCCAGAGCGGACCGAACTGTACGTCTGTTTGCTGACCCAAGACGACCGACGTCAATTCGCCGTTCACACAGGCGCGTTGGATTTCGTTAATCATACGACGCAGGTCGGGCCACCACCGCTTGATGACCTGTATCAACACGTCTTCCTTGGCGACTACGGATTCCTTCGCCAGTATGTCCTGTAGGCGCGTCAGCGTCTGTACCATCAGTTGCTTTTTCTCCGACGGAGGAATCGCAAACGAGATGCCGGCGCAACGACTGTGCAAGGCGGGAATGATGCGGTTGGCATAGTTGCATGTTAGAATGAACCCGGCATTGATGGCGTATTCCTCGATCAACGCACGAAGCGCCGGTTGCGTCGAGTTGGGATTGAGATAGTCCGCTTCATCCAACACGATATACTTACGCTTGCCGTCGAACGAAAGCGCGGCGGCGAAGTCCTTAATCTTGGTGCGGAGCGTGTCGATGCCGCCTTCCTCGGACCCATTGATAAACATAGGAACGATTCCAAGTTCACGGCACATCGCCATGGCCAACGTCGTTTTGCCCATGCCGGGACCCCCCGAGAGAATCATATTCGGAAGATCGCCTTGCGCGACGAAACTCTTGGCGGTGGTCTTGATGTGTTCAGGAAGAATGCAGTCGTCTATTGTGCGGGGTCGGTAGGCTTCAACCCAGAGAAACTGTTCGGTTGTCATAGTTTACCCAATCATCATAAAAGAAAAAAGAGGCGTCGGAGAAGCCTCCCCGTAGGAGTTGCACTCCATATACGGACGTGCGTGCGTCCGTCATCCTACTTTGACACGTCGTCCGTGCCCATTTATCCCGATTACGACCGCGTCTTGACGACGTGACCGCTCGTCAGATATGTGACCTTCTTCGTTGGGTCGTTCAGACGGAAGAACATGCCGAACAACAGGCTGGTATTGCTGTTGTTCCCCACTTCGCCGACTTCCACGGTGTAGTCGCCGGAAATAAGTTCCAACGAATCAAACTTCACGGACCATGTGTTGTCCACGGCTTCGATGACTTTGGTGTTAGGCATGTTGAAGGAGGCGGATCCAGACGCGTCCCCGCCCTTGTCTTTTTCGTTGACGAGTTTCAGCACCAACTCGCTGCGCTCATTGACGATGATGTGCATGGACGTGGTTTGTAGGACCGCGGCGGTGCGTTTGATTCTCGTCCAGAGGGAGAGCGGCACGTCAAATGTCGCAATCGGCTTCTTCATGTGAAACTGCACCGACGGTGGGGCGACAACAACGTCGGTGTGCGCGTACGGGATCGTAACACTGCCGTGGTCATGGGTAACGACCAACGACGAAGTTCCAAAGTTAATCGTGGGGAGTGTATTGGTCTTGCACGTATCAATGATGCCGAGCAGCCGATTCAACTCATAGAGTGCACATTCCCGTGGAAGTGCTTCAGGCAATTCCACGTCGGCAATAAAGTTGCGGGTGTGGTTACAGGCCCGCTGAAGGGTGCCTGCCTTGAAAACTACCTCATTATTAATACTCGCAAAGTTCTTCAAAATTTCAACGGTTGTGTCATTCAATTCATATGCAGCCATAATTATCCTCATTAAGCAACGGACTCAACGGACGTGCTAGTTTCCGTCGTGTGTGTTCGAGTATACCACCATTCATCGACGGCTGCATATAAATCATCGTAACTTCCATGATTTAAAATCTCAGCGTCGTTGGCTACTGTGGCATCGCATAGCCAATCCCATTCTGATAGATGGAGGTCCCCCTCGTCGACGATACCTCTAATGGTGTGGCCCGCGCGGGCCGTGGTCCACAATTGATGGTGTAATTGCGTTGGAAATGTGTCTCGCCTGAGCAGCAGAAAGGTTGCGCCTTCTTTTTTCAAGGCCTCGCGCTCATTCACAAATCGCACATCATCAATAACCACGGGCGTTGATGGATTAAGTGCATGAATTTTTGCCACGATTAAATCCGCCCAAATGGTGGGGAGTACAAAATTGCGAAACAGGTTCGTTCCAATATACTGCAACGCATAGCGGGGGGTAAATACTTTGCCCATGCGCGCCGACCAAAACGCATCGGGGGTGTCGCGCCACGCACGATCTTGGGGCGTCGTGCCTTCGAGTTGTTGTCGATCCCACGCAAAGGCGGCGGCCGCAACATCTTTGACGGCGGCCGCAAAACTAAGGCGCACGAATCCGTGTTGCCGCACCAGATACTCCGCAACGGTTGATTTCCCTGATCCAGCAAATCCACTCAATCCAACTATATGTCTCATACCACCTCACCTCAAACAACTATCATGACGGATGCGCGGACCGCGCGGTCCGGCTGATATGGAGTCTGCCGATAGGTTAGGTGGAGGTGGTGGGATTGATGTAATCCTCGATGGGCGCATCCGCCACCGTTGTTAGCCATTCCTTGCGGTGGGCCTTATAATAGTTGGTCAGTTCTTCGATGGACACGTTGAATTGGGCGGACCACTGTGTGAGAAGTTCCTTGCGTTTGCTGGCGGACAGATCATAGAAGCCCTTAATCGTTAACCGAGATTCGGCGGCAGATTTCTGTGCATCTTGTTGAGAGCCGTCCATCCTGACCACGGACGGTACGGGGTCGTTCCGCTGAATCCGTTCGTTGGAGACCGCCGCCATCGCAGGAATGCTGCCACTATAAATGTGGGTGCCGTGATGCTTAATCACCATCCACGGAGCGAGCCACACCCCCATACCCGCTTCACGGGCCTTCTGACAGAACCAGTAATCTTCACTGAGATAGCGGTGATGCTGCGGCTCAATTTCGGCTTGGAAGTACTGGTAGATTTTCCGCGAGCCGTCAAAGGCCGCCGCGCGATTATGATCGGGATTGTACCAATACTGAGGATACGTTTCTGCAAACGTCGTAAACACGCTACGCTCGATCATCATGAAGCCGGTGCCGATTTCTAAAACTTCGACCGGCTCATTCAATTGAATCTGCTCCGTGCCCGGCACCGCATTGAACACGAAGTCACCCGCAAAATCCGCCAACTTGCCTCGGTCGTCGTTGGGCACCATTCCATATTTCACTGCATCGTAGATGTTTTCCCATGCGATACACTTTTTCGGATACGGCCCACCCACAATCGGCTTGTCAAGCGCAAGGAGTGCGATGATATCCATCGGGTTGAAATCAATGTCCGCGTCAATGAACATCAAATGCGTATGGTTGCTTCGTAGAAATTCATCAACCAAATAGTTCCGTGCCCGCGTAATCAGTGACTCGTTAAAGATAAACGAGAACTGTGTCTGAATCCCGTAGGCTTGGCATACGCGCGAAAGGTCAAGCAAACTCTTGGTATAGGAACCGAAACACTGGCCTCCATACATCGGAGTTGCGACAAACAGTGTTTTCTTTTGCAGTTCAGTAACAGGCACTTGTAACTTCATACACACCCCACAGGACAAATAATAAAATTGAACAGAAATTAGTATACCACAGACTATTTATATGCTTTATGATACGCTAATCGACTGAAAAAACCTCGCGACTCGGACATACTGTGAAATACAAACTTGTGGCCCTTGAACTTGCTGTACATCTTACCAATAGCAGATGGGCTAAGTGAAAAGGTGCCGATAGGTTCCAGTCGGGTGGGGTTGTTCATGAAGATGAGATGTGCCGTGGTGGTATTCCACGGTTTGAAGATAACGGCATCTTGCTGATACTTGGCGCCGGTCTTTTTCAGAAACCCCTTGAGGTTGCCATGATCATCCTCATCCCGACCGATGACCAAGAAGGATTCTTCTACTACTTGTTGTTCTTCGGGTGTGCCTTCGTTCTCCGGCCACGACCCATGTACTCGCAGATAGCCAAACCCCGCTTGACGGATTTCTGTCTGGAGTTGCCGATTTCGTGCACGATTTTGTGCTAACGGGACCGCACTTCCTCCGCGAAACGCGGTAATGAATCCGATGTTGCGTTTGGCAATGTGCGAGAGAATACGCGACAGGCCCGCCTCATCGAGTTGCTGCCATTCGGCGGACGTTTCTTCGAGATAATCTACAAATGAGAGTGATGAAGACATATTCATATTTAGAAAGAAAAGTATTGTAATGATAGCCACAAGGCCAGTTGTGCCCCGAGGGCACCGCCCAGTGTAACCGCCGCCCGATGCAGCGGTTGGAATTGTTTTATCTTAGATTCTGTAGGAGTGGGGGGTCGGTATGCGTATCCATGTACGAGGAATCCATGATGAAAAAACACCACGAAATCTCGCGAGATCTCGTGGTGGTGACCGTTTCTAATATCAAGCGAGGCCGTCTACGGACAAGTTTCCTCTCGCTAGGTCTCTGTTGCCGATGAGGATATGCACCTCACACCTGAACAACGACCACATCTCGGGTACGACCTCCAGGCCCCACGCCGATGTCAGACCGTGGGGGAGTGCACGATCTGAATGTGGCAGTGAGTGACTCCACACTCACGTTTGACAGACGCATATCGGCAAATGTCCTACTGGTCATCATCTCCGATATGCCGCACTGGGCCTAACTGGTTTTACTTCGCCCAGTCGAAGTGCGTAGAATAACGAGGTTAATCTACGCATAAAAGTACCCGTCTCTGCCCTATATCACGCTTACGGGTGGAAGGTGATCCTACCGCTAGGCAGTTCACGACCAATCATTATATATCTCACCGTACGTTAGATTGGCAAACCAGTACGGGTGAGAGACGGGGGAGTCCTGTGCCTCCCCCGTCGCACAGATTACGCGAACAGCGCGGCACCCGACGTCTTGAACGCCGCCGCGACCATGGCACGGCTCGGCATGCCGAGACGATAGACCGGCGTGGTGACGCCGTTGATGGTCTTGCGGTTCTTGTAGATGGCATAGCCATCCTGTCGCAGTTCCGTGATGAGGAACCGTGCCCGCGAACCACTCACATTCAAACGGTTGGCAATCTGATTCGTGGTGAAATCATAGCCACTGGCGAATGCGGTAACGAGACGATCCTTCTGTGAACGATTAATAGCCATAATGTATTTGTACCCTTTTTATCTGTCGCCTATGTTTACGGGACCGCCTCGGGCGATAACGATTGCGGTTCCGACTTACTGAATAAGTATAGCATGAATTAGCGGGAATGCAACACCTTTTTTTCGGCAAGTTCTTGAGTGAATGCCGCGCGACGGTGGTAGTAGTCCACGGCACACTCCAGACATTTGCCTGCCGCCGATACTTGTGGTCGATCGGGATGGGCACACGTCGTAGCCAACGGCCCCGGCGACTGATTGTGTGCCGGTGTTGACGTCGCCCGAGGGGGAGTGTATGCGACGGGGAGTGCCGATGCCGCCGAACCCCGAGACGAGAGAGGCAGACCAGATCGCATCCCCTTACGGTCGTGGGCATGCAACCATTGGTACTGGGTCGGTGTGACGACTTGAAAGACGGGGGCCGTCTTATGGGACCATTCCATCCATCCTCGCACCGGCTGCTCGGTTGAGCAGGCCACACACGTGGTCGTGCCGGGGAGGGCTGCGGACCGCGCGTTGGCGATGGGGGTTTGACACGTTCTACACCGTCGCATACAGGACATAGTATAGCACACCTCGGCGGAGGGCACACTCACCACTATAGAATCCCTATATATAACTAGACACAGTACTCGCCGATACATCGGCACCCTCCGTGCGCAGGTGGCGCACGAACACATAACAGCAGCGATGTTCGTTGTATTCTAGGAGACAGAAATATGGCAAATTTTGTATACAATCAGGGCAAGTTTCTTTTGGCAAACGGTAGTTTAAACCTTCTGACCGACAACATCGCGCTGTTGTTGGTGACCCCCAGCTACGAGGCCTCCAACACGATTGCACACCTCGCGGACGCGAACACCGTCCACGAACTCGCGTCGTTCGAGTTGACCACGGGCACCGTGACGGGATACGGTCGGTACGCGCTCACCAGCAAGACCGTCTCGGAGACGGATGACGCGGGTACTTCCAACGGCTTTGCGTTCTTCCAAGCCGCGAACGTGACGTTCGCCTCGCTCGGAACCGGCAACACGGTCGGTGGCTGCGTCCTGTTCAGGCAGGGTGCGAACAATAACGCCAGCCCGCTCATCGCGTTTTACGACGTCGTGGACACCCCCACCAACGGTGGCGACATCACGATTCAGTGGGCGTCGAATGCCAACGGTGGCGTGCTGAAACTCGCCTAAGACCGTCCTCCTCGTACGACTCAACGCGCCGGTGGTGTCCGACTGCCGGCGCGTTTTCTTTTTCCTAAATATCTGATATGCCACTCCCTGATTTTCTGTCCACCAGTAATACCTTTCGTCAATGGCTCCATACGACGAATAATCTCATTAGTCATATTAGTAATACGAGTGTGTATGTACTGGCGTCGCAGAATGCGACCCCCGAGACCACCACGGGGAATGTGTCGATTAATGGCACAATGACCATTACGACTGTGACGGCGAATGGGACGGTGACTGCGAATGTGTTTTCGGGAAATGGGGTCTCCCTCACGAGTCTCAATGCCAGTGCCCTCGGCTCGGGCACCGTCCCACTAGCCAGACTTGACTCAAATGTAATATTAACTACCAGCAGCACAGGCATTAATGCGTCGGCATTGTCAACCGGTACGGTACCACTAGCCAGACTTGACTCAAATGTAATCTTAACGACGAGCACCACGGGGATTAATGCGTCAGCACTCTCGACGGGTACAGTACCTCTCGCTCGTCTTGACTCAAATGTAATCTTAACGACGAGTACCACGGGCATTAATGCGTCGGCTCTATCCACCGGTACAGTCCCGCTCGCTCGTCTTGACTCAAATGTAATCTTAACTACCAGCAGCACAGGCATTAATGCGTCGGCTCTTTCGACGGGTACGATACCTAATGCGCGTATTTCTGGTGACTATACCAGCATTACCTCTCTGTCTCTCG
>Ga0194132_10002447_pt1 | contig 34696 bp, 35 predicted proteins | sample TA2KigOf80mmetaG_FD_148612 | JGI IMG/M metagenome (GOLD analysis project Ga0194132, IMG submission 148612) | Freshwater microbial communities from Lake Tanganyika, Tanzania - TA2015054 Kigoma Offshore 80m | ecosystem: Environmental > Aquatic > Freshwater > Lake | place: Tanzania: Lake... | reverse complement strand
CCGCCTCGCATCCAGCTGCTCCTTGGTCAGGGATTCGAGGGTGATCCGCCATCCCGTCAGCGCCCGTGCGGCCTCCTGGATGTCTTTCTCGGTGTAGACGTTCCCCTCGCCGAGGGTGTGAAGCTCCATCAGCTCGCGCGCATAGTTCTCGTTCGGCGCCGTGCGGACGTTCAGCCGGTTGTCCAGGAACACCATCATCGCCGGGTCGCGTGAGACGGCCGTGAGCATCTCGTCGAACCGTCCGAAGGCGCGCGCGCGGAACAGGTCGTTCTGTACCTGCATGAACGCCGGGCTCTCCACGGTGTCGATCGAGTTCGCGAAATGGTCATGCCAGAAGTACGTCATCCGCTCCAGCAGCGGACGCCTGGTGGAAACGATGCGGAGGTGCCACGCGGTGAGGAGGGTGGCGCGATCCTGGTACGGGTCGGCAGCCAGTCCGGCGACCCGCGCCTCGGTCGCTGAATCGTCGACGGATTCAGGGGCCAGCAGGCGGTCGATGCTTCCCTGGAGGCCAAGCGCCAGGTATTCCTTCAACTCGGAGGCGGAATATCCCCATCCCGCGCGACGGAGCAGGTGCTGGATCTTCTGGCGTTCGGTGTCGAGGGCCATCCGTGTGCTCCTGTCTGGCCCTGAAACGAAGGAATCGGACTTGCGTTCGGTCGAACCGGCGAATAATACGCCGGACGAGCCGAAAATAATAGGCCGGACGATCCGAATTCGTTCGACCTCGAATCCCTGGCCGCGCCCCGCGGAAGCCCGCGCCTTCCCAACCCGTGGTAGATTCCGCCTCCCTATCGGGGCCGGGAACGTTATCCACGGTCTTGCGTCGACGGCGGCGGCGCGAGGCATCAACCAGTCGAAAGCTGGGCGCCCATGGGCTTCATGCCGCTGCCACACCGAGTGCAAGACTTCCGTGCCACTGAGTATCGGCATGGCGGCGAGATCCGTGAGGGTTTCGACGACCTGACATCCTCGCTGTGTCTGCCACATCTACTGGGTGTCACGATCGAGATGAGCCCACCTCGCCGGCGCCATCGCCGGACGGCTGGCGTACTGCTGCTCGTGCTGGCGGCTGGCGCGCTGATGCTGGCATATCGATGGCGGCGGGGCCGCGGGCGCGAGGTCGCTCGTCCGGTTCTGCGGCCGTCGGTTCCCGAGGATGCTCGCCCGCCCTCTCCAGTGGTGCCGCCTCCGGCGGAGACGGGGTCAGGCGCTGACGATGCGCCATCGACCGCCTCGACCGTGCCGGCGCCATCCGCGACTCCGGACGAGCCACCCCGGGCCCAGCCGCGCCGCCTGCAGGGGCCAGCAGCGGCCAGCGCACCGGTCCGGCCGCAGTGGAGGCTGGGCCGTGGCCCGTCCACGGCACCGCCGCCCGTACCCGCAGTCCGTCCCACGCTGCCGGGACACCCGCACCCGCGCTTACCCAGGTAGCTGCGCGACGCTGGGGCGTCGACCGAGCAGCGGCAGGCGGGCTATCCTCGAATGCGACGCGTGGTGCGTGGCCGCGCCCCTATCGTCTAGAGGTTAGGACGGCACCCTTTCAAGGTGCAGACAGGGGTTCAATTCCCCTTGGGGGCACCAGCCCTCGCGGCCACATCGATCGCGCTAGCGCACCTGCGGCATCACCTCTCGCGCGATCAGCTCCAAGGTCGCGAAGTCCTCCTGAGCCTGGTGCTGAAGCATCAGGCGGGAAAGCCCGGCCTCCTGGCGGCGGCCGATTTCCTCCACCACCTCACCCGGTGTCCCCACCAGCCAGCCGCGCGCCTTGACGCCGCGGATGACCTCCGCGGGGTCGTTCCGGCTGAGGGCGGGGAGCGTCTCGGCGACGCGTGCGAGGTGGGCGCGCTGGTCGGCCTCGGTCTTGCCGATGATGAACCCGGTCATCTGGGAGTGGCGGATCGTTCTCGGGTCACGACCGACGTCCGCGCAATGCTGTTCCAGCACGGCACGCTTCGCCTGGTACGCCTCCACCGTGAGTCCCACGCCGTTCCACTCCTGCGCGTACTGCGCGACCAGTTTGAGTGTCCGCCGTTCACCGGAACCGCCGACCACGATCGGCAGTGGCCGCTGCGTTGGCTTCGGTTCGCACAGCGCGTCTTTCAGCGTGTAGTGGCGCCCTTCGAAGTTCGCCGGGCCATCCGACCAGAGCGCCCGCACCACCTGGATGCTCTCTTCCAGCCGGTCCATGCGCTCCTTGATTGGAGGGAACGGAAGTCCGAACGCCTCGTGCTCTGGCACGTTCCAACCGGCGCCCATCCCGAGGATGAACCGTCCGCCTGAGAGGGCGTCGATCTGAGCGGACATCCGGGCGACGAGCGAGGGGTGGCGGAAGGTCGAGGAGGCGACGAGCGGGCCGAAACGGATCCTCGACGTCTCCGTGGCGACGAGGACGAATGACAGGAAAGTTTCCAGGGCCTGTCGGTCGCGCGGGCCGGAGAGTGAGAAGAAGTGGTCGGAACGCCAGAGCGACTCAAACCCCAGGTCCTCGGTCGCGCGCATGATCCGTCGCCAGCGATCCCAGGTCAGCCCCTCCTGGCCCTCGATCATCACGCCCAGGTCCATCATCGCCTCCCTCGTCCGCAAGCGGAGGCGCGATGCTACCGCGCGGCGGCGCTCGACGTGCGAGGCGAGGCATCAGGACGACTGGCGGGACGAGGCCGAGGTTCCAGTCCGCCCTGCCGGGATGGCGCGCACCATGAGCAAGGCGAGGATGAGCAAGGCGAGGATTAGCATGTGCACGAGCGAGACGCCGAGCATCTGAAGCGCCAGCTGAGGGACCGAAGAGTTGGCGTCAAACGCCGAGATGGCGGAGAGCAGGTAGACGGTGATCGCCAGGCCGAGGACGCGGGCGACCAGCGACCGCCGATCCGGATCCAGGTCACGGAACCGTACGCGGTACAAGTAGATCCCCAGGATGAACACATGCAGCGCGACCAGCGATCCGGTGTAAAGCATCGCGGGCAGCTCATCCTTCCACTGGAGTAACGGGACAAGCGCAAACGACAACACGAAGACTGAAGCAGTCTTCACAGCGAAGAGCCGTGGATTGCTGAGGACGAACCGCATGGAGTGCCCCTAGTTGCGTAGCCATGATGATTCGGTGCGCGTGGGTGAAGGGCAATCGGAAGGTCCGGCAGCCGCGCCGGAATCTGCGTAATGCTGAAATGAAGGCGACAGAATCGCACGCTGGGGGCTGGGTCGCTTTCGCGTCCTCCGGATGTCCGTGTTGGATCGGTGGGTGGAAATGGTGTACACACATGGAGGACGCGTGAGCGTCCGCCGCTTTCGTGGCCCATTCGTCTAGCGGCCTAGGACGCCGCCCTCTCAAGGCGGAAACCACCGGTTCGAATCCGGTATGGGTCACCAGTCAGGGTCGGACGGCGCGCCGTGAGGCGCGCCGTCTTTGTGCCTGTCATCGACTATTTATGATGTATGCCTTTCCATCCTCAGTCGGGGAGCCCGCGTGCACTCAGACGCTGCCACAGTCGATGCCTACCTCGCTTCGCTTCCCGCCGACCGCCGGGTCGCGCTGTCGGAGGTGCGGGCGGCGATCCTCAGGCATCTGCCGAAGGGGTACGAGGAGGCGATGGGGCACGGGATGATCGAGTACCGCGTGCCACTCGCCGTGTACCCGGACACCTACAACAAGCAGCCGCTCCAGTACGCCGCTCTTGCGTCCCAGAAGAACTACATGGCCCTCTACCTGAACACGATCTACGTGTCCCAGGCGTCGGCGGAAGCGTTCGAGCGTGCGTATCGGGCGACCGGGAAACAATACGACGTGGGGAAGTCCTGCGTGCGCTTCCGGAGGCTCGAAGACCTTCCCCTCGACCTCATCGGCAAAACCGTGAAGTCGATGCCGGTGCGGTCGTTCGTAACCCTTGCGAAGGCGGCGCAGGCGCGGAAGCAGTAGGCACTTACCGTCTACACTGTCTGCATGATGAGCGATGATCAGAAACAGGCGTACTGCGCGGCGTACGAGGCGTGGCAGAAACAGCTGAGCGGTGTGCATGACCTGTTGCTGGAGGGGAAGCGCCTCCCGCCGGAACAGATCAAGGGCCTGCTGAACCGGGAGGCGCGCGCCAAAGAGAAGTACGACCAGGCGCGCCGACGCCTTCTCGGGATTGACGGCTGAGATGGCATCCATCCCACGTGTCTGGCGCGAACGAGGTGTCCCCCGGTCCTTTGTCCTGGGTACGGCCTTCGCGATCGCGTGGTCGCCCTGCATTGGACCGATCCTCGGTGTCGTGCTGACGCTCGCCGCGGCTTCCGGGACGGCCGCCCAGGGTGCGTTGCTGCTGCTGGCATATTCAGCGGGCCTCGGCGTCTGGTTCCTCGCGTTCGGGGCATTTTTCGGCTGGATCGCCCCGCGGCTGCGCCGACTTGGTCCCTATCTGCCGAGGCTGGCATTGGGTGCCGGACTGATCTTCATCGTCCTTGGGTTCCTCATGATCTTCGGCGAGTTCCAGCGACTGAATGCCGCAGCTCAACGCGCTGGCTTCCTGTTCTCCGCCACGGCGGAGACGGAGGGTGAGCTGAGCAGCAGCGTCGCGGGCGGCATGGGGCCGGCCATCGCCTTCTTCGGAGGCGTGGTCTCGTTCCTGTCGCCCTGTGTGTTGCCGCTGGTCCCCGCTTACCTGGTGAATATGGCGGGTGAGGCGGTACTGGAGACCGGCAGCGCGAAGGCGAGCCGGGCGCACGTCCTCCGGAACGCGGGCGCGTTTGTCTTCGGTTTCGGGGTGGTCTTTACGGCGGTGGGGGCGTCCGCCGGGTTCGGCGGGACGCTCGTCTCGGATCGCATGGACACCCTCGGGCGTGTCGGCGGGCTCGTGCTCGTTGTGATGGGGCTCCAGATGAGCGAACTCTTGCACTTTCCCTATCTCGGCCGGACGTTCCAGGTTCGCGTCTAGCACCGCCCGCGCGCGTCTCTGCCGCGCTACGATTTCGACATGGACGCTGACCGCGGGCTCGACCTTGAGGCGATCTTCCGCGTGATCGATGAAGCGCCGGTGTTCGTCGTGCGCTTTTCGCTCATCGAACAGCGGCTGCTGGTGGACGCCCGGCCGGGTGCCGACGGCCAGCCGTTCATCGAGATCGTCCCGCCGGTGAGCGGCGCCGCGGAGCGCTACCGCTACCTCCAGAAAGTTCGCCCGGAAGTCCCGCTTCCGGAACAGATCACCGTGTTCTTCTGGCCGCGCGCGCTTCAGGTCATGCGTGACCTTGGCGTCTGTACCCGGATCGAGGCCCGTGTGGCGCGTGTGGGTGGCGACACGGCAGTCGAACGAGCCCGGCGCGTCTTCCGCGAGGCGGAGCGGCTGGAGCGGGCGGACGTCGTCGCCGCCATCCGCGGCGGCGAGGGCTACGAGACGGTCTGGGAGCGTCCCCGCGCGTAGCCGTTGACCGTCGAGGCAGAACGTGGCGTAGTCCTCTGCTACCCTCGCCCTCGCGACCGACAAGGATCCCATGCCACGCGTCATCGACCTGCGCTCTGACACCGTGACGCGCCCGACCCCCGGGATGCGGGAGGCCATGGCGCGTGCCGAGGTGGGCGACGACCTGATGGGGGATGACCCCACGACGCGCGTGTTGGAGGAGGCCTCGGCGGCGCGTATCGGCAAGGAGGCGGGGCTCTTCGTGCCCAGCGGCACGATGGGGAACCTCGTCGCGCTGCTGACGCATTGCGTCGAGCGTGGGGACGAGGCGATCGCTGGCTCGGAGTCGCACATCTGCAACCACGAGGGAATGGGGTCCAGTGCTCTCGGCGGGATCCCCGTGCGTGTCGCGCAGAACGATGTTCGGGGGTACATGGAGCCCGCCGAGCTGAAGGCGCTCGCCCGCCCGTGGCCGCGCACCGTCCTCGCGTGCATCGAGAACACGCACAACCGCTGCGGTGGTGCGGCACTGACCGCGACCGAGATGCGGGACATGACGCGTGCCGCGCATGATGCAGGCCTGCGAGTGCACGTCGATGGCGCGCGGATTTTCAATGCAGCCGCGGCGTTGGAGACCGAGCCTGCCACGCTTGTCGCCGATGCCGACACGGTGCAGTTCTGCTTCTCGAAGGGCCTCGGCGCGCCGATTGGCTCGATCCTCCTTGGCCCGCGAGTGTTCATCGACCGCGCGCGCCTGATCCGCCGAATGGTCGGTGGCTCGATGCGCCAGTCCGGCGTGGTCGCCGCTGCTGCGCTCTACGCGCTCGATCACCATGTCGAACGGCTGCCCGACGACCACGCCAGCGCCCGGCGCCTCGCGGCGGCGGTTGCGGAGATGCCCCACGTCCGGATGGACCCCGCGGGGACCGACACTAACATCGTCTTCTTCGACCTCATCGGGGTAGACGGCCCGGAGTTCCGCAAGCGCCTCGCCGCGGAGGGCGTGCTGTGCTCGGGCACCTCCCCGTCACGCATCCGCATGGTGACCCACCTGGACGTGAGCGCGGCCGACATCGAGGATGCCATCCCCCTGATCGCGCGGGTGCTCGATGGGCTTCCCCCCGCGTGAGCCGGATGCCTCGCCTGCTCCCTCTTGCGCTTCTCGTCGCGGCGTTGGCCCTCGCAGGTTGCGACGGCGCGACACCGCGCGGGGAGGCCGAGGATGTCGTAACCCAGATCCCGTTCGCTCCAGGTGAGCGGCTCGTCTACGCACTCCGGGACGTGGCAGGGACGCGTCTCGGGACGGGGACGCTCGTCGTCGCGGAACAGGACGGGCACCTCTCATTGCGCCAGAGCTACGAAGAGGCCGCGCCGCCCTCCGGACTCCCCCCCAGCACGGACGGCGGTTCCGTCGAAGTGGACGCGAAGACGCTGCGGCCGCTCGGGGGCACTCGCCAGATCGCACGGCGGGACGGCGATGTCGCGCCGGTGGACGGCTACACCTGGACGTACGGTGAGGTCAGCGGCAAGGACGTGTTGCGCACGACGGCGGTCGAGCACGGGAAGTCACCGTCCTTGAAGGACATCACGCTCCGGTCGCACTACTACGACAACGAAACGTCGCTGTGGCTCTGGCGCACGCTGGACTTCACGGAGGGATACAACCGCTTTTACGTCTCCGCCAATGCTGTCGAGCAGGAGCAGCAGGTGGTGAACCTCACCATCCCGCAGCGCGAGACGGTACAGGTGCCGGCTGGGACATTCGAGGTCTGGCGGTTGATCTTCCGCAGCGGCCGCGCGGTCCGTACGGCGTGGGTCAACGTGGCCGCACCGCATGAGGTCGTGCGGTGGGACAACGGCGATGTGATCTTCGAGCTGGAGTCGACCGGCAAGCGGTGATGTCCTACGAGCCCGACCACAGGCACCCGGTCTTCGCCGCGCGCGCCTGATCTTCAAGGGCGATCAACGCGGTGCGCTGGGAGCCATCCTCGCGCCATGCCAGCGCCAGCCCCTCGCGCACAAGCGCTGCATCGATTGATTCCCCGCCCACGGTGTAAACGTAGCGCAGCTCGCGCTTGGATGAGTCCTGCAGGCGCGCGTCCGGGACGAGCTGCACCCGTGAGCCAGCCAGGGCGCGCGTGCGCTCCGTCGCCTCCTTGAAACAGTGGTCGCCGCGTTCGGGCGTATCAACCCCGTAGAGGCGCACCCGCAAGTCCGTCTCAGACGCACGGACGTCGAGCGTGTCTCCGTCCACGATCTTGACCACGTCTACCAGCACGGCCCCCGGGAGCAGTCTCGACTCGGCCGGCTGCGTGCCGCCCGCGGTCGACTCGGTCGAGGTGACACGGTCCGTCTGTCGGAGGCCGGCCGTCGCCAGTGAGATCAGCGCCACCAGCGAGGCAATGACGAAGAACACCTTCGAAAGCGACTGTTGACGCATCACATCGCGGGTGGACAGCGTGATGCGCTGCGGGCGTCGTCGCGCCGGACGCGTGCGGCCACCTCCTTTGCTGCGGAGCGGCGGCAGGTCAGACATCGTTCGCTCGCCTCGCCGGTTCGAGCCTGACGAACCCTTCGGTCAGCAATTCGGCGATATCGCCCCACCCGGCGCGCGCCGCGGCGAGCGCGGCACGAAACGGCTCGACCTCCTCGGCGGCGAGGGCAACCGCACCGCCCGCGCGGTAACGGTCGCGCTCCTCGAACGTGGGCCCGGCGGCTGCGTGCCCCGGGAGTGCCGCGACCGCGTGGACGAGGTCGCGGACCTGCCACTCGTACAACGTGTCCGAATCGCGGATGGCGAAGACCCAGAGCGCTTCCACCGTCTCTGGCGGGTGGGAGTCGGTCTCTACGCCGGCGCTCCACATCCCTCTGATGCAGGGCGCGAGCCCGCGCATCACAAACGCCATGTGCGGAGGCGAGGCGGCGAACGGTTCCAGCGCCACCCGGCTGTCCAGCCAGGTGACGGCGACGATGAGCCCGGCGTCGGCGCCGCAGAGGACGCGTCGTGCGCCGGGCGCCTGGTCCATCTCGCGCGCCAGTGCAAGGGCGTGTCCGACGGCTTCCGATGAGGCGTCCGGCCGCACGGTCGCGCAGACGACATGGACGACACGCGGCCCGGAAGGCGTTTCAGTCATGTGGATAACTGTAGGGCGACGAGGCGGTCTGAACTGCGCGGTGGAGCATCGTTATGCGACATAATCATCAACATGCGGCGGTATACTCGCTGCTCATGACGCCCGCCCGCACATCTACCGCTGCACCAGTTGCCGCCCCTTCGTCCGCGACAGGGGAGGGCGGCGCGCGATTGCTCGTGCTTCTCGACTCGCACGGGATCATTTTCCGGTCGTATTTCGCACTGCGGGACGTGCTGACCGTGAGGCACACAGGTGAGCCGATCGCGGCGGTATTCGGCTACGCGAACACGTTGCTCTCGGTGCTGACCGAACTCCATCCGACGTACGTCATCGCCGCCTGGGACGCCTCCGAGCAGACCTTCCGCAAGGAGAAGGACGAACGGTACAAGGCGCATCGCGAGTCCGTGCCAGATGACCTCGTGCCCCAGTTCGGGCGGGTCCGTTCGATGCTGGACGCGTTCCGAATCCCGGTGGTCGAAAAGATTGGCTATGAAGCCGACGACGTCCTGGGGACGCTGGCCGCCCAGGCTCACGATCGCGGGTTGGACGTTGTCATCGTGACGCTGGACACGGACATCGTGCAGTTGGTCCAGCCGGGCGTCCGCGTCTGGATGTACCGCCCGTATCAGCGCGACTACGTGATGTACGACACCGAGGCGGTCCTTGAACGCTGGGGGTTCGAGCCGGAGCGGATGGTTGATTACAAGGCGCTCACCGGCGACACGTCGGACAACATCCCGGGCGTAAAGGGCATCGGTGAGAAGGGCGCGAAGGCGCTCATCGCCCAGTACGGCACCATCGACGAGATGCTGGCGCACATCGAGGAGATCGAACCGAAGCGGACCCGCACCGCCCTCGAACTGGGTGCCGCCGACGCGATCCACTCGCGTGAGATGGCGACGATCGTGCGCGATGTGCCCGACGTCACACTTGACCTCGATGCCGCGCTCTTGCGTGACTACGACCGCTGGCGCGTCGAGGAACTGTTCCGCGAACTGGAATTTCGCTCGCTGATCCCCCGGCTTCCGGCCGGACGGCTCATCGACGCGCCGGTGGAAGTCGAGACCTCGCCGACCGAGCCGGCCCCCGCGGCCATCATCGAGGGTGCCTACGAGATCGTGCGCGACGCCGCCGGGCTCGCGCGTGTCGTCACCGCGGTGCGCGCCTCCCGGAGCATGGCAATCGAGGTGATCGCGGACGCGAGCCATCCGATGCGTGCGGCGGACACGCTGGTTGGCATCGCGATCAGTCCGGCTGAAGGTGTCGCCTTCTACGTCCCGTTCGGGCATCACGCCTCGGGCCAGGGAGCGCTGATGGGCGATGGCCCGAGCACCCCCGAGCAGCTCGAGCGGGGGCAGGTGTTTGAGGCGCTCGTCCCACTCTTCGCCGACCCGTCGATCCTGCGGTCCGGGCACGATGCGAAGTTCGCCGCGATCGCGCTGGCGGAGGCGGACCCCCGCCTCGAGATCCGCGGCATCGACTTCGACACGCAGGTCGCCGCGTACCTCCTCGGCGACTCCAACATGTCGCTGGCGCGGGTGGCACACACGCGTCTGGAGATGGAACTTCCGGAGCCCGAGACGGTCATCGGGAAGGGCGCGAAGGAGACCGTGTTCTCGGCGGCGTCGGTCGACGCGGTCGGTGCGTACGCGGCCGCGAGCGTGGATGCGGTCCAGCGAGCCGCTCGAGTTCTGCGTGCCGAGCTTGAGCGCGACCACCTCGACCGTGTGTTCCGCGACATCGACCTCCCGCATGTGTCGGTGCTGGCGCGCATGGAGCGCTTCGGTGTCGCGCTCGACATCGACGTGCTGCACGAGATGGAACGCGACCTCTCAGGTCGCATCACGACGGCCGAACGCGCGGTGTACGCCGCGGTGGGGCACGAGGTGAAGATCGGGTCGCCGCTCGAACTCTCCGCGCTATTGTTCGAAGAGTTGGGCCTGCCGAAGACACGCAAGACCAAGACGGGGTACACGACCGACGCCGACGCGCTGGAGCCGCTTCGGCCGTTGCATCCGGTCGTCGATGCGATCCTGAACTGGCGCGAGCTGACGAAGATCAAGTCGACGTATGTGGACACGCTCCCGTCTCAGGTGAACCCGCGGACGGGGCGAGTGCATTCGGTCTTCTCGCAGGTCACGGCGGCAACCGGCCGGCTCTCCTCGAACGACCCGAACCTGCAGAACATCCCCGTCCGCACGGAGGCTGGCAACCTGGTGCGCCGCGCCTTCGTCGCGCGCGACTGTGGTGACGACCCGGTGTTGCTGTCCGTCGACTATTCGCAGATTGAGCTGCGTGTCCTCGCGCATATCGCGGAAGACGAGGAGCTGCGCGCAGCGTTCCGCGCGAAGAAGGACATTCATCGAGACACCGCCGCGCGCGTGTTCAAGAAGCCCGAGTCCGAGGTCACCTCGGAGGACCGTCGCCGTGCGAAGGTCTTCAACTTCGGCGTGCTCTATGGCCTGACCGCCTTCGGCATGTCGACGCGTGAGGGCATTCCCCGCGACGAGGCCGAGGCCTTCATCGCCGACTACTTCGGTGCTTATCCGAAGGTGAAGGAGTGGCGAGAGCGCACGGTGGAGGAGTCCCGCAGCCGCGGCTACGCGGAGACGCTCACGGGGCGCCGTCGTTATATCCCAGAACTACGTTCGCAGAACCGCGTGGTGCGCCAGGCGGCCGAGCGAGTCGCGATGAATATGCCGATCCAGGGCGCCGCGAGCGACATCATCAAGATCGCCATGAACCGCATCGATCTCGAACTTGCCGCGCGGCGTGCGCGTGGCGCGCAGGCCCGGATGATCCTCCAGGTCCACGACGAACTGATCTTCGAACTCCCGCGCGTCGAGCTCAACGAGATCCGCGAGGTCGCGCACCGGCTAATGCCGTCGATCGAACTGGCAGTCCCGCTCGATCTCGAAGAGAAGGTGGGCACGAACTGGGGCGCGCTCGAGTAGGGCCTCGGGTGGGTGAACGGGTGCGCGGTGCCTGAACTTCCCGAGGTCGAAACGATCCGCCGTGACCTGACGCCGCTGCTCGTTGGCCGGCGCATCGCCCGCGTCCGTATCCACGCGGGCGGCGAACGCCTCGCGGTGACTGATCCGCCGAGGACGCTCGAGCGGCGCCTGCGGGGCAGGGGAGTGGCCGCCATTGACCGCCAGGGGAAATACCTGCTGCTTCGGCTGGATGACGGGCTGACCTGGGTCATCCACCTCCGCATGACCGGTTCGATCGTTCACGCGCCCTCTGACGCGCCGCCCGGCCGTTTCGAGCGCGCCCGGATCGACCTCGACGACGGCTCCACGCTGCGCTTCAACGACCTCCGCAAGTTCGGGACATGGCACCTCGTCGAGGACGCTGCTGAGGCGATGCCACACAGCGGCCCGGACGCGTTATCCGAGGCATTCACCCCGGAGTGGCTGCTTTCGCGTCTCCGGGGGCGACAGACCTCAGTGAAGGCCGTCCTGCTGGATCAGGCCGTCTGCGCTGGCGTGGGCAACATCTACGCCGACGAGGCGTGCTGGATCGCTTCGATCGACCCGCGTACCGAGGCGTCGCGGGTCGGCCCGACGCGCGCGAAGCGGCTCCACGCAGCCGTGCTGGAGACGCTGCATGCCTCGCTGGCGGACCGAGGTTCTTCCTTCAGCGACTACCGCGACGGCTTCGGCGCGGAGGGCCTGCACCACTTCCGTGTCCATGTCTTCCGCCGTGAGGGTCAGCCATGCGAGCGCTGCGGTGCCACCATCGTCAAGGCTCGGGTTGCTGGCCGGGGTACCCACTTCTGTCCCCGGTGCCAGCGGAAGTAGGCTCATAAGGACATAACATAGATAGTGCGAAGTGTTTCATCCACACTCCCGCTTCCATTCGCCGGGGGTTGGATCGCCAGACCTCGATGCTTGTCCTGCGTTTCGGGGTTGGCGACGCTCCAGAAACCTCCACTAGCGCGTGCGCGGCAGACGCCGTCATGGGGACTCTCAGCTCTGATCGCTGCGCAGCCTGTGACACCGACATCGCTTGAGATGCCGACTATCTCCATAACTGACGCATCCATTGAATTTGAATCACATGATTACGTCTGAGCCGAGGTGGTTGTCGACGTCCGTTCATCTGCCTGAAGAACGCGACGTTGAGTGACTACGAGTCGCGTCTCAGGTGTTTGAGTACCTCCTCGCCGTGGCCCTCGGCGGTCGCCCGCTTCCAGACCTTGGTCAGTCTGCCGTCTGGCCCGATGACGAACGTGGAGCGGGTCATGCCGATGCTGTGCTTTCCATACAACACCTTGTCACCCCAGGAGCCGTAGGCCGTCGCCACCATCGCCTCGGTGTCGACCAGCAGCGGGAACGGTAGCCCGTAGTGGGCGGCGAACTTCTGGTGTGAGACGGCGTCGTCCGTGGAGACGCCGAGGACCACCGCGCCGGTTGCCAGGATTTCATCGTGGTAGTCGCGGAACGAGCATGCCTCATTGATGCAGCCCGGCGTTTCGTCCTTCGGGTAGAAGTAGAGGACGACCGTCCTGCCTCGGTAGTCGGCGAGGCGGTGGGTCCTGCCATCCTGGTCCTTTAGGGTGAATGCCGGCGCCTGCTCTCCCGCCTCCAGTGTCACTGCCATGGGTGGCCTCCCCTGCCTGCGAGCCCGTCGGTTTGGGACGCAGCATGCCACCGCCGGGCGACGGCGTGGGAGGTCGGGCGCTATGTTGGAGCGCGTTTCGCGGGGGATCGAGGCATCTGGTGAATGAGGGGACGATGACCACCGCCGTTCAGCCGGCGCATAACAATGTGATCGCAAACGGGATGCGCCTGCATTATGTCGACTTCGGCGCCCCCCACCCTGATGCGACCAAGATGGTGTTCTTACACGGCATGTTCGCGAACTGGGAGAGCTTCCGGCGGATCCAGGAGCACTTCGCACCGGACTATCACGTTCTGGCGCTGGATCAGCGTGGCCACGGGCAGTCGGAGTGGTCGCCGACTCCAGAGTGGTACGACACCGAGTCGTACGTGGCGGACTTCGAGGCATGGGTCGATGCGGTTGGGCTGGATCGGTTTGTGCTGGTCGGCCAATCGATGGGAGGACACAACTCCCTGCTCTACGCCTGGCGCCATCCGCACCGCGTGATCTGCGCCGTGATCAACGATATCCCCCCGGCGAAGAAGATCCCCACTGACCCGGAGTCCCGACAGAAGCGACTTCCGGGCGGGAAACACCGTGTCTATGCGACGTGGGAGCAATGGATGGAACGCCGGCAGGCGGCGAATCCCACGACACCGGCATGGGCGCATCAGCTCGACGCCGAGCAGCTACTCATCCCGACGGACGAGGGCTGGATCCCGAACTGGGATCCGCTCGCCCAGGTGGGCTGGGTTCCCCAGGACCTGTGGCCAATGATGCCGGAGATCACCCGGCCGATGCTGTTCATACGCGGCGGCCAGTCGGAGGTCGTGGGCGCGCAGAAGCTCCAGGACATGGTGATGGCCACGCCCCATGCCCGTTCGGTCACGCTCGAGCGAGCGGGGCATGCGACGTACCAGGACATGGAGCGTGAATGGATAGCGGTCGCCTCCGCGTTTGTCGCGGCACACGCCGGGGATAGTGGATCGCCACGGTCTCTCGCGATGGCCTAGGGTGTGGCCGCCCACGCCGGGCTCGGCGGGGATCGAGGCACGAGGGGAGTGGGTTGATATGACCACAGCCACTGAACCGTCCCACCGGACGACAGCCGTGAGCGGACTGCAGTTGCACTACGTCGAGTACCCGTCGCCTTGCGCCGGTGCGCCCGTGATGCTGTTCCTGCATGGCCTGACAAGCGTCTGGGGCTCGTGGCGCCGAGTCGCGGAGCATTTCGCTGGCGAGTATCACGTGTACCTGCTGGACCAGCGAGGGCACGGCGAGTCGGAATGGGCGCCCGCCGACCGTTATCGCACGGAGGACTACCTCGCCGACCTCGAGGCATTCGTGGACCAGATGGGGTTCCAGCGGTTCGTCCTGGTTGGCCAGTCAATGGGTGGGCACCACACCATCGCGTACACGGCGAAGCACCCGGACCGCATCATCTGCGCACTCGCGAATGACATTCCCCCCGCACTGAATCTGGACGCCCCCGACCGGGAGGCAAACAACCAGAGGCAATACCCGGGAGGCAGACATCGGGTCTTCGCGACGCCCGCGGAGTGGACGGAGACACGCCGCCCGACGGTGCCGCTGACGCCAGACTGGGCGCACGCACTCATGGAGCGTGAGGCCTTGAAGCAGGTCCCCGGCGGCTGGTCACCGAAACATGACCCGAACGCCCCGATGCACTGGCAGCCCGCCGACCTCTGGGACGCCGCGCGGACAATCAACCGGCCGATCTTCTTCATTCGGGGTGGCCGCTCGCAGGTCCTGTCCGCGCAGGCACTGCAGGACATGGACATGGCGATTCGGCCGGCGCGCTCCGTGACGCTGGAGAAGGCCGGCCATTCGACGTACCACGATATGGAGCGCGAATGGATCACCATCGCCTCCGCGTTCTTCGCGGCACACGCGTCCGCGTAACAGGCAGGCGAGGGCAGACCCATGGCATGGAGCGGATCAAGGCCGGGCGGTGCGCCTGCGACGGGCGGTTCGCGCTGGGGTGCGCTCTCGTCCGGACCGTTCCGCCGCTATTGGGTGGCGATGTTCTCGCGTGTTTTTGGCCTGCAGTTCCGCTTCATCGGCACCGGCTGGCTCGTTGCATCCAAGGACGGGCTCGACAAGGACCCCCTGTGGCTCGGCATTGTCGCCGTCGCCTCGGCGATCCCCACCATCGTGCTCAGCGTCCCAGCGGGCATTCTGGCCGACCGGTACGAGCACCGGAAGATCCTGTTCTGGTCGCAGAGCCTGACGGCCGTCTCCAGTTTCGCGCTCGCGCTCGCGGTCATTGGTGGTGTGGTCAACATCTGGATGGTGATCGCGTGGGGCGTCTTCACCGGCGCCCTCGCGGCGCTGGCGAACCCGGCCTACAGCGCGATCCTGCCCAGGCTGATCGACATGCGTTCGATGGCAAGCGCGGTGGCCATGGTGTCCACGGTATGGAACACGATGCGAGTGGTGGGGCCGGCGGCGGCCGGCGTGCTGATCGCGGTCATTGGCATCGGCCAGGCGTTCTTCGTGACAGCGGCCGGATTCGCCCTTTCCACCCTCCTGCTGCAGATGGTCACGTTGAAGCCGGTCGCACCTCGGCCGGCTGGCCCGGACGGCGGGATGCTCGAGGGGATCCGGCACATCGCGCGTGAACCGATCTTCCTCGCGACGATCGGGCTGTCGTTCTTCACGTCTGTGTTTGGAGGGTCCTACCAGGCGCTGCTGCCGATTTTCGCGGACGATATCCTCAAGGTCGGGCCGACCGGGTTCGGGTGGATGGAGGCTGCGGCCGGCGTCGGCGGTTTTCTCGGGACGTTCGCAATCATCCGCATCGGGACGGGCGGCCATGCCGGGATGGTGATGTCGGTCTCGGCGGCGCTGTTCGGAGTGTGCATCGCCGGGTTCGCATACTCACGCGTGTTCCCGCTGTCGCTCGTCCTGCTCTTCGCGGGCGGCTTCGTCTCCTCGATGTACCTCAACCTGGGGATGACGACGTTGCAGCTACGCGTGCCGGACGAGCTTCGGGGTCGCGTCATGGGCGTGTGGTCGATGACCTACTTCATGGCGCAGCTGGGAGGTCTCCCCGCCGGCGCGCTGGCCCAGTGGCTCGGCGCTCCGGCGGCCGTCGCGATTGGTGCGCTTTCCGTGACGGCGTTCGCGCTGATCGTGCTGGCCTCGGCGCCTGCGCTGCGGCAGATGTCCACGATGTCGGCCGGGGAGCCCGCGGGCGCCTCAACCGGGTAGGTAACCGCCGGGACGCCGCGCGCCGCGCGTCCCGGCCGTCCCTATCCGGGCCCACCGCGTATCGAGGTCTACTGGGGGAACGCCACCAGTGAGGTGGTGGACTGGATGCCGTCCAGCGTGCGGATGCGGTCGGCCAGGATGCCCGGGATTTCCTGCAAGGTATCCGTCTCGATGACCGCGACGATGTCGTACGGCCCCATCACCTCGTGGACCTCCAGGACGTGTGGCAGCGCCCGGATCTGCTGCGCGACCTTTCGGGTGGCGCCGGGGTGCGTGACAACCAGGACGAACGCTTTGATCACGGGCGCTCCGGGGACGCACTGACCTGTCGGGCGTCTCCTGTGCGGGAGGCCGACATTGGCCGACATTGTAGGAGGGCGGCCCCGGGCACGGTCGCCGTCTTCGAGATGGTGATGGAATGCGCAATCTTTCACCCGTGCGCGGGGCGCATGGCGCTGTTACCATGACCCCCCGTAAGCCTCGAATCGCACCTCGCTGAAGCGCGCCTCCCCGCGTCGTTGAGTCTAGGTGCGGCTCAAGCCGATAATGAACGCGTTATGCACGACAGGCGCTTGCGTCTGAGGCCATGCCGGATGGAGCCACCGCAGACGCCGCCTTGACGTTGGCGCATCGGTCGAGGGAGGCTCATCCTCCCCGCTGGCGGAGCGCTATGGCGGAGCAGGGAAGTCGGATCGCCACATGAGTAGTAAGAACCTCGTCGTCCGATTCGCGGGTGAAGGCGGACAGGGCGTCGTCGGCGGGGCCGACCTGATGGCCTCCGCCGCGGCCACGGGCGGCTATCACATCCTGACCTTCTCCACGTTCCCCTCGCAGATCAAGGGCGGCCCTGCCTGGGGCCAGGCGCGCGTCTCCAGCGAGCCGATCCTGACTCCGGGTGACTGGCTCGACGTGCTGGTCGCCCAGAACCAGTACGCGTATGACACCAACCTTCCGGACCTCCGTGAGGGCGGCATCGTCGTCTACAACTCGGAAGAGTTCGAGGTGACGGTCAACAGCCGAGCCTATGGCATCGCCGCAGACAAGATGGCGCGTGAGGCAGGTAACCCGCTCGCCTCCACCATCATCCTCATCGGCGCCGTCGCGCAGATGGCCAGCATCGATATCGCCGCGATCGAGGCATTCATCGTCAAGCGGTGGACACGAGGACGCGCGAGCGACAAGCAGATCATCGACGGCAACATCGCGGCCCTGCGGATGGGCGCGGAGGAGGGCAAGAAGTCCGGCCTCTCCGTGACCCCGCTTGACCCGCCGCCCACGCACAGCGAACCGCGCGTCATGATCCGGGGCTTCGAGGCCGCCTGCCTCGGTGCGATGGCCGCCGGGCTCGACACGTTCATTGGCTACCCGATCTCGCCGGCCACGACCATGCTGACCTTCATGGAGCAGAACCTGGTTGGCATGGACAAGTTCGTCGGGCAGTCCTCCTCCGAGATCGAGTCCATCGGCGCGCTGGTGGGTTCGGGCTTCGCGGGCCGCAAGGTCATGACCTCCACTGCTGGCCCCGGCCTCAGCCTGATGGGCGAGGGCTTGGGACTCGCGTGGATGGCGGAGATCCCGTTGGTCGTGGTGAACGTGCAGCGAGGTGGGCCAGCCACCGGCCTGCCGACCAAGACCGAGCAGTCAGACCTCTACGCCGCCATCAACCCGAGCCACGGTGACATGAGCGTTCCGGTCATCGCCCCTGGCAACCCGGAAGAGGCGTTCTGGGCCGCCGGGCACGCCGTCAACTGGGCGGAGCGATACCAGGGGCCGGTCATCCTGCTCTCGGAAGCCTCCATCGCGGAGCGCGCGCAGGACATCGTGATCCCCGATGCTTCGAAGGTGAAGCAGGAATACCGGACGGTCTCGGATGGCAAGGCAGGAAACCGGCGGTACGCCGGTGATGGTGTCACGCCGTTCCCGGTACCCGGCGGCCCCGGCGCCTACGTGGCGAACGGCTCCGAGCACGACGAGGAAGGTGACACCACTCACCTCCCGAACATCCACGTGCAAATGACGGATCGTCGCTTCGCGAAGCTGAAGGTGCTGGAAGACGGCACCTTCGAGGCGGAGCGCACCAGCGCCCCGGTCGCCCTGCTTCCGTGGGGTGGTTCAAAGGGTTCCGCGCTGGCGGCATGGCGCGAACTCACGGTCGAGGGCGCGGACCTCGGCTGGTACTACACCATGTTCCTGAACCCGATGCCCCCGGCGTTGCTGGACGCCTTGAGGGCTAAGCGTCTGGTGCTCGTGCCGGAGCTCAACTACCTCGGACAGTTCGCGTCGCGGCTGCGCTCCATGGGCGTCAACGCGCAGGCAATCACCCAGTACACCGGCCTGCCGTTCAAGGAGGCTGACCTGAAGTCCGCCATCCGGGAACGCATGGGCGCGTTGGCCAAGTAAGTCGAGTGCCCGCCCCGGCAGGGGCTGGCACGGGAAGTCAGGGACCAAAGATGAGCAAGCGAAACCCGCTGTACGACTTCAAGTGGTGCCCGGGCTGTGGTGACTTCGGCGTGAAGGTCGCCATCGAACAGGCGCTGGCGAAGCGCGCTGTCGAGAAGCAGGAGTCGATCGAGAAGACCGTGATCATCGCCGGGATCGGCTGCTCCGGGAACCTCGTCCACCTGCAGGAAGGCCCCCAGCCGTTCGCGCTGCACGGCATCCACGGCCGCGCCCTCCCCATCGCCTACGGCGTAAAGGGCCCCCGCCCTGACCTGAACGTACTCACCGTCGGTGGCGACGGCGACATGCTCTCCATCGGTGCGGAGCACATCGGTCCGCAGGCGCGTCGCAACATGAACATCACGACCATCGTGATGGACAACGGCATCTACGGCCTGACCAAGGGCCAGGCCTCCCCGACTACGAACGTCGACGTCGTCACGAGCACGACGCGGTACGGCAAGCTGGACGACAAGCTGAACCCGCTGATGGCCTACCTCGGCCTCGGCGTCGGCTACGTCGTCTCGGAACTGTCGTCCCGGGTGAAGCCGCTGGGCGAAGCGATCAAGGACGCGATGGACTACCCGGGCTTCTCGGTCGTCCATGTCCAGTCGCCCTGCACCACCTACAACGACACCTACGCGCTCCTCAAGGGTGACGAGAAGAAGGGGATCGAACCCCTCGCCTTCCCGATCCCGGACACGCATGACGTGACCAGCGTGCATGCCGCGATGGACCTGGTGAAGGGCCCGCGCATCCCCATCGGCCTGGTTTACCGACGCGAGGGCGAGAGCGTGCCCGCGGACGCTCGCCTGCGCGACGCGAAGGTGCGGACGAAGGTGGAGCAGAAGTCCGTGGACGCCCTGCTCCGCGAGATGGTGATCTAGCGCCCTCAGCCAGCGAGCACCGGGAAGGGCGGCCACTGGCCGCCCTTCCTGTCGCAAATCACACAACGGAGTTCCCGCGAGGCCAACGCATGAACGTCGAGCGTCACGTCAGCGTGGATCGGCTCCGCCTCAAGTTCGCGGCGGCACACATGGCAACGCTCGGCAACGAGCTGGAGCCGCTCCACGGACACAACTACCTGGTCCGCTGTCGTGTGGACGGGACGCTGACTGCTGACCGATGGGTGATCGATTTCGCCGCCCTGAAAACGTATGTGCGCGAGGTGTGCGACTTCCTGGACCATCATTTCCTGCTCCAGGAACGATCTCCGTTGCTCGACGTTGCCCGCGATGGCGAGGCGTGGATCGTCAGCTTCCGCGGGCGGACGTACCGGTTCCCCGCGACGGACGTCCGGGCGCTTCCGATCGAGAACACCACGGCAGAACTGCTGGCGGAATACATCGCGGAGCGTGTCGCCGAGCGTCTGACGGCCGGGGGACACGGAAACATCGCCCGGATCGCGGTGGAGGTGGAGGAGATGCCCGGCCAGGCCGGCGGGTACGCCCGGGACCTCGCGTAACCCGCCCTGCCCCGGGTGCGTTGACACCCCACGCCCCCCGGCTACGATCGACAGACATTCCCGGGGGGCTTGCCGCATGCAGATCGACTGGGAAGAGACGATCAACAAGATCCTGCACGATGTGCTCACGTGCCCTCGCTGCACGAAGCCGCAGGAAGCGCTGATCGTGGGCTACTCACGGAAGCCCAGCCTGAACGCGTTCGCACCGCGTCACCGGAACTGTCCGCGTGGCGACGAGTGCGATGCACGCAAGCTGATCACCCTCTGCGAGCCGTGCGCGCGGCTGGAGGGGCTCCCAGGCCAGCCGATGGACGCCGTCCAGGCGCTCGAAACCTACATGCTCGATTGCCGGCGTGACCTCGAGGAGTCCCTGGACTACCTCGCCGAGTACTGGCGCGACGACTACGAACTGACGGCAGACGAACTGGACTCCAACCTGGAAGAGGTCGACCAGGACGTCTTCAAGGAGGAGACCCAGTGGCGACAGCGGCTGGAGGAGGAGTACCTCCGGTACCACCGCGAGTTCCGTGACCGGAACCGCCGCATCCCCAGCCCCGGCTGGCGCTCGGAGTATGTCGAGGAGATCCGGGCACTCGGCTATGACACGTTGCTGGGCGAGTAGCGCGGCGTGAAGCAGCCCATCCGCTTCGCTCTCGCCGCCGCTGCTGCTGGGCTCGCCTGGGGGTATCTGCGTCATCGGAGAGACGAACGCGCCCCGCTCTTCGCGGCGGTGCAGGCCCTCGAGTGGTTCGTCGCCTATGGCGGTGCGGCGGCGCTCCTGGAACGGGTCCGCGAGGGGCTCGAGGGTGGCCAGGTGGAGGTGGAGCGCGTGACGCACACCCGCCAGACCATCGTGGACCACTCGGACTAGGCCCGGTCGCTCTCCCGTACGGGATCCCGTTCACCAGTCGGCTAGCCCGCAACCGGCCGCGCTGATACGGTGACGCCCGCGCCATCGCGCATACTCGAAGACCGCCTGATTTGATGGGAGCACGCCATGGCCGCGAAGTGGGAAGCCTACGCCGAGGTTGTTGAGCACATTTTCCGGGTCGCGCCGCAGGCGACTCCGACACGGTCCGACTTCCTGGACATCTGCAACGCGAACGAGATCTCGGACGACGTCATCGATGGTTTCGACGCTCTCCGCGAGGGCGTGATGTACAAGAACGCTGACGAGGTGAAGGCGGCCCTGGTCGCCGTTGGCCAGATCGCCGACTAGTGGTGACGGGCCCCACGTCCGCGCTGCGTGAGCAGGCGCGCGAGTGGGGCCGCGCCCTCCTCGACGCGCCGCAATGGGCGGACGTCCCCGACCGTGTCACGCTGCTCATCGTCTCCCCGGCTGCCGGGTACGACGATGACGCGCGCGCCATCACGCTCTGGCTCACGATCGATATCCCCGCCGCGCGCTCGCTTCCGAACGAGTACGCGGCGCTCGCTCGTGACGAGGTCCTGATTGAGCGCCGTTCCCAGACGCCGGGCTCGCTCATCGTGATGTCGGACGCATCGCTCCACCGATTGCTCCAGGGCACGACACGCGCGTCCGTGGAGGCGCGCTGGCGTGTTCGCCATGCGGAGGCGATCGCCGACCGTCTCCACCGGCTGGACGAGTTCAACGTGCGTGCCAACATGCTGCCGGAGGATGCCCTGGAGCGGATCGTCCGCGCGCTCTGGCTGGACCTGCACGCCGCAGCTGCCTCATTGGACGCGATCGAGGCGCATCCGCGCGCTGCGCTTCCCGTCGCGGGCGAGGTTGCGGCGGCCATCGCACGGCTTGCCGTTTCGCTGGAGGAAGGCGCCTACCCGCCGGCGGAACTGCTGATGCGGGCCGCTCGGGAAACCCGCATCGGGAAGCGCCTCGGCGTCTGGCTGGACGACCTCGGCGCAGCGGTGGCAGGCGACGGTGCCGCCGGGCGTCGCGTGGTCGCGAGCCGTGAGCAGGCGCTGGCTGAGGTACGCGATGTCGTCGGCGAGCGTTGGCGGAGCCGCCCGTGGTGGCGCGACCCCGAGGCGTACGCCCTCCGCGCTCCCCGTTAGCCTCGTCCCATGGATGCCGAAGAGGTCGCCTTGCTGCTGACGCCGGAAGGCATGCACGCCGTCGAGCAGGCGAAGGCAGGCATTGACGCGGGCACCGCGGCGCATACCGTCGCCGACCGGCTCAGGGTTGAGTATGGCGCTCGGCACTCCCGTGCGGCGCTCGCACTCGTCGCGGGACGGCTCTCAGCCGCCGCCAAATTCACAGACGCCGGTCGCCTCTTCCTCGACCGGGAGGCTGCCGAGCAGGCGACCGCCGAGGTGGTGGCCCGCTGGACGGCGCGTCGGTTCGCGGGGGCACGGCGGATCGCCGACCTGGGATGTGGCGCCGGTGGGGACGCGCTCGCCCTCGCCGAGGTCGCACCGGTACTCGCCGTCGACCGCAACCCGGGCCGGGTGGCGATGGCGCATGCGAATGCTGAAGTGCGTGGCCTCAGCCAGCGCATCGACGTGTGCGAAGGGGACGTGGGCGACCCGTTGCCAGCGGAGATCGACGCCGTCTGGCTCGACCCCGCACGGCGGGACGGATCGGGCCGCACCCTCGACCCGCAGGCGTGGTCGCCCCCACTCTCCGAGGCGGTGCGAATGGCCTCGGCTGTCGCGCGCGGCGGCATCAAGGCCGCGCCGGGACTCGACCTCTTGCACGCACCCGAGGGGTGCGAGGTGGAGTTCATCTCGCATCGGGGTGGGCTGGTTGAGGCTGTGCTGTGGTTCGGTGAGGCGGTCAGCGCACCGCGGCGGGCGACCGTGCTGCCCCAGGGAGCCTCCGTGGCGGGTGAGCCGGACACGGGAGCGACCCCGCTTGGAGCGGCCGGACGGTACCTCTTCGACCTGGACGTGTCGGTCGGGCGCGCATCGCTCGTCGACCTCGTCGCACCTGGTCTCGAGGCGTGGCGGCTGGACGAGCGGACGGCGTACCTGTCCGGGGACACGGCTGTTACGTCACCCTTCGCACGGCGGTTTCGCATGATCGAGGCGGTCCCGTTCGCCGAGCGACGGCTGCGTGACCTCCTGCATTCCCTGGGCGCATCGCGGGTCGAGGTGATGCGACGCGCCTCCCCTGTGGACACGAACGCCCTTGAGCGGCGTCTGAACGCCACGCTGTCCGGGGACGGTCCGGTGCTGACCGTGGCGCTGACGCGTGTGGGAGGCACACACACGGCGCTGGTCTGCGCGCGCGAACGGGACGAGGGCTAGACGGCCTCGGAACCCGCTTCCGCGAGCGCCGGCTCTGTATAGCGTGGGGTAACGCCAGATTCGCCGTAGAACTCCCAGAGCAAACGCTGGCGGAGCGCCTGGATGCCCAGGCCGATGGTGGCGCTCGTGAAGATCATTTCGCCCTTGATCGGCAACGTGTGTTCCGTCGCAAGCGTCTCGAGGGCGGCCTCGGTGGTGACGGGATTCCCGTTGGCCAGCGTAAGCCCGTCAGCCTTGTTCACCACGGTGAGCAGCGGGGTCCCCGCCAGGCCGAGTTCCTCCACCGTGTGCAGGACGGTCGCCATCTGTGCGGCGATCGTCTTCGCCGTGCCGTCCACGACGTGCAGCAGCAGGTCGGCTGTGTCGAGTTCCTCCAGGGTCGCGCGGAAGGCGGAGATCAGCTGCGTGGGGAGTTTCTGCATGAATCCCACCGTATCGGTGAGCAGGAACCACTCCCCGCTCTGCGACCCGACGCGCCTCGTCACCGGGTCGAGCGTGGCGAATACGGCATCCATCGCCAGTACGTCTGCGCCCGCGATCGCACGCATCAGCGAGGATTTGCCCGCGTTGGTATAGCCGACGAGCGCGACGACGGGAATGCCGGTCGCGCGGCGGCGGCTGCGCTGGAGCTCACGTTGCTGGCGCACCTGCTGGATCTGCTTCTTCAGCCGCGTGATCCGCTGGTCGATCAGGCGACGGTCCGTCTCCAACTGCGTCTCGCCTGGGCCGCGCGAGCCGATCGCGCCCTCCATGCGTTCGAGGTGTTGCCACTGGCCGCGCAGCCGCGGCAGCAGGTACTCGTGCTGTGCCAGTTCCACCTGCAGCGACGCCTCTCGCGTGCGGGCACGCGAGGCGAAGATGTCGAGGATCAGCGCGGAGCGGTCCAGCACCTTCGCCCCGAGCGCCTGCTCCAGGTTCAACTGCTGGGACGGCGACAGCGGGTCGTCGAAGACCACCATGGTGTAGCAGAGCTCCTCGCGCAGCCCGACGATCTCCTCGAGTTTGCCCGCGCCGACGTATTGCGCAGGATCGGGATGCGGACGCCGCTGGAGTGTGGCCCCGACGACCCGCCCGCCAGCCGTGTTCACCAGTTGCCCGAGTTCGCGTATCGACTCCATTGCGCTGAAGCCGTCTGTCCGCCGTCCTGATTCCAGGCCGACGAGGTAGGCGCACTCCTCTCGCGGCGCGGTCGTGTGGGCGAGGCGCGGCGCTCGGCGTGCCGGTGGGGCAGGCTCAAACTCGACGTCGATGAACTCCACCGAGTCGTCGGACGTGTGGTCGTCGGGTGCGAGCGAGTGGCGGGAGGCCCCATTGGAGGCAGTGTCGAGGTGAGGGCGGCGTCGAGGAATACGTCTGCTCCTGATGCGTGCTAAATCCAGTGTAGCCCCCGGAGGCGCGTGCCTACCGGGCGGGCTGCCCCTGCGCGAACACCGCCAGCCGCCGCAATGCCTCGTCCAGCCGGTCGTCCGGCGTCGTGAGAGAGATGCGAATGTACCCCTCCCCCGCCGTCCCGTACGACGCGCCTGGCGTCACGACGACGCCCGTGGCATCGATGAGCCGTGCGGCGAACTCGCCGGAGGAACGTTCACCCTCAGGCAGTCGGGCCCAGATGTAGAGGGACGCCTTTGGCGGCTCGACGCGGAGGCCGAGCTGTCGCAGGACGGTGATCGCCCGGTCACGCCGTTTCGAGTAAATATCGTTATGTAGATCAATCGTGTCCCGTGGGTCATCAAGCGCGGCGATCGCCATCTGCTGGATCGCCTGCGGGATGCCGGAGTCCATGTTCGTCTTCACACGGGTGAGTGCGTTCACCAGCGTCGCGTTTCCAACCGCCATGCCCAGACGCCATCCCGTCATGTTGAAGGACTTGGAGAGCGAGTTGAACTCGATCGCCACATCCTTCGCGCCCTCGACCTCCAGGATGCTCATCGGCACATAGCCGTCATACGCCACGTCCGCGTAGGCGAGGTCGTGGGCGATGACCACGTCGTACTGCTTCGCCCAGGCGACGGCGCGCTCGTAGAACCCCCGGTCGGCAATGGCCCCCGTCGGGTTGTTCGGGTAGTTCAGCCAGATCACCTTCGCGGCACGTGCGGTCTCCGCCGGGATCTCGTCGAGGCGGGGCAGCCAGCCGTCCTCCTCGCGCAGCGGCACTTTCACCGTGACGCCGCCCGCGAACATCGTGGCCACCTCGTAGACCGGGTAGCCGGGATCCGTGATCAGCGAGGTGTCGCCGGGGTCGATCAGGCACAACGGCAGGTGGGCGATGCCCTCCTTCGAGCCGATGAGCGGCACGACTTCCTTGTCCGGGTCGAGGACGACCCCGTGGCGCTTCTGGTACCAGCGGGCGATCGCCTGCCGGAACTGCGGTAGCCCGTCCGACTCCGGGTAGCGGTGGTTGGCCGGGTCGGCGGTCGCCTGGCGCAGGACGTCGAGCAGGTAGTCAGGCGTCGGGATGTCCGGGTCGCCGATGCCGAGCGAGATGACGTCGACGCCCTCCGCGCGCTTCTGCGCGATCAACTGGGAGATACGGGCGAACAGGTACGGGGGCAGTTGCTCCACGCGCTGTGCAAGCCTCACGGGTCGGGCCTCTCTCTGCAATTACCTCTGTGGGTCGAACGGTCGAGGCTAGCGCCAGCCGCCGAAGCGGGCTTTGACGCCGACGACGCGGCGCTCCTCGCGTGCCTGGCGGATGGCTTCCTCGTCCACCGGGCGGCGATATTCGATGCCCGCACGCTGGAACCGGAAGCCGAGATCGGCGCACGTCTTCAGCGCCGGCTTGATGTCCGGCCGCACCTTGATCCGAGCTCGGACGGCGCCCTGAGATGCGTGGCGGTAGGCGGCCGCCGCGAGGACGAGCCGGCCGTAGCCGTTCCCCCAGGCATCCGGCGCGACGCAGGCCGCGAGGATCTCGCCCTCGGAACCGTCGACGGCCCCGTTCATTGCGAAGGCGACCACCTTGCCGTCGTGCTCCAGCGCGCCCGCCCAGGTCACTTCTTCGACCATCGCCTCGAAGGCGCGCGCGCCGTCATTCAAGTCGCCGTATGCGTCCGACCAGATCTCGGAAAAGGCGTCCAGGTCGTCGTCCGTGGCGCGCCGCATCGTCACACCGTCGGGGAACTCCGGGACGTTCGCGGGGTCGAGGTCGGGTTGGACCATCTCCATCCACTCCGCGAACTTGAAGAAGTCCGCGTCGTTCAGCATCGGGTCAAGCCAGTCGCGGTTGTGGACCTCAACCAGGTCCATCTGCACGTGGTCGGCCTGATCGGGGTCGACCTTTTTGCGGATCTGCGTCCACATCTTCGGGAACAGCGTGCGCATCGATTCGAGGTCGCTGTAGGCCCAGTACAACTGGTACTGGCCGCGCCAGGCGACCAGCATCATCTCCCCGTGTTCGTTCGTCAGGTGGACGGTGCCGGGCTTCTGCAGAAGGCGTTCTCGGTCACGCGGGCGCAGCGGGACGTTCCGGAGCGGGAAGGTCTGAGTCTCGGCGATTCGCTGCCGCTGGTTCATCGTGTCCACTCCGCTTCGAATACGAACGCGGCCGGCCCGGTGAGGATCACCGGACCTTCGCCGCCCCACTGAATGCGCAGCGTGCCTCCGGGGAGGATCACCTGCACGTCATCGTCCGCCTGTCCGCGCGCGCGCGCGGCGACCATGACCGCGCAGGCGCCGGATCCGCACGCCTGCGTTTCGCCCACGCCCCGCTCCCACACGCGCATCTCGATGTGTGAGCGGTCGATGACGCGCACCACTTCGTAGTTGGTGCGGTGCGTGAATGCCGGGTGATGCTCCATCTGTGGGCCGATCCGCTCCAGCGGGTAGTCCGCGGGGGAGCCGTCGATGAACTGCACCGCGTGGGGGTTCCCCATGGAGATGAGGGCGACTCGCTGTGTGCTTGTCCCAGCCGCATCCTTCGTAGTGACCTCGAAGTCGAGGACCGGTGCAGGCCGATCGATCATCACGCCCGACGCGCGCGGGTCGAGGTTCGGTACGGCTGCTTCGACGCGGACGTGGGTGACGAGACCGTCGGCGCCCCGCGTGGCGGTCGTCGGGATCAGGCCAGGGCCCGTCTCCACCAGCATGCGTCCGTCCGGTGCGGCCACGAGGCCGCGGTCGAGGCAGAACTTCGTGAAGCAGCGGATGCCGTTGACGCACATCTCGCCGTCGGATCCGTCCGCGTTGAAGATGCGCATCTTCCGGTCGGCCGTCGTCGAGGGCTGCACGAGGATCAGGCCGTCTGCGCCCACCCCCTGATGGCGCTCGCACAGTTCAATGGCGAATGCGCCCCACGCCTCATCCGAAATGTCGAGACGATCCGTCTCGGCGACGACGAAGTCGTTGCCGGCGCCGTGCATCTTCCAGAACGGGAACGGCCGCCCCGTGGGGTTCGGCATCGTCAGCCCTCCGGTCGGGTGTGGGCGATCATGGTACGGGGGCGCGTGCTGCCCGCTCAACAGCGGCCATGGCGGCCTCGATATCGTCCCCCGGTACCCAGTCGATGCGTGGATCGTCCAGCCGGAACCACGTTGCCTGCATCCTGATCAGGCGGTGGGTCGCGATCTGCGTCTGGCGGATCGCTTCCTCCTCGCCGAGCAGGCCGTCGATCACTCCGAGCGCCTCCCGGTAGCCGATCGAGGACAGCGCCGGAAAGGCACGCCCGTGGCGTGCCACCAGAGTCCGGGTCTCTTCCACCAGTCCCGCAGCGAACATCTCGCGGACGCGGATGTCGGCACGTGCATGGAGGGCCGCGCGCTCCCACTGGAGGCCGACCGCTCGCCAGGTGAAGCCGGGGTGGCGGGGCTCCAGCGGGGGCACGGGTGCGCCGGTCAGTGTGATGACCTCGAGCGCGCGCACCACACGACGGACGTTCCGCGCGTCGATACGGACCGCCGAAGCCGGGTCGAGCGCGGCCAGCCGTGCGTGGAGCGCGTGCGCACCGCGCTCGCCGGCGTACGCCTCGAACTTCGCGCGCAGGGCGTGGTCCGGTTCGACGGCAGGCATCACCCACCCATCGAGGAGTGCCCATACGTACTGCCCGGTGCCACCGACGAGGAGCGGCAGCCTGCCTCGGGCCCAGATCCCGTTGAGCGCGGAGCGTGCTTCCGCGAGCCAGTCGACGACTGCATACGGCGCGTCAGGCGCGACGATGCCCACCAGATGGTGGGAGACAGCTGCCAGTTCCGCCTCGGACGGGGCGGCGGTGCCGATGCGCATCTCCCGGCGCACCTGCCGCGAGTCCGCGGAGACCACTTCCACGCCACCGCCAAGGTGCTGAGCGGCCTCGATGGCCACGGCGGTCTTGCCGGCGGCGGTGGGCCCGACGAGCGCGACGAGGTGGCGTGCGGTGGCCATCGGAGGGCTCGCTACGCGGCGGCGACGGCGCGACAGATTGCGGTGAACGCCGCCGCGTCCAGCGAGGCTCCGCCAACCAGCGCGCCGTCGATGTCCGGTTGCTTCGCGTAGCCGCCGATGTTCTGCGGGTTCACGGAGCCGCCGTACTGGATCCGGCAGTTGTCCGCGGCTGCGGCGCCGAACCGCTGGGCGAGCATCGAGCGGATCAGGGCGCAGCGCGTCTGCGCGTCGTCAGGCGTGGCCGCCAGGCCGGTGCCGATCGCCCACACCGGCTCGTAGGCGATCACGACATCTGCGGGCAGGCGATCGAAGCCGAGGAATCCCTCGTCCAGCTGCCGCCGGAGGATGTCCGCCGTCCGGTCGGACTCCTCCTGCCGCTCCCCGACAGCAAGGATGGGCCGCAGCCCGGCCGCGAGGATGGCGCGCAGTTTCGCGTTTGTCTCCTCAGCAGTTTCGCCAAACAGGTGACGGCGTTCCGAGTGGCCGACGATCACCCAGGAGGCAACGCCGGCGAGCATCGGTGCGCTGATCGCCCCGGTGAATGCGCCGTTCGGCTCCCAGTGCACGTCCTGGGCGCCCACCTCGAGGGTGGAGCCGGCAAGCGCGTCCGCCGCGTCGCTCAGCCATGGCGCGGGCGGGCAGACCACGATCTGTGCGCCGGCGAGCCCGTCGAGGTCCGCGCGCAGCGCTTGGAGCAGCGCGCGCGCCTCCGTCCGGGTGGTGTGCATCTTCCAGTTCCCGCCGACGACCGGCAGGCGGCGCGCCATGGCTATGCGCCGAACTTCGCGAGGCGCCCGGCATGACCGAACGCGATGGGGAGCACTTCTTTCGCCGGGAACATACCCAGCTCTCCCTCGCGAGCCGAGACCTCGTTGAAATGGTGCAGGTGGTCGCGGCGGACGTTCTGCCCCCAGACAAGGACGGGTACCGGGTGGAACGAGTGGGCCGCCATTAGCGCCGGCGTCGAGTGGTCTCCCGTCACCACCAGGACGTCCGGCTTGAGCGCGACGAGTTCCGGCACGGCCTGGTCGAACGCCTCGATGGCGTCGCATTTGCGACGGAAGTCGCCGTCCTCGCCGGCGGAGTCGGTGTACTTGTAGTGGAGGAAAAAGAAGTCGTACTCGTCCCAGTGAGCCCGGATCGCGGCGATCTGCTCATGGATGTCATGCCCGCCATCGAGGGCGTCCATGCCGACGAGGCGCGCGACGCCGCGGTACATCGGGTAGACGGTGACGGCAGCGGCACGCAGTTTCCAGAGCTCCGGAAACGGCGGCACCTTCGGACGCCCGGACCAGCCGCGCAACAACACCCCGTTCGCGCGTTCCTGCGCGGCGAGCATCGCCGTCGCGCGGGTCACCCACTCGCGGACGAGCGCGGCGATACGGTCACCGTCCGGCGTGATCGCCGAGCAGACGATCGGTGGGACGCCCTCCCGCTGAGGATCGGTCTCGGTGATCTGGTCGGAGAGTCCGGGCCCGCGCAAGACGAGGATGAACCGCTGGTCCTGCACGACCTGGACGAACGTCTCGACGCCTGGCAGCGTGATCGTCTGCAGCTGTTCGCAGATGGCGCGCGTCTGCTCCGTCGGCAGCCGCCCGGCGCGACGGTCGGTGATCCGTCCCTCCGTGTCCAGCGTGCAGAGATTGCCGCGGGCCGTGATGTCGTCCGGGCCGATCTCGAAACCGATGCCCGTGGATTCCAGCGCACCGCGCCCGATCTCGAACGCCAGCGGGTCATACCCGAAGAGCGCCATGTGCCCGGGCCCGGAACCCGGCGTGATGCCGTACCCCACCGGCAGCGTCCGCCCGACGCAACCGTCGCTGACCAGGCGGTCGAGATGTGTGGTCCGTGCTTCTTCGAGTTCCGTGCGCCCGCGTGGCCCGGGCATGCCGCCCAGGCCATCGAGGACGCAGAGGATCACCTTCGTGTCGGCGGGCTGAGAGAGGCGGCGGATGAGGTCGAGTTCCATGGGGGGATCGTACCTGTGCGCCCGCCTGTCCGCCCATGCCTACTCCACGCGGTCGCGGAGGACCGCCACGCCCGGCAGTGTTTTGCCCTCCAGCATTTCGAGGGAGGCGCCGCCCCCGGTGGAGACATGGGAGATCCGGTCGCTCACGCCGGCACGCGCCACGGCCGCTGCCGTCTCGCCACCGCCGACCACCGTCGTCGCACCGACCAGGTCGGCCAGGATTCGGGCCACATCGATCGAGCCCTTGTCGAACGGCGGTCGCTCGAAGAAGCCGATCGGGCCGTTCCATACGACGGTCTTCATCGGCGCCAGCGCCTCGCGGATGTCGTCCAGCGTCTGCCGACCCAGGTCCAGGATGCGCCACCCCGGGGGGACCCGGTTCACTGAGACGGTATTGATCCGTTCCCCGGCTGCATTGGCGATGACGACATCCGTCGGCATGAGGAGCCGCAGATCGTCCCTCCGCGCGGCGAGTCGCATGATCTCCAGCGCGTCCTCGATCCGCTCGTCCTCGACCAGCGAGGCGCCGACGTCGATCCCCTGCGCTTTCAGGAAGGTGTTGGCGATGCCGCCGCCGATGCAGATCAGGTCGGCGTGCTCGCTCAGGTTTCGCAGGATGGCGAGCTTTTCGGAGACCTTCGCCCCGCCGAGGATGATCGCGAAGGGGCGCTCCGGGTTCTCCGCGACGCGTCCCAGGTAGTTCAGCTCGCGCTCCATCAGCAGGCCGGCGACCCCGGGAAGGTACTCCGCGATGCCCACGACCGAGGCATGCGCCCGGTGTGCCGTCCCGAAGGCGTCCGAGACGAAGATGTCCGCCAGCGAGGCGAGCTTCCGGGAGAACTCCCGGTCATTGGTCTCCTCTTCCGGGTAGAAGCGGACGTTCTCCAGCAACAGGATCTCGCCTGGCTGCATGACGGCGACGGTGTGTTCCACCTCGGGCCCAATGCAGTCGCGCACTGATTTCACGGTCTTCCCGAGGAGCGTGGAGAGGTGGCGTGCGACCGGTTCGTTCCGCAATTCCTCCACCGCGCGCCCCCCCGGGCGGCCGCGGTGGGAGCAGATGATGATCTTGGCACCCCGCTCCTCCAGGAAGCGGATCGTGGGAAGCGACTCCCGGAGGCGGAAGTCATCCATGATCGTGCCGTCGTCGAACTGGACGTTGTAGTCGACGCGCAGGAAGACGCGCTGGCCGGTGACGTCGATGTCGCGGATGGTCTGCTTCTGCACGCAATACCTCACATAGCGCGGGGAGCGCGCGAACCGCCGGATGATAGAGATGCCTGGATTCGAGGGGCAACGACGCTCAGGGTCGCGTCGGAGTGCCTGTCATATTATGTAGTGGTCGTGCGCTACGTGACACGGGCAACCGCAGCCCGCGCGAACTCTGTGCAGAGCGTGATCACGTCCCCCGGAATATCGACGGCTCGCAGGGCATCGAGCGCCGCATTCTCCTCCCGCTCGGCCATCGCCTGCGTGAGCGCGCGAGCGCCGGTCTGCGCCACCAGCGCAGCCAGCGGCACAACGTCCTCGCCCGCCCGTGCCGGCTGCGCGTACGCGCGTCGGAGGAGCTCCGAGGCGTCCCAGCCGGCGTTGAGAGCCGCGATCACCGGGCAGGTCATCTTGCGCGACAGCAGGTCATCGCCGACGGGCTTCCCGGTCACCGCGGAGTCGCCCCAGATGCCCAGGATGTCGTCGACCGCCTGAAATGCGAGGCCGATGTGGTGTCCGAATGCGCGGAATCCTTCGACGATGCGTGGTTCCGCCCCCGCGATGGCGGCCCCCATCGCGAACGGCGCGGCGAACATTGCCGCCGTCTTTCCCGACGCCATCCGCCAGTACTCCTCCTGGGTGACGTCGTTCCGCGTCTCGAACGAGATGTCGAGGTACTGGCCCTCGACGAGGCGCAGGCAGGCCTCGTCGAGTTCGCGCATCGCGGCCACCACGCGTCCGGGCGGGACGCCCGCATCGAGGAGCCGGTAGGTTGCGAGGCGCGCGAGCGTGAACATGCCATCGCCGGTGTTGATCGCCTGCGCGTCGCCGGCGAAGGTCCAGAGGTTCGCACGCCCGCGCCGGAAATCGCTGCGGTCCTCCACGTCGTCGTGGAGGAGGGAGAAATTGTGGACGAGCTCCACCGCCACCGCCGCCGCGACGGCCTGGTTGGCGTGCCCGCCGCAGGCCTCCGTGGCAAGCAGCACCGCAACCGGGCGCAGCATCTTTCCGCCGGAGGCCTGCTCTGGCCGCCCTTCGAGGTCCTCCCAGCCGAGGTGGTAGCGCATCCATGCGTAGAGGCCGTCCGGAGAGTCGCCGACCACGGTCCGCATCTCGTCGCGCACGAGTGCTCGGTAGCGGTCGGCGCGGGCATTCAGGCTCTCGGTCATGCGGGCTCCGTGACGCGCGACGTGCCGCTGGATGCGAGGACCAGGCGCGACTCCGCGGCGGCCTCGACGGCGGCTCGAGTGTAGAGCAGCGGGCGGTAGCGGCCGGCCAGGTAGTCGGCGATGCAGTCGTCGTACCGGGGGTGGCCCGGGATGCCGCTGTTCCCCGTCGGGAGCATGAAGCGGGCGCGATCCCAGTCCGCCAGGTCCAGCACCTGACGGTAGCCCGGTGCGACTAGCACGTTTCCGTCGTTTCGCCATAGTGCCTCTGCGCTCTGGGCGACCGAATTCACGTCACCGCCGAACGCATACGGCCCGCGCGAGAGCCACCTGCCGAGGACCGGCACCGCGCGCAACGGGTGGGCGAACTCGATCTGGTGGAGCGCGCCCCAGCGCCAGCGACCGGGATCTTCGCCCAGATCGCGCCGCAGTCGCTCCACGGCCCGCGCAGCGGCGCCCGCAAGTTGACGGTCCCGGTCGACGGGGCCGTCGAACCAGGGTGCCGAGGCGGCCTCGGCGGCGGCGACGATCTCACCCTGGATGCGGAAGTGGAACGAACCCACCTGAGCCACGCCAGAGAGCCCGCGCCCGAGGACAATGTCGGCGGAGGGCCCGGCGGCTCGAATCGCCATCGTCCGCGCGAGTTCGCGGTAGATCGCCTGCACCACCGCCGCGCCCGCGCTGGCCGGGTCCAGGCGGCCGTCCCACCGCTCTAGGAGCGGGCCTTCGGGCTGTGCCACCGTCCCTCGCGCCAGCAGCATATCGCGTAACCGGACGAGGTTGGCGTTATGTCGGTCCGTCTGGATCGCCTGGAACGAGCCGTGATCATGCGCCGGCTGGGCCTGGATGAGCGCCGCGATCCGCTCGGCACGTACCGGCTGGCACCACTCCTCGCCGAGTTCAAGGCTGCCGCCAGGCGCCTGGTTCGCGCTGACGATGAAGCCGGTAAGGATGGGCGAGGAGAGACGCGGCATCGCCTCCGGTGGCCACGGGTCAGGTGCGCGGGGAGAGCGTTCGCCGGACGTCGGCAGCAACCCTTCGCCTTCCAGACGTCGTGGGACGCGACCGGCAAATCGGTACCCAATGCGCCCGTCGCGGTGCGCGTAGACGAAGTTGAACGTGGTTCCCGGCCAGCGGTCGAGTGCCGCGGAGAACTCCTCCACGGAGTGGGCACGGAACACGGCGAAGAACGCCTCGATCAGGTCCCCGGGTTCAAGCGCGGTCGAGCGGAGGGCGATCGCGCGAGATTCGCCCTCCAGCGCCGGCCCGACGACCGGGCCGTGTCGCGTGACGAGGACGCGCTCATCGACCGGGGACGACGCGCGGACGTGGATGCGCTCGATCACCTCGTCGGCCTCGGCCCAGCCGTCTGCTGTGCGATAGCGCCGGGGCGACGCCGGGTCGAACGACTCCACGTAGCAGTCGGCGACATCGGCCATGCCGGCCGTGATCCCCCAGGCGATCTCCGCGGTGTGTCCGATCGCGATGCCGGGAACACCCGGGAGGTCGGCCCCTGC
>Ga0194132_10002442_pt1 | contig 34780 bp, 25 predicted proteins | sample TA2KigOf80mmetaG_FD_148612 | JGI IMG/M metagenome (GOLD analysis project Ga0194132, IMG submission 148612) | Freshwater microbial communities from Lake Tanganyika, Tanzania - TA2015054 Kigoma Offshore 80m | ecosystem: Environmental > Aquatic > Freshwater > Lake | place: Tanzania: Lake... | reverse complement strand
TCGGCGCGTTGGACGCTTACCATGATTGCGGACCAACTGGTAAAGCTTGAGGTGGTCGATACGATCTCCTATGAGAGTGTGCGACGCCTGTTAAAAAAAACAAGTTGAAGCCCTGGTTGTCCGAACAATGGTGCATCGGCAAGATCACCGGCACCTATCTGTATCATATGGAGGATGTGCTAAATCAATATGAGAGACCCTATCATCCTTTGTATCCTTTGATCTGTTTTGATGAGCGCCCCTGTTTCCTGATCGAGGATATAGGCGGTATCATTCCCATGAGTCCGGGCAAAGCCAAACGATATCACTATGAATACGGCAAAACGGCTCCTGCTGTGTGTTTATAGCCTTTGAGCCACATACCGGCTTTCGCTATGTGGAAGTCCGTAGCCAAAGAACGGCGGTCGATTATGCCCAGTTTATGCAACCCCTTTGGGCGCTCTACCCCCATGCTGTGGCCATCCGCCTGGTGCAGGATAATCTCAACACCCATACCCCGGGGTCATTTTACGAGGTGATGCTCCCTCAACAGACCTTTGAAATGAGCCAACGCTTTGAGTTACACTACACCCCCAAAAGGGCAGTTGGCTTAACATGGCCGAAATCGAGTTGGCCGCGCTTGTCGGCCAATGTCTGGATCGGCGTATCCCGGATATGGATCAGTTACGAGCAGAAGTGCTGGCCTGGGCTCATAACCAAAATGAACAACAGCGTACCGTTAACTGGACTTTCGCCCAACACAATGCCAGAGAAAAGCTTGAACGACACTACAACAATGTAAGAAAACTTTTGTGACGGACTACTTAGTGGCTCATGGCATAAACGGCGTAGTTGATACCCAGTTTGTAGGCATTGACCCCCGTCTCCGGATCCAGGGCCGCCCATTCCCACCCGTCGCCTACGTCGTTGTCCCAGTTGATCAGCATCATGAGGCGCCCGCTTGCATCCGAAAGACCATAGCACTGCGGAGCACCGAGTATCCGCCGCCGAAAACCCGGCTGTATGGCGGGGATTTCGGTAACGGTAAAAAAACTGTGAAACACGGGATGGTCCGTCCCGATCCGTTCGATCGACCGATCCGGAAATGCCTTGCGCAGTTCACGCTTGAAATGTTCCAGCCCTTCTGCCGTCCATGCATCGTCCACCAGCAAAAATCCGCCCCTGAGCAGATACTCCCTGAGACTGCGAGCCTCTTCGTCGGAAAGCGTACAGTCCTGCACCTCGCACATGTAGGCGAACGGGTGCTGAAAAAGTTCCGGATCGGTCAGTTCGACGATAGGCGCCATTTCGTCTCCGGTCGGAATGGAGGTGATCTGCCGCAGTTGAAACATCAGATTTTGCTCGGCCACAGGATAATCGTGCGCCCATTGTGGTCCGAAAAACCCACCGCCACCGTTCCACTTGATCCGGGCTATGGAAAACCCGTTGGTCTTGTTCGACGGCGTATCCGGTTGCCGGGCCGTCGTCAGCGCCGTCAGAACGGCCAAGCCCGCCAGAACCGATCCTCAAAGATAGCGCCGAAGCGTTCTCATGATCCTGCCCGCATCGATTTGTCCGTATTCGAACGATTTTTTAGTACCGTCTTTGAAAAAAAAATGTGATCCCCGTCATTGCCAACCTGTTTTACCCTGACTATCTTAGTGTGTCTGTTTTCGACTTGGCGGCTGTCTTCGTAGCCGCCCGAATTCGTTTCACTGCGAGAAAAAGCCATGACCCGCACGCAACTGGCCATACTCTTCTTTCTTCAGTTTGCCTTTATCCTCGCCTTTATCCGGCTGGTAGGCTATATGGTAAAACAGATCGGCCAGCCACAGGTGATCGGAGAGATGATTGCCGGCGTACTGATGGGGCCGTCTCTTTTTGGCTATCTGTTTCCCGAATGGCAGACGCTCCTTTTTCCAAAGGAATCGGTAACGATTCTCTATGTAGTCAGTCAGTTGGGGCTGACGCTGTACATGTTTGTCATCGGAGCGGAATTCGACATCGACCTGATTCGAAGCCGTAGACGACATGCGGCGCTGGTTTCGATCACCGGCATCGTGGCTCCGTTTTTCCTGGGCGCGTTGTTGGCGGTTTTTCTGATCGACGACAGCAGGCTTTTCTCCGAAGAGATTTCGGTATACGAGGCCGCGCTTTTTATCGGTTCGGCCATGGCCGTTACCGCGCTTCCCATGATGGCGCGCATTCTCTACGAACGTGGGCTTACCAAAACGTCGATGGGCACCTTGTGTCTGGCCGCAAGTTCGATAGACGACGCCGCCGCGTGGTGTCTGCTGGCGATAGTGGTAGCCAGTTTCGGCGGAGAAGGCTCCCTCGCCGTCCTGGCCATCGGAGGCGGTATCGTGTACGGGGTGTTTGTACTCTATGTCCTCGGCCCGCTGATCAAACGATACATGGCGCCGATGGTGGAACGCGCCGGTGAGATGAGTCCGGGCATTTTTACCTTTATCATGGGGCTTCTGATGCTTTGCGCCTGGTACACCGACTATATAGGCATCTATTCGGTTTTCGGGGCGTTTATACTCGGTATCGCCATGCCACGTGGAACCGTGACCTCCGAGTTGATCAAAAAAGTACATCCGCTTGCCTCCACCATCCTCCTACCGCTCTTTTTTATATACTCCGGACTCAATACCCGGTTCGATCTGGTTTTCGAACCCTCGATTCTCGGCATCGCGGTGCTCGTGCTGTTGGCAGCCTGTCTTGGAAAAGGTGTCGCCTGTTGGGGGGCGGCGCGACTCAGCGGAGAAGGCAATCGAGCGTCTCTTGCCATCGCCGCACTCATGAACGCACGTGGTCTCATGGAGTTGATCCTGCTCAACATAGGTCTCGAACACGGACTCGTAACGCCTGTCATGTTCACCATCATGGTCATGATGACGCTTGTCACCACCCTGATGGTTGCGCCGGTGTTCGAGTTGGTCATGCGCCGAATGCCCGCCGTGTTGCCCACATCGACCGAAAGATCCGCAGGACTGGAAACCGTAGGGTAATACACATTTTCTTGTTTCGAATGTGACCGTCATCATTGAGAGACGCTCGATTTGTTTGTATATTAGCACGTAGTGATCGGCACAAAAGTCTCTACCCGAATCGAAAATACAATTTTTTCAATTTGACACCGTACAAAAAGGAGTGAGGCATGGAGATGGAAGCCATTCGATCCACCGTCAAAGAAATCATTGCCAATGCCACCAATATAAACCCGGTGGACATCGGAGATACGGCTTCCTTTCAGGAAGACCTTGGTTTGGACTCGCTATCTCTGCTCGAAATTGCGGTGGATGTAGACCACATGTTCAAACTCAACCTGTCCGACGAAGAACTTTCCGCCCGTCTGCAGGAGTTGCGGACCGTCCAGGACGCGGTGGAATTTGTTCAGTCGTTCAAAACGCAGGGAGTCTCGGCTTGATGGATCGGGTCGTGATTACCGGTGTCGGGTTGATAACGTCTATCGGCGAAGGACGGCAGACGTTCTGGGAGAATTTGCTGGCAGGGCGGAGCGGCATTTCGGAGGTACAATCCTTCGATACGAGCGCCTATAGCGTACACCGGGGTGGAGAAATAAAGAGGTTTGCCCCGGAGAAATATGTGCGAAATCAGTCGCCCGGCGAGTTGGGGCGCAGTTCGCAACTGGCGATAGCCGCCTCGTATCTGGCACTGGCGGATGCCGGGATGGACCCCGAACGGCTGGATCCGGTCATGACGGGCGTTTCCATGGGGACGACTTCGGGCGAACCTAATCAGGTGGAACGGTTTAACGACGCCCTTGTGGCGCAGGAGCCGGAGCGGATCGGTCCGGAATTTATCGGACGGTATCCGTGTCACCGCATCGCCGGGTACGTCGCCGGGGAGTTTGGGCTGACGGGATGCAACATGATGATCCCGGCGGCCTGCGCAGCGGGCAACTATGCCATGGCCTATGCTTTTGATGCCATACGCGCCGGACGTGCCGACGTGATGTTGGCGGGTGGTGCGGATGCTTTTTCGCGTATCACCTATACGGGCTTTGCCCGTCTGTTTGCCATCGCACCCGAAAAATGTCAGCCTTTTGCGCTCAACCGCAAAGGCATGATGCCGGGAGAAGGCGCAGGCATTCTCGTACTCGAATCGCTTGCAAACGCCCAAAATCGAAACGCGCCGATCTACGCGGAGGTGGCCGGTTACGGGCTTTCCTGCGACGCCTTTCACATGACCGGCGGCCATCCGCAAGGTGACGGTGCCGCACGGGCGATGCGGCAGGCGCTGACCTCAAGCGGTCTTACCCCCGAAGAGGTAGACTACATAAGCGCACACGGAACCGGAACCAAGTCGAACGATCAGCATGAGACGGTCGCGGTCAAAAAAGTGTTTGCCGATGCGGCCTATCGAACGCCGATCAGTTCGATCAAGTCGATGATCGGTCATACCATGGGCGCAGCATCGGCCATCGAATCGGTCGTGTGTGCGCTTGCCATCTCCACTTCCCGTATCCCGCCCACCATAAATCTTGACGAACCCGACCCGGAATGCGATCTGGACTATGTACCCAACGTGGCGCGGGAGCATACGGTCCGAGTGGCCATGAACAATGCCTACGCATTTGGTGGAACCAACGCTTCTCTTATACTTAGAAAATTTGAAGGATAGCGCATGGCAAATCGTGTGGTGATCACGGGGGCTGGTGTGCTCTCCGCGCTTGGAGATACCCCCGAAACCCTTTATGCCGGGCTTTGCGCAGGACAAAACGGCGTAGGCACGCTTTCTCATCCCGATCTACCGACGGACGGCTACGCCGGTGTCGAAATTTCCGGTTTTTCTCCACAGACCTATCTGGGTGACAAAAACTTCCGTCCGCTGGACCGCACCTCTCATTTAGCGGCGTCCGCGGTCCACCTGGCGTTAAGCGACAGCGGTTGGACCGAAGATAAGCTCCGGGAACAGATCGTCGGTCTGGTACTCGGCACCATGTTTTGCAGTGTACGCACCATCGCCGAATTCGACCGGCGCGCCATCACGCTCGGCCCCTCGTACGCCAAACCGCTCGACTTTGCCAATACTGTCATCAACGCTGCTTCGGGGCAGACCGCGATATGGCATCATCTGCGCGGGATCAACTCTACCATCTCCACCGGACTCAGTTCGGGACTTCAGGCCATCGCCTATGCGACGGACCTGATACACGCCGGACGTGCCGACCGATTGGTTGCGGGCGGTGTCGAAGAGCTCTGTTTCGAGTCGGTATACGGATTTGGCCGTGCCGGTCTGCTGGCAGGAGACGGCAAACCGTCGGAGAACGCCGTCGCCATCCCCTTTGACGCACGACGCAACGGATTCGTCCCCGGCGAGGCCGCCGCCTTTCTCATGCTGGAAACGCTTGACGCGGCGCGTGCGCGCGGCTCCAAAATCCTCGCGGAAATCAAAGGGTATGGAACGGCCTATGATCCCACTTGGGGCCGAACGGCAAAAACGGCAGCGGTCATCGAGCAAGCCATGACCGGCGCGTTGCGCGACGCACGACGGACGCCGTCTGACATCCGGTGTCTCAGCGCTTCGGCCAACGGAAGCGTCAACATGGATGCCTTCGAGGCAGAGGCTATCGCCCGGCTCTTTGCACAGGCGGGCGACTTGCCCGTCACCTCGATCAAGACCGCTCTCGGTGAGTCGATGGGCGCGTCCGGTGCGCTTCAAATCGTCGCCATGACGCAGACCATGCAAAACGGAACGCTGCCCGGCATTCACGGACTGACACATATACCGGAAAATTTCCCCCTGACGGCAAGTTGCGCCGAAAACCGGCACGGCGACTTCCCTATCGCGTTGATCAACGCGATCAACTACGACGGCCACTGCTGTTCGCTCGTCCTCGAAAAATGAAACGCGCCTTTCAGGGACTCCGTCTCAGAACCGGCCCCGATCCGGAATACGACGTCGTCATCACGGGTGCAGGGGTGGGAGGACTTGTCTGCGCCAACCTGCTGGCAAGAGCGGGACTCAAAACCCTGCTGGTCGAGCAACACTACATGGTCGGCGGGTATTGCAGCACTTTCAAGCGCAAGGGATACGTTTTCGATGCCGCCACGCACTTTTACCCCTTGCTCGGAAACCCGGAGTCGATCACCGGACGTCTGCTAAAAGACCTCGGCGTTCCCACCGAATGGGTCAAGATGGATCCGGTGGATCACTTTCATTTCCCCGATGGGTCACAGTTTTCGGTTTCGGCGGATTTCGACGTTTATCTGGCGGCGATCAAAACCCAATTTCCGGAAGAAGCGCAGAGGATAGACGCCTTTTTCGCGGATGTTCGGCAGACGTATCTTTTTGGTCTGCTTTACTATTTCCGACGACGTGATCTTGCCCGGATGCAGACGTATCACGCCCTGACCGTCGGAGAGGTGCTCGACCGGCATATTCGCAATCGAAAACTCAAGCTGTTGCTCACGGCGGATTCCCCGCACTGGGGGTCGCCCCCGTCCCGAACGTCCTTTGTTTTCGACTCGATGCTGAGGCTGTCCTATTTTCTGGGCAATTATTATCCCGTGGGCGGGTCGCAGGGGTTCGTAGACGATCTTGCCGCCCGATTCGAGGCGCAGGGCGGGCATATTCTCATGAACTCGACGGTAAAGCGTGTGTTGGTAAATGACGGCGCGGCGACAGGGGTGGAATTGGAAACCGGTCCGATTCACCACCGATACGAAAAAACGGTACAGGCGAAAACAGTAGTCTCCAATGCCGATCTGCGTCAGACGCTCGAAGAAATGATCCCTGCTGAATGGCAAGATACCGACCGGATCGCCAGCACCCGCCAGTTGCGCCCCACGTATGCCTGTTTTCTAACGCATATTGGTCTGCAGGGGATATCAACGGATGTGCTGACCGAAGCACAGGGATACTATTGGGACGACTGGGATCCCGATCTCATGGCGAGAAACGGCTTGGTGTTCAAGATATTCGTCCCTACACTCTACGAACCGCGTCTGGCTCCGCCCGGCGGTCATGTGGTCATCATCCAGAAGGTCGTCGAGATGGACTATGACGCCATTTCCGACTGGCGCGGGCACAAGATGGGTATCGAGACGTATATCATGGAGAGGCTGGAACGGATCATTCCCGGTTTTTCGACGTATGTCGTGGAGCAATCCAGTGCTTCGGCGTTTACCAGCTATCGGTTTACGCTCAACTATCAGGGTGCGATGCTCGGTTGGGAGATGTCGCCCGATCAACTTGGCCCGCACCGCCCCGATATCTTCGGGCCGGTTAAAAACATGTACTGTGTAGGGCACTGGGTAAAGCCGGGCGGGGGCATTACGCCCGTCATCGTTTCGGCGATGCACGTCGCGCATGAAATCACCGGTGCACCGGTAGAAAGCGCAGACGCGGCTACCCTGTCTTTGGGTTAAGCACAACTCTATCCAGTAAAACCGCACAACCGCGTGTGTCTATGAGCATGAACGGAAGGTATAACAGGAGGAACATTCTTAAAGGATACAGGTTCTGACTCTTAACCCATCAATCTGAACGGGACGGAAAAATGGAAAAGTCTACCTCTTCTCAAACCGAACATTACGATGTGGTCATCATTGGGGCCGGGCTTGCCGGTCTTTCGCTGGCACGACAGCTGACGCTACAGTGTGGCAATGAAAAATCCATCCTCATACTGGAAAAACGCGCTCAAATACCACCCCCACAGCAGAAAGTAGGCGAATCGCTTGTTCAGGTAGGCGGGTATTATTTTTCGAAAGTACTCGACCTCGAAGAGCACCTGATGCGCAATCACTTTATGAAGTACAATCTTCGCTTTTACTGGAAAACCGCGGGGCGGGACAATCGGTGTTTCGAGGACTATAGCCAGTGTTATATCCGCAATTTCTCCAACATTGCCACGTATCAACTCGACCGGAACGTCATCGAGGGCGAATTGCATCGCCTCAACGTCGATGAGCCGCATATCACCTACTGCGCTCCGATCCGCGATCTACACGTCGATCTGTCGAATCATGACCCTCATACCCTATCGTTTACGCTCGAAAACGAGAAGCGAATGGTTAAAGCAGACTGGGTGGTCGATACATCGGGACGCGCTCGTGTACTGGCCAAACAGATGGATTTGCTCAAAGAGGTGTCTATCCGACACGGCTCTTCTTTCGTATGGGTGGATGGGCTTGTAAACATAGAGGAGTTGACCGAGTTTTCGCTCAAGGAAAGACGGCTTAAAAAAGACCGCCGTATTCTCGGCCACGCCCCGATCTGGCTGGCAACCAACCAATTTCTCGGAGAGGGTTTCTGGTTTTGGGTCATCCCCTTGCAGGGCAGGACCAGTCTGGGCATCGTGTACGACAGCGCGCTTTTTCCGCGTGAGAAAGTCGATACCGCCGAAAAGCTTATTGCATGGGTATGCGAGGAGTTCCCGCTTTTCGCGCGCGATTTGCCAAAACGTCGCATCCTGTGTGCCAGTTCTATTAAAAATTTTTCCCACGATTGCCAGCAGACCATGAGCCCTTCTCGGTGGGCGATGTCGGGTGAGTCGGGTCGTTTCAACGACCCGCTGTACAGCCCCGGAAGCGATTTTATCGCATTTCATAACACGTTGATCTGCGATGCGATTCTTACGGAAAACAAAAAAGAACTCGCGGGAAAAATTCATCTATTCGAACTGCTTGTACAGTCCGTATACTCTTCGTTGCTTCCCACGTTTAACGTCAGCTACAATGCACTGGGCCGCCAAGAGTCTTTCGCCCTCAAATACACGTGGGAGCTGAGCGCATACTTTACCTTCTTCGTATTTCCGTTTATCAACGACCTGATCACGGATCGACGTTTTATCATCGCCTATCTGAGCCGGTTTTCGCGTCTGGGCCCGATCAATCTGAGCGTTCAGAACTATCTGAGCGCCTATTACGAGTGGAAAAAGGGCCAACCGGTCACGACCGAGCCTATTTTTCACGATTTTGCCTCGGCGGAGCCGTTGCGACGAGCGGAGGGTACGTTCTACAAAACCGGCACAGATGTGCAGGAAGCCAAAAAAGTGCTCGATATGCAGATCGATAGCCTGATCGAGTTGGCGCGTTTTATCGTGGCTCATATCAACGCCGACGTCGTAGGCGACTCACGCGCGTTGACCAACCGGCTCTTTGTCGAAACCATCGACCTGAACAAACTCTCTTTCGACGTGGAAGAGATTCGCGCCCGGTATGGCATGTACAGCGCCTCTACGGCATCCTATGAGTGGTCCTTCGATTCATGCGTGCTCGACAAGCTACGCACATCGGCCATGACAGGCGCGGAATATACGATGGCCGAACAGGGAAAGATCGGCGGATAACAGCGTACAGGTTTTTCATACTACTACAAGGAGCCTTGCATGGACGATGCATCAAGACAAACTCGGTCGTGGCGTTTTTTCTGGGCGATCACGAATTACCCCAAAACGATCATTTTGCTCAGCATCGCGGCCATTGTTTCCATCAGCTCCTTTCTCCCTCGTCTCAAAATGGATACGGCCGTCGAGTCGTATCTGCCCGCCGACCATCCTGCCGTCGTATATCGCAACAAAGTCAAAGAAATGTTCGGTCTGAGCGATCCGATCGTCATTGCCGTGATCAACAAAGGTCCACAAGGCGTCTTCAATCCACATACGCTCAAGCTGATCGCCGACTTGACCCAGCAAATCAAGGGTATAGAGGGGGTCAATGCCGACCGGGTGACCAGTCTTGCCACGGAAAAGGACATCATCGGAACGCCCGACGGCATGCTGGTGGAGTGGTTTTTCGAAACACCACCGGAAACGCAGGAAAAGGCGGATAAGGTACGCGAAGCGGTACAGGATTTTGCCCTGTATGCCGACAACCTGATCTCGAAGGACGGAACAGGCACCTATATCGTAGTCGAATTTTTGAAAGTGGAAGATGGGGAACGAATTTATCAGGAATTGATGACGCTTACGCAAAACGCGAACGTACAAGGCGAAGAGTTGCACGTTGCCGGTACGGGCGCGGTCAGCGCCTATCTGGGCGCTTATATCAATCAGGACGCCCAGCGGCTCAACCCGCTCTGCGCATTGATCATCTCGGCGGTGCTGTTTTTTGCGTTCCGCACCGTGCGGGGCGTCGTTCTGCCCAACCTGGTCGTAATGGGTACGGTGCTTATCGCAGTGGGCGCGATGCCGCTGTTTGGCATCTCCTTCTACTCGATCACCAACGCCCTGCCGGTCATTTTGATCGCGCTCGGTGTCGCCTATACGCTTCATATTCTATCCCAGTGTTACGAAGAAACCTCCCGACATCCCGAATGGTCTCAGCGTGAAATCGTGGTGGCCTCGATGGCCGAGACATGGCATCCGGTCATGTCTACCTCGGTGACGGACGTGGCGGGATTCATGGCCCTCTTTGCAACCTCGTTCATGCCGCCGATGAAATGGTTCGGGCTTTTTGCCACGATCGGCGTTTCGATAGAACTTATCCTCGCGCTGATCATGTTGCCCGCCATCCTGGTACTCATGAAAAAACGTTCCAGCCGGGCCATCACCCCGCAAGGCGTGGACCGGTTCGGCCAATTCATGGGAAAAGCAGGCATGGTCGTATATCGGCGGGCAGGCGCTATCGTGACCAGCATGGTCGTTTTGGTCGTCATCGGATGCTATGGCGCTTACAAACTGGAAGTCAACGAAGAATGGATCGCCAATTTCCAGTCCGATACCCCCATCTATCAGGCGGATCAGGCCATTAACCAAACGCTGAACGGCACCAATTTCATGGATGTCGTCGTGGAGGCTTCGGAACCGGAAGGGCTGTTCAAACCCGAAAATCTTGCTCGAATCGAGGCGCTCCAGAACCATCTCGAAACCATCCCCAACATCACCGTTACGACCTCGATCGTAGACCTGATCAAACAGATGAATCGGGCCATGAACGAGGACAAGCCCGAAGGGTACGCCATTCCGGCAACGTCCGATGAAGCGGCTCAGTTGTTTTTCGTCTATGAAGTCAGCGGCGATCCGACCGATTTTCAGGAATACATAGACACCGGGCATCAGCTTGCCAACATTCGCGTATCTTCCAACAGCGGAAGGTATTCCGAGGAAAAGAAAATCGTCGCGCAGGCCCAAAAATATATCGACGAACAGTTCAACACCCCTGAGTTGAAAGCCACCTTGTCCGGCAAAATCAACTTGGACTACGAATGGCTCGCAGGGCTGACGAGCGGAACTTTTCAGAGCGCGTTCTGGTCGATGGTCGGCGTATATCTGATGATGGCCATCAACTTCCGGTCCCCGATGGCCGGTCTGTTCGCTGCCGCGCCCATCGCCGCCGCCGTTGTGCTCGTGTACGCCATGATGGGTTTTTTCAACATCTGGCTCAGTATCATCACTTCGATGACCGCCGCCATCACCATCGGCGTCGGCGTAGATTCCGCCATCCACACGGTAACTCATCTTACTCATCTCGTACGAGAAAAACACCATACGTTGGAGGAAGCCTTTATGATCATGTATCCATCTACAGGACGCGCGTTGTTGTTTAGCTTTGCCGGGTTGTGTCTCGGTTTCAGCGTGCTGATCACCAGCCAGGTGCCTCCGCTCGCCCGGTTTGGCGTGCTGGCGGTCACCGGCATCACGGTCAGCTTTATCGCCAGTATGACTTTTCTCCCCGCACTCATGAAAGTACTCAAACCCCGCTTTCTGATGGGAACGCCCCCGGAAGCCGCGCCGGCCAAAACCGCCGTCCTGCTTGTAGCCGGTCTGCTTTTTCTCGGCGCATCGGGAGCGGTAGCGCAGAGCCTGCCGTCGGGTGATGAAATTGCACGCAATATCAACGCCCGTGACGACGGCAAATCGCTCTCCCGCAAACTGACGATGCAGTTGATCGACGGCAAAGGAAAATCTTCGGAACGAGTTACCAACGGATTTCGCAAATACTTCGGGATGGAAAAACGTACCGTTCTTATCTATGAAAGCCCACAAAACGTCAAGGGGACTGGATTTCTGGTGTACGATTATCCCGATCCCAAAAAAGCGGATGACCAGTGGCTGTATCTGCCCGCGATGCGCAAGGTGCGCCGTATCTCCGCCGCCGAACGCGGGGACTACTTTCTTGGCACCGATTTTACCTACGAAGACATGAAAAACGAAACCAAGGTCACCATCGAAGATTACACATGGAAAACGACCGGTACGGAAAATGTAGACGGGAATCGGTGTTATGTGGTGGAGGCCACCGCCACCAGCGATAAAGTGGCCAAAGAATTAGGACACGCCAAGGCGATCCGCTGGGTAGACGCCAAAAACTGGGTAACACGCAAGTCCGAATTCTACGATGCCAAAGGCGTCAAACTCAAAACCCTGCTCGGAAAGGATATCCGTGAAGTGCAGGGTATCTGGACTATGCACCGCATGGAGATGGAAAACCACAAAACCAACCACAAAACCGTGTTTATCTTTAGCAATATCGACTACAAAGCTGTCGTCAAAGACGACGAATTTACCGAGCAGGCATTGAGAAGATAGGATCAAGGATAAATCATGAAGGATGAAGAAAAGAAAACATGGGGGCCGTTTCGTTTTATAGCGGCTTTCTGTTTTGGCATCATGCTGTGCTTTTCCGTGCAGGCGCAGGATACCGAGCCGACAGAGCCGACCGGAGATGAACCGCCGCAGGAGGAAACTACTCAGGAAGAAACCACCTCCGAGGAAGAGACGCAAACCTGGTGGCAAAAACATGTCGATCCCGGTCTTCTCATAGAGTCGGAAGCTGGGATCGGGTTGAACAAAGGACGTGCCGACCAGAAACTGGAAGGCATTCTCTGGACACAGGTGGATCTCAAACTGGCCGGCAGAACCGATATTCGAGCCATCGGTCGGATTCGTTTCGACGGGTTTGACAATCTGGAACCCGGTAAACCTACCCAACCGGAAATATCGCGCGCGTCCCGCCGGGCGTTTGCTGGAAAACAGGTGGATTTGGAACTACGAGAAGCCTTTCTGACTACGAGTATCGGGCGGACCCTCCTTATGCTCGGAAAACAACAAGTGGTATGGGGGCAGGCCGACGGACTGAAGGTGCTGGACTTCGTCAATCCACAGGATTTCCAGGAGTTTATTCTGGACGATTTCGACGACGCCCGTATTCCGCTCTGGATGGTCAACTGGGAGGTTCCGGTCAGAAAAGCCAATCTGCAACTGCTCTGGGTTCCGGATCGCACTTATCACAAACTGCCGGTCTTTGGCGCCGCCTATGATTTCCAGTCGCCCTATATCCGTCCGATTCCGCCACCGGGTATTCCGGTTACGATTCTTCCCGTTCAACGCCCCAATCGCTTTTTCGAAGACTCCGACATGGGGGGAAGGCTTTCCGCCTTTGTAAAAGGGTGGGACTTGACTTTCAACTATCTGTACCACTATGCCGACATTCCCGTAGTAAGCCGTTTTATCGGCGGGAGCGGTATCACGGTAACCCAGACCTATGCCCGCACGCATCTGGCCGGCGCCACTTTTAGCAACGCCTTTGGATCGCTTACCGTGCGCGGAGAATTAGGCTACTCGAAAGATCGTCGTTTTCTGACAGCCAGTCTTGCCGATGCGGATGGGGTCGTCAAAACCGACGAGTTGGCCTATGTGCTGGGTTTCGACTGGTTTGGCATCTCCGATTCGTTTCTTAGCCTTCAGCTTTTTCAAAGCCTATCGTTTGACCATCCGGCCGGCATGGTCAGAGACCGGACAGACACCAATATCACCGTGCTTTTCCAACGCAACGCTATGAACGAAAAGTTCAAGGCCGAAACACTCTGGGTCCAAAACCTCAACGACCGCGACGGTTTTGTTCGTCCAAAAGTCAGCTACGAAGTGAGAACCGGACTAAAAGTATGGGGCGGGTTCGACGTTGTTTACGGAACAGGCAAAGGTCTTTTCGGCCAGTACAACCGAAACGACCGGTTTATTGCGGGATGGGAATGGGGGATTTAAGAAGTGTGAAGTGTGAAGCGGCATTTTCCTTTTTCGAACTTCACACTTCGCTTTGAAAACAGGAGTGAAAACCTAGGCGGATCGGGTTGTCAAGATGTAGCGTGGCAATGGGGCCGGCGGCTACGTCAAAAGCATCAAACAGGACAAAAGCGCTCCGGCGGTGTTCCGCATCGAAAAGCTGACACAGTATCGTCCCGGTCTTCGGATCGCCGGGATCTCCGATAAACACAGGCTCACCTCCCAGATAGTGAAACGGCGGCGTCCGATATACGTCGGTTACCGCATCTTCTTCCCACCTTACGTGCGCCAACTCATCGAAAAATTTGCGTCCCTCTTTGCCCGTCTGTGAAATCCCGAGCATCCATGCGTGTCCGTAGCTTTGCGTAAAAAACCGGGGATCGAGCGCCGGAAAATCGGGCGAGTGGTAGTACGCGATTTCATGTCGCGTTACCACCTCTCCTCGATCCGTATCCACCACGTACCGCACCGGACCGCCCCGAGTGGCCGTTCGGAACAAGTCGGGAATGGGCATATACTGGTCGTAGAGCGTGCCGTCGTGTTCGATCACGTCTACCGTAAGCAGGTTGTCGGATTCGAAGCAGTTCGCCAGATGCAGACAATACCGATTTCCAAACGAAATCACGACTTTTTCGTCACCGCTTTCTCGCAGAAACAAGCGAAGCTGACTACCTCGCTCCGGCTCCCATTTGAGGGCATCTATGGTAGCCGTGTGTCCCTGAAGCAACTGTTGCATGTCAAGGATATAGGGGCACAGATAAAAAACGGCAAATCGGGGGCTAAGGCCAAAATCGTGTGTGGTGCAAGGGTAATCGACCGGGGTACGTTTTCGGTAGATCATGTTCCCCGAACGGTCGAATCGGTAGAGCGTCAGGCTGGGTTGCACGCCGGCGAAAGAAATACCAAAGTTGTACAGATCCCCGGTGTCGGGGGCAAACTTGGGGTGCGCTGAAAAGGGGCTTATGTCGTTGAGACGCCCCTGAAAGGTGTACGGTCCTCTTGTTTCCAGCGTAACCGGATCGAGTTCGAAAGGATAGCTCTGCTCTCCGAATGCGAGCAACGTTCCGGCGTACGGATAGACACTCACATTGACCGGAGACTCCGTACCGACGCCTCGACGCAGACGGTCGCCTTCAAAGGCCGTACCAAACATACGGAACAGGGGGCTATCTGCCTCGGCCTCGGCAAGATATTTGACACTTCGGACAAAACGATTGGTAAAATGGACCTGTCCGGCTTCGAATCGGAGGGCGGAGACCATGCCGTCGCCATCGAGCCAGTTGCGATATCGAAGACCACCCACGACAAAACGCGCCGGACCGTTGAGATAGTAGTTCCCGGCTATATAGTCGGGTAGAACGCCGTCTATCTTTTCTATGACATAGGACTCGTCTTTCGAGTCGAGATCGAATATCCGTTCCGAAAGCGGCGCAAGATCGGGCAGTTCCTTATTTTCGCTTTCGCTCATGGTACACTTTGTGTCAGGAGTGTTCCGCCATTACCCGTTTGATCGTCGGCATCACCCGTTCGGTGGCTTCCACGCCTCTTGCGATGATTTCTTCGGAGCGGCCAAAATCCACCCAAGTAAAATCGGAAACGTCGGGGTTGATGCGTACATCGGCGGAAATGGCCTTGAAGTTTCCAAGTTCGTACTGCAGTATCTGCATGGCCGCCATCGTGATGTCGAACATATTGGGGATGTCTTCGTTCATGCCGAGATAGGTCAGTGGATTAAACTGACGGTATAACTTGGACAGGATCATCTCCACGCCCCGCTTGGGCGGCGGAACCACGTTGATGGCGATGTTGATGTCCGCACCCATGTGGCGTAGGGTTTCCGCCGGAACCGGGTCGCACACGCCGCCGTCCACCAGCACATGCTCGCCCTGTTTGACCGGGGCCAGCACAACCGGAACGGAACTGCTGGCGCGGAAAGCGTCCTCCAAGCGTCCCGTACCAATTTCCACGCGCTCGCCGGTTACGATGTCGGTAGCGATGATTCTACAAGGAAGGACGAGGTCTTTAAACGTTTGTCGCGCGCCAAGATACGGGGCAAGCACCGTCTTGATCCGGTCGCCTCCCAGAAAACCTGGACGGGTCAGGGTGGGGTCTACCACTTTGATCAGCTTGCTACGTATTCCCAGATCATGCGCCATCTCGATGAGCTGGTCCGTTGTAACGCCTGCCGCATAACCACAGGCAATGATCGACCCCATACTGCAACCGGAGACGATATCGATCGGGATATCGTTTTCTTCCAGAACCTTGATTACTCCGATATGCGCCAATCCGAAGGCCGCACCGCCGCCAAAGGCCAGCCCGACAGTTCTGCCGAGGATTTTTCGCGCCAGTCGTTTTAACGGCACGCCAAGCGCGGAACCTACCACCTGATCGACGTCTCCGGCAGACAATGAACCGACATTGGGAAGCACGTACGGCTCACAGTGATTAATCGGAACCGGGACGGACTCCTTGTTGAAAAGATTGACGACGTTAAAGACCGACTTCTCTTCATCCGAATCACCGCCGCCATGACCGTTTTCCCCGCTTGCGGCCCTATCGACGATTCGAACGACCTTGTCCGAAAAATCCTGAATCGAATTGATGAGTGATTGAGGCTCCGAACCCAGATCGATGACAAAATACTCAAAATCTGTATTCAGTCTTTCTATAAGGCTGGAGAAAACCTCACCATAGGTTGCGCGGCTTGCGTTGGGATCGACCCAGACTTTCAGTTTGGCTGGCTGTCCCTCCACAGAGACTACTTCCGCCTGTAGTTTTTCCGGACTCCCCGTCACCAGTTCCCGGAGCAGTTGTTTGTCTTCGGGCAAACTGGTTCCGCTTCCGGCGACCTCAGCGGTGACCAACAGTACCCTTTTCTTTCCTATGGTTTTTAACAACGATGCCAGCGCATTAGCTACAAGTGTCTTTCCTTTAAGCCCCGGACGGCTGATCACCGTGATTTCGGTAGACGACTGTTTGAGACTTGCACCGCTTGCCGACGCGGCAAGACGCTGGCACATGACGCGGGAAAAATACTCCAGTACCTTGGTATTCTTAAGCAAAAAACGATTGAATACCTCTTTGGACAGCGAAAGCAACCGGGTACGTTGTTCGACCATTACCGTAGCGGAACGCGGACCGCCGAGTACCAACGCAAGTTCGCCGAAAAAATCGCCGGGGCCGAGTCGGGCCACCAGAATGTCCTCTTTGGGCCCTACCCAGACTTCAAGCAGGCCGGCGACGACGACGTAAAACGTGTTGCCTTCCTCACCGATACGACATATCGTGTCCCCCTTGTTGAAGATCTCTTCCTGAAAAAGCCCTTGCACCTCCTTTAGCTCGTCAGGGCTGAGATAGCTGAACAAGGGGACATTCGATAATGTTTTTATACGCTCATTCATGCGTTGACCTCGAAAAACTCACCCTCAAAAAGAAGCGGTGAATCCCAGTAAGGCGGAAACGATGCCGTCCGTCAGGGTTATACTCGGTAGCGGACCGGTCTGGCCGGGAATAAACGGACCGGTTTTACTGACCTTGGGGGTGTAATAGAAACCGAAATCGAGGGCGAAATTTTCGGTTACCGAAGCGCTAAACCCGCCGGCATAATGCTGATTGAACACGGATGGCGTGCCGCCGCTGTTGAGCGTGATCGCCTCTTTGATCGGGCTTTGGTTGAGGTTGATCCCTGCACGCGCCTTGAACCGGGGCGAGATGTCGTACTCGGCTCCCAACATGCCGATCAGAATGTTCTGCCATCCGATGCTGACCAGCGCAAACCGGGGTATGGGGCCACGCGGGCCGACCTGCGACTCGTTGGGCGGAGTAATTCCGCCGCCGGTTCCCTCGTACGTCGTACCTTTATAGACGGCATCCGGGGCTTTGCCGATTCCCTGCGTATTCTTATAACCGACCCACCGGCCATCGAGCGCCAGTTTCAGCTTGGGGGTCGGGCGTATGCCAAAACCCAACGAAATCACCGGCGGACCGTCGATTTTGAGCGTTACGGTCCGGTCCGTGTCAAAATTTGCCAACAGTGGGTTGGCGTGCGTCGAAACCCACGAATACTCGTCAAAGCTCTGACGCGGTGTAAAGGAAGCGCCGACGCTGAATTTGGGGTTTAGCTCGTAGTATACACCCAGTTGCCCGGTTGGACCGTATTTGGTGGAAGGGACCGACACGGTGGGGCGATAGGCGACAAAGTTCCCCTGCTCCGAAATATCGGGTTCCACCACCGGGTTGGGCGTCACAACCAGTCGGCCCTGAAACAGCACGGCGGACAACCCAACCGACAGATTGGGCAATACGTCGTATGCAAAGGTAAAGGTGACTTTTGTCATTGCCAGTTCGGTATTGAGCCGTCCAAAACCGACGGGCAGTGGCGCGAGCATCAGGTTTTGCGGATCAGCCGGCCAGTTGGCGCGAAATCCTGCCACTGCCATAAGGCTCCAGCCAAAAGCAAATTTTTTGTCTTTCGGATGTACGCTAAAGGCAACCGCGGGCAAAACACCTACCTCACCGATCGACTTGGTCGTACGACGGACCCCGCTGGCCGTAACGCTTGTGGCGCTCAGATCGTCCTTGAAAAATTCCGTACCCGTCTCGAACCGGATATATCCCATCCGTGTGATCAGGGCGGGGTTGTAGTGCATGGCGCTGATCACCCCAGTAGGAATCCCGACTCCCGAACCGCCCATGGCGCTGTTGATAGGCAAAACGCCATGTAACAAATGACCGTTGCCAGCCCATGCTGCGCCAGTCCACACGATACAGACCGCAATACCGGACAATACACGTTTTAGCATGAATAGACTCCTTTTTACGAAAAACTCTTTTATGTAGAACAACCTATCACGGAAGAACATCGTCAAGTGTTGCGGGTTTGGTATTCACGTTTGAAACATACCCGGAGTCGATCAAAATGCTCACATAAGGCGATTCTTTGGAGGTCGAGACCTGAACGGTAGCAAGCCGAGAAATCGGCTCCGTATCGAGGCTCCACGTCCCGTAGCCGGTAAAACTCACCGTATCGTAATTTCCGGGCTTTACGTTTGAGGTACGCGAATTGATAAAACTGACCCAGTTCAGACGATGCATGACATATCTGGCCTCCAGCGTATGATTTTCATATTCGAACATACCCGGTCGTCCCAGTTGACCGGGTATTTCGTATTTAAACGAGAATCGCTCCCCGTTCGAGGCGTCCACATTTTCTCGCCCGCCTTTTTTGACGAAATCCGTTTCGTCCGTATGATGCATGGCTTGTATCCAATAAAAAGGATCCAGAGCGGAATCGGGACCGATGGCAAAACCGTTTTTCAGATCGGGCGCCGGGAACAAATACCCTTCCGGATAAAGCAGGCGACATGCTCCTCTAAACCGGAAAATCAGTTGCCCGCGCGCATCTCGCTCGAACAACGCCGGACCGCGCCACTCGAACGAGGCCCTCGGCGTTCTCGGCTCGACTTCGAGCAGCGCCATAAAGATATTCTGACCGACCAGTCCGCGATGGAGCATTTCGTGGAGCAGCCGTCCAGTTTTAAGGTCTACCGCGCCCACACACAGTTCAAAGGGATCGTCCAGGCAGTAAGGGTTTTTGATCTGATACTGCAGTTTGGGGAACCTCAGCGTCTCGTTGTGTCCCTGAAAACCGCCGTAGAGCCGTCCCGGAAAGGTCTCCGTCAGCGTGGATGGCGGTGGATTGGGCGCGTACAGCAGCCCGCCGGGGGCAAACGAGGCTACCGCCACGGAGACGGAATTCCCGAATCGTTCGCCAAACTGAATCTCCACGCGGCCGGTAAGCTGAGATCGTCCTGTGGCGCCACCGCCAAACTCTTCCGCATTCAGGCCAAACTCATCGCCATAGCTGGTATGGTGGCTGTGGGGGGTAAATTCGAGAATTGTGTTGGTCGGAAGGTCCGGTGGGATAATACCTTCGGCCTCTTCGGGCGGCTTCGTGCTCAAATGGATATGCGGATGCAACTGCGTGCCGGCAGCCGGGATGGTGGCAAATTCGAGCGTCGGGCTACAAAACGGCAGTGGAAAACGGATGGGGTCTGTCAGCACCATCCCTAAAGGCACAAACGTCGTCCCGAAAAAGGAAAAGTCCAGATTGCCGTCGGCGCGCTGCTCGAACCGCGCCCAGGCCGAACCGTACAGGCCGGGGAAGCTGATCGGCACGTCCGGGAATTTGGGGTTGGCGCGCACCAGTGACAGAAGCGCCGTGTTCATAAACCGGAAGTGAAAGGCGAGGGAGGTGACTTCGCCCGTGTCTAAGTTGAGATCTCCGGAAGATACGAGGTTTGGGTCGTCTTTTACCGAATTGTGGCAACCGGGGAGTCTATAAAACTGCGGCGCGGTCAGCATGCCGTCATCGCCGGTCAATCCCTCTTGCAAAGACGCTTCGAAATGCGTGATCTGGTTGACCGGCTCGGAAAAACGGATGAGCAGGTTGCCTCTGAGATGGCTGTTCAGCATGGCCAGTCCGCCAAACAGCAGTTCGCGTCCGCTACCCCATTTGGCCTCTTCCGGCGTCCGACAATGGACGGTTCGGAGGGCGTCTCCGTAATAGCTGGTCTCGTGGTTGAGCGGGAGCACCTGAAGACGTGTGGAAGGCAGACGAAGCGGGAGCGTCGGTTTGAACGGTTCCAACGGCAGACCGGGTGCTGCCGCGGGTGTGTCTTCGGTTTGCTGTTCGGACGCGGGAGCCACCGGTGTCGGAGCGGCTTCGTGTTGCTCGACGGTTACGCGACGCGGTAGATTTACCCCGGCAAGCGTAGGCCCCTCCGCGATGCGGTAGTCCGCGACCGGATCGGAAGTCAAAATGACCCCGGTGTCTACCAGTGGAAAACGCGCCCCATAGGTTCTGTTGAGCAAGCCGAGGATTTCGTTGGCGATAAGCGCCTGACCCGTCGGGCCGGGGCAATATCCGTTAAGTTCGTAAAACCCTCCGAGAAAATCGGCCGTAAATCGCCGGGTTCCCATGGAAATCCCGGTCTGTCGGAGACGGCTGAAAAAACCGTTCATGTCATAGACTACCGCCCCGTGCCGGTTTGCCAAATCGATCAATTCTCGATTCAGGCTTTCGACATGCGTCTCCACGCGTTCCATCCACTCCAGCGACGCGGTCGTCTTTTGATCGAGCGCGGCGATCTCGCCGGCGATCAACTGCCCCCCGATATCCATCAAGCCGGTTACGGTGACCCGATCGCCGGCCCTCAAGTTGAATGCCTCCATGAGCGCATCCGGCTGGATCTTCAACACTTTCGCCGCCGAGTCTATCGGGGAAAAAAGCGCCGTATCGCCCGGATACGGAAGCGTCGTGACCAACACCTCACACCCGCCTCCCCGCAACGACGAAAGAATATGGTCGTATTCGGAAAGAAAGGTTTCCAAAACGGGTAACAATGACGCCTCTTGCTGCACCGCCGCTTCGACGATCTCGTCGTATCCCAGCGACACCACGGCAAACGAGGGTTTCCAGGTAAGCACGTAGTCCAGCGGCGTCAACAGCGGCTTGTCCGGTTTGTGCATCATATCCGGCATGCCGAGTATGAGATTGGCCAGCGTCTGCTTGGCGTCGTTGCGATGCACGAGCGGTTCTATTGGAGCCAACGTCCTTGCCTCTGTCACGCAAAGACCCGGTATCGAAAGATTGTGAACGGCTCCGGTCGGCGGATAATCCATCAGCGTGGTAGTCTGCATGATGGCCGGAATGCGGACCGGCAGACGGGGAAATCCGGCAACGTCTCCTATGGCCGGCGGTTCGATAAGCGGCTGATTGAAAGCAGTACGCATCTGCTGGGCAAGATGCGCCGGAAAACTGGTTGTTTGAAATTCGGCGCTAAGCCCAAAATCTCCCATACCTGCCGAAACCGCACCGCCCAGCGTCACAAAAGTCGAAACGTCGAGTCGTCCGGCGCTAAACTCCGCATCCGAAACCGTTCGCTCCTGTGAGCCATCCGCCGCTTGGGACGCGCCCCCGACGCCGACCGACCGAGCAATCAAATCCACGACGCTGCGTTGCACAATATCGCCACCCCGATAAAGCCCTTCGATTCGTCCACCCATGCGCTGCTGAGCCGTCTGGGTGACCGCGTCCAGGGTGGAAGCAACATCCCGGCCCGCCTTACCGGGGTCTTTGTGACTCAACAGACTCGTTATCTGTTTGACACCCAGCAGGGGCACCGCCAGCGAAAAGCTGATCATGGATTTGATGATTTCTCTCACCGTTATCTCCTCATGGCTTTCCGTATCTTTGCCAACGTCTATATAGAGCTATGAACTCTGCCCTTCGATCACCCAGTCCGGCAGGGTGGCGGCGTCCAGCCAGTCCGGAATCTGCCGCCATGTACGCAACGAACCGAGTAATGTGTTATAATGCTGGAGTGAATGTTTTGCCAGAAATCCCTTGAACATCTGTTGTGGCGATATGGCCAGTTGTTTTTCCGCCATCCCGCCCGTCACTTGATTGAGTAACATCATCGAAGGGAGCGTAAAGTCCAGATTGCCCGCCCTCTCGGAAATCGCCTTTACCCCCGGCAGCATCCGGGAAGCCATGCCGAAAGACAGGGTATCCGCGATCGAAAGCCCCATGTTCACCACGTTGAGGTTCATGATCTGCTCCGGTTGGTCGGATACAAAAACCATACGCAAGTTGGTCTCACCGTCAGCCAAAACCTCAAATCGAATCGTCTGAAACGCCGCCTCGAATTCCCCCGGTCCGTAAGCAAACATACCCCGTGTCGGATTTTTGATAAAGGCATATCCAAAACCGTAGCGTCCGAGCACACCGGGTTCGGGGTCGTCTTCGTTTACGATAAATTCGGGCGTCAGGATGAGATACCCTTGCTCCTTGAGCGGCATGACCATCCGAACCGCATCCAGGCCGAAAGGTTTCATGGTAACCGTAAAATCGTGCACCAGCAGTTTTACGATCAGCCAATCGTATACGGTTCCTATTTCACGAAGATCGATGATGCGTGCAGTTTCTTCCGGGGAAAACTTTCCGATTTCTCCGGTATCGCGGCGCTTGTAGAATGCCTGTATAAAACCCATCCCCTTGCGTTGTATTTCTTCTCTGGTGCGCATGCTCATCGGGCGCAGATAAGCCGGCTCATGGTTTGCCATCGAATCGGGCGTCTCTTCAGGCAGTCGAAAATCACTGATCCGCATAAAATAGCGAAGCACAAACTCGCGTATCTGGTCCCGCATCCACTGCGCGCCGGCGGCGCGATAGTCCGCGCTGGTCTTAGGACGGTCGTAGAACACCTCGTCCACCACCCCCATGACCGGCATCGAACGTCCACTCGGAAGCGGCGCATAGCCAAAAAAACCTCGGCTGCGTTCCGGACGCCGGAACGTATGCACCAGATCGAACGTTTCGGTAAACCCGTCGTTTGCGTCCGCCTCCTCCCACCAGCGTTTGAGCGCCGCGCCATCCTGCAGAAAGCGTTCCGCATGGTCGATAATAAAACTGTCTTCGCCGGTAAAACCGGATGTTCCGTTGGTCTGCTGCGCGTTTTCCACAGACTGTACCTCCTGTCTACCAGGCTTTGCCGTTATGATACCGGAAAAGCGTGTGCATTTGCCCGGTTTTTTTCAGTGCCGGATATACCCGTTTCACAGCGTCTGCGCCTCTTTCGACGATCTGGTCGGTCCAGAAGGCTGCAGTTGCGGTCTCGGACGCATCCGGTCGATGCTCCAGCAAGGTCTGTACCGACACTTCCTCCGGAGAACAGTCCACCCACGTCATCAGCGCCGCGACCATCCCCTGTGCAAACGCCTCCTGACAGATGCTCCGACCGAAACCATCACGCACATAACCCTCTATGACATCCGGATGACGTATGTTGACCAAGGTGACCGGCCATGCAAAACCTGCGGTTAGATTTTCCAGCGCCAGACGGTGCGGCGCTTCCTGACGGATCAGGTCGATCATATAGGTTGCGGAGCCGGTATAGGGTAGAAATCGCATCGGGAGAAAATACAGTCCTCGACCTACACCATGCCAAAAAAGCGCCAGTAGATCGGTGTCCTCTTCGGTCAGAGTGCGGTCGATCGAAGTGATGAGTTCGGGGCGTAACGTGCGCGCGACCAGACCGAGCGCTTCAAGACTCACCCCCGTGTACCCGTCTCTGGCGTTGGACCGACACCATTCGACAAAGTCACGCAACGCTTGCCGAAGCGCATGACGACTGCTCCCGGCGGAAACCGACGCAAGCGAATGCTCGGCGATAGCAAGTCCCATGCCCGCATGAAACGGGATAAGCGCTCGGTCTGGGAGTGTCTGTGTGCGTTCTTCCCGCAACACATTGCGGGGTAACCGTCCCTCGCGCAAATGACGTTGCATATACTTATGCCCCGTACCTTCCATCACCCATACCGAGGTATACGGATCCAACTCGCCGGCGCTGACCGCCAGTTCCGGAAGCGTATCGGTTGCACGGGTCGGGCGACGAAGCGAAGTTTCAGGATAGGCAAAAGCGCCAAAGGCGTCCATGCGGTTTTGCACTTCCTGCCATACCAGACGGTCTGTCTGGTCCGACAGCAACGATTCCGCCGTTTTCATGACGCCCTGAAGCCCTGTCAGCAGACCGCCTTTTTGCAGACGGTCGCTAAGCCACATTACCTCGTTCATTACCTGTCCCACGCGGTTTTCGGCCTGACGAAGTACGCCCTGCCATTCCGCTTGGAGACCGGGATCGGGGGGGAGCCATCTGCCTTCGAGACCGGCAACGGTCAGGGTAAAGGGTAGGCGAAAAAGCGTTCGCGTTGCGTCTTCCACGTTACTTCTTCTTCCATGTTTTCATAAACCTGTCCGCCTTGTCCGCAAACTCGGCCACCCCCAACATCCGGCGGATGGCCTCGTCCGGCCCGAAATGCCCTCCCCTTAGGCTGTATAGCCCATACAGATACGCCGTCATAAACTTCTGTATCATCGCGTTGTCTTTGGGGGGTTCCTGTTTTTGTTCCGGATTGTCCGCCATGACCGGTTTCTCCTTGAGAATGCTTACCGTCTAACCGCCGAGACGGTTTCCTTCAACTGTTTCTGATGGACTTTTTCGTGATTGACCAGAAAACGAAGCATCTGGTAGATGTCGTTCTCTCCAAGCAACGGATGATAATGCACAAACTTGCCAAAGTCTGCATCCGGCGTTTGCATAAACAGCGCCTCTATATACGGCGGTCCGTTTTCCAGCTCCCGCCGCAGCGCCTCTGCGGAACGCCCCGGACGCGGGGCAGCGATATCGGGTGCCTCCGTAGGGATGAGGCGAGATATGATAAAAAACGTGCGCAACGCTCGTGGCAAAACGAGATTGACCGCGTTAAACGCCGTATCGAGATATGGCAACGCTGATTTGGGGATAAAAAAAATAGACGGGTTGAAATCGGCAAAACCGCGCCGCAGATACGTCGGCTTCCCGGCCTTTTTGAGATCGAACAGTGCGGTGATTTCGCCGTAATACACCTGATCCGACAAAATCAGATGGTCGAGTATTTCCCCGGGCGACCATTTCCCGGGAGCAGGGGCATAGTCCAATTCTTGCTGAGACAGCGCCGCAACAAGGGACAGCGTTTTTTCCCGCGTACTTCGCACCATTTGTATGTGTTCTTGGAAGGGCACGGCGTCTTTCCTCCATCCCCTCAGACGGCAGGGCGGTTTCAAAGGTGGTACGCTGCTTCCCGTATGCCCTCTCAGGATGTAAGTCGCTGCACCAAATCGGTCAGCGACTGATATCGAAAGATTTCGCCGAGTCGTTGTTTTTCCACCAGCACGGGATAGACTTCTTCCAACGCTTGGGTGACGGGCCGGCGGACCATCGTGTCCCATACTTCCTGAAGAGACGGATCGGGTGTATGCTCGTAGTAGGCTTTGATAAAGGACGCACCCGGTGTGGTGTCCTGCCGCATCATGATACCGGAAAGGACGCCGTTGGTCAGGGCGTCGTTTTCGGTCAGCGTCTCGCGTTGAAGCGATATCCAGTTTTCCATGATCTCCGGGTTGCGGATGTTGACCATCGTAACGCCCCATGCCAGACCGGCAATGGCGTTGCGTAGCGCGGTTTCGTCGGGTGCTATGTGACGGATCATGTCTGCCGCATGTCCGATCGAGCCGTAACCGGGGATAAAGTTGATCGGCAGAAAATAGGTGGCACGCCCTACGCCATGCCAGAAATACCCGTACACTTCCGGGTCCAGTTGTGCTAACTCGTCGCTGATCGCCCGTACCATCCGTGCCGGCTGGGTATCCCCATAGAACATGCCGTGCCGGGTGATCAGTCCAAGCGATTCGAGCGCCGCACCTTCGTAGCCCGGTCTGGCATTATCCCGGCACAACTGGATAAACTCTTTGAGCACCTGTCTGATTTCGCCTGCCGGACTAAGGTGGTTGACGGTCTTCATGAGGTGCTGGGCGAACGCCATACCGATGCCCGCGTTGAGCATGGTCTGCGATGACGCGGGAAGGGTCTGGTATTCTTCTCCGGAGAGTATCTCCAGCGGAACCGCGTTTCGCTTCCAGAACGTATCGCCGTGATAATGCCCTAACCCCTCGATCACCCAAAGACGTGGATACTCTTCGAGCGCCATGGCCCGCTTAATGATGTCGGCCAGCGGCGGAAAAGGAGGAGCGGTCGGAAGATCAAGCGTGATGGGAACCTGTTTGACCAAGTTGAACACGGTAAATTTGTTTTTGAGTTCCTGTACCAGCACCTGACTGTCTTTGCCGGGCATAAACGCCCGCAACGTGTCGGTGGAACGCCGCATGATAGGCAGTTCGAGCATGTTGAGCGGGTTGAGCGCGCGCACCGTCATCGAACTGGCGATCAGATCGACGATTTCCCGCTGGAGTTCGTCTCCGACGGCAAACACGCTGTGGGTCATCTCGTCCAAATCCGCGCCTGCTGCCTGTGTCGCCGCGTCGAAGGCTTCGGCGGTCTGACGCCCTTGTACGCTCTGACCCGGGGTGACCATATTCATAACCTGTTTGACGCTAAAAAGAGACAACGCCCACGAAGCGCTCAAAACGGATTTTGTTATGTCGATCATAACGTCTCCTTACATAGCGGAAATAGCCGGGAGGGCACACTGGGCCCGATGCTTAATATGCAGTGTCGCTTCTCTTCAGTCAATTGGTATATTGGTTTGTCCCGCTTTTTTCTGCCTGCGATCTATTTCCGATAGACGGCTCGGAGCGCCGCCAGACCGGCCGCCATGAAAAGTCCTGCGCCAAGCATGTGAATCCACGGTTTGTTTGCCCCCGACGTCTCGAAATGGCGCAACATGATCGCCACGACCGTCATCAGACAAAGCGCGCCGGCCAGAACGGCGGACGACGAAGATCGCTCCTTTTGTACGGTGCGCGGAGGACGTGGATCTTCGACCGCCGCACCGGTCAACGCCTCGTTGAGCAGATGCGGTAGTTGCAGGAGATTGACTGTATACCGCCCCATCGTATCCCGCCAGACGTTTTCGTCCATCATATCGCGCATTTCGGATATGCCCGCGGCATATCGCAGATCTTCCAATCCTTCCTTTAGCGCGTCTTGGTGTGGCGCAAGCCGGTTTACCTGTCTGACGACCGTAAAAAGACCCCGATAAAAATCCCGCATGTGAATGCGTACATGATATCCGTGTTCGCGGACGATACGCCAATGCACCATCAGATGCTCGGCCAAAAGATCGCCTGCCCCCTCCTGATCCCATGGGCCGTCGCGGAACGGAACGATCTGTCTGAATCGGTTGCGCACCGACTGCTCGTTTCGGGCGCGGTCCACCTCTTCCATTTCGGGGGTCAGATACCGGTAGGCTCGGTCGGGATCCGCGGCGGCGGCGGCATTGAGATACTGACGCACGTTCTCTTTGGTGAGCGTGGGCAATGCCGCGAAAATGCCACCCGTAAACGCAATTTGATGCGTGTTGAGCACCCAAATGTCGCCCGGATGCAAATCGATGGGATAGGTGCGTCCGTACACCGCTTGACGAAGCCATACCAGATGGACGAGTCTTGCTATATCACTCGGACGAAGATCGAGCAGATCGAACGGATTGCGGCGGAAAGACGGACTCGGCGGTGTGGCGTTTTCTCGGATCAATTCCTCCAAGGACCAGCCGGAAAGCCGCTCCATGGTTCGTATCGAACGGCTCGAGTAGGCTTCATAGACACGCGGAACGGCAATTTGGTGAAAAAGACGCTCGTCTTCGGCAAGCAGATTGACCGGTTTTAGCGACACCGGTTCTTCCCGCCTCCGCTCCATCGTGCGGGCAAAATCCGTCACGGCTTCGTCGAGCGTAAACCCCGTCCATCCGGCGGCGGCAACTCCTTCTTGAAGTAGCGGCAACAGACCGAGTTCGCCTTGTATCCGTTCCGGATGCGTCGGATGCAGGACATCCACATGAATCGGGGTTCCGTCCACCAGACGGGCATGATGAATCTGAAACGTCGCCCGACAGGCATGAGGCTGCGCGTCAAAGGTCAAAAAAATCCGTTCCGGCCCTTCTCCGAGTTGGTCATGAAACAGACGTTTTATTTGTTCCGGAGACAAGACAGGTGCGCGGTCGTCGATGGCATCGAGTTCGAGACAGTCCCTCACGGGAATCCAGTCCGCCCGTGAAGAAAGATAACGGCCAAACAGCGCAAATACCGGTCCCGCTTTCTCAAGCACCCACCGCAGACGTCTGACGGGCGACTCTTGAGCGGTTTGAGACCGCCCGTTTATCCTAAGAAGACCATATTCGATCAGAAGCCGTTCGATGTTGTGCCGGCGGTGTCTAAGGTTGTATCGTTCGCTGTCGTTTTCCGTTCCACCGAGCGTCATGTGGTCGCTATCTCCGGTACAGGGCTTGGAGCAACAAAAGACCCGTCAATGAAAGCAACGCCGTCTCGACGGTAAACAAGTTGATACCCCATGTCGGTGTTTCCGTCGTCGCCACGGTCAGGATGGAAACAACCAACAGAACACCGCCCAGCCGGACAATCCGCCGATCCGTCCCTTCGGGGTGTTTTTCGGGAGACATCGCTCCGCCTGACCGGGAAAGTTTGTGTAGAAGCCCCATCACTTGTACACCACCGTCCCGGATCAGCCGACTACTGGCGTAGGACCAGTCCGCAAGCACCGCAGGCGTAAGACCGGGAAAGCTGGCCTCGCGCAGATAGCGCGCACAGGTCGCGGCCAGATACTCGCCCACGTCGAACCCCGGCGCAAAACGGGTAATCAGTCCGTCAATGGCGATCGACGAACGGATATACTTGATCACGTCCCGCTCCGGCCAGATACCGGTCTTTTTCGACAGGTGAAGCATATCGAGCATGACAAAAGTAAAATTCTTCCGAAGTTTCCTGTGGTCTCCTCGCGCCTCGTACCAGTCGTCCGCAAATTCTTGAAGCCCCTTCCGGAATCCGGCGATATCCGAATCCGCATCCATGGACGACACTTTGAAAAATGCCGTACACATGCCGTCCAAGTCAGCACGGGTATAGGCCAGGGTAAGCGCTACGAGTTCCTTGCGCGAGTAGTGGCTCAATACCCCGGTGATGCCAAAGTCCACATAGCCTACCGTATTGTCATACTGGATGATGAGGTTGGCGGGATGCAGATCGGCGTGAAAAATGCCGTATCGGAAAGCGTCGCCCAGAAAATTTTCGATGATATGCCGTGCAAACTGGTTGGGGTCGAACCGCATCTCGCCGAGCAGTTGGTCGTATTGTCTGTTTCCCCCCTCGATAGAGCGTAGATAATTGAGTGCGGTAATCCCTTCAAAATATTCGAGTGTCAGGAGACGACGTGTCGAATGGGGCCAGTACACCATGGGAATCCGCTCTTTAGCGTTTTCGACGGCGTTGCGGCGCAGCCGGTCCATGTAACGGGCCTCGTGGCGATAGTCCAGTTCTTCCTGCGTCCAGTTGACAAATTCGCTTACCGGTTCGATCAGCCAATAGAGCGGCGTGATCCGGAGTTTTCTGATCACCCGCAACATAGCTTTCATAAGCCGGATGTCGCCCATAAAGTCCCTGTCTACGTTGGGACGCTGTACTTTGACCACGACACGCTGTCCCTTGAGCGTGGCCATGTGTACCTGTCCGATCGAGGCGGTGGCGATGGGCGTCTGTTCGAAGGTATCGAAAATTTCGTGTGGACGGCGTCCGGTTTCGTCCAGAAAGAGGCGTTCCACCTTACCGAACTCAAACGGCGCGACACGGTCCATCAGGTCGAACAGGGCGTTGCAGTAGGCGAAAGAGAGTACGTCCGGCTGAAGTGCCAACATCTGCCCCAGCTTGATAAACGTACCTCCCATGTCTTCGAGCGCGATACGCAAGCGGTCGGGGCCGCTCAGACCGGGCGCGGGAAATATCCGAGTGGCCAGGGGCAGACGGGCAAGCCGACGTCCGCCGAGATGCGCCAGCAGATGCAACGTCAGCACACGCATGAGGTGCGCCATGCGGCGCAGACTTGTCAGAATGGTTCGGAACATACCCTACGTCTCGAAGATCGAACCCCAGAAAATCCGCTTGCGGCGGGCAAGCATCTCGTCGATGGCCGCTTGCATGCGTCTTCGAATTTCCAGGCTGATGGCGGTTACGATCCGGGGATCTTCTCCGGCTTCGGGCGGATATTCCCGCTCGACGTGGAGGGGTTCGAGAAATCGAACATGCCATTTGGTGGGAAGTGGGATGGAGAGAAAGGGGAAAGGCGGCGCAATCGGAAAGGCCGGCCACAGCGTAAAACGCATCCACCAGCGCCACTTTATCTTGGCGACGATGGGGAAAATCTCCGCGTGACCGACCGTAACAAAGGGTACGATGGGCGCACGGTTGCGAAGCGCCATGCGGATAAACTCGTTGTGACTAAACTTGCCGAGGTTGTACACCCCTTTGATATAGCGAAACGCTCCCTGAATACCTTCCGGATAAAACCCGACCATTCCGTCACGGCTCAGCACGTAATCCGCATTCTGCTGGCAGGCGATCATGCCGCCTATTTTGGTCATGAAATTGAACTGAAACGGAAATTTGATCAGGGTGGGGTGAATGAGAAAACGGCAGTACCGTCCGGTTTCGCGGTGGATCAGATAGTTGGTGGCCACCCCGTCGAGCGGCATAAACCCCCGGTGTACACCGGCGAGCAAGACACGGCCTTCGCGGGGAATATGTTCCATCCCCCGAAATTCTATCCGCCAGTAAAAATCAGCAAAAAACCGGAACATGGTCCGGCTGTAGGCGGCCATATAGGGTTTGTCCAACCCGTAGTCGTCAAACTCCTCCGGTAGCCATTTGCGTCGGACAAGCGTTTTTTCGCGTCGGAAGGCATATCCGGCGTCTTGGGGTTTTCCGGAAAGAAAATCGGATACGGCGTCCACGCTGGTATGTTGCGGCGCAAAACCCGTTTCCTGACGAAGCCGCGCGTCGGAGACGGTCCAGCCGTACCGGATATACTCGATCCGGTCTATGGGATCGGCGATCGATGCGGGCAGGATACGGCGAAAAAGACGCTGGGGCCAGCGTGGGGTAGGAATCCGCAGGACACCGGCGAGCCGGAGCGAGGTGCGCAGCGTCATCACTTGCGAAGGGGCGATGTTGTATACACCCGGATGCGAATGCGCTACCACCGTGGCAACGGCTCGTCCGAGATCGTCGGGATGAAGCCACTGAAGCGTGGGGTCGTGACCGGCAAGCACAAAGACGGCGGAGGCCGACAGAAGTCGGGCAAAATAGTCGGTTGCACCGGGCAAAAGCACCGGGGCCGGGCGAAATATCGTAAGCAGAAAATCGGCGTGATCGGACCGGATGTCAGCGAGGGTTGTCTCGAAAGCGCCCCACCCCGCCGCGATCCGGTTGCCCTCCCCATAGGCCAGCGACTGCGTTTCCGGAATCAGACCGGGGTTGTGCGGTCTTGCGCCGTACACCTCAGCGCTGGAGATCGCGACAAGGTGACGGATGCGAGCGCCCGAAGCCGCCTGGGCAAACGCCGCCACGGCTTCGGGGTCGGGGATTCGGAGGGTGTCGCGGGTCAGCGCCGGAAAATATACCAGCGTGTCGATCACGGTTGCGTCGCACAGACCGCGATAGTCCTGATGCGTTATACGCTCGCAGGCCGTCATCGACGGGATCGCCTGCAAATGGCGCGATACCCGTTCGGAGAGGGCTTCGCCCGTGTCGCCCCTGTTGGGGTCAAGAACGATTATACCGGGCATACGGCTGTAGGGACTCCCGGGCGAGGGGCTATTTCAACAACACCATTTTCTTGCTCTGGCCGAAATCGCCTGCGGTCAGCCGATACAGGTATATCCCGTTGCCCACTGGCTGATGGTGTTCGTTGCGACAATCCCAGACGATCTGATAGGAGCCGGCGGTCTGCTTAACGTTATCAAGAAGCACTTTGACCTGCTGACCTAGTATGTTATACACCACCAAACGAACCTGCGCGCCTTCGGGCAGATAATACGCAATCGTCGTCGCCGGGTTAAACGGATTGGGGAAAGCGTTCTCGAGCGCAAAGCCCAGTGGCAAGCCTTCTGCAGCCTGATCGTCAAAAATGGCGGTCGGGGTAAGGTCAGCGCTGATTCGCTTCAGTTCGGCGATATTGAAAACCCCCAGATCAGTGCCGCCGGCGTTGGTTGAGTCCAAGAGATCAACTCCGGGCGGATAGAAATCGGATCGACTGCATATATCCTCGCTTAATTAATTCATGTTACGCACGGCGGGGCTGTTTCCCTGAAGTCAGCCCGTTCTGCCCCCCTGTGGTCCCCCGCGAGCAGGGGGACGTTGCGTGCTCCCTCCCCGTTCGCGCGGAGGGCCGGAGTGGGGGCCTACACCAGAGACTAACATGAGTTAGAGATAATACAGCCTGATCTCGCATAATGCAATATAAATTCTACCGTAGAGCCGACTGCGCGTCTTACTCGCTTTGTGGCCGATTGCGTCCGTAGGTCTCGTGCGCATCGACAAATTCGCCGCTCGCGATGGCCGCGCCCATGGACAGTTCCCCAGCCAGTGCCGAGGCCGCCATGATTTCGGCTAACTTTACGGCTTTTCCACCCCCGTAGCAATCCAGCAGTTGCAGACACTCTCTGCTCGTGCCCAACCCCGTCCCTCCCCCCACGGTCGCCACGGTCAAAGACGGCAGCGTCACGCTGGCATACAGATCCCCTGTTGCAGTAATCTCGAAGTTGGTAATCCCCACCGATGCGTTGGCGACATTGGCGACATCCTGTCCGCAGGCGATGAACATCGCGGTCAACCCGTTGGCAAAGTGACCGTTGTATCCTACGGTGTGCGCGTTCAGATGCCCCAGCATGGTGCGATGCCACAGATCGAAAAGCTGTTGCGGGGATACGTGGAGATACAGACGGAGCAGTCCGGCGGGAAGCAACGCGCCTGCCACGACCTTTTTCCCCTTGCCGCCGGGAAGCAGAAATCCGCTGGCCCGTTTTTCGGAGCTGAAACCGCTAAAGATATAGTATCGCAGGGCCGGAAGATGCGTCATGATCCATTGACACCCCGCATGGGTCGCCTTGGCGATCATGTTCATTCCCTGTGCATCGCCCGTGTGGTAACAAAAATTGACCTGTACCTCGCGTCCCACCGGGTAGGTTTCGATGCGCAGGAGTTTGCCGTGTCGCGTCGTCGATTCGGCCGCGACGCGGATCGCCTCGAAATGGTCGGGCAGTTGCATGGCAAAGGCATGCGCCTTACCCACGTCTTCAAAACAAAAAACGGGGGTGATACGGTTTTCGTCGATATAAACGCGCGTCGTTGCGCCGCCCGCACGCGTCAAAAGCGCCATACCCCGTTCGTACGAACGTACGAGCGCCCCTTCGGTCGTGGCCAGCGGCACGTAGAACACCCCATCGGCGGCCATACCGTTTACCCGGAGCGGACCGGCGATGCCCACGGGCATTTGCACCGTCCCGATAGGGTTTTCTATATTGCCCCGCATGGATTCGCCGGGGATAGTTGCCGCCGCAATCTGTTGCAGACTGACCCCGGTTTTTGTCTCCACCCAGGCACGACGCTGTGCCACCTGTTCTTCCGAATAGCCTTGGTCTTTCATCCGGGGCACCAAGTCGGCATCCCGGAGTTCCGATTTCTCCTGCATGTTTATGATCCCTTTGAAAACTCTCCGTGGCTTGCTGTGGAGAGTAATGGGTCTTGCGACAACATCGGATAGGTTGTATTGAGTATAGGGTTCAAGCGGGACGTTTCCAGTCCGTCGAAGCGCCCGCCTCGCGCAACACCGCCATACCCCGGTCCCAGTTGGCACCCACCGAATCGGCGCTGTGCGCGTCGTCACCGGGTGCGAGGGCAATACCCATCTCCAACGCGCGCCGGAGAATCGGACCTGAAACATAAGGCTCCGGCTGTCCTTTGTACAAGGCGCGCAGGTTGAAATCCATGATCGCCCCCGTATCCCGAATCGCTTCAAGGTTTCGTTCGATCCGGTTCCAGACCTGTGGATGGACCAGCCCCGACGGATAGTTGGCATCAAAAATCCGGATAACGTCGAAATGACCGACTACCGCAGGCCGGATCGTTGTAATCAGGTCGTATTGATGATCGAAATACCGACAGTACAGCGCCTCGATACCGCCAAGCGACGCGGCGATGTTTTGATAGCCTTCCGGGGTGGCGTCAAACAACCGCTCCTCTACATGATGCACCGACCCCACCAGATAGTCGGGTTTGAACGTCTCGATCAGTCGACCGATCCATTCCGCAGCGCCGGTGTACCACTCGGTTTCGAAACCTAAAAATATCGTGATCCGGTCGGCGTAGACACGCTGAAGTCTGCGTCCTTCCGCAAAGTAGGCTGTAAAACGCTCGTACTG
>Ga0194132_10002441_pt1 | contig 34783 bp, 23 predicted proteins | sample TA2KigOf80mmetaG_FD_148612 | JGI IMG/M metagenome (GOLD analysis project Ga0194132, IMG submission 148612) | Freshwater microbial communities from Lake Tanganyika, Tanzania - TA2015054 Kigoma Offshore 80m | ecosystem: Environmental > Aquatic > Freshwater > Lake | place: Tanzania: Lake... | reverse complement strand
CATCAAAAATGGCAGAATCCGGATTTTCGCGCCAATCGTTACAATCCCGCGCCCTCGGCACGAGACCTGACACCATCCACCTCGCGCCAAAACAAACCCACCGCAGCAGATCATGGCGCGGCGCCGTCCACCGTGACGTTCACGTCGGCGACGACTGGCGGCACCACCGTGTCGCCGTCGCGCCGCGCCTGTAGGCGCTCCAGTTCGTGCAGGGTCGAGGTCAGGAGCGTGTGCAGGTGGCGCTCGTACTTCGCGACGCGCTCTTCGCCCCCGTTCGGTGGGAGCAGGTGCACGGCCCGCGCCCGTGCCGCGCCCTCGTCCAACAGCCGGACCAGCGCGGCCTCGTCGCGCTCCAGACGCCGCACCGCGCGCCCCAGTTCCTCGGCGCGCTCTACGATAGCGGTGCGCACACCTTCGATGAACCCTTCGACCGGCTCGCGCGCGAACCCGGCGTACACCGATAGCCCGCGGCCGATCATTTCCGGGGTCCACGCCACCGCTCGCGCGGTATCACCCGAAAGGGCAAGCGCCTTCCGGAACGCCTTCGTGTCGTACCGCGGCGGGTTCGGGTGCGCCCCGTCCGCGACGTGTACCCGGCCCCGCGCCGCCTCGAACAGCGCCGAGACCGCCGCCGGCGGAAGTGCCGCGAACAGCCGTGCCGCGGACTCGTCGGCCGGGTCCGGGGCGAGCACGTCGCGCGCGGGCACGATCTCCGCGTACGCGCGCCGGGCCTTCCGCAGCGCCTCGCGCGTGTCCCACAGTTGTTCCTCGCGGGTCTTCGGCTGGGGCACCGGGAACGGCTCCGGGAGTGAGTCTTCGGGTTCGGGCACCGGGGGCACCTCGGCCGCGTCCATCGCCGCCGCGACCGCTTCCACCTCGTACCGGGCCACCCGCTGCAACCGCCACAGCAGCAGCGCCGCGCGCTCCGCGAGGGCCAGCTCCAACAGGCCCGCCGGGTCGAGCGCCGCGACCACCCCGGCCCGGTGCGCGTCCCACGTCGCGGCGCACTCGCCCGGCACCACCGGCACCTGCGCGAAGATGCCGTGTGTGACCGCGTTCCGCGCGACCCGCGCCTTGCCCGCGTCGGTCCTCGGCCCGGTCGAAAGGGCCGCGTTCCGCCTGTTCGCCTCGATCTTCGCCAGCGTCGTCATGGATCGATCCTCCACATGAAGTCATGATCCTGCGAGGTGAGCATCACCGGGCGCGCCGCGTCATGCGATTCTCGAGCACGGTCAGCGCCCGCAGCGCGACGCCGAGCTGCGCGACCGACGCGCCGGTGATGGTCGGGAGCGCGCTCAACCCCGCGCGGGCCAGCGCGTACACCCGCGCGTCGGACTCTTGGCGCGAGCGGTACGTGAGGTCGTGGCAGCGGCGGCACCCGAAGTACCGGCCGCACAGGTACAGCTTCCGCGCGCGCCGCCCGCACCGGGTGCCGTCCTTCGTCAGCGGGCACAGGAACCACCACCGCGCCCCGCCCAAGTGGCACCGCGTCGTCACCAGCCGCACCGGGTAATCGAGGTCCGCGCTCGCACCCGTCATCCGGTACATCAGGCGCAAGGTGCCGGCGTCGGCCCCGACCGTGAGACGGTAGCTCACGGACGAGTCGCCCCACCTGAACGAGCCGGCCCAGTTCGTGGTGCCGGGCACGAGCAGGTTCCACCGCTTGAGGTCGGCCGTGTCGAGCGCCCGGCACTCCTCGACGGTGTCCTTCTTCGAGTACCGCGCCCCGCTCCCCAGTCCGCCCATGGCCCACCTCGTGACGTTCCGGATTTTCCGAAATCAATTGGGTTCGGGAACATCCCGTCACCCCCCGTCGGCGCACCGATCCCCCGAACTCCCAAGCGGTTACGGCCGAACGCCCCGTGTGTCACGGTACCACCGCTTTGTGCGCCTTTCGTGGCGCTCGTGTTCGCTCACGCGAGCTGCCGCACGACGAGCGCGAACTCCGCGAGCGCGTACCGGAGCGTCTCCATGTCGCGCGTCAGGTACGCGCTGAACACCACCGCGGCGGCATCACGGATTGTCGGGGCGCGCCCGTCCACCCCAGACCGCTCGACGAGTGCATCCGCGTCCGCCATCACGTTCGACGCGACCCGCGCGTCACACGGTTCGCGGCCGATGAGGGTCGCCGGTTCCGCGCCCGTGCCGGCGGGGGAAAAGGGGGATAAGGGTGTGGGGCACAGGGCTTTTCTCCCTTATCTCCCTTTTCGCCACACGCGCCCGCGGCGCGCGCTTGTGCCGCGGCACGGCGGGCGAGGTCCATGAGGGTCACGGCGCACCTCCCGCCGGCGCGGTCAGGAACCACAGTTCGGCCGGTCGGCCCCCGGTGTCCCGGCGCTCGAACCGGGCGCGGTTCAACTCGACGAGCACGCCGAGGGCTTGGGCGACCCGCTCGGACGACACGTTCTTGCCCACCATGTCGCGGATCTCGGTGCGGGTCATCCCGCTCGGCGCGTTCCGCAGCAGCGCGATGATGTCGTCGGCTATCGGGTTGCCGGTCGAGTCCCCGAACAGGCACAACACCGACTGCTCCGCGTAGTCCCATACGGCCAGCGCCGCCAACAGGTGCTCTTGGCGCACGACCGGGGAGCGGTCGAGGACGGCGTAGATCAGGCTCAGCCGCAGAACGTGGGCCTCGGCGCGCCCGGTCAGGCTCCCGGCCAGCCCGCACCGCTCGCCCGACACGACCGGGTACACTTCGCGCCACACCGCGCCCGCGGTCTCGTCCCGGCGCATCGGGCCGGCGCTCCGGGCGAACGCGATCACCGCGGCCAACTCGCGCTCGACCGTGGCCAGCACCTCGCCGGTTGGGGCCGCCGGGAGGTAAGCGTCGCCTAGGGTCTCATTCGTGTTGTGGATCAGCCCGAGGGGCAGGGCCGCGTCGCGGACGAGGCCCGCGTGGTGCGCCGCCAGCGCCCCGGTCGGCACCGCATTCCAAAGGTCCGAGAGGTACGCCGCGCCGCCCGCGTCCGCGAGGTGCTTCGCGCGGCGCAGTTCGTCGTGCAGCGTCACGAGGTCGAGCGGCCCCCGCGCCGCGACCGCCTGCGCCGCCGCGAAAATCCGCTGGTGCGCGTCGAAGTAGAACGCCCCCGGCCCCACGACGGCGCTCACGTCCGCGAGCACCGGCGGGTCGCGCAGGACGCCGCCCAGCACCGCGCGCTCGGCGTCGCGGTCGTGCGGCGGCAGGGGGTGGGTGGCGGCGGCGCTCATCGGTCTCGGCTCCGGTCACTCGGTCTGGCGCGGCGGAATCTGGTCGAACTCCACGAACGGGCGGGGCGCGGCGGCCGGCGGCGGTTGGGCACGCACCTTGCCGACGTGCTTTTGAAGTTCCCCGAGTTCGGGCCGGGTGCGGTTGTCCTTCGCGGCCCACGGGCACAGTTCCGAGAAGCGCCGCCCGAACTCCCGCACCTCGGCCGCGGTGAAGGGCGGTTCCTCCGCGGCCAGCGCCGCGGCGACCTTCGCGATGAACGACCCGGCGGCCTTCGGCGGTGCCCCCGTCACCTCGGCGATGGCGTCGAACAGGGGGTTCACGGTGCGGCTCCTCGGGGCGGTCGGTGCGGACTTCTTCGCCGGCTTCTTTACCCCACGCTCCGCCGCCGGGCGCGGCGGAAATAAGTTCTCCTTCTCCTTCTCCTTCTCCCTCTCCAGAGGCGACACCGTGTCGTACACCGTGTCGCACACCGTGTCGTACACCGTGTGCATGTACTGCGGTAAATCGTCCTTAGCCTTGATGAGTGCGGGCTTTAGAGCGTTGCTCGGAACGTCGAGCAGGTCACGCATCGCACCCTTCAGCGCGCTCAGGTTTGAGGGCGGGTTGTAACGCCACCAGTGGGTGAGAAAAATGCACTTGGCGCCCCTGTCGAACACCCACGACATGGTGTCGCACACCGTGTCGCACACCCCATCGACACCCGCCCGACACCCCGTGGGGGTGGTGTCGGGCGGGTGTCCCACGATCCCCGTCTCCTCGGCGGCGAGGGCCGCCGACCAGAGCACGATCCCGCACCGGGTACACCGGCTGGACGTGAGCAGCCAGAGGGCTAACAGTTTGCCCTCGGCGTCGAGCCTCACGAACTTCTCGTCGGTCCAGATGCGCGGGTCGATTTTTCGGAAGTGGCGTGCCACGGTGCCCTCACGCTTTCGGGTTGGCGAGGAGGAGCGCTTTGCGCGCGTCCTTGTGCTTGACCAGTGCCGCGGCCTCTTCCTTCGTGAACAGCCCACGGTAGATCGACGCCGCGAGTTCGTTCCAGACGGACGCCAGCCCCGGCAACGTCGAGTGGCGGTCCATCGCCGCGAAGTGCTCACGGGGCTGCGGGAACCGCAGGGGCGCGGCCGAGATCGCGTACCTGTCGTCCCGCGGCAGGCCCAGCGCCTCGGCCAGCTCGCCGGGGCGGACCACGACCGTTGTCGCACCGGGCTTCGCCACGTCGTCAGCTCCGCGCCTCACCACAGGAGACACCATCGGCCCGGCTAACAACCGGACTTAAGACGCTTGATGCGTCTTTGTAGCTTATGATAAGCCTACTAACCGCCGCGACGCCGAATGTCAACCTTGTCCGCGCGGGCCGGGTGACGCACAATGTCGCCGCACGTTCCACACGAACAAGGAGGTCACGATGCCGGTGCCACGGAAGCGGGTCACGAAGGAGGGGCAGCCGGCCCCGTGCGCGGTGACGATAGTGCCGGACTTGGCCGTGTTCCTCTACGAGGAGCGGCTGGAGGGGCACTGGAAGGACGAGGGGGAGATCGTGAACAGCATCGTGCGCGAGTGGGCGCGCGGGAAGCGCACGGCGTGGGCCGAGGTGCGCGCGAAGCTCGCCGCGGACGAAACCGCCGGAGCGGGCGCGACGCCCGCGGCGGGGCCGAAGGGCAAGGGCACGGGGAAGAAGCCGGGGTGAGCCGCGGTCAGCCGGTGGCCTCGGCGATGCGCCGGGCCACGGTCTCGCCGGCGCGCGCGGCGTACACCTGCCGCGCGACCTCCGGCGTGTTCCCCAGCGCCGCCGCGACCGCCGCGTCGTCCTCCACCGCGTCCATGAGTTCGGTCGCGCGCGTGTGGCGGAGCTGGTTCGGGGTCCACACCGGCACGCCCGCGGCGGCGCAGGCGCGGGCGACGAACTTCCGGTAACTGGTCGTGGTCACGGGCACGGCCCGCGCGCCCTCCCGGTACGGCGGCAGCATGAACAGCAACCCGGCCCCGGCCGCGGGGAGGAGCGGGGCGAGCAGCGCGCGGGCGCGCGGGCCGAAGAACACGACGCGGGCGATGTCCTTGTGTGCCACCTTGTGCCCGCTCAGCTCCGCGCGCCACGGGTCGCGCGCGCGGTCGATCACGGCCGCGGTCAGGGCGCACGCCTCGCCGGGGCGCATCCCGGTCATCAGTTGGAGCCGCACGAGCGCTTCGAGGACGGCGCGGCGCGCCGGCCGTTCGTGCAGGTGGCCGCCGGTCAGCACCGCCTCCACGTCCGCGGCCGGGGCCGGGGGCACCGCCTCGGACTCGCTCAGGTCGGCGCGCCGCTCGGCTACGAGCGGCGCGAGACAGGTCAGTTCCTGATGGACCGGCGCGGGTACGTACTTCAGCGCGGCGGCCCACGCGAACATCCGCACCAGCCGACCGACGTGGCCGTTCACCGACCGGCGCACCCACTTCCGCGCCACCATCGCCTCGCGCACCGCGGCCAACCGCGGCGCGCCGAACTCCGCCGCCGGGGTGTCGCCGTACAGGTCCACGAGCGGGCCGGTCGCCGCGGTGCAGCAGTACACCTCCGACGTGACCCGGCCCCGCTTGCGGTACGTCGCCGCGCAGTGGGCGAGCCACAGCGCGACCACCCGCGCGACGCTCACCGTCTCGCGCGCCCCGACCGGCGGCCCGCCCGCCGCGACCCACTCCGCCGCGAACCGCTTGTACTCGGCCCCGGCCCGCGCCGCGTCCCGGTCGAAGTACCGCCAGTGGTACTTGCCGGCCTCGTGCCACCGACAGAAGTGCCGCCCGTCGGGGTGGACCTTCAACGCGGGCACCGGCCGCGGCGCGCCCAGCGGCTTGCGCCCCCCGCGCCCAAACTTGCGGTTCGGGCGCGCGGTCAGCGCGCGCCCCGCGTCCCACCCCGCGCCCAGCCGCGCCGCGATGGTCGACGACGGGATTCCGGTCTCATCGGCCCACGCCTTGAGCGACTGCGTCCGCCCCGCGTGGGTGATCGCGCGCACGTTCATCGCCCGCACTCCTAGAATTATGTGTGTCGGAGACACAAAACCCTAGATCGGCACGGGGGCCGGCAGAAATGACAAAACCCCTGATTACTCAGGGGTTTTGTGAGTCGGGCTGACAGGATTCGAACCTGCGACCTCTTGGTCCCGAACCAAGCGCTCTAGCCAAGCTGAGCTACAGCCCGTCATTCTACTGTGTCGGTATGGTAGCGACGGGCGCGGCGGAGTCAATACCAACCGCAGAACCGTTGCCACCGCCCGCCCGCGCCGTCATACTGAGGACACCGAACCCCGACGCTGGTTCGCGCGATTCCGCGCGGCCCGGCCCGCCGGCGCTGCCACATGATGCACACCCTGTTCGCCGTGTTCAGTCCGCTCCTCGCCAGCGGCGCGGTCGTTGCCGCCGTCGGCTTGCCCCTTGTCGTTCACTTGCTGTTCCGCAAGCGCTACCAGATCGTACCGTGGGCCGCGATCCGGTTCCTCATCGTTGCCGAGCGCCGCCACAAGCGCCGCATCGACCAGTGGCTCCTGCTCGCGCTCCGCGTCCTCGCGCTGGGCTTGTTCCTGTTCGCCATGATCGCGACCACGGATTGGGCCGAAAAGATTTGGCAGGCGGTGAAGCCCGGCAGCACCGAGACCGTCGCCAACGTGCCGCGGACGCACCACGTCATCGTCCTCGATGCGTCGCTGAGCATGACCGCGAAGGGCGACGACGGGCGCACCCGGTTCGACCGCGCCGTCGAGCAGATCGAAACCATGATCCGCTCCGGCAACCCCGGCGACGGGTACACGCTGATCCGCATGACGGGCACTGCGGAGCCGGTCGTGCCCGGCCCGGCCGCGGACCCCGAAAAGGTGGTGGCGGAACTGCGCAAGGTGAAGGTCACGCACGGCCCGGCCGACCACACCGCGGCCCTCGCCACCGTCGCCGACGTGCTCACGCGCTCGCCCCGCGCGTACCCGCGGCGGCAGCTCACGTTCTTCACCGACCTCCAGCGCGCGTCGTGGGCCAACGCCATCCCGCGGCCGGAGAACACCACCGCGGAGGCGTGGCAGCGCATCGTCTCACGCGCCGACGTGGCGCTCATGGACACCGCGCGCGGCGAACCGGACAACCTCGCGGTCTCGGAAATCGCGCTCTCCGAGCCGATGCCGTTGGTGAACCAGCCCGTCTCGGTCACGGTCACGGTGGCGAACCTCGGCCGCGCCGAGCGCAAGAACGTGCGCGTCGATCTGCTCTTGGGGCGGCCGTCCGGCGGGTCCGACGCGCTCGTCTCGGTCGCGCAGAAGTCGGTCGAGGCGATCCCGGCCGGCGGGCGCGGGAGCGTGAAGTTCGACCTGACCGGCGCGCACGCCCTGCGCGACCGTGGCGTTCACGTCATTCAGGCCAAGTTGGTCGATGGCGACGACCTGCCCGCGGACGACACCCGCGCGCTCGCGGTCGAGGTGCGCGACGGGCTGCACGCGCTCTTGGTCGAGGGCAAGGCCGACCCGGACCCGAAGCGCCGCGCGGCCATGTTCCTCAGCCACGCGCTCTTCCCGCCGGACGCGAAGCCGACGCTGACCCCGAACCGCCCGCGCACGGTGTCGCCCGCCGACTTCCTCGACCCCAACGTGTGCGACCTCGCGGGCGTCGATTGCGTGTTCTTCTGCGACGTGGCGAACCCGACCGCGGACCACGCGGCCAAGCTCGAAGCGGTGCTGCGCCGGGGCGGAACGGTCGTGATCGTCCTCGGGCCGAACGCCGCCGCGAGCCGCGCGCGCTACAACGAGGTGCTGTTCCGCGACGGCACCGGCGTGCTGCCCGGCGCGGTCGGCGACGCGGTCACGAACGCCAACCCGGACGACAGCTTCCGCTTCTTCGCGGAGGAGGAAGAGTACCGGCGGATGCCGCTCGCGCCGTTCAGCGCCGACGTCGCCCGCGGCGGCCTCATCAACGTGCCGTTCTTCAGTTACACGAAGCTCGACGCGCCCGCGGACGGCCGCGCCCGGCGCATCCTCAGCTTCGCCCGCGCCAGTGCCCCGGACCCGAAGGTCGACCCCAAAGCCGACCCGAAGGTCGAACCGAAGCGGCCGGGCGCGAAGCCGGACCCGGCCCTCGTGGAGTGGAGCAAGCACCGCGGGCGCGTCTACGTCTTCACCAGTGCACTCAACGAGGATTGGAGCTACTGGCCGGCGTCGTCCAGTTACCTCCAGTTCTGGCACGAGTTCCTCGCGTACTCGGTGGCGAACCCGGACCGGCACACCGTTCGCGCCGGCGACCCGCTCGAAGAGTTCTTCCCCGCGAGCAGCGCCGGGCTGAACGTCGGCCTCACGGGGCCGGGCGGCCTCAGTACCGAAATCCCGCTGGTGTTGCAGGACGAGGCCGGCGTCGCGCGGTTCGGCCACACCGCGCTCAGCGGTCTGTATCGCATGGGGCTGAACGGGGCGCGCGACCGCGTGTTCGCTGTCAACGTGGCCGAGTTCGTGCCCGGCGGCGCGAACGAGTCCGACCTGTCGCAGCTCAAGCCGGAAGCGTTCAAGACGGTCGGCCCGGTGCAGATCGTTGGCGACGCGGCCGACGTGAAGCCGACCAGCGCGAGCGGGGCCGATGTCACCACGCAACCGAAGCCGCACGGGCCGCTGCTGGCGCGGGTCGCGGTGCTGCTCGCGGTGCTGATCCTGATGAGCGAGTTGCTGATCGCGTGGCAGTTCGGCCCGGCGCGCTCGGGCGCGGCGGGGGGCGCGCCGGCCAAGCCCGCCGGCGCGCGCCGGCTGTGGCGCGCGCTCGGCACGCTGGCCGCGCTCCTGCCGCTGGCGCTCGCGGCGCTCGTACTGTTCACGGTGGTTCACGCCGACCGCACCGGGAACCCGCTGGGGTTCCTCCCGCACGACACGCGCGCCGCCATCGAGACCGCCGCCGGCGTGCCCGCCGCCGCGCCCGGCGAGGGCACCAAGTGGCGGCTCGACACGTTCCCCGCGTTCTTCCGCAACATCGTGACGTACCGGCGCGTGGTTCTCGCGCTCGCGCTCGTGTGCGTCGCGCTCACGGTCGGGGCGTACTGGGCCGAGCGCCGCGCCGCCGGCGGGTTCGGGCGGCTGTTCGTGCCCGCCCTGCTCCGCACGTCGGTGTTTCTGCTCGCGCTCTTCGTACTGCTGGGCCAACTGCGGCTCGCGTTCGACCGTGAGGGCTTACCAGAAGTCGTGATCCTGCTCGACACGTCCGCGAGCATGGCCCGCGTGGACGAGTTCAAAGACCCCGCGGTGCGCGCGAAGGCCGAAGAACTGGTCGGCGCGTCGAACCTGTCCGAGGCGAACCGGCTGAAGCTCGCGCAACTGCTGCTCACGCGGAAGGACGCCGACTGGCTCGACAAGCTGCTGCGCGAAAAGCAGGTCAAGGTTCACCTGTACGCGGTCGATGCCCAGACGCGCCAGCTCACGGCCATCGACGAGGAATCGCAACTCGAGAGCGGGCGCGCGGCCGTCACCGGCCTGAAGCCGGAGGGCGAGTCGTCGCACTTGGGCGACGGCGTCGAGGCCGTGCTGAAGGCGTTCCGCGGCAGCCCGCTCGCGGCCATCATCATGTTCACCGACGGGGTGACGACCGGCGGCACCGACCTGCCGCGGGCCGCGCGCGCCGCGTCGCTCGACGGCGTGCCTCTGTTCCTCGTCGGCGTGGGCGACACGTGGGAGACGCCCGACCTCGCGCTGACGGACCCGCAGTCCGAAGACGTGGTGGGCCGCGGCGACCGGATCGCGTTCGAAGCCCGGTTGACCGCGCACGGCGACGTGTCCGCCGGCCCGGTCACGGTGTTCCTCAAGGAGAAGGTGCCCGGCGGCAAGCTCGAGGACCGCGGCCAAACGACCGTGACCGCGGACCCGACCGGCAACCCGGTGCCCGTCGCCATCGGCTACACGCCCACCGAGGCCGGCGAGAAAACCTTCGTCCTCGTCGTGCCCGGCGCGCCCGGCGAGACCAACCTGCGCAACAACCAGATCGAGCGCACCGTACTGGTCACGGACTCGCGCAAGATCCGGGTGCTGTACGTCGAGGGCTACCCGCGCTACGACTGGCGGTTCGTGAAGGTGATGCTGGAGCGCGAGTCCGACAAGTCCATCGGCGGCAAGGCGGTCGAGGTGAAGGTGCTGCTGCTCGACGCGGCGAAGGGCTGGGCCGGGACCGACCGCTCCGCGTTCGGCGAAGAGTTCCCGAACCGCACGGAACTGTTCGGGTTCGACGCGGTGATTCTGGGCGACGTGGACCCGAAGCAGGTTCCCAAGTCCGGGCAGGCGCTCCGCGACCTCGCGGACTTCGTCAAGCAGAAGGGCGGAGGACTGCTGTTCCTCAGCGGCGAGCACGGCACGCCGGCCGCCTACGCCGACACGCCGTTGGCCGACGTGCTGCCCGTGGTGCCGAGCGACGCGCCGATGGTCGCCCGCGCCCCAGAGGAAACGCCCCTCACCGAGGAGTACCAGCCGAAGCTGACGCCCGCCGGCCGCATCCACCCGCTGTTCCGGTTCTCGTCGAACGAGGCCGAGTCCGCGCGCGTCTGGGGCAACCTGCGCCCGCTGTTCTGGTACGCGAAGGGCTACCGGCGGAAGCCGCTCACCAACGTACTCGTCACGCACCCGACGCGGCCGGCCGAGGGCGGCGGGCCGAACGAGAACCACCCGCTCGTGATCCAGCAGTTCGCCGGGGCCGGGCCGGTGCTGTTCTTCGGGTTCGACGACACGTGGCGCTGGCGGTTCCGGTCGGACGAGGAGCACTTCGACCGCTTCTGGATGCAGGCCGTGCGCGTGCTGTCGCGGTCGCGCGCGCGCCGGCCGGAACTGCACGTGCTGCCCAAGACCGAGTTCCGCCGCGGCGAGCGGGTGACGGTGCAGGTGCGGTACCCGATCGAAGCGCCCGCGCCGGCGGGCGGCGCGCCGGTGCGCGTGTCGGTAACGCGCGCGCCGCTCGCGAAGCCGGACGGCACGCCCGGCCCCGGCGCGACCGAGACCGCGACGCTGGTGCTGAACCGCACCCCGGACGCCGCCGCGGTCCAGTTCGAGGCCACGCTCCCGCGCGCCCCGGAGGGCGAGTACCGGTTCGAGATGATCGACCCCGAAGTGCCGGGTGGCCGGCCGTGGGCCACGGCCCGCGTGCTGCCGCCTATGAGCGAGCGCGAGCGCACCGAAATGAACCGCGCCGACCTCGTGGCCGCCGCCAAGATTTCCGGCGGCGAGTTCTACACGCTGGCGAACGCGACCGACGTGTTCAACGACCTGAAGAACCTCCAGCGCGTGCCGCTGAACCAGCCGTGCTCGCCGGTGCCGCTGTGGAACCAGCCCGCGGTGTACGGCCTGCTGATCGTGTTGTTGTTGGGCGAGTGGCTTTTGCGGAAGCGCGAGCGGCTGTTATGATGGGGCGTTACACAAACCGCGGCCCGCGCCGCGGCGTCGAATAACGGGAGCCGCTTGCGGCTTCGCGAGTTGTAACAACGGAGTGCGTTCGCATGGCCCTGCTGTTGCGCCCGCCGACCGAGCGCGAGGCGCTCCCGGATCAGCTCGCGGACCTCGGCCGCGCGCGCAAGCGGGTCGCGGTCGCGGCCGGGGTGTTCGCGCTCGTCGCCACGGCCGTTGGCATCGTCACGGTCGCCGGCATCCTCGACGCCGCCCTGCACCTCGGCCCGCTCGCCCGCGCTCTCGTACTCGTCCTGCTCCTCGTGTCGTGCGGCGTCGTGTGGGCGCGGGGCGTCGCGCGCGCGTTCCGTTACCGCACCGACGCGCTCTCGGTTGCGCTCGAACTGGAGGACCGCTTCCCGCTGCTCAACGACGCACTCGCGTCCGCGGTGTCGTTCCTCGGCACCAGCGACGAGGCCGCGGCCGGCGACCTGCGCCCGCCGCGCCCGAAGGGCGTGTCGAACCGGCTCACGGCCACCGCGGTGCGCGTCGCCGAGCGCAAGGCCGGGCGCGTCCCGCTCGACAGCATCGTGCCCACCGGCCGGTGCTGGCGCGCGTTCTGGCTGTGCTTCGCCGCGCTCGCCGTGGCCGTGCCCCTGAGCCTGTGGAACAGCGCGCGGGCCGCGACCGTGGTGGCCCGCATCGCCGACCCGTTCGGCGCGCACCCGTGGCCCACCAAGACCCGGATCGCGGTACTGTCGCCCGAACAGTTCCCGGCGCGCGTCGCGAAGGGCGAGCCGTTCGAGCTGAGGTTCGCGGTGCGCGGCCACTTGGTCGGTCCCGCCCGCGTGCAGGTCCGCGTCCACGGCGGCACCGAATCCGAAGAGGCGTTCCCGCTCGCCGCCAGTTCCGACCCGCGGCACGAGGGCGCGGCCGTCGTCACCGTGCGGTTCGACCCGGCGCGGGTGTCCAGTTCGTTCGCCGTGCGCGTCCTCGCCAACGACGCCGAGACCGACTGGCTCGAAGTCACCGTCGTGCCGCCGCCGCGGTTGGTGCCGCTCGACGGCCGCCCGTCGCCGCAGTTCCACGCCACGCCGCCCGCGTACACGAACATCGCGCCCGGCGAACTCGCGGCGGGCGCGGCCGTCATCGAGGTGCCGACCGGCACGGTGCTGAAGTTCCGCGCCGCCACCGACGTGAAAGTGAGCGCGGCCGTCCTCGTGCCGACCGACGACCGCAGCGCGGTGCTGAGCGCGGCCCCGCTCGCGTTCCTCGCCCACGCCGACCCCATCGCCGCAATCGCGGCGCAAGGGCTGGCCGACCGCGTCGCCGCCGACATCCCGGTGACGATCTCCGGCGACGGCACGCGGCTCAGCGCCGACTTCCTCCCGACCCTGCGCCGCGCCGACGGTCAGCCCACGACCTACGCGCTGAAGCTGACCGACGAAACCGGGCTGACGGGTACAGTCCACGTCAAGATTCTGCTGACCGCCGACCCGGTGCCGGTGGTCACGCTGGTGCGCCCGCAGCCGGGGTTCGACCCGCCCGTTCTGACGCCGACCGCGAGCCTGACCGTGCGCGCGACCGCGACGGACAACCAACTGTACGGCGTGCGCGACACGTTCATCGAGTACCGCGTCGGGCGCGACGGCCGCGCGCAGCGGCTGTTCCTGAGCCGCGTGCCGAACGTGTCGGTGCCCGCGATCGCGGGGCTGACCGGCGCGGCCCCGGTCGCGCACCTGCCGCAGTCGCCCGTCGTCGAGGTGGCCCGCACGGTGCCGGTGGCCGCGTTCCTGCGCGACGACGGCACCCCCGTGCGCGAGGGCGACCTGCTCATCGTCCGCGCGGCGGCCGACGACTGGGACGACGTGAACGCGCTCAAGGGGCCGGGCCGCAGCGTCGCGGAGATGGAGGTTCGCGTCGCGTCCGCGGAGGCCATCGAGGCGTGGCTGCAAAAGGAACTGGCCGGGTTCCGCCCCGAACTCGTGCGCCTGCGCGAGCAGCAGCGCGAGGCCAAACAGAAAGTGCTCGACGTGGCCCCGCTGCCGGGCGGCGCGGTCTCCGCGGCCGACCGCGACAAGCTCGTCGCCGCCGAACAGATTCAGAAGCAGGTGCGCGGCAAAGTGGGCGACGCCCGCGACGGCCTCCGCGCGCGGGCCGAGTTGCTCCGCGCCACGGTCGCCGCCAACGGGCTGCCGAAGTCGCCCACCACCGACCGCGTGGACGTGGTCGCCACCGAGCTGGGCCGTACCGCGGACCGCGACCTCGGCACCGCGGAGCAGCACCTCGCCGACGCCAAGCAGCTCGCCAGCCAGCCCCCGCAACCCGGTCAGGAGGGGCCGCTCGCGGACCACTTGCGGCGCACCGCGCGGCACCAGAAGAACGTCGAAGACACCGCGACCGCGCTCCTCGACCTGCTGTCGCAGTGGGGCGGGGCCGGCGAGATCCGCGGCGAGGCCCGCGCGCTGCGCGACTCGATCCTGCGCCAGCTCGCGGCCAACGAGCGCCTCAAGGAACTCGTGAAAGAAGGGAAGCTGAAGCCGACCGAGGCCGAGCAGCGCGAACTGGACCGGGCCGCGGACAAGGCCGACCAAGCCGCGACCCAAGCGAGCGAGCTGATCGCGCGGGCCGCGAAGCTGGCCGGGGCGAAGGACACGCAAGTCGCCGACCTGCGCGCGCAAGCCGACGCGAAGGACGCGCAAGCCACGGAACTGCGGCTGCGGGCCGCGGACACGACCAACCCGGTCGAGAAGTCGGCGCTGGCCGCACAAGCGGACGGCGCCGCCGCGACCGCCGCCGACCTGCGGGCGCAGGCCGACCGCGCCGCGGCCGAGGCCGCCGCGCTCCGCAAGGGCATCACCGCGGCCGAGGGCGACGACCTCCCGGCCGACCTGCGCCGCGCCGCCGACCGACTCCGCAAGAACCAGCAGAGCGCCGCCGGCGACCTCATGCGCGGCGCGGTCAAGCGCCTCGACGGGCTGGCCGGGGCGCTCGCCGAGACCGACCCGGACGCGGCCCCGGAACTCGCCAAGAAACCCAAAGCCCTCAAAGGCGCGGCCGACCAACTCGACGCGCTCGCGAACGCGCAAGAGGAACTGCGCAAGCGGGCCGAGGCCGCGGCCAAGATCACCGACCCGCAGAAGCGGCAGGACGCACTGAAAGAGCTGGCAAAGGAACAGGATCAGTTGATCGAGCGCGGGCGCGAACTGCTCCAGAAGTTGACCCGCGACCGGGCCGACGACGCGGCCCGCGACACCCGCACGGCCCTCGACCGCATGGAGGCCGCGCGCGACGACCTCGAAAAGGGAATGAACCCCAACCGCGCGCAGGCCGACGCCGTGGAGAAACTCGACGCGGCCCGCGACCGCCTCGACACCGCGGCGGCGCAGGCCGGGCGGCAGCTTTCCGACGAGAAGCGCCGCAAGCTCGCCGATCAGGTGAAGGCGCTCATCGAGCGCCAGCGGGCCGCGGTCGCGGAGGCCAAGCGCGTTCACGCCGAGGTCGCCCGCGCGAAGGGCTGGGACCGCGCGCTGCTCACCAGCTACTCCGACCTCGAATCGGTACGCGAGAAGGAAATCGCCGTCGAGGTGCGCAAGCTGGGCGAAACCGAGTTCGCCCCGCTGCCGGTGTTGGCGCGGCTGCTGCGCGACTCGGCCGCGGCCATCGACCTCGCGTGCGAGCGCGTGAAGGCCCGGTGCGACAGCGCCGACCTCGGCGCGTTCGACCCCGAACTCGAAGCGAACTCGGACCGCAAGGTGCTGCGCCCGATGGAACTCGCCCTGCGCCGACTCGAACAACTCGCCGACGCGCTCAAGCCGGACGACCCGAAGAAGGGGCCGAACGCGGGCACCGGCAACAAGGGACCGAACCCCGGCGGCGGGAACAACCCCGGCGCGAACCCCGGCGGGGCCGGCGGCGGCCAGCAAGACGTCATCCCGCCTCTCGCGCAACTAAAGGTGCTGCGCGCGCTGCAAGCCGAACTGAACGAGCGCACGGCGCAGTTCGCCAAGGACCACCCGGACGTTACTAAACTGACCAACGACGAGAAGGCCGAGTTGAAGGAACTCGAAGACGCCCAGCGCGAGATCACCGAACTGTTCGAGAAGATGGCACAGTTGTTCGATAAGGACAAGAAGGACGCGAAGAACGAGATGCCGCCCGCGCCGCCCAAAGAAATGAACCCGGCGAAGGAGAACCCGTAATGCGCGCCGCTTCCCTGATGCTGTTCGCCGCGGCCGTGGTCGGGCCGGCCGGCGAAGCCGCCCGCGCGCAGCTCCCGGTCGCGCCGGCCCCGCGGCCCATCCGCCCGGACGGGACCCGCGACCCGGCCCCCGCGCCCGATGCCCCCGCGAAGGCCGAAGACCCGGCCGCCGTGGTCGAGCGCATCATCAAGAACTCGAAGGACGTCGGCGACCGCCTCGAAAAGAAGGACGCCGGCACCGACACGCGCGGCACACAGGACCGGATTCTCAAGGACATCGACGCGCTGATCAACCGCCAAGAGAACCCGCCCCCGCCCAAGCCCGACCAGAACAAGGATAAAGACAAGGAGAAGGACAAGAACAAAGACCCGATGATGAAGGACATGCCGCCGCCGATGATGGGCGACATGCCCAAGGACAAGATGGGCATGGGGATGGGCAAGGACGGGATGCCGATGACCGGGATGAACGACCCGCCGCCGATGCCGATGGGCGGCCCGATGCGCAAGCCGCGTATGGACCAGCCGATGGACGACGGCAAGAAGGATCAGGGCGACCCCAAGCCGGACCCGAAGCCCGGCCCGGACAAGAAGCCCGCGGAGCCGAAGGACACGAAGGGTCAACCGGGGGCCAACGCCGGCAACCCGGACGGCAAGGGCGGCAAGCCGGCCGGCTCGCTCCCGGTCAACGACGACGTGGCGAAGGAAGTGTGGGGCCACCTGCCCGACAAGCTCCGCCAGCAGATGACGCAGTACTACAAGGAAGACGTGATGCCCAAGTACGCGGAGCTGCTGAAACTGTACTACTCGTCGCTGTCGGAAAAGGGCCAACCGCGGAAGTGAGCGCGCGGCGAAGCTCGTGTTCGTGGTGCTCGTGTTCGTAGTGATCGTGTTCGTAGTGACCCGCTTCAGCGGGTCGCGGGGCCAGCGATCTTCGCGGGCGCTTACCGGGCGAAGACCCGCTGAAGCGGGTCACTACGAGCACCAGAACGCCTTCAGAGGTTCCCTCATGCCTGACCTCAGCGTATCCCGGCGCGACGTGTTCCGCGCGGCGGCGACCGTCGGCGCGACGGTCGGGGCGAGCTGGTTCGGCCACGCCCAGCCCATCGGGGCGAACGCGCTGCGCCCGGACAATGGCGCGGAGTTCATCACCGCGGACACCCAGTCGGCCATCGACCGGGGCCTCTCGCACCTCGCACAAGGGCAGGGCGCGGACGGCGCGTTCACCGACCGCGCCGGGGGCACCGCGTCCGGCATCACCGGGCTCGGCGGGCTGGCCCTCATGGGCGCGGGGCACCAACCGGGCCGCGGCAAGTATGGCAAGAACGTGTCGGCCGCGCTCGACTACATGCTGAAGCTCGGCACCGGGGCCGGCGCGCGCGCGGGGTTCCTGAGTGCCAACGAGGGCGGGTTCGGCGGGCGCACGGGGCCGAGCGCGATGTACAGCCACGGGTTCGCCAGCCTGTTCCTCGCCGAGGTGTGCGGGATGACCCCGGACCCGGCCCGGCAGAAGAAGGTGCGGGCCGCGCTCGAACAGTCCACCGCGTTCTCGGTCGCGGCGCAGAACAAGGAGGGCGGGTGGCGGTACGAGCCGGGCGCGGCGTTCGCCGACGTGTCGGTCACGGTGGCGTACATGATGGCCCTGCGCGCGGCCCGCAACGCCGGGGTGTTCGTCCGCAAGAGCGTAGTGCGCAACGGCGCGGAGTACATCCGCGGGTGTCAGGCCGCGGACGGCGGGTTCACGTACTTCAAGGGGCAGGGGTTCTCGGCGTTCGCGCGCACGGCCGCGGCCATCGTGGGGCTGTACAGCGCGAGCGTGCCCGAGGACGACGAGGTGAACGGCAAGGCCATCGACCGCGGCCTGCGCTACCTCCAGCAGTTCACACCGGGCCGGCAGTTCAACCAGCGCGAGATCCCCGCGCAGCACTACTACTACGGCCAGTACTACGCGGCACTGGCCATGTGGACCGCGGGCGGCGACTACTGGCGCACGTGGTTCCCCGCGGTGCGCGACGACCTGCTCGCCCGCGCCCGCGCCAACGGCGGCGTGTGGAGCGACCAGTACCACGGCTCGGCCTACGCCACCGCCATGAGTCTGATCGTGCTCCAACTCCCGAACAACTACCTGCCGATCTTGCAGAAGTGACCGCCCGTGTTCGTAGTAACCCGCTTCAGCGGGTCGGGGCGCGAGGGCGCTTCGCGTTCGCGCACTGCGCTATGACCCGCTGAAGCGGGTTACTACGAACACGGGCCGCCTACGGCGACGGGGCTCCGGACGGCGCTTGCGCCGGTGCGTCGCCCTCGGGCGGCGGCTCGTCGGGCGGCCGGTCGTGGTGCCGGCCCGTCACCTTCTCCACCACCTTTTCCACCACGTGGGCCGCGGCCACCGCGGGCTTGGCGATGATGTCCGGCACGTGCGGCGCTTCGCCCGTCGAGACGTGCCGGCTCAGCAGGTACTTCTGGATCAGCGCCCCCGCGACCCCCGACAGCACCGCCACCGCCACCAGCGACTGGTACTCCTTCACCGTTTTGAAGATCACGAGCATCTGGTCGGTCAGCGAGTACGAGAGCCAGAACAGCAGGTTGACGAGCGGGATGGCGTAAATGGCGTCGGCGAGGAGGAACCGCCCGACCGGGACGCGGAGCACACCCGCCATGATGAAGATGGGCGTGCGGATGCCGGGCAGCATGCGCGCGCCGAGCAGCACCCAGATGCCGCGCTCCGCGAAGTTCTTCTCGATCTGGGCCTGCTTGTCCACGGGCACGAGCTTGCGGCGCACGAACCCGATGTTGAGCAACCGGTGGCCCCAGATGCGGCCGATGCCGTAGAGGACGCCGTCGCCGATCACGACGCCGGCGATCACCACCGGCAGCATGACGTACCAGCGGAGCGTGGTGTCTTCGTGGCCGACCATGATGCCGGCGAAGATGACCGGCAGCTCTTCCGGGATCGGGAACCCGAACCCGGCCGCGAGCAGGGTCGCGAACACGCCGAGGTACCCGTAGCCTTCAACGAACTCGCGCATCGTGCGACCCGTGGGGCGGTGACGTACCCAGACAACCTACCGCCCGTCGCGGGCCGTGGGCAGAGGGAACCGGGCGGAAGCGTGCCGGCGCGCCGGTCTGGTTTCGGGCACACCGAGCGGGTACGCTGAACGGCGGAAGTGACACATGGCCGCGAAAGCGCCCCCGCGCCCGAACCGCCCGTTCCGGTTCACGCGCGCGCAGTACTACCGCTAGGAGAACTCGGCTTCTTCGACGGCACGCGCGTCGAACTCATCTTCGGCGAGGTGGTCGAGATGAGTCCGATCAACTGGTCGCACGTTCTCGCGTGCCGCAAAACGGCCGAACTGCTGGCGCGCATCTTCGCGGGCGCGGCGTGGATCGGCAGCGGCGGTCCGCTCAACCTCGCGCATAGCGAGCCGGAACGCGGAGGTCGCGGTCTACGCTGGGAAGATTGAGAACTACACCGACCACCCGACCACGGCGTTACTTGTCGTGGAAGTCTCGGCCACGACACTCGACTACGACCTGACGACGGAGGCGGAACTGTACGCGACGGCGGGCATCGCGGAGTACTGGGTGCTGGACGTGGAGGGGCGCGCGCTGCACGTGTTCCGCGAACCCGAACCGTTGCCAACCGGCCTCGGCGCGACCGCGTACCGCGTTCGCACCACGCACGCGCCCAGCGCGAGCGTGACGTCGCTGGCCGCGCCGGGCGCGGCCGTTCCCGTTACCGACCTGTTGCCCTAGCGCTCGCGGCGGCGGAACACGTCGGCCATCAGGTTGTCGATGGGGCAGAACTGGTCCGTCAGCACGAGGCCCGGTTCGCGGTCGGTGTAGGTCTTCAGCAGGGCCGGATCGACCAGTTTGGTGTACACGAACGGCTTCGGGGCGATCCCGGTGGGGCCGAACCGGGCCGCGGTCGCCGGCCCCGCACCGGGCACCGGCACCTCGCCGGCCGCGAACGTGCTCAGCGGCAGGCGCGTGTCCGGCATCGCCTTGCGCACGGCGTTTTCGAGCGCCGCGTGCGAGAACGCCGTGTTCGAGGCGTAGATCACCAGTACGTGTCGCTCCTCGTGCCACAGTTTCGCGCGCGCGTGCTCCATCGGGTCCGGCACGCGCAGCATCACCACGTTCTCGGCCGGGTACGTCTTCGCCAGCGTCGCCATCGCCGCCTTCCACAGCTTCCCGTCGGCGACCGAGTCGATGATGGTGAGCAGGTACACGCCGTCCGGCTTCAGCACGGCCTTCACCGCGTCGTTGTACTCTTTGGTCATCAGGTGGGCGGGCACCGAGAGGTCGTTCACCGCGTCCTGAATCACGAGGTCGTAGCCGCCCGGCGCGGCGCGCTCGGCCACGAACTGCCGGCCGTCCATGTGAATGGGGTTCAGCTTCGGGTGCCGCTCAAGTCCCAAGTGTTCGAACGCCACCTGCGTGACCTTCGGGTCGATCTCGACCACGTCCACCTGCACGTCGGGGAGCTGCGCGTTCACGTACCGCGGGAACGTGTACCCGCCGCCGCCGATCACCAGTACCTTCGCGTCCGGGTTCGCGGCCCGCGCGGCGCGCGTGAGTTCGACCTGCGTGAACTCGTGCGTGTAGTACAGGAACAGCGGGTCGTAGGGGTCCACCACCGAGTGCATGAGTTTGTCGAGGTTCAGGGCGCGCGCGGCCTCGTGACCGAACACCCCGGCGCGGGTCACTTTGATCGTGTAGTAGTTCGACTCGACCTTCACGAGGTACTCGTCGCTCTGGTCGCGGTTGGTGAGGATGAACCCGCCGGTGATGCCGCCGAGGACGACGCTGAACAGGTACAACAGCGGGTTGTTGTCCCACACCTTCGCGGCCAGCAGGCTCGCGCCGCCGACGACCAGCGACGCGGCGAGGATCGTCTGGTACATGCCGAGTGCGGACAGCAGCACGTAGCCGGCGGCGAACGTGCCGACGATGGCCCCGACCGTGCTCCACGCGTACACGCGCCCGGCCACGCGCCCGGCGTGACTCACGTCGGGCACCGCGAGCCGGATCACCTGCGGCGACACCAGCCCGAGTGCGAACATCGGCAGGAAGAACAGGCTGAACGTCCAGCCCATGACCTGCGTGATCGGGCCCCAGTCGTGGAACGCCTTGAATCGTGTCACGAGGGCCATCGCCACGAACATGAACACGGTGGCGGCGGCGGCGAAGCACAGCGTCGCGGCCAGCGCGTACCGCGGGTTGAAGGTGGAGCCGGGCCGGTTCACGCGGTCGGCGAGTTGCCCGCCGGTGAAGTTCCCCAGCGCGGTGCCCGCGAGCATCACGCCGATGATCCCGGTCCACGTGAACAGCGACACGCCGAGTTGCATCGCCAGCACGCGCGACGCCGTCAGTTCGAGCGTCATGCCGCAGAAGCTCGACAGGAACACGACCAAGTAGGCGATGCGAATGTCGGTGAAGGCGTGGGGGTTGAGAGAACCTACCCCCCCCTGCCCCCCCTCCCTGAAGGGAGGGGGAGAGTCAGACATTGGCGCATCGGAAAGGTCATTGGCGCGTGACGATTCTTGCCCCCCCCTCCCTTCAGGGAGGGGGGATGGGGGGGTAGGTTCTTGCTTTCGCACCACGACCTGCGACACGACCGCCAGCAGTACCAACACCCCTGCGGACACGATCACCAGCGTGTTGATGGTGAACGTCGGGATCAGGTAAAACCCGGTGACGTAGTTGCCCAGCAAGCAGCCGAGCGTGCTGAGCGCGAAGATTAACCCGGCGACGCGGCCCGTGTGCGACACGTCGGGCAGACCGAGTTTGATCGCCAGCGGGGTGAGCAGGCTCAGCACGAACCCCGCGGGCAGGCACAGCGCCGCGGCCAAGAGCGGGATGCGCGGGCCGAGCGGCAGCGCCTTGTGCAGCCCGGTCGAACTCAGGATCAGCGGGAACACGAGCATCCACAGCGCCGCGACCGCGCCCAGCGCGAGCAGCGCCGCGAGCGTTCGCGGGGTCGGGTAACGGTCGGCCAGTTTCCCGCCGAAGCCGTTGCCCAGCGCGATGCCGGTGAGGAACACGCCGATGATCGACGTCCACGTTTCGAGGCTGGAGCCGATGAACGGCGCGAGCAGCCGCCCGGCCACCAGTTGCAGCACCAAGAGCGCCGCGTTCGCGCAGAAGATGACGGCCCCGACGCCGACGAGACGGCCGAACGGCAGCGGAACCGAAGCGGGAACGGTGGTACTCATGGTCCGTTTATCAAGGTGGTGGCGCGGGCGCGGATGAACGCAAGGCTACGTTTCAACCCGCCTTGCGGCTATCGGGTTCCGCCAATGCGATAAAATGGAAACGTACAACGCGCGTAGCCGCGACCCGAAGGGGCGCGCGGCGCGAGTCACCCACACACGAAACACCAACTATGGCTTCCCGCTTCGTCGTCGGCATCGACCTCGGCACTACGAACTGCGCGCTGGCCTTCGTGGACACGGTCGCGGGCAAGGACGCGAAGGTCACGCCGTTCCCCATCGCGCAAGTGGTCGCGCAAGGCGCGGTCGAAGACCGGCCGCTGTTGCCGTCGTTCCTGTACCTCCCCGGCGACGGCGAGCAACCGGCCGGGGCGCTCAAACTGCCGTGGGACTCCAAACGTGACTATGCCGTCGGCGAGTTCGCCCGCGTGTTCGGGTCGCAGGTGCCGACGCGCCTCGTCGCCAGCGCGAAGTCGTGGCTGTGCCACCCCGACGTGGACCGCAAAGCGCCGATCCTGCCGCACCGCGCGCCCGATACCGGCGCGCGGAAGGTGTCGCCGGTCGATGCCACGACGCGCTACCTGAAGCACATCGCGGAGGCGTGGAACCACACGCACGCGGGCAAAGACGCCGCGAACAAGCTCGAAGCGCAGGACATCGTGCTAACGGTGCCCGCGTCGTTCGACGCCGCGGCCCGCGAGTTGACCGTCGAGGCCGCGCGCGCCGCCGGGTTCGAGCACCTCACGCTGCTCGAAGAACCGCAGGCCGCGTTCTATGCGTGGCTCGACCGCACCGGCGACGACTGGCGCAAGCAGGTCGGCGTGGGCGAAATGGTGCTGGTCGCGGACGTGGGCGGCGGCACCACCGACTTCACGCTGATCGAAGTGGGCGAAGAGGGCGGCAACCTCGCGCTCACGCGGCTCGCGGTCGGCGATCACTTGCTGCTCGGCGGCGACAACATGGACCTCGCGCTCGCGTACTCGGTCGCGCAAGCGCTGAGCGCAAAGGGCACGAAGCTCGACGCCGGGCAGATGCTCCAACTCACCTACGCCTGCCGCAACGCGAAGGAAGAGCTGTTCACGCGGCCCAAGCTCCAGAGCGCCCCGGTCACGGTGCTGGGCAAGGGCCGGAGCATCGTCGGCGGGTCGATCAAGCACGACCTCGCCCGCGCCGATCTCGAAAAGGTGCTGGTGGACGGCTTCTTCCCCGACTGCCCGCGTGACGCCGCGCCCGCGACCGGGCGCGTCGGTGGTCTGGCCGAACTCGGCCTGCCCTACGTCTCCGACGCCGGCATCACGCGCCACCTCGCCTCGTTCCTCTCGCGCCAAGCGGAGGCACTGGCGAACCGCGCGAGCGCCGCGAAAAAGAAGCCCGCCGCGAGTGCGAGCGTGCCCGGCGCAATTCTCTTCAACGGCGGCGTGTTTAAGGGCGACGTACTCCGCAACCGCTTGATCGGCGTGCTGGGCGCGTGGGCCAAGAGCGCGAAGGCCGACGCCACGCGCGAACTGCCCGGCGCGGACCTCGACCTCGCGGTCGCGCGCGGCGCGGCCTACTACGGTCTCGTGAAGCGCGGCAAGGGCGTGCGCATCCGCGGCGGCACGGCCCGGAGCTACTACATCGGCGTAGAAACGAACATGCCCGCAGTGCCCGGCTTTGCCCCGCCGATCAAGGCCATCTGCGTGGCCCCATTCGGCATGGAAGAAGGGAGCGAGTCCGACATTCCCAGCTACGAAGTCGGCGTTAGGGTCGGGACCGAAGCCGAGTTCCGTTTCCTCGGCAGCACCGTCCGCCGCGACGACGCCGCGGGCACGGTAGTGGAAGACTGGCAGGGCCAAGTCGACGAACTCGCGCCGGTGAAGACGACGCTGGAAGCCAAGGGCACCACCGCCGGCGGGCAGGTGGTCCCCGTTCACCTTCACAGCAAGGTCACGGCCGTGGGCCAACTGGAACTGTGGCTCCAATCCCGCGACGGCAAACAGAAGTGGAAGCTGGAGTTCAACGCCCGCGAGGGTAAGTGAGGCAAACGCATGACCCATCCCACTTGGCTGATCGAAGCGGACGTTTACGGTTCTGAAATCGAACCTCTTGTCGCTGAGATTCGGCGGCAAGGGATGGCTTGCCGTTACGTGACCTACCGCGAGATCGTGAAGGGACCGGCTCCTCTCCCACCCGGTTCGTGCGCCATTGTGTACGGAACGTACCCAACTGTACGGCACGCGATGCTCAGACTCGGTTGGAGGCCGGGCGGGTGGTGCTCGTCCGAGAATCTCGACTGCGCCGCCTACTACCCGCACTTCGCCCCGTTCCTTCTGAACCAACAACACGAGATCATCGCCGGGGTGGACGCGATCCGCGAGAAGGAACGGCTGTTCCGGCTGTACGGCAACCACGGGTGCGTATTCGCTCGGCCGACGAGTGTTCACAAGCTGTTCGTCGGTCGGCTCATCGCAGAAAGCGCTTTCGAGACGGCCCTCGCGCCCACGCGGTACGACCCCGAAACGAAGATCGTCGTTGCGAAGCCGCGGGTGAGTTCCGACTTGTCGAATGGAACAGCTTCAGTTGCTCGTGGCTTTATGCGTGCGACCCAACTCGCGTGGTCGAGGTGGCATCACGATTCGCGTCCTCTGCCGGGTCGTGTTAGCGGGCTATCACGCCACAGCCCAGATCGCATCGCACAAGCCACCGTTCCACACGAAACCGCATCACACGCGGGGTTGCCCCGCGCGCCCACCGACACCGACACTATCACTGCCGCCGCGGGCTTGTCTCTGCGCGAAGCCGTCAGCGCCCACAACGGCACGCTCGCGCTCGGCCAACTGACCGCCGCGGAGTAGGCGGCGCCCGTCGGTGTCGTCACGGCGTCCGACGCGGCTCTCCTTCGGCGTGTGGCCGACGGTGCGAGTTACGACGAACTCGCTGCCGAGTCCGCGTGCCCGGCGGGAACACTGAAGGCGCGGGCCTGCCGCGCGCGCAAGGCGATTCGACTGAGCGGGTCCGACACCGCGAAGCGGCTCGCATGTGAACAGCAGTACGAGTGATCCAAAGAGGCCCATGCGCTCAGAACTTCACCCGGTTGCCGAAGGCCGCGGCGAGGGCGTTGAGTTCTGCCGCGGCGAGGCCGCAGTCGGTGAGGATCAGTTTCGTCAGGCCGGGGAAGGTCGAGCCCGCGAGCGCGGCGGCCCCGGCCTTACCGATGGTGTTGTCTGACTGGTTCCGCACCTTTACCCGCGCGGCCGCGCCGTCGTTGCGCAGCGGGTTGTCGGTCGGGTCGAGGCGGCGCAGCGTGCCGGGGTCGAACCCGCCGACGAGGGCCGGCACCTCTACCGGCGCGAGCCGCGGACTCAGGCGACGCGGGCCGCGGGGACCGGCCACACCACCTGCCGCGTGACCGCGTCCGGGTCGTCGCCGCCGCGCGTTTCGAGGAGCACCGTGGCCCGGTGCAGCGCGCTCAGGCGGGTCAGAACGGCGGTCACGAGGCGCAGGGCCGCGTGCGGGTCGGCGACCGCGTCCACGGTCACGCTCATGCGCCCGCTCTCGGTGCGGCCCCGCGCGCACTCGCCCGCGCCCGCGGCCGCCAGCGCCGCGGACAGCTCCCGCTCCAGTTGGGTCCGCAGGTCGAAGTCGGCGTCGGTGCCGAGCGTGCCAGTAACGGGGAATTGAACGACGAGCGCGTACGCCATTGCGAGTCCCTCCGAAACGGGCGCGAGTCACAGGTGAAGATACGCGGTCGGCGGCGTGAAGAACAGGCTCAGACCAGCAGTTCGGCCCGGCGCGCCGGGGGCAGTTGCGCGAACGCGCGGGCCGCGTCGTCGAGCGCCTCGCGCAGCACCCGGCGCTCTTCCGCGCAGCGCGAGGCGTGGCGCGTCGGCGGGAGCCGGTTGTACCAGTCGTCGGGCAGCACCGAGACTCGCAGCTCCTCTTCGCGGTTCTTGTACCCGGCGAGGTACCGCTCGTTCAACCACACCCACACGCCGGCCCCGCGCCACAGTGTCGGGGCGACGCGCCGCAGGCCCATCGCGCGGTACCCCGCCGCGCGCTCGTCGCCGCGCTCGTCGAGCCAGTCCGCGAACACCAGCCGCAGGTGCCAGTCCCGCGGCTCCGCGGCCAGCGCGGTGTGAAAGTCGTCCTCGGTGGTCATGCGGTCCTCACGGCAGCGCGAAGGTGACGCTGGCCCAGAAGCTCTCCCAGTCCGCGGGCGGGTTCGGGTTCTTCTCGGCCACGCGCCGCATGTGAACCCCGCGGACGACCCACGGCCCGGCCTTCGGCAGCTTCAGCTCCGCCTTGCCGTCTTTGTCGGTGGTCGCGGTCGCGGTTGTCAGGGTGTCGCCGGCCCGGTGGTGCGCGACCAACTTGAACCCGGCTAGCGGCTTCCCCTCGAACTCGACGCGCACCGGTAGTTCGTCACCGGCCTTGAGCGCGTACGGGTTCTTCAGCGGCACGATCTCCAACACCTGCCCCAGCGGTTCGGTGGGCGCGGCGTCCGGCTTGCCGCCGCCGTGAATAACGGTCTTCAGGCACCGGCGGTAGCGCTCCTTGCCGTCGGCGTCGGCTTCGCCGGCCGCGGCCCGCGCCGTCACGATCTCATCCAACCCCTCTTCTTTCAAGTACGCGGTGAACTTGTCCGCTTTGAGCGTGATGCCCGACCAGTCACGGTCCACGCGCAGCACCGCGGACCCGGTGCCCGGCATGTCGAACGCGAACGCCGGCTTCGTGCCGTTTTTGGCCTCGGAGATTTGCGCCGCGCCTTTCGCGGTGACGAGCCGCACGAGCGGCGTCTTCTTGGCGGAGTACGCGACCTCCTGTTCCGGCTTGAAGTGCTCGCCGACGAACAGGCGCACCGGCACGCTGGCCCGGTCCTTCGGCGTGTACGTCTCCGGCACGAGCCAGTAATCGTGCGCGCCCGCGGGCGCGGCGAGGAGCAGAACGGCGAGCGCGGCGGCACGGGTCATGGGGGTTCCGGGTGTAGCGGGCGGGGCGGCGCTTCTTTATGCTATCCGAACGGAGCCCGCGTTCGCCGGAGCCTTGTGCATGAACCGTCCCGAGTCGGAGTCCGGGTCCCACGCCGTGCCCGCCGATTGGACCAGCGCCCACTCGGCCGACGGCAGCGGCACCGCTCCGGCCGGCGCGCGCGCCGACGGCCTCCCGGCCGCGCTCGCCGGGTACCGCATCGACGGGCTTCTGGGCACCGGCGGCATGGGGCTCGTCTACCGCGCGCACGACCCGCGCGCCGACCGCGCGGTCGCCCTCAAGACCATGCGCCCGGAACTGGTCAGCCAGCCGGGGGCCGTCGAGCGGTTCCTGCGCGAGGCCCGCGCCGCCGCCAAGGTGCGCCACGACAACGTCATCGAAATCTGGCAGGTGGGCGAGGACGCCGGCGTCCCGTTCATCGCCATGCCCGTACTCGACGGCGAACCGCTCAACAAGTGGCTCGAGCGCGAGCCGGTCCCGCTGCTGGGCGTCGCCCTCAAGGTGGGGCGCGAGACCGCCGACGGGCTGGCCGCGGCCCACGCCCACAAGCTGGTTCACCGCGACATCAAGCCCGCGAACCTGTGGATCGAGGGCGAGCGCGGGTCCGACGACCTCGGCAAGAAGTTCCGCCGCGTCAAGGTACTCGACTTCGGGCTGGCGCGCCCGGCCGAGGGCGACACGCAGCTCACCGGCACAGGGGGCGTTCTGGGCACGCCCGCGTACATGAGCCCAGAACAGGCCCGCGGCGATAAGATCGACCACCGCAGCGACCTGTTCAGCCTCGGCGTGGTGCTGTACCGCATGACCACCGGCGCGGCCCCGTTCGCCGGCGCGACGGTCATGGCCGTGCTCACCAGCCTCGCCGTCGTCACCCCGCCCGCGCCGCACGCCCTGAACCCGGACCTGCCCCCGGCCCTCTCCGACCTCATCATGCGGATGTTGGAGAAGGACCCGGAGAAGCGCCCCGCGAGCGCGGCCGAGGTAGCCGCCGCCCTGCGCGAGATCGCCAAGCAGCGCAAGGCCGCGCCCGCGCCCGGCGGCGCATCGGGCGCGGCGCTCGACAGCGTCCCGATGGCCGCGAGCGTGTCGCAGAGCCTTCCGGTCGTGGTGCACCCCCAGCCGCAGCCGCCGTCGGCGGTGCGCCCGGAGCACAACCCGTTCACGGAACTGCAAGCCACCGAACTGCCCGCGCCGTCCGGCGAAGTGGCGAAGCCCGCCCCGCGCCCGGCGCGCCCGGCGCGCCCGGCGCGCGCCGCGCGGACCTCGCGCGGGGTGTGGCTCGCGGTCGGCGGCGCGTGCCTGCTCGCCGCGGTCGGCGCGGTCGTCGCGATCCAGTTCCTCCAGAAGAAGCCCGACCCCGCCCCGGACGAGACCGCGAAGGACACCCCGAAGCCGAACCCCGGTCCCGTGCCGCCGAAACCGAAGGAGTACACCCAGCGCGAGGTCGCCGAGTGGGTGCTGTCGGTCGGCGGCAAGGTGACGATCAAGACCGCGACCGGCGAGCGGGAACTCGTGGCCCCGGCATCCGCGCCCGCGGGGCCGTTCACCGTGACCGCCGTGGACCTCAACAACTGCGCCGGGGTCACGGACGACGACCTGAGGCGCTTCGCCGCGCTCCCCCTCACCAGCCTCACGGCGCACAACACCAAGATCGGCGACGCCGGCCTCGCGCACCTGAAGGGCATCACCGCGCTCACGTGGCTGTCGCTCGCCGATACAAGGGTCACCAACGAGGGGCTGAAGCACCTCGCCGGCTTGAAGCTGACCGGCCTCACCCTCGACGGCACGGACGTAACCGGCGGCGGCCTCGCGCCCCTCGCCGGGCTGACCGAACTCGAGACCCTCTCGTTGAACCGCACCAAGGTCGATAGCGCCGCGGTGCCGCACCTCGCCGGGCTTGCCAAGCTCAAGGTGCTCTACGCGACCGGCACGGAGCTCAGCGACGACGGGGCGAAGCAACTCGGTGCGGCCCCGCGCAACTGCCGCGTCGTGCGCGACAACTCCGACCGGGCCGCGGCGCTGTGGGCGTTTACGGTCGGCGGGAAGGTGACGATCCACGACGGCAATACCCCGAACGCCAGCGTCAACCGCGCCGCCGACCTACCCGCGGGGCCGTTCGTGCTGTCCAAACTCGACTTCACCGCGCGCGGCGCGTCGGTGAATGATGTGGGGTTGACCAAGCTCGAAGGGCTCACGGCGCTAACGTACCTGAACATCTCCGGCTCGCCCGTCACCGACGCCGCGATGGTGCCCGTGGGCAAGGTGCGGTCGCTCGTCACCCTTGACATCAAGAACACTGCGATCACCGACGCCGGCCTCGAACACCTCGCCACCCTGACGAAGCTCACCGTCCTGTTCGCTACGGACACGAAGGTGTCCAAGCCGGGCGTGGAAAAGCTGGCGAGGGCGCTCCCGAAGTGCCGAATCAGTTGGGCCGGTGGCACGGTCTCGCCACAGGGCCGGGCCCGCGCCGCGGCGGAGTGGGCGTTCTTCGTCGGCGGCAAGGTCACGGTCGCCACCGGCGGCGCGCACCGGGTCGTCGCCAACGCCGGCGACCTCCCGAACGGCGACGCCTTCACGATCCAGAAGTTCGACCTCGGCGTGAACCAGAAAGTCACCGACGCCGGACTCGCCAACCTCACTGACCTGAACGTCCTGTTCCTCAACAGCACTCCGGTCACGGACGCGGGCCTCGCCCACCTGAGCGACCTGACGGGCCTCACGGAGCTGTCGCTGAACAACACCGCCGTCGGCGACGCGGGACTAAAGCACCTGCACGGTCTCACCAACCTGCGCGTCGTGTACGCGACGAAAACGAAGGTGACCGCGGACGGGATCGCGGCCCTCGCCAAGGCGCTGCCGGACTGCACCATCTACAGCGATAGCGGGGTCGTCGAGCCGAAGTTGATCGACAACCGCGCGGTCGCGGAGTGGGCCCTCGCGAACGGCGGCACCCTCACGCTCCGCCAGCGCGACGGGACCCCGCAGCACGTCAACGCCAAGAACTTCCCCAAAGAGGGCGCGGTCGTGATCCTGCGCCTCGAGCTCGGCGCGTGCAAGGAGGCGACCGACGCGAACCTCGCCAAGCTCCGCGGGCTGCACGAACTCACGCAGCTCCACCTAGCCGCTACCCCCATGACCGGGGCCGGGCTCGCGAACCTGAAAGGTCTGAAGAGGCTGACCCGCGTGTACGTCAACGGCACACGGGTCGGCGACGACGGGGCCGCGCACCTCGGCGCGATGCCGTGGCTCGAGCACCTCGACCTCGGCGGCACGGAGATCACCGACGACGGCCTGAAGCACATCGGCAAACTGAAGAACCTCACGCAGCTCACGCTGCCGGGGAAGAACACCACGGACGCGGGGCTGGCCCACCTCGCCCCGCTGACCGAACTCGAATGGCTCGGCCTCCACAGCACCCAGACGACCGACGACGGACTGAAGCACCTGAAGGAGATGACCAAACGGAAGCTCCTCGGACTTCAGGCCACGCGCGTGACCGGCACCGGGCTGGAGCACCTCGCGGCGTGCCCGCTGAAAACGCTCGAACTGACCCACTTGGGGGGCAAGCCGCTCGAACTCGCGCGGCTCGACAAGCTGCCCGGACTGCGCCACCTCGACCTCGACGTATCGTGGGTAACGGACGCGCAACTCACCCACCTCGCCCACCTGAAGAACCTCGAAAGCCTTCGACTGTTGCACACGAAGATCGGCGACCCCGGACTGAAGCACCTCAAGGGCCTGCCGAAGCTGACCTCACTCAGTCTCGAGAACACCGCGATCACCGACGGCGGGGTGGACGCGCTGAAGGACCTGACCGCGCTCACGTCGCTCGGCCTGAGCGGGACGAAGGTGAGCGCCGCGGGCGTCGAGAGGCTGAAGGCGGCGCTCCCGAACTGCAAGGTGCTCGGCCCGAAGCCGTAGCGCGCCGATGACCCCTCCCCACCCGCCCGCGGCGCGGCTCATCATCGACGGCACCGACGCGCCCGCCGGCGACCCGCCGGCGGCGCTGCTGCCGGGGTCGTTCAACCCGTTGCACCACGGGCACACGGCTCTGGCGCGGGCCGCGGCCGCGCGCCTCGGCACCGCGGTCCACTTCGAGTTGAGCGTCGCGAACGTTGACAAGCCGGACCTGCCGGCCGACGAGGTCGCGCGCCGGGCGGCGCAGTTCGCCGGCGTCGGCCCGCTGTGGGTCACGCGCGCCCCCACGTTCGCGCAGAAGGCGGCGCTGTTCCCGGGCGCGGCGTTCGTGCTCGGCTGGGACACGGCCGTCCGCGTGATCGACCCGAAGTATTACGGCGGGGCAGGGGGGCGCGACGCGGCCCTGCGCGCGCTACTGGAGCGCGGCGCGCGGCTCGTGGTGGGCGGGCGCGCGGACGCGGGCGGCGCGTTCCGCACGTGGGACCCCGGTGCGGTGACGGCCGAGTTTGCGGCGCTGTTCGTCGCGCTCGCCGAAGCCGACTTCCGCGCCGACGTGTCCAGCACGCAACTCCGAGCCGCGAGCGGATGAGGGGCGAGGTGTGGGGCCAAGATCGTAGTCCTCACGCTCCGCGTGAGGGCCGCTGGCATAGGCGGTTCTTCGGTTCGGTCGCCGCTCCCATTTCGCCGACGCGCACGGTCCTCACGCGGAGCGTGAGGGCTACACTCGGCTCCGCGCTCAGTCTGGCGGGCCGAGGTACACGAAGGGTGCCCAGTAGAACGGGGCGTCCCACCCGGGTTTGGCGCGGACGGCGCGGCGGGCCGCGTGCAGCGATTCCGGGTGCGGCGCGCCCTTGCCGGCTGCGGGGCGGGCCGCGCCGAAGAACGCGCCCATCAGCTCGGCGGTCGCGGCGTCGTCCACCGACCAGCAACTCGCCATCACCCCGCGCGACCCGGCCCCGAGGAACGCGCCCGCCAGCGTCACGCCCGCTTCCATCGGGCGCTGCGGGCCTACGTTCGTGACGCACGCGCTCAGCACGGTCAGTTCGCACCCGGCGAGGTTCAGGCGCGAAATCTCGTGCAGGGTCAGGAACCCGTCGTCGGCGGGGTCGGCGCGGCCGTGCGCCGGGGGCGCGAGCGCGACCGCGGCGAAGGCGTTGCCGAACGCGGCGTCCGCGAACCCGTGCGCCGCGAGGTGAACGTACCGCTTGCCGGGCAGCGCCGCGGCCACCTTCGCCTCGGTCGCGTCGGCCCCTTCGAGCGCGGTCACGCGCGCGGCGGCGAAGAACTCGCGCACCTTCTTGCTCTCGACCGCGGTGAACGGGAGCCGCGGCAGCGCGCCGACCGCGGCCGGGTACGCCGGGTCGCCCACCGTCAGCAAGGTGTCGTCGCCGCCCGCGGCGCGCGGCCGGTTCAGCACCACGGCGAGCGCCGCGACCGACGGTGCGTAACACACCGGCGGCAGCTCGTCGAGCGCGTACTTCGGGGCCGCGCCGGTCGAGAGCAGCAGCGCCTCGAACGGGAGCTTGTGTAGCGCGGCGTCCGGCACCAGCACGACGCGCTTCACCGCGGCGGCGCGGAGCTTCTCGCGCAGGGCCGCGGGCAGCAGCGCGTCGCCCAGCGCCTCCGGCGCGGCCGTCAGCGTCGCGCCGGGTTTTTTCCCCACGAGGGTGACGCCGCGCGTCGGGTTGAACTGCGGGTCGGCGATCTGGCGCAGGTAGTGGTTCACGAGGCGCGCGGCGACGGCCTCGGTCAGCGGCACGAGTTCGACGCCGGCCGGGGCCGGGCGCTCGGGCTGCTTCGGGCCGGGCTTGAGCACGACGCCGCGGAACCCGGCGCGGGCGGTCGCGTCCGCGGGCGGCGGGTCGCCCACGGCCTCGGCCAGCGGCTTCGGCACGCTCAGGCGGAACACCTGCGGCGGCGCGGCGGGGTCGGTGCTCAGTACGGCGAAGCTGTCGTCGCGGCCGATCATGTACGTGAGCAGCACGCCGCCGGCGCGGTGGGCGTCCTTCCGAACTTGTGCGAGCGCGGCCTCGGCGAACGCCGGGTCGGTGAGGACGCGCGTCAGCGGGTCGGCGTTGGCGATCTCGCGCCACGTGTCGGCGTACTCGGCTTGGGCCGCTTCGAGGTCGGCCAGCAGCTTCTTCGCGGCGGGGTCGTCCGCGGTCAGCGCGAGCGCCTGCGCGCGCAATCGCGAGACGGCGCGGCGGGCGTCGGCCTCGCGCGCCAGCAGCGCGGCGCGGTTCGGCCCGGTCAGCCGGTCGCGCGGGTCCGCGCCGGTCGCCAGCATCTGATCGAGGAGCGTGCGGCTCCGGCTCCGGACGACGGCGCGCAACAGGCCATCGCCGTCGTTGTCGCGGGCGCACCACGCGGCCAGTTGCTCGAACGCCGGGGCGAACTGGGCGAAGAACTGCGCGCGCTGCGCGGCCTCGCCGAACGTGTTGACCCGCGCCCGGTCGGCGAGGTCGAACACCTCGGCCAGCAGTTTCTTCGCCTCGCCCTTCTTGCCGCCCTTGTCCGCGAGGACGGCGAGCCGCCAGAGGGTGATGGCGCGCGTGACCGGCGGGCACCGCGGGCGCGCCGCTTGGAACGCGCGGGCCTCCTCGAACCGCTTGCCCGCGTCCGCGGGCCGGCCGCGCAGGTCGGCGCAGATGCCGAGGAAGTTCAGCGTGCGCGCGAGCAGCACGTGGCCCTCCGCGCGCTGCACTTCGGCCAGTTCGGTCCAGATCGCCTCCGCGCCGGGCGCGTCCTTCTGCGCGAGCCGGTCGAGCGCGCGGACGTGCTTCGCGGTCGCCCACAGGTAGCCCTTGCGGTAGCCGTACTTCGCGCACACGGCCTCGAGAGCCGGCACCAGTTCGAGCGCCGGCGCGACCTGCCCTTGCGACAGGTACAGGTCGGCGCGCACCGCGTCGACCAGCGCGGCGCTGGCGTCGTCGGGTTCGGGGAACGCGACCAGCACCGCGGCGGCCTTCTTGAGCGCGTCGAGGGCCGCCGGCGCGTCGCCCTGTTCCTTGTGGATGAGGGCGACGTTGAGCGACAGGTTGAACCGCACCGGGTCCGCGGCGCGGCCGACCGCGGCGGCCCGGTCCAGCCCGGCGCGGAACAGGGTCATCGCGCGGGCGAAGTCGCCCTTGCGCGCCGCGGCCACGCCCTGCAAGTAGTCGCACTCGACGCGCACCGCGTCGGCCGGGAGCGCGTGCTTCGCGTACAGCGCGGCGCACCGGACCAGCAGGGGGTCGGCGCGGTCCCCGGCGTCGCACGCGAGTTCGGCCGTCGCGAGGTTCACCAGTACCTTCGGCAGCGCGCGCAGGTTCGGCGGCTCGGCCCTATCGAGGTCCGCGAGCGCGCTCGCCAGCGACTCGCGGGCCTTCTGGTAGTCGGAGGTGATGAGCTGAAGCCCGCCGCGGTCGGAGCGGATGCGGCCGTCCACGAGCTGGTCGCCGGACCAGCGCTCGCCGGCGCTCGTGGTGAGGACGAGCGCCTGCTTGAAGTCGCGCGCGGAGCGGGTGAGGGCTTGGAGCCGGACGAACGCGGCCAGCGGCCCGCCCGCGTCCGGGTCGTCGGACGGGGCCGCGAGCGCGGCCCGGTACTCGGCCGCGGCGCGGGCGCGCAGGTCCGGCGCGTCGGCCTTCGCCGCGGCCACCGACCACTCCGCGAGGATGTCGCCCGCCACCAACCGGCGCTTCGGTTGGTGCTTCTGGTGGAGTTCGAGGGCTTCCTTAAAGAGGGCGACCGCGTCCGCGGTCTTGTTCTGAGCGGCGAACAGAACGGCGCGCTGGCGCTGGGTGTCGCGCCGGCCCAGCGGGTCGTCGAGCTTGTCGTGCAGATCGGGGAAGTCGGCGAGGGCGGCGAGCGCGCCGGCGGTGTCGCCGCGGCGGAACAGGGCCTCGGCGAGGTAGCGCCCGGCGGTGACGCGGCCGGGGCC
>Ga0194132_10002440_pt1 | contig 34796 bp, 33 predicted proteins | sample TA2KigOf80mmetaG_FD_148612 | JGI IMG/M metagenome (GOLD analysis project Ga0194132, IMG submission 148612) | Freshwater microbial communities from Lake Tanganyika, Tanzania - TA2015054 Kigoma Offshore 80m | ecosystem: Environmental > Aquatic > Freshwater > Lake | place: Tanzania: Lake... | reverse complement strand
TGCATCTTTAAGTGAGTGAGACTGCAACTTTGCTTAAGGTGGTATAACGTGAAATCCGGTAGTAACAAACTATTCCTGATTGTTTTAATGGGGGCTTCATTCGCCACCGCAAACGGTTTCGGTCATGCAGTATCTACAACAACTACCACCTCAACCACACAATCAACGAACCCCTCTCAACCTCTTACTTCGATCGATAGAACTAATAGAGTTTTCGATATTATATTGGCGCACAAGCCCTACAGGGAGATGCATCCCACGGCCTTAAGGCTTGTGAGTTTTTTAAGCAATCCTCCAGAAACAGAGACCTTGCGTAAAAGAATTAGTGAAGGAATTCTTTCAAGCATTAGCCGAATAGCCCGCAACCGAACTGAGCTACAAACTGACGATGAGAGACGAAACATAGCGGCGGCGTTAGTTGATGTTGCTAACGATGGGTCAGGTAATAGAAATAGTGTGAATCGTTTTGCGCAAGTAGTTGCTGCCAGAGGAGAGACGATTAAACTTGAAGAAGAAAGAACCGCTAGAGAAACCACCCAAAGACAGCGAGAGAGAGACCAAGCTTTGCAAAATGCCCTTCTTCAACAAGCCGCCCAGCAAGCACTTAATGGTGAGAGAAGTGGCGGTAAAGACAGCGGAGAAAGTGGGAATGGGAATAAGTCGCAGCCTCCGGAGCCTCCTAAGTTTGGGGAGAATCAACCCAAACACGATTCTTTAAGTGAAAAATTAGAAAAAGCGTTGAACCAAAAAACTGAGAGTCCTGATTTAAGCTCTCTTCTTAATAACAATAATAATAGTTTTGGTAGTGGAGGTAATAAAGAAAAGAAAGACGAAAAGGAAGGGTTTAAGTTCGATATCTCCCCAAAAACTGCTAAAAATGAAGTCAAGCCGGTGAAAGCGGCAGCTTCAAGTGAAGATTCGGCAGCTAATTCTCCTCAGGATCCTTCCGATTCGAAGAATCTTTCAGCAAACCCTGATGAGTTTTTAAATGGTCCTACGTCAGTACCTCAATTAGCTCAGCCCAATCCGGTCAACCCTGCCTTGGCTGATGGAGAGGGTGGTGGAGGAGCTCCTAACGGATTGTTAGGTGGGGCTAGCGGGGCCGGGTCTGGATTTGGTAATAGCGGGAACGGGGCTCAAGAGATTTTCCAAGGAGTTGGGCAACTTGACTATGCGCCGCTTCCTCCGCCCATTCGAAAAGCTTCTGCCGAGTTAGGCGGCGAATACAGTGGAGGAGCTAGCGAGGAAGGTTACACCTATTCCAATAACAGTGGTTCCTCTAAGAAAGAGGCTTTAGTGAATGAACTGGTATTTATCCGGGATGAGTCTCGCACGAGCGGTAAAGGACTTATGGCTTTTGTCGGGTATCAAATCAAAGACATCTGTTCAAAACCCGGGGCTTTACGAACTCAAAGTGTTTGTAAGATCTTAAAAAAGAAACCAAAAACAGAGGAAAAAATTTCATTAAATAAATAAAAGCAACGAGGAAAATATGGCAACACGATTCAACATCATGGTCACAGCGGGAATAATTTTAGCACTTAACTCTCAACTCAGTTTTGCCAATGGGCTGTCCGAATTGTTATTTAAAAAAAACGCAGCTGATCCGAATTCGCTTCAAGACAAGTCAGCCAGAGAAGATAGTCGCGAATCTAATGCTCAAAATGCGCAAAGTCAGGGAAATATCGGTGCCGGTGTTGCTCTAGCAACCGGTATTACGTTAATTTCGATTGGCGTTCCTATGACGCTATCAATTGAGCCAATTACAGTCGCTGCCGGTTGGGATCTTATCGCCAAAGGGGGAATGGAGCTGGCTCAATCGGCTTCAAACTCGCAAGGGGCATCTTACAATGGCGATCAAAGAGCTTTGTTAAATGGTTCTCAGCCACTTTCTGAGATTCCTCAAGTAGGCCAGGCACTAAACAATCCCGAACTCGACAAGGCTTTGTCGGATGCCGGAGTTAATGCCGATGACTTTAAATCTCGCCTGTCGAATGGGGAGTTTCAAAGCGGAGCCGATATCATGCAGGCCTTAGGAAAAGATGTTAATCCCGATGTGATAGCGCAGGCCCAAGCTCTTTCCAATGAAAAATTTGGGAATGCATTTGCTGCAGCTTCCGCCAAGGTAGGTGAGCTTGGTGAGAATACAATTACCGCATCAAAAGACACTGAAAATAATTCTCAAAATGGCAGTACCTTATCCGGAATTGTTCAAAGCTCTTCAACCAATTCTAGGAATATCGCTTCTTCGGTGGAAAGCGTTTTGGCTGAATCCATCTTATCTAAGGGAGCGGGTCAAGCTAAAGGAAATGGCTCAGTTAAAAGTGCCGAGGAAAAAGAGGTTAAGTTGGATAATTTTAACCAGATGCTGAGCAAAATTTTTGGGAATCAGGAAGTTGGACTGGTAGAGAAAAATTCTCTACGGCAGGACTTAGCTCAGATGGGAATTCAACTTTCTGTCAAAGGTATTTCGATATTTGCTCTGGCTCAACGAAAATATCGTCAATTTGGTAAAAATAGAAAGCTTCCAAGGCGAATTGCGCAGCGTTAATGACTTAACGCGACGATTCCCTTAGTTGTAATGATGCGCCAAAATATTTTTTTTGAATTTAAGTCGTCGTAAGACGCACAAAAAAATCAAATAATACAAAAATTTAACCGATGAGAAGTTATGAGTTTCTCATTGAGGGGTAAATCGATTATCTGGGTTCTTGCTCTTACTCTGTGTTGTTGGGTTGAGGCTCAAAGTAAGAGCAAAGACGAATGGATTTTAGTTCGTAAGCCGGGGCGTGATTCGTGGGCCACCGTCCTCTCAACTGTGAAAGATTTTTCATTGGTCTCTTCTTTTGGGCCAGAAGATCGTTTTGCTTTGGTCAGGGAAAATAGAAAAAGCCGTTCTCCCTTTCCGAAAGAGATTATTGGAATTCAGAGAAATCATACCTATCGTGCGCTAGAACAACAGGATCCTCAGATGGATAAATCCTGGGCACTTTCTAATCTCGGACAGACTATCGAGAATCTTGGAAACGGAATCAAGGGGATTGATATCGGGGCAATAAAAACCTGGGATACTCTAGCGGAAACAAAAAATGCAGTGATTGCAATTCTAGATTCAGGGATAGATCTTAACCATGAGGACTTAAAAAATAATTTATGGGTCAATCTCTTAGAGCTCGAACCTAACTTACTTGATGATGATCATAATCAATTTGTTAATGACCTGCATGGGTGGAATTTCGTGGATAATAATAACAATGTTCAAGACGACAACAACCATGGGACTTCAGTGGCTGGGGTGATAGGAGCTGACGCGAAAAACGGTTTAGGAACTCGAGGCCTTATCGAAAAAGGAGCTCTCATGGTCGTCAAAATTTTGGATAGTAATGGTACCGGTTCGACGGAAAAGGCCGTGAGAGGGATTGAGTATGCCGTTAAAAATGGTGCTAAAGTTATTAATGCAAGCTGGGGAGGGACGATATTTGATCAAGCCCTCTTTGATACGATCCAGTGGGCAAACGAAAAAGGAGTTTTAGTCGTCTGCGCTGCTGGAAATGAACCCAAAGATAATGACACTGATGAGCGCCCTATTTATCCGGCCTCCTTTCGACTTTCGAATATAGTGAGTGTAGCGGCTCATGATTTTCGAGGAGAAATGGCGGATTTTACAAGTTACGGTAAAGATTCGGTGCATTTAGCGGCGCCCGGAGTTGGGATTTTTACGACCATGATAGGGGGCTATCGCTTTATGGATGGCACCTCTTTCGCTGCTCCATTTGTGGTGGCGGCCTCAGCTTTACTAAAGACTCAAGAGCCGAACCTAACCCCCAATGAGATAAAAAAAAGGCTAATTGGAAACGCTATACCTATGCATTACTATGTTAAAGAAAAATTAAATTCGGGCGGGCGATTAAATGCCTACTCTCTTCTCAAAAACGTAGTTACCCCTCAAATCCCGACTCCCACTCAATGGAATCAATTACCCAAAACGATCGAAACAGCCCATCCCTATTCTAATAACTTCAAGCAGGTTTTTGAAGTTGTGCAAACCGGGGCCAAACATATGAGAGTTCATTTCGTGAAGCTTGAATTAGAAAATTCTTACGACACTGTGGCCCTGAAAGATTCCCAAGGGAGAATCGCGATGACCTATACCGGAAAAATGAATGATTTCTGGAGTGCAGATATTTTAGGAGACAAACTCCAATTAGAATTTGTTTCCGATTTCTCAAATGCTCAGTGGGGGTTTGCTATTGATTTGATAGAATTCTCCGCTAAATAAGAAGCTTAGATTCAATTAACCCTTATGCGAGTACTTACCAAATACAATATTCCCTTTTGGATGAAGCTCGGAGTTATACTCCCGCTAGTGGAAATAGTGATTCTTCGTTCTGTTATCAATATCAATTTCTTTATCGGAATTGAGCCTATGGTGCTGATCTCGCCGGTTGTTGCTATGTGTTTAGGATTGGCTAAATGGGAGGGAACGGCAGCACTTAAAATAAATAGAAAGCCTTGGTTACTTTTTTTACACTTTCTTATTTTAGGCGTTTTTGTCTTTTATATTTGTGAAGTGCAAAGTTTAAATTCTTCTTTTAAAAAAGTTGTGTGGGTGTTCTTAGCGGCGTTAGTTTTTCTTTCAGGCTTTTTTTACACAATATCCATTAGTGATTTTATTGAAAGATTCAAAAATGAAAAGCAAGATTGTTTACCTTTATTTGTGATCGGAGCTTCTTTTTTGCCTCATTTGTTATGGAATAACTATTTATGGGGTTCTTTTCAGATCTATTTTTATTATGTGCTGTTCTTTGCTAAACAAGTCTTGGGATTTGAGAGCTTTCAAGTGATTTCAAATCCATCAGGTCCTATTCTCAATATGCCTTGGGGAAGATTACACGTTTTATCTTGGTGTAGCGGATTTGAAGGAGTGTGTATCTTTTTTTTCTTCTGGGGGGTGATTCTTTTATTAGACGGAGAAAAAATTCCAAGGTTTTGGAAGTGGGTGATTTCCTTTCTTGGTGTTTTTTACATGTTGACTCTTAATCTAATCCGTATCTTGTCGATTGTGTATGTGGGAATGAATCAAGTAGGGCATTACTCAAAAAAAGAAATTATTCAAATTCAAGTTGAAATATTTCACAGCCAGTTTGCCTGGTGGGTGTATCTCATTGGGCTATTTCTATTCTTTTCTCTGTTTTACGTTGTCTTATTTTTTAAAAAAACTTCGAATCCAGAAGAGGGCTCCGCCCGCACCACCCAATAATAAGTAAAGACTCCCTCCAGGAAGTTCTGGTATTGGGGGCACATTATTGTTAGTAAACCCCTCGTCCCCATTTATCGTCCATGCTAATGTGATCAACAGGAAGAATAAAAAGATAAAGTGTTTGTTTAAGAAGTTAGAATATTTTTTCATTGTATCTCTCTTATTGATATTTTACCTGTTGTAAGTTTTTACTCAATCCTTTTGAATTGTTTCTTCAGATAGTCTCCAATCTTGATTGGGAGTTCTTTCAAAGCGCCTGAGCTTCGCGTGGTGCTTAAGGTGAAACTCTAATTTAGTGTTAGCAGCGAGTTCTGATGCTGAGCCCTTAAGAAATGCGGCTATATCTCGGTTCGAAGTGAAGCGACGAAAGTGATAGGGGGCTTTTTCGCTTGTTCGACTGGCCCAAGCTGGCACATGGGCCAAATCATTTAGTTGAGCGTGAGAGGGCGAATTTAAGAGTTGCTCTCGATCGGTTTTGAGCACTGTCCCATGGTCTGAGTGAATCAAGATTTTTAGATCATGAGGATAGGTCGATTTAACTACAGTTAGAAGGCGGTCTAACTTTTTAAGACTACATAAACTTTGAGCTTGAAATCGTTTGCGATACTCATCTTCAGTATCATTGGATTTTAAAGGCGCAAGTATTTCACATGCCTCATTCAAAAGAAACGGGGTGTGGGGGATAACAACATGAACATAAGCGTAAAACGGAGTGCCGGATTTAGCGAATGAATTAAAATCTTGTTTGAAGTTTTCTATGAGTTGCAGGGCATTTTCGGGATACCTTGAAACGAATGAATAGGGATGGTTGGCAGCGATAATGCGCGTCAATGCAGTTGAAAATTCAGTGAAATAAAGCTCAATCCATTTATTAAATTCGAAAGAAAGCTTGGCTTCATTAGAACTGTTGATCTGACAGTGACGGCTTATGGATTTAAATCTAAGGCAATAAGGCAAGTAATGACCGTAAATATAGATCTCGTAACCGCGCTCAAAAAAATAATGAAAAAGGGTGTTGGTGTTGGGTTCTCTGAATCCCACGGAGGATTTTTCGTTGGAATTACTCTTTAAAAAGTCGGGCACAGAATAGATAGTCGCTGGATAATTTGAGAAATGGTTGGTGTAGAAAGTTAAATTATGCCGTTTTGCAAGTTGTAACGATTGCTCTAGAAAAGCTGGATTGTTGAGAGCAGCATTCTCAAAACTAAAGCTATCTAAAACGATATGGAGGATCGATTGACTGTTAGCAGAAAGTTGGGGCTGCCTTTGGGGCGAGCCGGGGCTGGCAGTGAGTTTCTTAAATTGAATGAAGTCTCCCAAAAGAAAAGCGATGGATAAGAGTCCAATTAACCGCATTAAATCTCGCGGAGCCAACGCTCTAGTGATACAGGCACTTAAGACGAAAGCTAAAAAGAGACCTAAACCGTCCAAAGCATTAGGATAGCTTTTCGTCAGGGGGATGTGTTTAAAGAAGAGAAAAATAAATACAACTATCCAAAAACTGGAGAGGATTAGAGTGAGCTTCTCTCTTCGTTGTCCAGGCTGAATTTTTAAAGTAAGGCTCAAGAGTAGCCAAGTTAAGAGGCCCAAAGTGAAGGAAGTGACAAAGGGAAAGTAGGGATTTGAAAAAAAACCTAAGTGATGGTTCATGGCTCCTACGGTCGGAGTAATAAAAAAAGATAGACAAGCAAAAAGAGATAAAAGGCAGTTTATCCATGGTTGGTTCATAAGATTAATTCTAATAATCTTATGACCAATAAGCAGGTTAATCTAGATTTCTTTTTAAGGGATTTGTTAGCGCTTAATTTGGAGTCGGGGAGTTTTAATTGAATTTACTTTTGCAAGTTCAGATTGGTACCTGTTGGCGGCCTCAATCATCAAACGGTTGGTGCCCATCCATGAGGCAATCACTAAAATGATGGCAAAGACACCTACCACTGAAGTTTCAAAATGGGTTAAGTTAAATTGTTCTCGGATAGCAAAGTAACCTAGGAGTAGTCCCCATGTGTAAAGAAAAAAACTGACCGTCTCCATCCAGGGATAAAGGTGTTTTAAATGTTGTGCGGTGTAAGCACTAAGGACTACAGTGAAAACTATCGCAAGCCTTCGGAATAAAACTCTTTGGCTGTTACGCTCTCCAATTAAACTTCCGATGATCCAAATAAAAAAGGCTGATAAGTAACTGGCGACAGCGATAATGGCTAGCTTAAAGCAGACGACAAACCACAAAGTTATGTCGGAATTGATTCCCGTATTACTGGAAAGAGAGCTGGACAGCCATCGGTAAAGAGCACTTTGGGATCCCAAATGGGCTTCAACCCCTGTGACCACTAAAAAGGTCAGTAGTATCAGCCAGTGATGCGTTGACCATTGGAGTTGATTAAAAAACTGTTGGGGTTTTAGGATTAATCTTGCGCCTTGCTTCACGTTCCGCTCCTTCGGCCACTAGGGCCCTCCTAGTAACTGCAAGCCGATGCCATGAAATTTGAGCCTAGAAAAGAAAAATAAACTGTCAAATTGTTAGACAGCAATGACGTAAACAGGGTGTCCACACCTAAAACAGACAGACAAATCATTAACAATTTTGAGAGGAACAATAAGCCAAAATCACTAATGAAATCAACGATTGCATTATGGTTCGTTGTTTGCAGTGGTATTAGAGTAAAGAAAAGGTCTGTTATGCAACTTAAGTTTTTACATCGTGTTTTCATTTTAGCAATTTTTATCTCGGGATGCACCGACTCTAGGCTGCCCAACCTAATTCAAAGAGGGGGTATAACGCCGGGGCGGTCTTTTCCGGCAGGAATCTCACCCCTCATGTCGGTTAGATTTGATCAAAAGACGACCATTACTACTCAAATGGTTGTCTCAGGACCCACTCTATTTTTAGTAGGAAGACCCTTTGGATTTTCACTTTGGGATGTGGGAACAAATCCACTCTCTCCAAGAATGCAATATGCTTTTTCTGATAATATTCAAGCCTTTTCGCCGATGGGGGGATGGACTCCCGATAATTATGCCTCTGGAGCAGTAGGGGTAAGAGGAAATTATGTTTTAACCAGCGGTGCCGCAGGGGCAAGTTTAATTGATACCACAGATAAAAATGCGGCGCGGGAACTTTTTAGATATCCTCCAAGGAGTGGGAGTGAAATTTCGGTTCCGATGGATCCCTGGTTTGTTTATCGGGCAATCATTCCTCATCCGACTCAGCCCTATTTTTATGGATTTAGAGAGCAAGATGTTGCGGTCGCTTTAAGCGTGAGTGAATCTGGGCTTAATATACAAAATGATAAATTGATTCGTTATCAAGCTAGAAACAGTGGTACTTGCTGTGTTTTAGGGGGAATTACCTATCGAGATAAAATCTTTGTTGCGTTTAGAGCTGCTTTAAGACAATTTGCTTTTTTGCCAGATGGCGGAATAGCGGAAGTTTCTGAAAATACCAATTTGAATGCCGTCAATGTGGCTTCTTCTGGGGACTACTTATTTGTTCAACACCAAGCGGTTCCTGGGAATACTTATCCTTCTGGAATTTATGTCATTAATGAGTCGGGCAATTCGGTAGCTTTTTTACCGATGAGTCCTATTAAGTTTAGTATTTCGGCAGACAGTCAATATCTGTACGCCAATCTTGATAATGATAGCATTACGATTTTTAAGTTGAATTGGAATCTTCTTTTGGGTCGCTTTTAACGTTAAACCCATCAAAATCATTTAAAAAGCTGCGTGGACTATTTCTTTTTTAGCCCCTCGGGAAGTGAGAGAGTATTGTCCGGAAGACGATCCGAACCTACCATATCGACAGTGACTTGAACCGTTTTAGCAATCAAGGCGCTGTATTTAGCAGGGATCACAATCCCAAAACTGGCTAAATCTAAATCCCAAACTGTTGATACTTTTAAAAGATTTCCAGTTAATCTCTGCCGCGATTCTTCATTTTCTTTAAAGTAAATTAATTTCAAGTTCATGGGGATTGTTTTTTGCGTGTTTTTTAGTTTGATGGAACATTCAACAGGCACTGCCAGCGGTTTGCGGTCTACTAATTTAGTCTTTTGAAAGCCGGTTGAGGTAGAACAAGTGGCTTTAGCAATGGGAAACTCCTTCGCCGAAAGAAGCTGTTCTCTTAATTGAATATTCTTAAGTTCAAGACCCGTTTCAAAAGTGCGAACGTCTAATTCGAATTCAGCCGATAAATTCTCAAGGTTATCTGGGGTTAACTCAAGCCAACCTGAAGCAAAGTGGGAAACGGCCACAGTGCGTTCCAAAAGAGCTTCGGAGTTAACCAAGACAAGATTTCGATAAGCCAAGTCCTTCATCTCAAACTTGGCACTAAATAGTGGAAATCCCGCGAAGATAAAAAAAGATAGTATTGCACGATTGAACATATAAGAAATTTTAGGGAGTCAATTCGCATTTGTCTAGTGAGTGCCCTATTTTTGCTATCCTGTGACAACTTTTGGGAGATCCAACCCAAAGGTATGGCTTTACTTTGGGTATTCCCGCCCAAAGTAAAGCCATACCTTTGGGTTTTTTGTTGGCTTTGACATTGCAGAGGCGGGAGGTGGAGAAACGGGGAGGGCGCAGTGCGAGGAACTGTCTTTGCTGGTCTGTTATTTTTAGGGGCTTCAGGATATTACATCGCGTCTCATCATCTATTCAAAGATGGACAATTCTCTCATCTCTCTTCCAAGACAAAGGTGTCGTCGTCTTCTCGAAAAAGATTGGCTTTAAGAAAAAAAACCAAACATTTAAATCAAGGAGAACAGAATGAAAGCTCAAGTCATAGAAGTCGCCAACAAGTTGAATCTGACATCGAAAGTGTCGGCTCTGAAGAAGGAGATTCAAGCTCATTTGAACAAGCTGAAAACCTCCCTTCAATCTATCAAGATGAAGAGCTCGAATCCTCCGGATTCGCAGTAAACTTTGAGGAAGATGATATAGAGTCGGAAAGCAACGAGAGTTTCAGTCAAGCGCAGAAACAACCTGTGGTTTACGGAGTTCCCGTTGCTTCCTGGCTTAAGCACGCTAAAAACCAACTTCCAGCCAAAGTAGAACTCACCAACGGCACTGGAATGAGACTTTTCTTTAATTGTCTGGAGTTTAAAAAGCATGGAACCTCTTCTCTGACTCAAAGGGAATGCAACGAGATAGCAGTTTCTCGGGAAAAATCCAAAGGAGCAGCTTTGATTCAATAGGTGTGATATAGATATGAATCAAGATGCTCTGGCTAGTTCATCATTTATTACTTAAGTTTCCCCCCGAATTCGCCCATCAGGTGGCTGTTTGTTTTCTAAAAATTTATCAATATATTCTTCCAAAAAGTTTTGTTTTATCTCAAACAAAAGTCTTAAGTATCAAGATCAAGGGACTTGATGCTCTAAAATTTCCGAATCGACTCGGGTTGGCGGCCGGATTTGACAAGAACGCAGAGTGTTTTGCGTCACTATCCAGGGTTGGATTTGGATTTATTGAAGTGGGTACGGTTACACCATTACCTCAAACGGGAAATCCTAAACCTAGGCTATGGCGAGTGGCTCCGCAGGGGCTTATCAATCAAATGGGTTTTAATAATTGCGGTGTGGAGGAGTTTAAGAAAAATATTTTACATTTTCGTAGTCGTTGTATTGTCCCCATTCTTGCTAACATTGGAAAAAACAAAAGTACCTCCAACGAATCTGCTCTCAAGGATTATCAACAGCTTTTTAAAGAGTTAGAGAATGAAGTTGATGGATTTGTAATCAACCTCAGTTCCCCCAATACCGAAGGGTTAAGAGATCTTCAGTCTGTAGAGTTCCTAGAAAAGCTTGAGGCCATAGCCCCTTCCAAAGCGATTTGGGTTAAGCTCGCACCCGATTTGTCCCAAGAAGCTCTAACTGAACTCTTAGAGAAGATTCGCTCTAGCTCAAAATTGACCGGTTGTGTTTTGACCAACACTTCTCGAAAAATTGCTTTGGAGCAATATCAAAGAATGGAAGGGGGGTATTCCGGAACCAAGTTATTTGAAACCTCCTTTGAGCGTGTTGGCTGGGCTGCTGAAATTTTAAAAGGAGAAAAGACTTTAGTTGCTATTGGAGGGGTGGATTCCACTGAGAGAGCACTAAAGATGAGACGAGCCGGAGCTGATTTAGTTGAGGTGTACACAGCCTTCGTTTATCAAGGGGCTAAATTTGTTAAAACGGTAGCATCGGCTTTAGCCGACTAGGGCTTTTAGTTGGGCCTCTGAAAGTTCTTTGACTCCTAATTCCCGAGCTTTGGTGAGTTTAGATCCTGCTTCTTCTCCTACCACTAAATAATCGGTGTTCTTTGAAATACTTCCTGTTACTTTGCCACCATGAGTACGGATAAGATCGGCCGCTTCATCGCGAGAAAGGGTTGGCAAAGTGCCAGTAATGACAAAAGTTTTCCCTTGTAGTGTTGTTCCCCCGTACGATTTTAGAGGCTTAGGGGTTATACCTTTTTCAATGAGCCGATTGATTTCGTTTCGATTTTTCTTATCGGAAATAAATTGTAAAATAGCTTTAGCAACTTTTTCTCCGACCTCTTCGACATTTAGAAGTTCTTCCTCAGTCGCATTTAAAAATTTATCGAGGGTTCGAAAGTGAATAGCGAGAAGTTCGGCAGTTCGTTCGCCTACGAATCGAATTCCCAATCCAAAGATAAATCGATCTAAGGCGTTGTTTTTGGTTTTTTGAATCGCATCCACCAGCTTTTGTGCCGATCTTTCCCCCTGTCTTTCTAAAGTTTGCAGCAGCTCCGGGGTTAAATCATAGAGGCTTGAGAAATGGTGTATTAACTGTTTCTCAAGAAGTATTTCGATCCATTTATCCCCCAACCCTTCGATATTCATAGCTCTCTTAGAAGCAAAATGCTTGAGAGTCTCAGCCAATCGTGCTGGACAGGCCACATTGATACAACGATGAGCCACTTCGTCCTCGCTAGTAATGATAGCATCTTTGCAAGAGGGGCATTGTTTGGGGAAGTGTATTGTCTTTTCTTTGCCGGTTCTTTTTTCTGTGATGACGCTTTGAATGTTTGGGATCACATCGCCGGCCCGTTTTACAACGACTGTGTCATGGATTTTTAGTCCCAAAGCTTTAATCTGATCTTCATTATGAAGAGTTGCCGACTTGACTTCGACTCCACCTACCCAGACAGGTTCGAGCACGGCGACGGGGGTGATGACACCGGTTCTTCCCACTTGGAAGTGCACGTCTTTAAGAACGGTAATCCCCTCTTGGGCTTTAAATTTATAGGCTACCGCCCACCGAGGGGATCTTGCTACGAACCCAAGTTCTCTTTGGTTTTTCAATTCATTCACTTTTAAAACGATTCCGTCGATTTCATAAGGTAAAGAGTCGCGCAGCCCCTCTACTTCAACAAAAAAACGTTGTATTTCTTTTTGAGTACGAAGTTCTTTTTTTAAAGCGTGGGTTCTAAGGCCCCAATGGGAAAAAAGCTCTCCTAACTCCACTTGAGTTTTAAGGTTGGCCCCTTCAATTTTACCTAGGCTATGACAAAAGAGATCCAAGTGTCTTTGAGCTGCAATTTTAGGATCGAGTTGTCGAATGGAACCTGCGGCAGCATTTCTAGGATTAGCAAATAGTGGCTCATCCTGTTTGGCTCGCTCTTTGTTTAATTCTTCAAAATCCTTTTTAAAAATTATAATCTCACCGCGGACTTCAAGAAGCTTCGGATAATCTCCTCGTAACTTCAAAGGAACGGAACGAATGGTTTTGACGTTTTCTGTGACATTTTCCCCGGTTTCTCCATCTCCACGCGTTGAGGCTACGGTAAGGATTCCTTCTTCGTAAACTAACTCAATGGCTAGTCCGTCAAATTTGGGCTCTCCCATCACTGAAAAGTTATTGCCTATCACCGAAGCCCAGCGGTCATAAAAATCGACGAGCTCCTCTTCGGAGTAAATATTTTGCAGACTCAACATCGGTTCGCGATGACGATATTTAGTAAACTTTTCTAAGGGTGGCCCTCCGACCTTTTGAGTGGGAGAAGCCGGATCTCTTAATTCGGGGTGTTTGGTTTCAAGCTTTAAAAGCTCTTTAAAAAGAAGGTCGTATTCGGCATCCGAAAGGGTGGGACTATCTAGGACATAATATCTGTAATTGGCTTCATTAATTTGAGACTTTAGCTTTTCGATTCTCAATTGGATCGAATTCATGATCAGCGAAGATTAAGCTGTCGTAGTTGTAAAACTTTGAAGGCAGCCTCTTTAACGATATCTTGGGACATTTTAGAAACCCCTAAGCGACGATTTTCAAAGAGAATAGGAATTTCGATTTGAGTAAAACCCATTTTAAAAGTGCGATACTTGAGCTCTACCTGGAAAGCGTAACCACGAGATGTGATTTCGTTAAGTCCGATAGTTTCTAAAACTTTTCTGCGGTGAGCATTAAAGCCCCCAGTCAAATCACTGTAAGGTAGATTCAAAACAGTCTTCGCATAAAGGTTCCCACCTCGGCTAATGAAAATACGAGGAAGCGTCCATCCGGAAGTAGATCCTCCTTTAATATAACGAGATCCCATCGCTTGGTCGTAAGTCCCAAGAGCTTGTAACAATCTAGGAACATCCGCTGGACTATGGGAGAAATCAGCATCCATTTGAACAAAGCGTTCATAGTGTCTCTCAAGTCCCCAACGAAATCCGGCTAGATAAGCTCCGGCCAGTCCGTCCTTTTTTAGCCGGGAAAGCAAATGAATTTGTGGGTGCGTCTTTGCAGTGACTTCCACGGCTTGGGCAGTGCCGTCCGGTGAGCTGTCATCGACTACTAAAATATCGGCATCTTTAACCTGTTCGGTCAACTTAAGCAGAAGCTGAGTGATGTTCTCAATTTCGTTGTAAGTTGGAACTATGACGAGATTGGTATTCGGCATCAAAATTCCCAAGGAGTAAAGGGCATGTTGTGAGCTTCAGCTATCTGCGGATGGATAAGTTTGCCCCCAATGGTGTTGAATCCTTTTCGGATGGCGAGATTGCTTTTTGCAGCCTCTTCGGCCCCTTTTTCCGCAATTTGAAGAGCATACTTTAAAGTGACGTTAGTCAGAGCAAAGGTGGAAGTCCGACTCACTGCTCCTGGCATGTTGGTGACACAGTAATGAACTACGCGATCGACTAAGAAAGTTGGATTTTCATGAGAAGTGGGGCGACAAGTTTCCACGCACCCGCCTTGATCCACAGCAATGTCAACCACGACCGAACCCGGCTTCATTTGAGAAATGGTTTTGCGTGAGACTAACTTGGGGGCTTTGGCACCAGGCACTAGAACCGAGCCGATTAAAAGGTCGGTATTAACTACACTCTCCTCAATGTTATCCATATTGGACATTAAGGTAAGAAGTCTTCCCCCAAAAATGTGCTCTAGGTATTCTAAACGTCTGACATCTTGATCAATGATGGTCACTTGTGCACCCATTCCCAAAGCCACCATTGCAGCGTTACTTCCGGCAACTCCACCGCCTAAAACTGTCACATGCCCTGGCATAACTCCAGGAACTCCAGCGAGCAGAACCCCTTTGCCTGAATTGGTTTGGTCCCAGCTACTTTGCAGGTAATAAGCCCCGATTTGTATGGACATTCTTCCGGCCACTTCGCTCATCGGTCGAAGTAAAGGCAAAGAATGGTCAGCTTCCTGAATTGTTTCATAAGCGATGCCTGTGACTTTTTTCTCAACCAGCTCTTCAGTGAGTTTTTTCTCAGCGGCAAGGTGAAGGTAAGTAAAGAGAATGAGTCCGGGCCGAAGGTGTCTAAACTCATCGGCAAGAGGCTCTTTAACTTTCATAACCATGTCGGCCGCCCAGACTTCTGCAGCGGTATCAACAAGAGTGGCTCCAGCCATTTTAAATTGTTCGTCAGAAATACCGCTTCCTACGCCGGCATTTTTTTGGATTATGACTTTGTGCCCTTGAGCGATAAAAGCCCTAACGCCCGAAGGGACCAGTCCTACTCGGTTTTCTCTGTTTTTAATCTCTTTTGGAATTCCAACGATCACAGTTTATTCCTTTGAAATAACGATATCTAAAATATCGTTAGCGTCCATTTCCAATGCCCCTCTTTCGTCCGATTCAAAAACAAGTTTTCCTCGGAGTTTTCCACCTGAAAAGCGGATCCAAGAATCGGTAACTTTGCCGTGGAGGTATTTCCCCATTTTATCGATCAAAGTACATTTGGCTTTAGTTTCTAAAGCTTTATCGATTTTGTTTAGAATCGGAAACATATAGAAGCCGAGTTATACCAGGCCAATACGGTTACGGCAAACGGGAATAGGTGAGCAGTGGGGGCAATCTAAATAAGGTGGGCTAGCGTGGTTACATTATTCCCAATAGTGTGAAGCCGGAACTGAACCGGGTAGGTTTAAGGCGCTCGATAGAGCTACAGGAGTGGTGTATTGGGTAAAGATTTTTTGTTTTTGCTTAGAATGAAAGAGGCCGCAAGTCGTTGTTTGGGTCGAAAAATGGGTCATAGAACCCAAAAGGTCTGTTAAGGAAAGAGTCCAATTGAAGGGCTCTATAGACTCTCCTAGTTGTCCTTGATGAACAAGATTTGTTTGTGAGAAGTGAAGACTCACGAGTCCCGAAATGAGATCCCATTCATCGATTTCAAGGTCCTCCACCCAAATTCCTTGAGACATCATTCCCAGGATTGAATCAACCTTAGAATGGCCTTTGAGATGGGGGTGCCAAAATCCGATTGAAGGAACGCTTTCAAAAGATTCCCGTCGAGAGTGGCCCGTAGATTCGACGTTCAATTCATTAGCTGTTAAAGAATCTAAGGCTAAAGCTTTAGGGGATTTGCCATCAAAAACGACAAGGGGTTTTCTAGTGCCTCCTTCGTGATCAACTTCTAAGTGAGTCACATCTGGGCTTTCATAAATGGAGAATTTGAAAGGAAGCGGTAAAGAGGCTTTCGAGAGAAAAGAAAAATTCTTTAAAAAGAGGTCACCTTCAAAACCTCGAATGAAACAGGCCAGCATTTTAGCTAGAGCTTTGGACGACCAAGCAACTTGCAGTTCCCCTTGAGGAAGTGGCCATCTTTCGGTAGATCCCAATCGGATTCTGCGTTGAATCTCTTCGGGTAGTTTATTTAATTGTTGAGCTAAGTCCTTTAAATTGCTACTGGACATTTCATGACAAAAATTTAAATTTTGCCCTCGGTGGGAAGATCTGACTTGCAACTTTACTTCACCTGTTTCAACTTCTCCTGTTGAGATTTCAAGGGATTCGTTACAGCACTCAAATTTCTGGCGTTTTTCTTGATAGAAGAAGTGTACAGGAGTCACTAAAGTGTTATCTAAGTTAATTTTTCTTACTAAAAGCTGAAGCGATTGTAATTTCATCCCAAGAGAATACTGAGAACTAGATGATGACGGGGCGCTATTATAAATACCCATGGGGATATTGCGCGGTTCTAAGAGCGCCAAAACAGCCTCGGTTGAAAACTGATTAGTTCGAAAGGTCGAAATGGTGCCTGTCGTCATTTGGGCAAGTTCGATGGAAATGCCGCCCGACTCGAAATGGCGGACTTTGTGGTCCTTATCTTGAATTTCGACTTGCGTAGTCGTAGTACGCTCTGCGTAAAGTTGTGCTGAAGAGTAGCCCAGTTCTTTAATTTTCTTAAAAATCAGGCCGCGATCAAGTTTCGCAAGCATAGGAGCTAGTCCACCCTGGTGTTATGTTTTAGAGAAAGTATTTAAGAATCTGCAAAAATCCGAGATAATAATAACATGAAATCCCAACTGCGAAAAACTGTGGTGTTACTTTGTTTGCCTTTGTTGACTCGCTGTGTTCATCAAAGTCCAGACCGCAACACCAAGATAAATCCTATCGAAGACCGGATGGCGGCGTTGGAAATCGATCTTCGAGATCAGTCGGTGGAAATCGCTCGCTTGCAAGCTCTCATACGACAGTTAAAGAAATCCCAACCAACGGAGCGTTCCGAGACGACGTTAGGTTCCCTAATCCAGAAAAAAGCAATTTCCGAAGATAAAAAACCGGTACCGACACTTAAACTCAAACCAGAAGAAAGTGAGTCTTTAAGCCTCGTCTCTCCACTAATGGCGGACTCTGAAACTATTGTCGATTCCTCTCAGGAACTCATGCAAAACTATTATCGTGGGCTTCAGCTAGTCAGCGATAAAAAATATGAGGATGCTATCGACTCTTTTCGATTATTTATTAGAGAAAATCCGAATCATGTTTATGCGGACAGAGCTCAGTATCTGATTGCCGATAGCTACTTTAAAAATAAAGAGTACGCAATGGCAATTGTCGCAATCAATCTTCTTGAGACAAAATTTCCTTATACCCTAAAGTTGCCTGAGGCTTTGTACCGTAGAGGACTGGCTTTGATTGAGATGAATCAAAAGACTCAAGCCAAAATCACTTTATCTCAACTTATTAAAAAGTTTCCTAAAGAACCCGTCTCGCTTATCGCCCGAAAAAAATGGAGCGAGTTGGATCAAGATTCTCAAACTCAAGTTCATTAATGTGATTTGTAAATTAGGGAGCTCTTATGCATAAAACGCTAACTTTACTAGCGCTCATGGTGACCTCTTTAGTTTTGGCTCGCCCGTATAAATATTACTTAGATCCACAAAATGCAGAGAAGGTTTTAGGAAGCTTATCTCTTAGGCCACGCTTAGCAGATCAAGAATGGTTAAGGCTAATCAATTTTGATAAGAACGAAAAGCGAGTGATTCGTTCCGGGGATAATCTTTGGAATATTTCGAGAATAAGATTCAAAGACCCCTTTCTATGGAGAAAACTATGGCAGGAAAATCCCTGGTTAACAAATCCACATGAGTTAGAGATAGGAAGAATGTTGGCTTATTACCGAGAAGACTCCTCAGGCAATTCCATCAAACAAATTCCTATCGTGAAATTAAGGCCTGAGCGGATCGGTACTGTCAGTGATATTGATAATGATATTGTTGTGAACCGGGTTTTAAAATCGAGATATCGGATTCGTTTTTTGGTTTTGACAGGCGAAGAATACTTGGGAGAACTCACTGGGGCTTACTCAGATAAAGAAGGGATCGGCTCTCTTGATGCTGTATATGCATCTCTCAGTGAAGATTTAAAGGCACAACCGGGAATGGATTGGGCCGTTGTTCGACAGGTTCAACAACTAAGAGATAAAACTCAATCTGGGGCTCCAGTGGTTGGAGACTTGGTTCGGATTGTCGGCGAGGCTCGAGTTTTGGGGAGTGAAGAGAATCTAACTAGGTTACAGCTCACTCACGAGTTTTATCCCGTTAATCGTGGAGATAGGTTAATCCCCATCCCTATAGTTACTCGGAGGACTCTTGCTGAATTTCCTTCTAGAGATTTGATTCCACAAATTATCATGGGAGAGGATCTTGAGCGGATTTTTATAAGGCAGGGAGAGTTGGTAGTTCTTAATAAAGGAAGCGAGAATGGAATGAAAGAGGGGTTTCTTTTTAAAGTATTTGAGGATACGGATCCCTTAAATAACAGTCGCAATGGAGTGACTCCTAACTCGAAAGGGGAAGTGAGCATCGTTTATTTGGGAAGTAATTACAGTGTTGGCATCGTAAATAGAAACCAGGAACCTTTAAAAATTGGCGATAGTTTATTGAGTTTCCCTGAACTTCCTGATAGACCCACTGGCCCCAAAAGGGTGAGACAGGAAGTTTCTATCGATTAATATCTTAATTTTCAAAAAGAAAGATACCTGCACCCTTTGAATGGGCTTTTTTAAGAGGTTCAAACGGCCATGAAGTTGGTTTAAGGCGCTAAAAGTTATTGGCCGTTTGACGATGAGGTGCATTATCAAATGAAACTTTAAAGAAAACTTATCAAATCTTATAACCTGGGTCCTCTATAAGTCTTTGCAACTTAGAAAGAAACATATCGGACCCGCCTCTTAAAAAAGCCCATTCAAAGGGTGCAGGTATAAAAGAAGGGGTAGCTGAGACTATTTTGTTAAGGTACGCTCCCCATGAAAGATTGAATTTAAATTCTTAAAATGTTTCAACGTAGAAATGAATATTTCTACTCCAACAGAAATACCATCCTACTTTGAAATCAATCAAAGTCCTTGGCTTAGCGAAATCTTAAGTCCTGTTCAAAAACTAAATAGTTACGGCTTTAGAAAGCCCTTTGAAAAACCCTGCTTCGCCATTGTGGGGACTCGAAAACCATCGATCTATGGAATCAAAGCAGCTTTAGGCTTCTCAAAACAGCTAGCTTCTCTTGGGTTTACAATCGTAAGTGGACTCGCCCGAGGTATCGATAGCTACGCTCATTGGGGTGCCCTAATGGCTGATGGGACGACGGTAGCGGTCTTGGGGCACGGGCTAGGGCGTATCTATCCACCTGAAAATAGAATTCTCGCAGAAAAGATCATAGAAAAAGGTGGTGCGTTGGTTTCCGAATACGAAAAAGATGAGCCTCCTTTGAAACATCATTTTCCTGAAAGAAATAGGATTATTTCGGGCTTAAGCCTGGGAGTTCTCATTATCGAGGCAGCAGAGAAAAGCGGTTCCCTTATTACGGCCAATTTTGCTCTAGATCAAAATCGAGAAGTTTTTGTCATTGGATCACGATTTGACGAACCTAGTTTTAAAGGGGGCAATTTACTTCTTCAACAAGGAGCAAAAATGGTTCTAACCATCGATGATGTTCTTGAGGAATTACCCAGCCAAACCTTCCTTCATAAAGTAAAAAAGGAAACTCCGATTTGTGATCTCGAACTTCTTAAGACATTGTTTAGAAAAAATAAGGGCGTCACTCATCTTTCCGATTTTTATCAGGTCCCTTTTTATCGTAGAGGATTATTGTTTCATCAATTAGATCAAGCGATTCAACAAAAATTTGTTTTTGAAACTCCAACACGCCATTTTTTTTGGGTTGAATGACGCGACAATAAAAAAATAATAAAAAGAGAGCTTGCCAAAGCTAGAAGTTCTAAGAAAAATAGTAAATAGGTAGTATTTCGTTTTTCGGCGACTTAACTTTTTAAAAAAAGAGAAAAAATGCGAGATAAGATACTAGACATCTTGGCGCTTTTTTCGCAGTCTCTAGAGCGAAACAAAGACCTCTTTTATGATGCTGAGGAAATTTGGGATCAGCTTTCCTCCCGGGGCTTCTCCGATGAGGACATAGAGGGCGCGATCAACCACATAAAAAAGACCTCATTAGAAATACCGGGGCCCTACTGGAGTGAGGGGGTGCCGGTCTATCGAATTTATAGTGATGATGAACATTCTCGATTATCCAAATCGGCAAAAGGGTATTTGTGGAAATTGAAAATGCGGGGCATTATTGACCACGCTATCGAAGATGAAATCATTCAAAAAGCTATGAACTTAGAGATGCCTGCAGGCCTTCGGGAAATAAAAACGGTTGCCGCTCTTACCGTTTTCGGTTATGAGCACAAAATTCAAGGAGGCTCTCCCTCGTCTTCCACTTTGGTTGAAACCAGGATTAACTAACTGGTCAAAAAATGATTGGGAGTCATTGAAAATGAGGGTAAGTTTGTAGGCGAATGAAAAAAACAACCACAAAGAAAAGTACCAAAAAAGCGGTTGCTGCTGAAGAGGTGTTGGAAACCTCAAGCGGCAAAGCCAAAGGATTGGTTGTTGTTGAGTCTCCGGCTAAAGCAAAGACCTTAAAGAAGTATTTAGGTAGAAATTTTGAAGTTAAAGCCTCTGTCGGCCATGTGATGGATCTTCCAAAGAGCCAACTGGGAGTTGATCCTGACAAAGATTTTGAGCCGGTATATGAGATGATCAAGGGCAAGCAGAAGGTTGTAGAAGAACTGGCCAAGTCGGCGCTGAAAGCGGATAAAGTGTACCTAGCTGCCGACCCTGATCGTGAGGGGGAAGCTATCGCTTGGCATGTTGCCGAGGTTCTGAAACTTCCCAAGAGTAAAATTCACAGGGTTCTTTTTCATGAGATCACTAAACCCGCTGTTTTAAAAGCTATCGAAAATCCTATCGAACTGAACCGAGATCGCTATGAATCTCAGCAGGCAAGGCGGATTCTAGATCGTCTCGTAGGGTATAAAATTTCTCCTATCCTTTGGACTAAGGTCCGAAGGGGGCTATCCGCAGGCCGAGTCCAATCGGTGGCGGTTAAAATGATTGCAGATAGAGAAAAAGAGATTCAAGCCTTTATCTCTCAACCCTACTGGACTGTGAAGGCTCAGGTATCGGGAAATGATAAGGAGTTTCTAGCCAGGTTGGTTAAGGCCGGAGACAAAAAGATTGATCGCTTGACGATCGATAATGAAGCTTGGGCCAAGCAGATTGTTGAAGAATCGCAATCGGCAACTTGGCGCATTACTTCGGTCACCCAAAAATCTCGAAAACGAAATCCCTATCCACCTTTTATTACGTCTACTTTGCAGCAAGAGGCGTCGAAACGCCTTTATTTCAGTGCAAAAAAGACCATGACCTTAGCTCAGCAGCTTTACGAAGGGGTTGATTTGGGGCCTGAAGGGGCACAGGGGTTGATCACCTATATGCGTACCGACTCTACCCGGCTTTCGGACGACGCCATTAGAGACGCTAGAAATCTGGTTGAAAAAATATTGGGCCCTGAATTTTTGCCAAAAATTCCCAACGAGTATCGAAACAAGAAAAATGCTCAGGACGCTCACGAAGCTATTCGCCCCACTTCGGTTAAGTTTACTCCTGAAAAAATCAGAGATTGTTTAGATGTTGATCAGTTCAAATTGTACGAGCTCATTTGGAAGCGTTATTTGGCGAGTCAAATGGAGTCTGCCGTTTTTGATCAGACCACGGTAGATATTCAGGCGGTGGCAAAGTCTTCTCAAATCTACGGTTACCGATGTACCGGAAGTGTACTGCGGTTTGAGGGGTATTTGGTGTTGTGGCAAAGCGATGATGAGACGGACGAAGAGTCCCAGAGTTTGCCCGACTTGAAAAACACCACACCTATTAAATGTCTCGCCGTCAGTGATGAAAAACACATGACTCAACCGCCTCCTCGATTTTCTGAAAGCAGCTTAATTAAAGAGCTTGAAGAAAAGGGAATCGGTCGACCGTCGACTTACGCCAGTATTTTGACCGTCATTCAAGACCGCAAGTACGTTGAGAAGAAGGAAAATCGCTTTTATCCGACAGAATTAGGGGTCCTCATTAATGATCTTTTAGTTGAAAACTTCCCCTCGATTGTGGACGAAAAGTTTACAGCCCACATGGAGGAGGAGCTTGACCAGATTGAAGAAGGTAAAATGAATTGGGTCAAGACGCTCCAGGAATTCTACACTCCTTTCCAAGAGACTTTAAAAAACGCGCAAGAAAAAATGCGTAATGTGAAGCGGGAAGAGACTCCCACAGATATCAAGTGTCCCAAATGCGATAAAAACCTCGTTATTAAATGGGGAAAAAATGGGAAGTTTGCAGCTTGCCAGGGGTATCCCGATTGCCGATTCACTTCTGAATTTACCCAAGAAAATGGAACTATCACTTTGGTGGCACAACCTACGACCGATGAGAAGTGTCCGACTTGTAGCCAGCCAATGATAATAAAAAATGGGCGGTTTGGTAGGTTTTTGGCCTGTTCCGCCTATCCAGATTGTAAGACAACAAAACCCATCACGACTGGAATCAAGTGCCCTGAATGTAAAGAGGGGGAGTTGTCCCAGAAAAAAACACGATTTGGAAAGATTTTTTATAGTTGTACAAAATATCCCACCTGCAAATATGCGATTTGGGACAAACCGCTTAAAGGTAATCCCTGTCCGCAGTGTCAGCATCCCTTCTTGACCGAGCACTATACGAAAAAAGATGGGGTTTCGATTCGATGTCCAAACAAAGAATGTGGTTATAAAGCGGCTGCACCAATTGGAGAGAACGGACAGACCACTGCTGCAACGAGCTAATTTCTCAGTCTTGCCTTTTTCTACTCTTCACGCGTACAGTTAACTCTATGAAAATTAAATCACTTCTTCTGGCCTTACTCGGATGGACTTCCTTGGGGTTTGCTGTAGATGGACTCTATTTGGGAGGTCAAATTGGGCATGTGGCCTTAACGGGGAGCGCTGCCACTTACAATAACACTATTGGTTTTGCTGCCGATTTGGGATTTAGGGCCAACCCGCTTTTGGATCTAATGTTTTCCTCTCAATACAGCTCGCATCCAGGAGGTGCCAATGGTCTTTCGGTTTATACTGAAACGATAACGGCACAATTTCATGTGTTAGAAGCCAATGATTTTGATTGGAGTCTTGGCGCAGGCCCCGGATTTTACTTTTTCAAATATTCTCTCAAAACGGATACGATGTTTGGGCTCAATTTTGGATCCTATTTAGATGTTAAAGTCGGGGACAATTTGAAGTTAGGCCTAGGCATTCGTTATCACAAAGTTTTTCGAAAAGAGGGTGATCTAGGAGACAATCTTTGGACTCTCATGATGAGAGTTGGTTACACGTTTGGAGATTAATTATGGCGATAATTAAATCTGAAATGGCAGGCACGGTATTGGAAGTGAAAGTTAAGGTAGGGGATACGATTAAAGGCGGTCAAGAAATAGTGATCCTTGAATCAATGAAAATGGAAGTGCCGGTATCAGCTTCTCAATCGGGTAAAGTTACTGAGGTCAAAAAACAGGTCGGGGATTTTGTTAACGAAGGCGAAGCCCTGATAGAATTGGCTTAATACTTTGATTCTTACTGATGTCACTCTACGAGATGGTTTGCAAGCGGAAACAAAACTGGTGTCTCTTGAACATAAGCTAAAAGTTCTAGAGCTTCTTTCGCTTTGTCAGTTTGATCGCTTGGAGATAACAAGCTTCGTTAATCCAAAGTGGATTCCTCAATTAAGCGACAGCGAAAAGCTTTGCGAGTCTTGGTTTAAGAAAAAGACAAATCAAGAAACCATGGCTTTTGTCCCCAATGAAAAAGGCTGTCAACGTTTAATTCAATTCCCTATTCCTTGGGTCAGCTGTTTTGTCGCAGCTAGTTCTACGTTTAATAAAAAAAATGTGAACGCCACTATCGATGAGACTCTAAAAGAGGTTGAGGCGATTGTTAAAATAGCTAAAGGAGCTCAACGAAAAGTACGGCTTTATGTCTCAACCGTGTGGGGATGTCCCTATGAGGGAGAAATTGCAAACATCAAGTTAGAAGCTCTTTTCAAAAAAATAGTTCAATTAGATCTGAATGAAGTCGCTTTAAGTGATACTCTTGGAGTTGCAACGCCACAAAAAGTGAAGTCGGTTCTAAAAATGAGCGCCTCCTATATCCCGGTAGAAAAGATTGCACTTCATTTGCATAATACCTATGGTTTTGCTTTAGCCAACATTCAAGCGGGTTATGAAGAAGGAGTCAGAAGCTTTGATGGTTCGATGGGAGGGATCGGGGGTTGTCCCTATGCGAAGGGGGCAAGCGGAAATGTGGCTAGTGATGACATCAAAAACTTGTTCTTTCACGAAAAGAAATTAGGTTTGTTTGCGAAGCAGCCGGTCGAAGAGGCTCTAATATTTTTATCGAAACAGGTGGGGCTTTCTCTGAATAGTTCGTTAGCTAAGATTTTGGAAAAAGGAGGTTCATGGTATGGCATCCAATGAATTATTGATCCGTCGCGAAGCTGGGATTGTAATAGCGACATTAAATCGTCCTGAAAAAATGAATGCGCTCAACAAAGAAGTTTTTGAGCAGTTAAAACATTTGGTTACCCTACTTGAAACCGATTCTACCGCTCGAGTGTTAATTTTGACGGGGGCTGGAGATAAAGCCTTTTGTGTTGGTGCTGATCTCAAAGAGCGTCAAGGAATGAATGAAAAAGATATTTTAGTGAGAATGGATTATGTCAAAAATATTTACCTCAAATTAGAGAGACTTAAAATTCCGACCATTGCTGCCATCAACGGGACAGCACTGGGTGGCGGATTGGAGTTGGCGTTAGCCTGCGATCTTAGAGTCGCTGTCGAGAAAATGACCTTCGGACTCCCTGAAGTGGATTTGGCTATCATGCCTGGAAATGGTGGAACTCAAAGGCTCTCAAGGCTCATAGGATTAGCTAAATCTCTGGAACTTATTTTACTGGCGCGAAGGTTCTCCTCTGAAGAGGCGCTATCTTTAAATTTATTAAATGCCGTTGTTCCGCCAGGACAGCTTTTAAGTAAAGCCATGCAGTTCGCCCAAAAAATATTAGAATCGGGGCCTATCGGAATTCGTCAGGCTAAGCTTTCGATTCGGGGAGGTTTTGAACGGAGCTATGACCATGCGCTTGATTTCGAGGTTGAGTGCTATAAGTCGGTTCTCTATTCGAAAGATCGCGTTGAGGGGATCAAAGCTTTTATTGAAAAAAGAAAACCGGTTTATCGCGGAGAATAGGTACTAAGATATGATTCAAGAAATTAAACCCATTCGAGACAGAATTTTAAAAGGCGGGGCTCAAAAGTATCATGACAAAAATGCTGAGACCAAAAAGTTTTTTGCTCGAAAAAGAATTGAACTGTTGTGCGATAAAGGGTCATTCGTCGAAGACGGGCTTTATGCCAATTGTTTAGATTCTGAGTTGCCGGCGGACGGTGTGGTTACGGGGCTGGGAAAAATTCAAGGACGCGCAATCGCGCTCATGGCTAATGACTCTACGGTAAAAGCAGGATCTTGGGGCGCTCGAACCGTTGAGAAGATCGTTCGCATTCAAGAAGTTGCGGAAAAATTACAGATTCCGCTTTTTTATTTAGTGGATAGCGCAGGAGCAAGACTTACCGATCAAGTTGAAATGTTTCCAGGCCGAAGAGGAGCTGGAAGAATTTTTAGGAACCAGGCAAGGTTTTCAGGAGTGATTCCTCAAATCTGTTTATTGTTTGGTCCCTCTGCTGCTGGAGGGGCTTACATTCCAGCTTTTTGCGATGTTTTATTAATGGTTGAAGGAAATGCTAGCATGTATTTGGGTTCGCCTCGAATGGCCGAAGCGGTTATTGGTGAAAAGGTCACACTTGAAGATATGGGCGGGGCTAAAATCCACTGTTCGACCAGCGGTTGTGGTGATTTTTTGTGTGCCACGGAAGAAGAGGCAATTGAAAAAGCTAAGTGCTATCTTTCTTTTTTACCGCAAAATTATCGAGCTTGTCTTCCCTCGGTGGCCGGATCTGACCCCGAAAGGCCAGTTACCGATCTAAAGTCGCTAATTCCTCAATCCGATGCTCGAGCGTATGACATGAAGCAGGTCATTAAGACTCTTGTGGACAAAGGTTCCTTTTTTGAAATCAAAGAACTTTATGCGAAAGAGGTTATTACCGGATTTGCAAGGCTGGATGGAAAGACGATTGCCATTGTGGCAAATCAGCCTTTAGTTAAGGGAGGTGTGCTATTTGTCGACTCTTCCGATAAAGCAGCTCGTTTTATTCAATTAGCCAACTGTTATTCTATTCCTATTTTATTTATTGCCGATGTTCCAGGATTTATGATTGGTTCTAAAGTTGAAAAAGAGGGAATGATTCGAAGTGGAGCCAAACTCATTTATGCTATGTCGAACGCCGATGTTCCAAAAATTTCTTTGATTGTTAGAAAAGCCTACGGGGCCGGACTTTATGCTATGTGTGGTCCAGCTTTTGATTGCGATGCGACGATTGCTTTGCCGTCAGCCAAAATCGCCGTTATGGGGCCCGAGCCAGCTATCAATGCTGTGTATTACAACAAAATGGCGGAACTCGATCCTGAAGCCAAGAAAGCTTTTATGGCCGAAAAAATAAAAGAATATGAAGCCAATGTAGATATTTTCAAGTTAGCCGGAGAACTTATTGTGGATCAGATGGTTGATTTTCATGAAGTCAGAACTGAGCTAATCCAACGATTTGGATTTTATGCTCAAAAACATCAGGACAAGGATCGTCGCCCCGGAATTCTTCCGATGTAAGTGTTGAGGCTTTACTGGGAGACTGACACCCGCTCGATACTCTCCGGGCCTTGTAATAGGATTTGCATGTTGGCTTGTCCGGGATCGACTAGATTGAATTTGCCGGTAGCTTTTACTTGGACATTCAGATTCAAGTATTTGTTTCTGGCGTTTACAATATTTTGTGGGGTTTGATCCCACATTTCTTGAAGTTTATTTCGAATGGCTTCAAAAGCTTTTGGATCGTCGAAATTAACTAAAGTAATTTCTCGTTTAACGCCGTTTTCATCGACAACTTGCAAAGCAAAAACATTAAAGACCACTTGGGGGCTCTTCGGGAAAAGAACTAAAGTTCCAGTAATCGAACCGTCTTTTTCGTGCCAGCTCACCACTTTATCGGTGACAACCAGAGGATTGGGTTTAGAGACATCGAGGCTCACATGGGCTGGTTGTTTGGGATGAACTCGAACTTTATACTTTAAAGTAATCTTATCATTTCGAAAAAGCCCTTGGGTGAGTTGCGGTTTGGAAACAACGACCGGGATAATCGCATCTTTGTACTCGATGACTAAGATCTTGCCTTCGTTAGCAATGGCATGAACTTTCCCAATAAGCTCCGTTTTGGAAAGTAGCTCTTCAGGGAGCTTAGCTTCATGAGAGTATTTGGGAATATTCATTCCATCATCAAATTTTTTTACTATGGAAATCTCTTGAGCATCGATATGTCGAATAGGAGCCCCATTTATTAGAAATGAACCTTTTATTTTAACTTCGTCATGACGAGTTGCCGTTTTTAAGAATTTTGCTACTTCAGGATTTTCAGTGGTGATGGGGAATTCGTGATGGTCAAAAAAATTGCCGGGAGCACGGTAGGTAAAAACATACTGATTATATTCATTGACCGCTCCATGGATCCACCCCTGGAGTCCAGCCCCTTTAAGTTGGTCCTCAAGATCTTCGTAAGAAACTTGTGAAGTCGTTCCGAGAAGTGGAAGGTCCGCTCTTAAGTGGTTTAATGCGAAAAGAAGAGCTAAACTAAAAACAACAATAAGGCGCATAGAATCTCCTAATTTTGACCGTGTTTTCGCTTAAATTAACCGAATAATCAAGGGGATTCGCTTATAGCTAGCGGAGGCTTGGCGCTACCGATAAAGCCTACCAAGACGAAGAGTGTGATTAGATAAGGAAAAAGCTGCAGAAGCTGAACAGGAAAGGTGGTGCCTAGTAGAGGGCTACTTTGGAAATGGATTTGCAGCGCATCGGTAAATCCGAAGAATAGGCAGGTTAAAAAAGTGGGAAGAGGGCGCCATTTGCCAAAAATCAAAGCGGAAAGAGCGATGAATCCGCGTCCTGCGGCCATATCTCTTGTAAATTGGCTCGCATGGGCGATTGACATATAAACTCCTCCCAGGGCAACTACGGCCCCGCCGAATCCCAAAGCCCAATATCGAACACGGGCGGGAGAAACGCCTGAAGTTTCAAGAGCGTGGGGGCCGTCTCCGACGGCCAATAGACGCAATCCTGGAGTTGTTCGGTAGACGATAAAATGGAGAAATAACGGCAAGAGAAAGCTTAAATAAACAAGAGCCAGTGGCGCCATTCTCTCGTTCAAAGGAATCGCCTCCGTATTAGTAGGGCTACCAAAAAGAAGTTTAGTGAAAAGAGGGGTGATCCCCATGGCCAGTAAATTCACAGCCACTCCGCTTACGATAGAGTTTGCCTTGGCCCTGACCGTTAAAAAGGAGTGAAGGGACATGGTGAGAGCCCCAACAACCAAAGCCGCACAAGTACCGAAATAGGGATTGTGGCTAAAGTAGGTGACGCTTGCTGCGGTCCATGCCGTAGTTAATAAAACCCCTTCTAGGCAGATAGTAGCAACACCCGCTCTTTCACAAAGAAACCCGCCCATCGCAGCAAAAATTAAAGGGGTAGCCACCCGTAGGCTGGAAGCCAGTATCTCAATCATGGGGACCTCTTTTAAAAAATCGGTTGAATTGAGTGATAAAATATTGATTACCAGCGATAAGGATGACCAATAGGGCTTCCATTAAAATAGAAATCTCTTTAGTGATCTTTTCGCTCGCAAATTCGATCTCTCTGGCCCCATTATGAATCGCTCCAAAAAGTAAGGCCGCTAAAATAATACCCAAAGGGTGATTGCGCGCCATAAGTGCTACGGCAATACCTGTAAAACCATACTGAGGAGAGAAACCCTCAATTAATTTATGCTGAAACCCCATGACCTCATTGACTCCCACCAAACCGGAAAGTGCCCCAGAGAGAGCAAACACCAAAAGCGTATTTTTCGTGAGCGAAATGCCATTGAATCTAGCTGCGGAAGTATTTTGACCCAGGGCTCGTAGCTCAAAACCCTTGGCTGTGTGAAAGAGAAAGATATGGCAAAGGACCGCAACGATGAGGCTGAAAAAGAGCGTGAAATTAACGGGGGTTGTTCTAAAGAGTTCGCTTCCAAAAAGGGCGGTTAGAGAGGATAGAGGGGGAATAAAATAACTTTTGGCAATCCCGAGAGTTTCAGGGTTTTGCACCTGCGTGTTTTTGAACGGGTACAAGATCAAATAGTTAACAAAAGTAATCCCAATTAAATTTAAAAGAATAGTCACAATGACTTCATGACTGCCGCGCTTGGCTTTTAAAAACCCAGCAATAAAACCCCAAAGGGCACCCCCAATCATCGAACTGAGTATCCCCGTAGGAACGGCAAAATACCAAGGTAACTGAGGCATTAGAAGGGCGACACCGACGATACTTGCAGCGCCCAAATGCAGTTGCCCCTCGGCCCCAATATTAAAAAGACCAGCGTGGAAACAGAGAGCTACGGAAAGGCCGGTGAGTAAGAGGGGAGTCGTGTAAAATAAGGTATAGCCCAAGCCAAAACTATTGAAAAATGTACTGGTAAAAGCTTCCCATAAAATTTGCGGAGACTCACCCAACAACAATAATAAAAGGCTAGTTAATAGACCTGAAACAAGAATGGCAACCAAGGGGCCGCCGAGGTGTTTTAAAACGCTTCCCGTTTTCATTCCGATGCTCCTCGAGTCATCCACAATCCTAACTGTCTTTCGGTTGCCTTTTCTTTTTCGATCTCAGCCACAATTTCGCCTTGGTACAAGACCCAAATTCGGTCAGAAAGGGCCAACAGCTCTTCAAGCTCGGAGGAGACCAGAAGGATGCCCGTTCCTTGAGATTTCAATTTGAGAAGATGTTGGTGAATGAAATCGATAGCTCCAATATCAACACCGCGAGTGGGGTGAGCGGCCAATAGAAACGAAACCTGGTTTGAGGTCTCTCTTGCAACGACTAGTTTTTGTTGATTGCCACCTGACAAGTGGGCCAATAGTTGGTCTGGATTTTTGGGGCGAATGTCAAATTGTTGGATGAGGCGCTGGGCTGTCTCTTTGACTTTTTTGAGGGAAAGAAAAGGGCCCGATTGAAGAGATTTTTCTCGGTGGCGGCCTAAAATCGCGTTTTCAGCGATTGAAAAAGAAAGTACGACGGCTTCTTTGTGCCGATCAGGAGGGATCAAAGAAAAACCCTGTTGTTTAAGTTCATAAGGAGAAACGTTTTTATTCTCCTTTTCTCGAAAGAGAATCTGGCCAGTGTAATCTTTTCGAACCTGAGCTAAAATTTCAATCAGTTCGTGTTGGCCATTACCTTCAATGCCAGCGAGTCCAACGATTTCGCCCGAATGGATTTTAAATGAAATGTTTTTGAGAGGTCGGCTGCCCGGAGTACTTAAACAAAGCGAGTTTACCGATAAAATGGGCAGAGACTCGGTCGAAGAATCGATAGTTTTCAAAGGGATTCGTTTTCTTCCTATGATTTTTTCAGCCAAAAGTTCTTGGGTTAGCTCTTTTGTGGGTAAGGTTTCGACAGCTTTGCCTTGTCGCATGATTGTGACGTAATCGGTAAAAGACAAAATCTCTTTTAATTTGTGGGTGATGATCACAATAGTTTTGTGTGCAGTTTTAAGAAATCGAAGTTTTTCAAAAAGAGAATCCACTTCTTGCGGAGTTAGAACTGCTGTGGGTTCATCGAGAATGAGAATATTGGCTTGTCGGTAGAGCAGTTTTAAAATTTCAACCTGTTGCTGGTGCCCGACAGAAAGGTTTTCGATTTTTTCTTGAAGGTCGACAAGAAACCCATATTGCGCTTTTAAAGCTTCAAGGTCTTTCAAGATATCCTGGTGATTTAAAGTGAAGCGAGAGGGTTCGTGCCCCAAAATGATATTTTCCCAAACGGTGAGAGTGGGCACGAGCATAAAATGCTGGTGAACCATTCCGATTCCAAGTGAAATCGCTTTATGGGGGGACGTGATGGTTACAGGCTGGCCATCAAACGAAAGAGTTCCCGAATCAGGCGGAAACATCCCATAGAGTATTTTCATGATAGTCGATTTGCCAGCCCCATTTTCTCCCACTACACCGTGGATTGATCCCTTTTTAACCGAAAAACTCACGTCCTGATTAGCCGTCACAGGTCCGAAGGTCTTAGTGATATTCGTAAAAGAAAAATCGCTGGTCCAAAAAGAGCTCATGAGGGGGATGCAGTTTTCTTCATGTTGAGATAATAATCAGGAACCGTAATCTGTTTTTTTATGATTTCGGTCCTAATAGCCTTGAGTTTTGTCTCCATAGTGGGGGTAACAAGATTTCGATTAAATTCATCAAGCGAATAATCTACGCCATTTTCAGCGAGTCCCAAATCAAAAACCCCGCCCTTAAAGGCCCCTTTAGTTTCCAACTCGATCGCTTGATAGACGGCGATATCGACTCGTTTTAGCATGCTTGTTAGGACTTTGCCCGGCTTCACCCAGTTTTGGTTGGAATCACATCCCACGACGAGTTTTTGAGTCTGCTCGGCGGCATCAAACACTCCGAGTCCGCTTGCTCCTGCCGGAACAAAAATAACGTCTGCCCCCTTATTGTATTGTGAGAGGGCAAGTTCTTTGGCTTTAGTAGGGTTTCTCCAGGCATCGGAGGTTGAGCCCACATAATTATTTAGAACCTTGGCCTTGGGGTTAACGTACTTAACGCCCGATTCAAATCCTAATTGAAATCGCCGTATCATAGGAATATCCATGCCACCGATAAACCCTACTTGTTGAGACTTTGAGGATAAGGCAGCCAGGGCTCCAACTAAAAAAGAACCTTCGTGCTCTTTGAAGACAACCGACCTTACATTTGAAGCTTGGGTCGTAGAATCAATAAGAACAAAGTGAGTTTTCGGAAACTCTTCCGCCACTTTTTCAACAGCATCCCTTTGAACAAATCCTACAGCAACGATGAGAGGGTAACCTTTTTGCGCAAAGGTTCTCAGAGTGGGTTCCAGCGAAATATCATCTGAGGACTCCACTGTTTTTAGGGTAATGCCTAACTTCTCTTTGGCTTCTAACGCGCCCTTATAGGCTGCGGCATTAAAAGACTTGTCGTCTCGTCCCCCTTTATCTAAAGCCAAGCCCACTTTGAGTTCGGCCAAGCACAGACTTGAGAGCAAGTTGATAAAAAGAACAAAGACTCTAAGAGATCTCGCCATTGGTGAACTCCCATCCACTCGGGGTTATAGTTTAAAAAAGGGGGGCAGTCTACTTTCAATTTATGGAGTTTCTCTGTGTCAAATCTAATAGGCGTGGTCTTCTATAAGTCTTTGCAATTTAGGGAAAAATATATCGGACCAGCCTCTTAAAAAGCCCACTTAAAGGGTGAAGATAATTTGTTTTAAGCTTGTCTGTGGGTGAGATTTTTGGTTAGCATTGCCGCTGGGGCGAGGGGGCCTCTTGACAAAAAAACATGAAAAAATAAAATACAAAATATTGAGGTGTATTTTTAAAAAAATTTAAGAAAGCTTTTTGTAATTACAAAAGAAGGAAGAGTGAGACCTATGGCAATTAGCCAATCGGAAATGACAGAGGCACGAAAAGTATGGGGCGACGCGCTGGTTGCAATTTCTAAAGCGTACCTAAACCAAGGAATTGAAGCCGCGGTTCGCTTGGCTAATGAGGCGCTGGATGAAGCGTATGGATATGAACTCGGTCCGGTTCTATTCAAACCAACTTTGGCTAGCGGAGAGAAAACATTTCGAACTACCCGCGAAGGGGCACTTTCCTATTTCGTGGGAGAAAATCCGGATTATCCTGACACAGGTTTTGCATTGAAGGGGTGGTGCTCTGTCAAATCGGAAACCGCCGCCTGTTTTATTGAAGGTGATGTAGCAATGTGGATGGGTTCAGTGACGTTTACCGACAGGCATGGCAAAGAGACAATAGTTGATAAGAGCTGGGGGTATAAGAAAGGCAAAGATGGAAAGTTGCGTATCGTTCTTCATCACTCCTCTTTGCCTTACAAACCTTAATTTTCATATATAAGTCTTTGTAATTTAGAAAAAATATATCGGACCAGCCTCTTAAAAAGCCCATTCAAAGGGAGCAGGTATGTTCCTTCATGTCGCAGAAAATATTGGCAGGGAATAAAGATATGACACTGTTTTACCAAGCTGCAGGTAGAGAAAAACTGAACTCTCTAAATCTTAAAGTGGTTGCTGATAAAAAAATAAAACTCTGTTTGGAATAATTCGCAACTCCTCCATAGGGGGTATCCCCTACGATAGGGCAATTTAAAAAACTTAATTGCGCTCGGATCTGATGCGTTCGTCCAGTGAGAAGACGAATCTCACTATTAAAGAATTCTCCTCGTGCTTCGGTGTTTAGAATTTCCAGATCGCATTGAAGCCGATTTTCTCCTGGAGAAGCGTGCATTACTTTTGGGGCCGAAAGGCTTTTTTCCATGAAATGGGTCTGAAGTCCTAAAGGAGGATGGTTTAAAGTCATGGCATGGTAATGTTTGTCGACTGCCCTTTTGATCAGGAGACGATTAAAATCACTTTGAAACTTTTTTGTTTTAGCTAGGACTAACAAACCCCCGACGGGGATATCGAGCCGCTGGGTGACAAAGATGGAGTGTTGGCAAAAGATCTGTAGTTGGTGGATTACATTTTCAACGGCATTATCGAGTGTCGCATGGACCGGAATGCCTGCTGGTTTATTGCAAATGATGAAATCCTCATTTTCAAAAATAACACGAGAGCCCCAATCGATCTCAGTGATCGCAAACCGTCTAGGGTAGGGGTGAACTCGGACGTAGTCATCTGCCTTAAGTTTTAAAGATTCAAAGACTCTCTCTTTGTTTACGAAAATAGATCCGAGACTCAATAAATAAAGGATCTCTTTTTGACTTAAATGAAGTTCGCGCTCCACCAAATCGGTTAAAGAGATATTTCCTGATGAAATGAAGTGGTAAATCGATGGCGGAAAATTGTAACAACGACTCATAAAACAACTAGCCTCTTGATGGGGCGGGATTGGGAGCAAAAACGGTAAACCATTGCGTCTCTTGGATCACATGGTGAGTAGATTCAATTAACTGATTCAAAGGATCCTTGGCATCAAAGTGGTGCGTGCTTTTCACAGTGGGGCTAGCATACCACACTTTCATCCGAATGACTCTGGAGTCGGGATTCATTTGTTCTTTGTAAAGGCCGGCTAAAATTTCGTTGGTTCGTCCCGAATTTTCATACCAAACAACTCCTTTTGCCGGTGGGACGGGATTAACGAGGTAGCCCGAGGGGCTATTAGGATAGATAAGAAGGGGGCCTTGAGTGGTGAGAAGAGGTTT
>Ga0194132_10002439_pt1 | contig 34844 bp, 38 predicted proteins | sample TA2KigOf80mmetaG_FD_148612 | JGI IMG/M metagenome (GOLD analysis project Ga0194132, IMG submission 148612) | Freshwater microbial communities from Lake Tanganyika, Tanzania - TA2015054 Kigoma Offshore 80m | ecosystem: Environmental > Aquatic > Freshwater > Lake | place: Tanzania: Lake... | reverse complement strand
CGTCTGGGCCTTGCTCGTGAGCTTGCTGGTGATCATCGTGGCTCGACTGTAAGGATATTCCTTACGTCACGGAAGCCCCGTCCTTCGCGCCGCGTTCGCCGGATATTGACAGATTTCCTAATTAGGTTATATTTCCTATCACGGTTGTTTTCGCGAAACGGGTGGAAAATGGCGGCTTTTCCCGAAACGCCTACAAATGCCTACACGTTTAGGCGTGTTTTGTGCCCGATCAACGGCTTAGGGGCATTTTGCCCGGTGCTCGGCGGTGTCAATATGATGGCTAGCGCGTCGAAGGTGGTTCGCAGGTTGCCGTGAAAGAGCTTTGGTCCCGTCTGTTCGCCAAGCCCCGGGTCGCGGCGGAGCTGATCTTCGCCTCGCTGATCGCGAGCGTGCTCGGCCTCGCCTCCGCCGTGTTCGTGATGCTGGTGCTCTCGCGCTATGTCGCCTACGGCGTGGACGCGACCCTGGCGACGCTGGCGACCGGCACCGCGTTCGCGGTGTTGTTCGAGTTCGGTTTCCGCCAGGCGCGCTTCCGCATCGCGCAAGGGGTCGGCCGCGACCGCGACCAGGCCCTGGGCCACGGGGCTTTCGCCGCGCTCACCGGGGCCAAGGCGCAAAGCGCGGAGGCGATTCCCGCCGGCGCGCGGCGCGAAGCGGTGGCCGGCGCCGAAGCGGCGCAGACGGCTTATTCCACCGCCAACCTGTGCGCGATGCTCGACGTTCCCATGGCGCTGGTGTTCTTGGGCGCCCTGTTCGTGCTCGACATCGGCGTCGCGCTGATCGCTTGTCTGTTCGCGGCCGCTCTGCTGTTTCTCTCGTGGTTGCTGCACGGCGCGCTGCGCGGCCAGACCAAGGATATCGCCGCCGCCGCCGCGCGCCGCAGCGGCCTGATCGCGGCGGCCATCGCCGGCACCGATACCCTCCGCGCCTTCAACGGCAAGGAATACCTGCGCAAGTTCTGGCGCGCCGAAAGCGAGACCCTGGAACGCCTGCGCCGCATTATCGCCCAGCGCCAGAATCTGGCGCAATCCCTGATCCAGCTCGCGCAGGGCCTGATGACGGTCGCGGTCATCGGCTACGGCGCCATTTTGGTGGTCCGGGGCGAATTCGACGTCGGCGCCCTGATCGGGGCCAATATCCTCGCCGCGCGCGCGCTGAGCCCGATCGCCCGGCTCGCCCAACTGGTCCACGAATTCGCCAAGGCCGAACAGGCGCTCGAAAGTTTGCGCGACCTCGCCCGCCTGCCGCAGGAGAAAACGCAAGGGGCCGCTCTTTCCGAATACCGAGGCGGGATCGAGTTCCGCGATTTGGGCTTCGCCTTTCCCGGCCAGCCGTCGCCGCTGTTCGAATCGTTTTCCTTGAAGCTCGATCCGGGGGCGGTGCTGGTGGTCGCGGGCGGCAACGGCTCGGGCAAGACCACGCTCGCGCGCATGATCGCGGGCCTCATTGATCCCCGGCGCGGCCAGATTCTCGCCGACGGGGTCGACGTGCAGCAGTTCGTGCCCGAATGGTGGCGCAAGCAAATCGTCTATCTGCCGCAGGAGCCGAAACTGGTCACCGGCACGTTGCGCGACAACATCGCCATGCTCGATCCGGGCATGGACGACGCCAAGCTCAACCGCCTGGTCGCCGCCGCGGGACTTCGCAAGTTCGTCGATCAGAGTCCGGGCGGGCTGGACGCGCCCGTCCTCAACAACGGCGAAGGCCTGGCGCTCGGCATCCGCCGCCGCGTGGCGCTCGCGCGCGCTCGTCTCCGAAGGCCGGCTCGCCGTGCTCGACGAGCCGACCGAGGGCATGGACGCCGAGGGCGTCACCCACGTTCAGGCCGCCATAAACGACCTCAGCCGCCGGGGCGCGACCGTGATCGCCTTCACCCACGACGCCAACACGCTGCGCGGCGCGCAGGTGGTGAAGAATTTGGACGTCAAGCCGACCCCGGCGGTGCTGTGGGCGAAAACCGGAAGCGTGCCGTCGAGCGTGCAAGGCGGGGGCGCGGCATGACCGAAGCCCAGGTGATGCCCGCGCGGATCGCGGCCCTGTTCGTCGGCGACGGTGACGGCGACGACGCGGAGAAGGGCGCGCGGATGTTCGTGCGCGTGGGCGGCGCGCTGGTGGTGGTGGCGATCGGCTGGGCGGCGTTCGCGCCGCTCGACGTGGTGGCGACCGCCGACGGCGAGGTGATCCCCTCGACCCAGGTCAAAAGCATCCAGCACCTGGAGGGCGGCATAGTGCGCGAGGGCCAGAAGGTGGAAAAGAACCAGCCGCTGGTGGTGCTGGAACCGACCGCGGGCGAAGCCGACGTGCAGGAACTGCGCGTGCGCATGAATTCGCTTCGCGCCGAGATCGCCCGGCTCGAGGCCGAGGGCGCGGGGGCGGAGACGCCGGCGTTTCCCGCCGATCTCGCCGCCAAGGAACCGGCCCTGGTGGCGGGCGCGGTCGAGACCTTCCGCAGCCGGCGGGCGCGGCTCGAATCGATGCTCGCCCAGGCGCGCGAGCAGGAGATCAAGGAAATCGGTTCGCGCATCGAAACCGACCGCGCCGCGCTCAAATATTCGCGCGAGCAGATCAAGATCAGCGAGGAGCTGCTCAAGGACGACCTCACCAACCGCATGCTGCACCTGAACTTGCTCAAGGAGGAAGCGGCGCTGCGCGGGCGGATCGAGGAAAATTCGGCAGCCAAGCGCCGGATCGAGGCGGCGCTGGTCGAAGCACGCGCCCGCCTCGACGGCGTGCAGCGCTCGGCCGACACCGAGATCGCCGAGCTGCTCGCCGAAATGCGCCGCTCGCTCGACGAACTGCTCAACCGGGAGCGCAAGTTCGCCGACAGCCTCGATCGCACCGTGCTGCGCGCGCCGGCCGACGGCGTGATCAAGACCGTGTACATCGCGACCGTGGGCGGCGTGGTCCGCGCGGGCGGCACCGTCGCCGACTTGGTGCCGGCGGGCGACGTGCTGGTGGTGGAGGCGAAGCTGCCGGTCCAGGACGTGGGTCACGTGCGCAGCGGCCAGACCGCGACGCTGAAGCTGGTCTCGGCGGAAGCGGTGCGCTTCGGTAATCTCGAGGGCAAGGTGGTCAACGTCAGCCCCGACGCCCTGACCACGGCGCAAGGGGGAACGTTCTACAAGGTGCGGATCGAGACCGAGCGCGACTATTTCCAGCAGCGCGCCTTGCGCTATGATCTGGTGCCGGGGGTGCGGGTGGCGTGCTCGATCCTGACCGGCCGGCGGACGGCGCTCGAATACCTGCTCGACCCGTTGATCGGCGGCGCGAACACGGCGTTCAGGGAGAGGTGAGATGAAGTGCCCCGCCGTGTACATCATGGCCAACAAGCGGAACGGCACGCTGTATACCGGAGTGACGGTGAACTTGGCGCGCCGCGTTTGTCAGCATAAGGAAGGGCTTCCCGAAAGCTTTACCGGCAGGTACGGGCTGAAAACGCTCGTTTGGTACGAAACCCATGCCACGATGGAATCCGCCATAGTCCGCGAGAAGCAGATCAGGGGCGGATCCCGGAAAAAAAAGCTGACCTTGATCGAGACCCTGAACCCGATATGGCGCGATTTGTCCGGGGAGATCGTATGACGAGAGGTTTTCGTCATTGCGAGCCCCGCGAGGGACGAAGCAATCCAGTATTTTCTGGATCGCTTCGCTGCGCTCGCGATGACGAAATGAAATACGTGGCCTGTTGGAGGGCCAAAGACCGATGAACACCACCGACGGCTCGGCCCGCCTCGCCATCGGGTTTTCCTGCGTCGCGCATTCCTATTCGCATCTGTTCGCGCCGATCTTCTTCGTCGCGGTGCTGGCCCTCGAAAAGGACTTGGGGCTGACCCACGGCGAGGCGGTGGCGCTGATTGTCGTCGGCAGCGCGCTGTTCGGCTTCGCCGCGCCGCTCGCCGGGTGGCTCGGCGACCGCTGGAGCGCGACCAAGATGATGGTGCTGTTCTTCCTCGGCACCGGCGCCGGGATGGTGGCGACCGCCTACGCCCGCACGCCGTTCGAGATTTCGCTCGCTCTCGCCGTCACCGGCCTGTTCGCCTCGATCTACCATCCGGTCGGCGTCGCCTGGCTGGTGCGCAACGCGATCAACCGCGGCACCGCGCTTGGCCTCAACAACATGTTCGGCGCCTTCGGCCCGGCGGCGGCGGCGCTGATGGCCGGCGGCCTGATCGACGCGTTCGGTTGGCGTGCGGCGTTCCTGTGGCCGGGGTTGCTGGTGGTGCTGACTGGCGTCGCGTTCGCGGGACTGGTGGCGAAAGGCGTGATTGTCGAACTCACCACCGACCGCAAGGTGGACGCGCCGGCCTCGCGCGAGGACGTGAAGCGGGCATTGGTGGTTCTGTTCTTCACGATCCTGTGCACTGCGCTGGTTTACCAGGCGACGCAGCCGGCGATGCCGAAGCTGTTTTCGGAGCGGGTGATGGGCACCGAAGGCGGCGTGTTCGGCGTCTCGGCCCTGGTGGCGCTGGTCTATGCGCTCGCCGGGGTGTTCCAGATCGTCGCCGGCAAGATTACCGACATCTTTCCGCCCCGGCGCGTTTACACGCTCGGCTTTTTGATTCAGGCGCCGATCCTGATCCTGGTCGCGGTCGCGGACGGCTACGCGCTGGTGGCGCTCGTCTTCCTGTCGGTGGTGATCAACATCGGCACCACCACCTCGGAAAACGTGCTGTTCGCCCGCTACACGCCGGGGCGCTGGCGCAGCTTCGCGTTCGGGCTCAAGTTCATCGTCGCCCTCGGCGTGTCGGCGATCGGCGTGCGGATCGAAGGCTGGCTCTACGACTGGACCGGCGGCTTCCAGCTGCTGTTCGCGGTCCTGGCCGCGATCGTGCTGGTCGGCATGGCGGCGACGCTCTTCGTGCCCGGCGAAAAGGAGGAAGCGAAACCGCTCGCCCAGCCGGCGGAATGATCAAGCCGCCGCGCCCGCGCGTTCCTGTTCGGCGAGGCGCTCGTCCATGGTCTTGCGGAGCTGTTCGGCGAGTTCGGGCACGTCGCGCAGCAGGCGAGCGAAATCGTCGGTGCCGAGAACCAGCAGGGCGCAGTCGGTTTCCGACACCACCGTCGCCGTGCGCGGCGCGTGCTTCAGGAGCGCGATCTCGCCGAAGTAATCGCCGGCGCCGAGGCGCTTGGGCGCCGGCAGAATGTCGACCGCGACTTCGCCCGACACGATGAAATACATCGCGTCGGCCTGTTCGCCGCGGCGGACGACGGCGTGGCGCGCGGGCACGTTCTTCGCCTTGAGCACGCTGACGATGTCGGAGACGCGCACCGCATCCAGCTTGCGAAAGAGCGGAACGTTCGCCACCAGCCGCCACGACACGACGAAGTCGTACTTGCGGATTTCCTGGACGAAGCCGGTGGCGAGGATGCCGGTCGGCAGCGCCAGCAGCCCGATGCCGGACAGCATCAACAAGCCGCCGAACATCCGGCCGAGCGGCGTCTCGGGCACCACGTCGCCGTAGCCGGTGGTGGTCATGGTCACGATGGTCCACCACATGGCGCGGGGGATGGTACCGAACTTTTCCGGCTGCATCTCGTGTTCGATCAGGTGAACGACGCTTGCCGCGAACACCAGCCACATGCCCGCGATCACGACGGTGGCGAGCAAGGGACGGCGCTGCTGATAGACGACCCGGGCCAGCGCCTCGAACGCGTGCGAATGGCGGGTCAGCTTCAGCAAGCGGATGATTCGGAGAATGCGCAGGAATCGCAGATCGATGCCGACGACAGCGCCGAGGTAGAACGGCAGGATGGCGAGCAAATCGATCAGGGCGTGAAAGGATAGGGCGTATCTCCATCGCGCCCGTACCGGCGCGAGAGCCGCATATGACGGATTTTCCGGAACGACCCAGAGCCGGAGCGAGTATTCAATCGTGAACACGACGACCGAGAAGACTTCGAACGCCCAAAATTGGGGGCCGTAGGCGTCCTCGATCTCGGGGATCGATTCGAAAACCACCGCCGCAACGTTGGTCAGAATCAGAACGACAATGAGGATGTTGACGACGTGCACCCAGCGCTTGCCGGGCAGCGGCTCCTCGATCAGGTGATAAATCCGCCGGCGCGCGGTCAAGTGTTCGCCGCCTGGGTCAAGGCCCGGTCGAGATCGCGAATCAGGTCGTCCGCCGACTCGATGCCGATCGAAAGACGCACCACGTCCGGTCCGGCGCCGGCGGCGATCTGCTGCTCGGGGCTCAATTGGCGATGGGTGGTCGAGGCCGGATGCAAAATCAGCGAGCGCGTGTCGCCGATATTGGCGAGGTGCGAAAACAGCTGGACCGACTCGACCAGCTTGACCCCGGCTTCGTAGCCGCCCTTGAGGCCCAAGGTGAACACCGAGCCCGCGCCCTTGGGCAGATATTTTTTGGCGAGGGCATGGTAGGGGCTGGAGGCCAAGCCGGCGTACGACATCCAGGCGACGGCCGGATGCTTTTCCAGGAATTCGGCGACGGCTTGCGCGTTGGCGACATGGCGTTCCATGCGCAGATGCAGCGTTTCGATGCCGGTGATGGTGTAAAAGGCGTTGGCGGGCGCCATCGCCGGTCCGAAATCGCGCAGGCCCACGGCGCGCGCCTTCATGGTGAAGCCGAAATCGCCGAACGTCTCGTAAAACGTGAGGCCATGGTAGGCGGGATCGGGCGCGGTCATGGTCGGGAACTTGCCGCCCTTGGTCCAGTCGAACTTGCCCGATTCGACCAGCGCGCCGCCGATCGAGGTGCCGTGGCCGCTCAGGAACTTGGTGGTCGAATGGACGATCAGGTCGGCGCCCCATTCGAACGGGCGGCAGAGATACGGCGTCGCCAGCGTGTTGTCGACGATCAGCGGGATGCCCGCGTCGCGCGCTATCCCCGCGACTTTTTCCAGATCGACGACGATGCCGCCGGGATTGGCCAGCACTTCGATGAAAATCGCCTTGGTCTTAGGCGTCAGCGCGCGGCGGAAGTTTTCGGGGTCGCGCGGATCGACGAAGCGGCAGGTCCAGCCGAGCCGCTTGAAGCTAATGCCGAACTGGGTGATGGAGCCGCCGTACAGGTTGCGCGAGGCGACGAATTCGTCGCCGGGTTCCAGGAGCGTGAAGAACGCCAGAAACTGCGCGGCGTGGCCCGAGGCCGCGCATACGGCGGCGCGGCCGCCCTCGAGGCTGGCGATCCTTTCTTCCAGCACCGACACGGTCGGGTTGGTGAGCCGCGAGTAGATGAAGCCGAACGTCTGCAGGTTGAACAGATCGGCGGCGTGTTCGGCGCTCTCGAACACATAGGACGTCGTCTGATAGATCGGCATATTGCGCGCGCCGGTGACCGGATCGGGGCGGGCGCCTGCGTGCACGGCGCGTGTCGCGAAGCCGAATTCGGGCGGAGCGGTCTCGCGCGCCGGTTTCCCGGTCGAATCTGGCTTGTCGTTCATGGCCGCATCTTCGGGCGCTTGGCCGACACGATTCCGGAATTGACCCCGGACCAGGAAAGCTCGCCGAACAGCCGACCGTATTCGATCTTGGGGCAGCGGTTCATGACCACGGTCAACCCGGCTTTCTCGGCGCGGGCGGCGGCCGAGTCATTGCGCACGCCGAGCTGCATCCAGATCGCGCGGATGCCCTTGGCGGGCGCGAACCTGATCGCCTCGTCGACGATCGGCCCGGCCGCCTCGGACGAGCGGAAGATATCGACCAGGTCGTAGTTGTCGGGAATGTCGGCGAGCGAGGCGTAGGCGGTTTCGCCCCAGATTGTCTGGCCGGCCGCGCCGGGATTGACCGGAATGACCCGGTAGCCCTTGCCTTGCAGATACTTCATCGCGAAGTTGGACGGCCGCACCCAGTTCGCGGAGGCCCCGACCATGGCGATCACCCGCGTTGATTTGAGAATGCGGCGTATGAAGTCATCGTCATAACGCAGTTCGGCACCCGGAGCCGCGGCCTGTGGGTTCATGACTCGGTCCACCGGGGCGGGCGCTTGGCGATAAAGGCGTCGATCCCTTCGCCCGCGTCGCGCAGCATCATGTTCTCGGTCGCCACCCGGCTCGCGTAGTCGTAGGCGTCGGCCAGGCCCATCTCGATCTGGCGGTAAAAAGCCTCCTTGCCGATCTTGAGAACGCGCGATGATTTGGCGAGCAAAGTCTCGGTCGTTTCGGCGAGCGCGCGGTCGAGGTCCGCCGGCGGCACGATCCGGGTGACGAGGCCGACCTCGTGCGCCCGCTTGGCGTCGATGACGTCCCCGGTCAGCAGCATGTGCATCGCCGCCTTGCGCGACACCGCCCGGCTCAAGGCCACCATCGGCGTCGAGCAGAAGAGGCCGATATGCACTCCGGGCGTCGAGTAGGTGGTGGTGTCGGCGGCGATGGCGATGTCGCAGGTGGCGACCAGCTGGCATCCGGCGGCGAAGGCGGGGCCGTGCACGCGCGCGATCACCGGCTTGGGCAAGCGGGTGATGGCGAGCATGATCCGGCTGCATTGACGGAACAGCGCTTCCTGGAATTCGCGACCCGGGTTGGCGCGCATTTCCTTCAAATCGTGGCCGGCGCAAAAGGCGGGGCCCGACCCCGCGATCACGACGACGCGCACCGAACGGTCTTCGGCAATGGCGGCCAGTTCCCGCTCCAGCGCCGTCATCAATTCGCGCGCGAGCGCGTTGCGTTGCGCCGGCCGGTTAAGGGTGAGCGTGGCAACGCCGTCCCCGTCGGCGCGCAGCAGCGGGGCTTCGATTCTGGCCTGGGCGGCGGCGGTCATGGTTGGGTTTCCCTGGCGGGTGGGGGAGCGGGAATCTTCCTGGATTTCGGCCCCTCCTGGCAAGCCCCTGGCCGGGGTTATTTGACGTTAACGTCAACGGCACGTACCCTCGGCGAAGACAAACGCCCGCGAAGGCAAACGAACATGTCCAAGATCACCAAGGCCGAATTCAACGCCCTGATGGCTGAGGAGATTCTGTGGGCGGTAGAATCCGGCATCCGCCTCGCCCGGCTCGCGCGCGGCCGCGCGACCCTGCGTCAATCCTTCGGTAAGTCCATGCTCAGGCCCGGCGGCACCATTTCCGGGCCGACCATGATGGCGCTCGCCGACCTGACCATGTACGTGACGCTGCTTAGCGCCATCGGCAAGGTCAAGCTCGCCGTCACCACCAACTTCAACATCAACTTCCTGCGTCGGCCCTTTCCCGGCGGGCTGGTGGCGGAAGGGAAGGTCATCAAGCTCGGCAAGCGGCTGGCGGTGATGGAAGTGACCATTCTGTCGGAAGGCCACGCCGAACCGGTCGCGCACGCGACCGGCACCTATTCCATTCCGCCCGCGTCGGGCTCCAAGGATTAGGACGCCGGGGATCGAGTTGTAGAGATTAAGGCGAGCGCGCGAGGAGTTTCCGGGTGTAGTCCTTGTCGACGTGGGCGAGATCGGATTCGCGGCCTTTCATGACGGGCGCGTATTGTATGTCTTCGCCGCGGATGTGCCCGGTGATCCAATCGCGCATGAATGTGAGCAAGCGGGTCTCGATCCCGTCGCGCAATCCGCCGGCGTAGGCGTCGCGTAAGAGCTGCAAGGATTCGACCAGAGCCCGGTGGCCGGCGCGGTGGGCATCCAGCCCGGCGTAGCCGACGGCGGCTATCATCGCTTCCTCGCGGCCGAAATGGTATTCGGTGTAATCGACCAGGCCGTTGATGATGCTGGCGACGATGGCGTCGGCCGGCCGACCCCTCGGCGATGGCTTGGTCGAGCTGGTTGATGAGGCCAAACAGCATCTTGTGATCGGTATCGAGGGATTCGATACCGACGCTCATGGCGGGGGTCCAGACGACGGCGGGCATGGCAATTTTATCCATGGGGCCTATAGCACGCCGAAGGAAATCCGACAAAGAGCGGGGTGGTGTCGAGGTAACTTGATACCTCTATTTAATAGACTGATAATGATAGGAATTTCCGGATTGACAGCCTATTTTTCTCTGACATACTCCGCGCCCTCGCGTGCCGTTCGGCGCGTCCGAGGTTCGCATTTTTTAAGGTCCGAGACCGTCCGCCATGAAGACCTATTCCGCCAAGCCCGCCGACGTCACGCGCAAGTGGTACGTGGTCGACGCCGAGGACGTCGTGCTCGGCCGGCTCGCCAGCCTGCTTGCGCTGCGCCTGCGCGGCAAGCACAAGCCGATGTTCTCGCCCAACATCGATTGCGGCGACAACATCATCGTCATCAACGCCGAAAAGGTGCGGCTCACCGGCAACAAGCGCGCGCGCAAGGTGTTCCATTGGCACACCGGCCACCCCGGCGGCGTCAAGACCCGGACCATGGGCCAGATCCTGGAAAGCAAGGCGCCCGAGCGAGTCATCGTGAAGGCGGTCGAGCGCATGATCACCCGCAACCCGATGGGCCGCGCGCAGATGCGCAAGCTGCACGTCTACGCCGGGCCCAAGCATCCGCACGAGGCCCAGAACCCGGAAGTTCTCGACCTCGCCGCGATGAACCCGAAGAACAAGAGGAGCGCCTGAGCATCATGGCCGAAACGATCAAGTCGCTCGCCGATCTGAAGGAATCCCCGGCCGCGCCGGTCGCGGCGGGTCTGGCCGCGCCGACCAAGCCGGTGATCGACGCCCTCGGCCGCTCGTACGCCACCGGCCGGCGCAAGAACGCGGTCGCGCGCGTGTGGGTCAAGCGCGGCCCCGGCAAGATCACCATCAACGGCAAGGATTTCCAGGCCTACTTCGCCCGCCCGGTGCTGCAGATGCTGATCAAGCAGCCGCTGATCACTTCCCAGCGCGACGGGCAAATCGAGATTTGGTGCACGGTGACCGGCGGCGGGCTGTCCGGCCAGGCCGGCGCGGTCCGCCACGGCATCAGCCGCGCGCTCACCCTCCATGAGCCGGGCCTGCGCCCGGTTCTCAAGAAGGGCGGCTTCCTGACGCGCGATTCGCGCGTGGTCGAGCGCAAGAAGTACGGCCACGCCAAGGCGCGACGCAGCTACCAGTTCTCGAAACGCTGATTTCCCGCGAGAAGCTTTTCCGGTTCATCGGGCGCTCTCATCGGGAGCGCCCGATGTGTTTTTGGGTTAGGATCAATGACCATGACGGCAACCGTATTCATCGACGGCGAGGTCGGCACCACCGGCCTGCAGATCAAGTCCCGGCTGGAAGGCCGCAAGGACGTGCGGCTGATCCACCTGTCGGATTCGGCGCGCAAGGACGCGGCCGCGCGGAAAGACGCGATCGCCTCGGCCGACGTCGCCATCCTGTGCCTGCCCGACGATGCGGCGCGCGAAGCGGCGGCGATGGTCAAGGGCAGCAACGCCCGCGTGATCGACGCCTCGACCGCGTACCGGACCGATCCTGATTGGGTCTACGGCTTTCCCGAACTGATGCCGGGCCAGCGCGATAAGATCGCGCACGCCGCGCGGGTTTCCAATCCCGGCTGCTACGCCTGTTCGGCGGTGGCGCTGCTCCGCCCGCTCATCGCCGCAGGCATCCTGCCCGCCGATTCTCCCGTCACCATCAACGCCATTTCCGGCTATTCCGGCGGCGGCAAGAAGATGATCGCGAGCTACGAGGACAAGTCCGCGCCCGATTACACCGAGAGCCCGTTTAGGGTCTACGCCCTCGGGCTTGAGCACAAACACGTGCCGGAAATCGAAAAACAGTCGGGCCTGACGACACGGCCGTTGTTCGTGCCGAGCGTCGGCAATTTCCGCCAGGGGATGATCGTGCAGGTGCCGCTGCACCTCGCGCAGTTGCCGGGAAGGCCCGCGCCGGCCGATCTGCACGCGGCGCTCGCGTCGCATTACCAAGGCGCGCGGTTCGTCACCGTCGCGCCGCTCGCCGATCCGCCGCCCGCCAACCTGGAGGCCGAGACCCTCAACGGCACCAACGACCTCAAACTCTACGTCTTCGGCAACGTCCAGCGCGGACATGCGGTGCTGATGGCCGTATCCGACAACCTGGGCAAGGGCGCCTCGGGCCAAGCGGTGCAGAACCTGAACCTGATGCTGGGCGTGCCGGAAACTACCGGGTTGACGACGGGACTTTGACGGCGGCGCTTATTTCCGCGCCCGGATCAATTTGATGATGTCGGCGTAGAGTAAAGTTTCTTCCACGTCGCGAAAGCCCGCCTCGCGCGTGAAGCGGTCGGTTTCGCGGTCGAACCCGGCGCTATAGACGCGCGCGACCCACGGCTCCCACAACTTCTGCACGGCGCGCCGGACCGGATCGGTCGACCACGTGTATTCCAGCATGCGGATTTCGCCGCCCGGCTTGAGCACGCGCTTGATTTCGGCCAGCGCCTCCGGTTGCCGTTCGTTCGGCAGCACGCAGAACAGGAACGAGGCGACGGCGAAATCGAACGTTTCGTCGGAAAACGAGGTCCGGCACACGTCCATTTCCAAAAGCGGCACGGAAAGGCCGAGGCGGGCACGGCGCTTGACCGCGCGCGCGAGCATGGCGGGCGAAAGGTCGATGCCGATCACGTCCGCGCCCGACGGGTAATAGGCGAAATTGCGCCCGGTGCCGCAACCGGCATCCAGCACGCGGCCGCGCGCGCCGGCGAACAGGTGCTTGCGCAACGGGCGATAGCGGCCGTGCTCGAACGGCAGGTCGAGCAGGTCGTAGAGACGCGCGATGCGGTCATAAACGGCGCGGGTCAAGGGGCGACTCTCCCGCGCAAAGATTAGGGCGAGGGCGGCCGTCGCGGCTTAACCGCCGTCAAGCCGGACGCCTAGACGTCCAGATCCTTCACGAACTTGGCGTGTTCCTGGATGTATTCGAAGCGCAACTCCGGCTTGCGCCCCATCAGGCGCTCGACCAGGCGCGCGGTTTCGCGCGCCTTGGCGCCGCCAGTTTTTTTCGACGGGATTTGCACCTTAAGCAGCGTGCGCGAGGCCGGGCTCATGGTCGTTTCCTTGAGCTGCGCCGCCGGCATCTCGCCCAAGCCCTTGAAGCGGCTGATTTCGGGCTTGGCGCGGGGAAATTCCGATTTCAGCACCTTGTCCTTGTGGGCGTCGTCGCGGGCGTACACGACGCGCCCGCCGTGGCTGATGCGGTAAAGCGGCGGCACCGCCAGATAGAGATGCCCGTTTTCGATCAGTTCCGGCATTTCGCGGTAGAAGAACGTCATCAGGAGCGAGGCAATGTGCGCCCCGTCCACGTCGGCGTCCGTCATCACGATCACCCGGTCGTAGCGCAGCGCGTTTTCCCGATAATGGTCGCGGGTGCCGCAACCGAGGGCCTCGACCAGGTCGGTCAATTCCTGGTTGGCGCGCAGTTTGTCGTCGGAGGCGCTGGCAACGTTGAGGATCTTGCCGCGCAGCGGCAGCACCGCCTGGGTTTCGCGCGCGCGCGCCATCTTGGCCGAGCCGCCGGCGGAATCGCCCTCGACGATGAACAGCTCGGTGCCCTTGGCCTCGGTGCGGGTGCAATCGGCGAGCTTGCCGGGAAGCCTGAGTTTGCGCGTCGGCCCGGCGCGCTTGAGGCTCGCGTCCGCGTTCTTGCGGAGCCGCGCGTCGGCGCGCGCGATGGCGTAGTCGAGCAATTCGCGCGCCGACTTGGGATCGCCGGAGAGCCAGTGGTCGAAATGGTCGCGGAGCGCGTTTTCGACCAGGCGCTGGGCGTCGGCGGTGGCGAGCTTTTCCTTGGTCTGGCCCTGGAATTGCGGGTTTTCGATGAACAGCGACAGCACGCCGGCCATGCCGCCGGTGATGTCCTCGGCGGTGACCTTGGCGCCCTGGCGTTCGCCGATCCGTTCGGCGTGCGCCTTGAGGGCGCGGGTAAGCGCCGCGCGCAGGCCGGCCTCGTGGGTACCGCCCTGCGGCGTCGGAATGGTGTTGCAGTAGGAATTGAGGAAGGGCTCCTCGTCCTCGGGCCAAGCGATGGCCCATTCGACCCGGCCTTGGTCCGGCGCGCCGTTGAACTGGGCTTCGCCCGCGAACGGCTTTTCCGTCACCGTCGTCCGGCCGTGAAGCAGAGTGGCGAGAAAATCCGCGAGCCCGCCCGGAAAATGCAGCACGGCCTTGGGCGGCGTTTCGGTATCCTTTTCGGCCTTGAGCAAGGCCGGATCGCAACTCCAGCGGATTTCGACCCCACGAAAGAGATAAGCCTTCGAGCGCGCTATGGCGAAGACGCGCGAAGGCCGGAATTTGGCCTGGGCGCCGAACACGCCGGCATCGGGACGGAAGGTAACCAGCGTGCCGCGCCGGTTGACGGCGGGGCCGACCGTCTTGACCGGGCCCTTCGGTTCGCCGCGCGCGTAGCTTTGGCTCCAGAGCTTCTTGTCGCGGGCGACTTCGACCGTGAGTTTTTCCGAAAGCGCGTTGACCACCGAAACGCCGACGCCGTGCAGGCCGCCCGAGGTCCGATAAACCTTGCCGCCGAACTTGCCGCCCGAATGAAGGGTGGTGAGGATCACCTCGAGCGCGGATTTCTTTTTGAATTTGGGGTGCGGATCGACCGGGATGCCGCGGCCGTTGTCCTCGACGGTGACGGTGTTGTCGGGTCCGAGCGCGACCTCGATGCGGCTCGCGTGCCCGGCGACGGCCTCGTCCATGGCGTTGTCGAGCACCTCGGCGACCAGGTGGTGCATGGCGCGCTCGTCGGTGCCGCCGATGTACATGCCGGGGCGGCGGCGGACGGGTTCGAGCCCTTCCAGAACCTCGATGTCCTTGGCAGAATACTCGTTGCGTCCGGCGGCGCGTCCGGCGGAGCGGGCCGGCGCGCGGGAGAATTTTTTGGCTGGGGCCGCGCGGGGTTGGGGCTCGCGGTCAAACAGGTCGGCGATGGCGGCTTTAGCTTTGCGGGCGCCCATAGGCCTAAACGTTCCTTTTCGGCGGGGGCATCCTAGGAAGTGGACTTATCGCTGGCAAGCAGGATACGGTAGTTTAGTTCCAAAAATGCCCTAGATATAGCATCCGAGGTCGCCCTCCCATGACACCCGCTCCGCCCGTCGGCAGGCCCCTGGAATCCGACGACCACACCACTCCCCGGGGCGAGATGATTACCCGCACCCTCGCCATGCCGGCGGACGCCAACCCGCACGGCGACATCTTCGGCGGCTGGGTGCTGGGCTAGATGGACGTGGCGGGCGGTCTCGCCGCCGCCTTCCGCGCCAAGGGGCGGGTCGCCACCGTCGCCGTCACCGGCATGGCGTTCCACAAGCCGGTCCTGGTTGGCGACATCGTCGCCTGCCATTCGGCGATCGAGCGCGTCGGCACCACCTCGATCACCATGCACGTGGAAGTGTGGGTGCAGCGCGGCGGCGGCGGCGCGACCGGGCGGTTCAAGGTGACCGAAGGCGTGTTCACCTACGTCGCCCTCGACGATGCGGGCCGCAAGCGCCCGGTGCCGCCGGCGTAAGCCCGGCGCGGCGCCGTAGAATAATTGATAAAAACGATTATTTTGAAACAAATAACTCGTTGGATCGATTAATCCGCGATCCCTAGAGTTCGCCTCGAAGGACCCCGGCGGTTCGGGGTCCCAAAAGCGGATCGGGAGATCGCGCCATGACCATCGGATCCCGTTCATCGAGCTATCCCGTCACGTTCGGAGCCGTGTTCGCTTCCGGCGGGAGGCGAATGCCCTTCGCGCGCGCCGCGAAGCCGTTGCCCGCGGCGCTGGCCAAGACGCTCTCGTTCGCGGCGGTTCATTTCGCGGTGGCGTTCGCGGTCGTCTACGCGCTCACCGGCAACGTCTGGCTCGGCGGCGCGGTGGCGCTGATCGAGCCCGCCTGCAACGTGGTAGCCTACTATCTGCACGAAATGGCTTGGGCGCGCGCGTCCGAGCCGCGCGTACCCGCGTTCGCCCGCCGCTGATCAAGCAAGGAAAGGAGCAACAGCCATGAGCAAATCCAAGGAAATGACGGAAAAAGACCGTAAAAAATTCGCCGACGGCCTCGCGCGGGTGTTGGCCGACACCTACACCCTATATCTCAAAACCCACGGGTTTCACTAGAACGTGGAAGGGCCGCTGTTCCCGATGCTGCACGCGATGTTCGAGGAGCAGTACACGGAACTGGCGGGCGCGGTCGATCAGATCGCCGAGCGCATCCGCGCTCTTCGCCAGCCGGCGCCGGCCGGCTATGCGGCCTTCGTCAAGTTGGCGAGCGTGCGCGAGGCGAGCGGCCGGGAAAGCGCCACCGACATGATCCGGGTGCTAGCCAAGGACCAGGAAACGATCGCGGCGACTGCGCGGGATGCGTTCGCCATCGCGGAAGCCGCGAACGACGAAGCGACCGCCGACCTCATGGTCCAACGGCTCCACGTCCACGAAAAGGCGGCGTGGATGCTGCGGGCGATGCTGCCGTGAAGCGCGGACGGCGGGGGAGAGGCCGCTTCGGCCTTCCCCCTCCGCCGGTCACGCCACCACCAGCCAGGCGTAGGTGCCGAGGGCGAACAGCCCGAAAGCGGCGAAATCCTTGATAAATGCGGTCAGTTTCATGGTCCACCCATGGATCCAATCGGTTATATGAACATAAATAGAACATAATTAGAACAATAAGTAAACAAAAACCTATCCCGACTGAAATCAATCGAGTCAGTCGGTTAGAGAGCCACGGGGGCGGGCGGCGGGGAAAAATCGCCGCGAGATGGTCACGGGTGGCCGACGGGAGCGGACAGGCCGGCTAGATGCAGAACAGGCGAAAAGCGCTGGCGTCCACGTAGACCGCGAGCCAGCCCTCGACAAAAGCGCGGGCGAGGAATTCCCCGAGCGGCGAAATCGCCACCAGCGCGACGGCAACCGTCATGGCGCCTGCCGCGAGTGCCGGCATCGGGTGCGCAACGAAGCGGTTAGGGACGATCGACGCGATCATAAATGGTTCTTATCACGATCCGCGCCGCAAGCCCAGCCCCGGAATCGGCAACCGCCCGCCCTTGATCGGCGCGCGCGCGGCCCACACAATGCGTCCCCGCCCGAAATCCAGAGTCGCGCATGCCGCCGAAAAACAATCCGCTCAAACTCAACGCGCTTCAGCTGCGCACACTGGCGCTGCTGCAGGAACTCGCCCGCCATCCCGCGACCGCGACCCGCGATCCGGCGAGCAGCGAGGCGACCATCAATCATCTGCCGCACGTGCACGGCGATCACGTGCACATCGGCGAGCTGGTGGTTTCGGCGCGCGACGCGAGCGGATTTTCCAATCCCTCGGTGTGGGCGGCGCTGGAGCGCAAAGGCCTGGTGCGGGGCGATTTTCCGCACGCAAGCATAACGCTCACCGCCCTCGGGCTCGGCTACGAAACCGGCCTCGGCCGTATCCGCGCCGGTCGGTCAGATCATTGAAATAATTTATCTTTTAGGCGCAAGCGCCGCCGCGTCAAGCGGCCGCGGACGCGGCGCCCGGCACCCACTTGTACTGATTGCCGTCGAGCAGGACGAATTCGGACAGGGTCTTGAGCCGGCTCGGCTGGCCTTCCTGGCTCAATTGAAAATGCTGCGCGACCGTCAAGCCGTGGATTTCGCGCTCGACGATCCACGTGGTGGGATAGCCGCTGACGGTGATGAAGCGGTCGCCGACCTGGATTTTTTCCTTGGCCATGTTGTTCTCGTTTTTTAGTAACGCCGTTCGCGCCTGGGCAGCCGGAACAAGTTAATGCATAGGGCTTCGGGCGAAATTTCTCAAGAGGCACGCTAACCCCTTGCTGCCGTTGGCAAAAAAGCCCCTTCCGGCCGAACCGGAAGGGGCTGTGGATCGATAGGCGTCGGGAGTCGGATCAGCTCGAATAATACATCTGGAATTCGATCGGATGGGGCGTGTGCTCGAACTTGTAGATTTCCTCCCACTTGAGTTCCATGTACGAGTCGATGAGGTCGTCGGAGAACACGTCGCCCTTTTTGAGGAAGGCGCGGTCGGCGTCCAGGCATCCCATCGCCTCGCGCAAAGACGCGCAAACGGTCGGCACGTCCTTCAGCTCTTCCGGCGGCAGGTCGTAGAGGTTCTTGTCCATCGGCTGGCCGGGATGGATCTTGTTCTGGATGCCGTCGAGGCCAGCCATCAGCATGGCGGCGAACGCCAGGTAGGGATTGGCGGTCGGGTCGGGGAAACGGACCTCGACCCGCTTGCCCTTGGGACCGGTGGCGAAGGGAATCCGGCAGGATGCCGAGCGGTTGCGGGCCGAATAGGCGAGCAGGACCGGCGCCTCGAAGCCCGGAATCAGCCGCTTGTAGCTGTTGGTGCCGGGGTTGGTGAAGGCGTTGATCGCCTTGGCGTGCTTGATGATGCCGCCGATGTAGTAGAGCGCCATTTCCGACAGGTCGGCGTAGCCGGTACCGGCGAAAAGGGGCTTCCCCTTCTTCCAGATCGACTGGTGGGTATGCATGCCCGAGCCGTTGTCGCCGTAGACCGGCTTCGGCATGAACGTCGCGGTCTTGCCGTAGGTGTGGGCGACCTGCTGGGTCACGTACTTGTAGATCTGCATATTGTCGGCGCTGCGGACCATGGTGTCGAAGGTGAGCCCGAGCTCGTGCTGGCTGGGGGCGACCTCGTGATGGTGCTTGTCCATGTTGAGGCCCATTTCGCGCATGACCGAGGTCATTTCGGCGCGCAGGTCGTGGGCGCTGTCGACCGGCGGCACCGGGAAATAGCCGCCCTTGATTCCCGGACGATGGCCGACGTTGCCTTCCGGGAATTCCTTGCCGGTGACGTAGGGGCCCTCCTCGGAGTCGAACTGGTACATGACGTGGTTCATGTCGACGCGGTAGCGCACGTCGTCGAACACGAAGAACTCGGCCTCGGGCCCGAAAAAGGCGGTATCGCCGATCCCGGTCGAGGCGAGGTAGGCCTCGGCGCGCTTGGCCAGTGCGCGCGGGCAGCGCGTGTAAGGCTGGCCGGTGGACGGTTCCTGGACGTCGCAGAACAGAATCAACATCGACTGGGCGGCGAACGGATCCATGACTGCGGTGGTCGCGTCGGGGATCAGGGTCATGTCGGATTCGTTGATCGCCTTCCAGCCGGCGATCGAGGAGCCGTCGAACATGATGCCGTCGGTGAAGGAGGCGTCGTCGATCACCCCCGCGACCATGGTCAGGTGCTGCCACTTGCCGCGCGGATCGGTGAAGCGGAGGTCGACGTACTGGACGTCGTTGTCCTTGATCGTCTTGAGCACGTCGGCGGGGGTCTTGCACTTGAGCGACATCGGCTGAGTCCTTTTCTCTCTGGGGTTCTAAGCGGATTGGGAAGCGGAATTTGCGGCTAGATGGCGTCCTTGCCGCGTTCGCCGGTACGAACGCGAATGACGTCCTCGATCGCGGTGACGAAGATCTTGCCGTCGCCGATCCGTCCGGTGCGGGCGGTGCGGACGATGGCGTCGACGGCGCGCTCGACCATCTCGTCCTCGACCACGATCTCGAGCTTCACCTTGGGCAGGAAATCGACGACATATTCGGCGCCGCGATAGAGTTCGGTGTGGCCCTTCTGGCGGCCGAAGCCCTTGGCTTCGATCACGGTGATTCCCTGGAGGCCGACCTCGTGCAGGGCTTCCTTCACTTCGTCGAGCTTGAAAGGCTTGATGATGGCTTCGATTTTTTTCATGGGTGGCCGGTCTCCTTCGCGCACAGCGGGGGACGCCGCGCATACGGCCGCGTCCTCGGGGCGCGATCGGAAGTGCACGGCGCGTGCCAAACGGCCGCAGCCGGGCGGTGCCTGGCGCGAAAGCCCCAATACCCTGGGATTAGGGCGATTTTTTGCGGGGTCGGGCGAATCCCCACTGTCGCGCGTGCCCGAAAATTAGGCATCTGCCGTGAATTCGGTCAGCACTTTTAGGCGGACAATAGCTTTCGGAAACGGTCCATCGCTTCCGCGATGCGCGAGAGATTAGCGGCATAGGAAAGGCGAAGAAAGCCTTCGCCCGCGTTTCCGAACGCGGTGCCGGAAATGGTCGCGACCGCGGCTTCCTCAAGCAGCCGGTCCTGCAGCGCGCGCGACGACAATCCCGTGCCGGTGATGTTGGGGAATACGTAAAACGCGCCGCCCGGCTCGGCACAGCGCACGCCGGGAATTTGGTTGAGCGCGGCGACGATCGCGCGACGGCGTTCGTCGAACGCCCGCACCATCGCCGCGACCGCGTCTTGCGGGCCTTGCAGGGCGGCGATGCCCGCCCATTGCGCGGGCGCGTTGACACAAGAGTGGCTGTTGACGGCAAGCCGCGTCACCGTCTCGATCCAGGCCTGCGGCCAAACCCCGAACCCGAGCCGCCAGCCGGTCATGGCGTAGGTCTTGCTCCAGCCGTCGAGCAGGATCAGGCGGTCGCGGAGCTGGGGATAGGCGAGCAGGCTCGCGTGCGGGCGCCCGCCGTAGACGATCCGCCCGTAAATCTCGTCGCTCAGGATCGCCACCCGGGGGTGGCGCTCCAGCCCGGCGACGAGGCGATCCATCTCCGTCTTCGGCACCGCGCCGCCGGTCGGGTTGGCGGGACTGTTGAGGACCAAAAGCCGAGTCGCCGGGGTGAGCAGGGCAAGCACTTCGTCGGCGTCGAAGGAAAAGCCGTTGGCTTCGCGCAGCACCATCGGCACCGGCTTCGCGCCGACGAAACGGATCAGGGATTCGTAGATGGGAAAGCCGGGATCGGGGTAGACGATTTCCGTCCCCGGCTCGCCGAGCATGAGCACGGCGAAGAACATGGTCATCTTGCCGCCGGGCACGATCACCACGCAGTTGGGATCGACTTTGGCGCCGAGACGGGTTTCGAGATCGGCGGCGACGGCCTCGCGTAAGGGCAATATCCCGTTCGCCGGCGTGTAGCCGTGGTGGCCGTCGCGGTGCGCCTTGATCGCCGCTTCGATCACGTGCGGCGGGGTCGGGAAATCGGGCTGGCCGATGCCGAGGTTGATGACGTCGCGGCCCTGGCGCTTGAGCGTCTCGGCGCGGGCGAGCATCTCGAACGCGGATTCGGAGCCGAGGCGGGTAACGGCGGCGGCGAGACGGGGGCTGGGGCTTGATGACGGAGCGGACATGGCGGGCGCGCATAGTATTCCCTGCGCGTCGGACCCGCCAGGGCGAGGCCCCTACATTCGAGGCGGGCGCCTTGACGGGAAGGGCGCGCGGGGTCTACATCAGCCCGGCCGTTCCGAGGAATTGGGAACGGTTTCCCCTGTGGCGAGCGTAGCTCAGTTGGTTAGAGCATTCGGTTGTGGTCCGAAGGGTCGTGGGTTCGAGTCCCATCGCTCGCCCCATTTTTTCCGCCGCCGATCGTCGGCATTGGCGGCATCTCCTCGGTTTTGCACCGTGGCCGCCGGTCGCCGAAGCCCAACGCGAAGCGTCGCGGCAAGAATATCGCTGTCAAGCGACGAGAACATAGTTCCCCATCGAGGTGCACCATGTCGTACCGATTCGTCATCGCCGATGTCTTTACCGAAACCGCATTCGGCGGCAACCAGCTTGCCGTCTTTCCCGACGCGCGCGGGCTTTCGGAGCGCGCCATGCAAGCGCTTGCCCGCGAATTCAACTTTGCGGAGACGACCTTCGTACTTCCGCCAGAGGACGCGCGCCATGCCCGCCGGGTGCGCATCTTCGCGCCCAAGAAAGAGTTGCCGTTCGCCGGGCATCCGACCATCGGCACCACCGCTGTTCTTGCCCAACTCGGATTCGTGACAATACCCGACAGAACCACGACGTTCGTTCTCGAGGAAGGCATTGGGCCCGTCGCCGTCGAGGTTCTTCTTGGCGGAGCCGCCCCGTTCGCTCGTTTCCGCCTAGAACAAGAGATCGAAAGTCCGTCCCATCGCCCCGAACGCCGAGCCGCGGCCGTAGCCCTTGGGTTGCCCGAGAACGTCATCGAGGACGCATGGTTCGCGGCTATCGGTGTGCCCTTCGCATTTATTCGCTTGGCGGACAAGGCCGCCGTCGACCGCGCCTTTCTCGACCGTGCCGCGTGGTCTGAACATTTTGCGCATGCTTGGGCGTCGAATATGTACCTGTTCACGGGCTCGATCGAGCCCGAGAGCCACCTTTATGTTCGAATGTTCGCTCCGGCGGCCGGGGTCGACGAGGATGCGGCGACCGGATCGGGGGCGGCGATTCTGGCTGGTTGTCTGGCCGCACGCCTATCCGAACGGGACGGGATATTCGCGTGGCGGATCGAACAAGGGACGTCCATGGGTCGGCCGAGCGCGATCGAGATCCAAGCCGAGAAGCGCGCCGGGCGCGTCGTCGCGGTGTGGGTCGGCGGCCACACGGTCGTCGTGGGCGAGGGAAGCATGTCCGTCGCCGCGGGATATTGAAGTCAAACGTGCGGCGCAAAAAAGAAGCGGGGAACCCCATGGGCTCCCCGCTTTGCCGTCGGACGTTCGGCCGAAGGCGTCGCGCTGGTTTACGGCTCAGCCCCAGGCGTCCTTGGTGATGCTCGTGTACCAGGCCCGCGCGTAAGCCGCTTCCTGTTTGCGGAAGGCGTCGTCGCGCCCGGCCGGGCTGACGCCGCCCGAACCCTGTGGCGTCGTGATGCCGCTGGATGGATTGCCGTGAACCGCGGTTACCGAGATGCCCCAGTCCGGCGTCACCAGGCTGTAGCAGGTATTGGAGAGGACCTGCGGGCTCGGCATCCTCCCGGCCAGCATTTCGACCACGGCGGCGGCGGCGATCTTGGCCTCCGTGTTGGCCGCCGTGCCGGATTTCGGCAACGGTGCGGCGATGGTCGCATCGCCGACCACATGCACGCCCTTGACCAGCTTCGATTCGAAGGTCAAGGGATCGATCGGGCACCAGCCGGTGTTGTCGGCGACGCCGGCCGTGCGGGCGATGGCGCCCGCGCGCTGCGGCGGGATGATGTTCATGACCGCGGCGCGGAACGTTTCGCCTTCGGTCTTGACCGTCTTGGCCGCCACGTCGACGCGCTCGACCTTGCCGCCGTCCTTGCCCGGCACCCACTTGATCATGTCGCCGTAGTGCTTCTTCCAGCCTTCCAGGAACAGGCCCTGTTTGGAGAAATTATCCGCCGGATCGACGATGATCACCTTGGAGCGCGGCTTCTTGCCCTTGAGATACCAGGCAATCATGCTCGCGCGTTCGTACGGCCCGGGCGGGCAGCGGAACGGCCCGCGCGGAACCGCGATCACTACCGTGCCGCCGTCGCTCATGGCCTCGATCTGGCGCGCGAGCAACGCCGTTTGCGGGCCCGCCTTCCAGGCATGCGGCGCGGCTTCGGAGGCCGCCTCGCTGTAACCGGGAACGCCGTCCCAGATGAAATCGATGCCCGGCGCGACGATGAGCCGGTCGTAAGCCATGGTGCCGGACGCCGTGCTTACGGTCTTTTTGGCCGTGTCGACCGCGGTCGCCGCCTCGTGCACCACCTTGACGCCCGCGCCGGTCAAGCCGCCGAACCCCTGGGTGATCTTGTCCATGGTGTTGAAGCCGCCCAGCACGTAGTTGCTGAACGGGCAGGTAACGTAGGAACGCGATGGCTCGATCAGGGTCACTTCCGTGTTCGGGCTCCACATTTTGACGTAGCGCGCGGCGGTCGCGCCGCCGAAGCCGCCGCCGATCACCACCACCTTGCCGCCCGAGCCTTCCATGCCCGCGCAGCCGGAGAGCATAAGCGCCGTGCCGGCGCCCGTGGCGCCCGCGGCCTTGAGAAATTGCCTGCGTGTCGTCGTCATGGCGGCCTCCTTATTTCTTACCGATGTAGTTGGCCACCGCCGCGACCTGCGCGTCGGTGTAGCCCTTGGCGATCCGCCCCATGATCGTCGAAGGCTTCTTGCCGTCCCGGAACGCAACCATCGCTTCGGTAATCTGCGCCGGCGTTTTGTCGTTGATCTTGACGACATCGCCCGCGCCGGCTCCGCCCTGGCCGTGACAGACCGCGCAGTTGGCCGCGATCACGGCCGCGTTCGGCGATTGCGCCGAAGCCGGCGTCACGCTCAGCCCGAACGCGGCGACGAACGCGGCAAGCGGCGCGAAGGCCGTAATGCCTGAAGGTATGGAGTCGAATTTCATGGCCATTCTCCCCATTGGTTTGACCGTTATGGCGTTATTCGCGGACACTATCACCATTAAACCGGCGCGGGAATCGAACTGTTGCCGTCACGGGAAGAAATGGATTCGTCCGCAGAAAATTCTTTTGTGTTCGCCGGAATTTCGGCTAAATTTCCCAAGCCTACCCTTTCAGGCGGGCCCAAATGGGCGATTTCGCGCCGTCCGATCATATTAAGGTAACAAGGGAAATCGCGCGTGAACCGTACAGGCCCGATCGAAGTCGTCGTCGCGGACAAAAGCCCATTGATCCTCAACGCGCTCGAGCAAATTTTTTCAGGCGACGAGAGGTTTTCCCTGGTGGCCAACGCTTCCGACGGCGAGCGGTTTCTGGAAGCCGTCGACCGGCTCGCGTTCGATGTCGGCGTGATCGGCTGGGTGATGCCGTATCTGGACGGGGCCGGGGTGCTGAAGGCGATCGCGTCGCGCCCGCGGGCGCCCAGGATCGTCATCTATACCGGCGATCCGGGTCCGGATTTGCCGCGCCGCGCCATGCTGTTGGGCGCGGCGGGGTTTTGCTCGAAACGCGAAAAGCCGGAAATCCTGCTCTCGACGGTCCAAGCGGTGGCGGAGGGACGCATGGTCTTTCCGTTCATGGACATGAGCAAGCCGCAAACCGATCCGTTCGCAAGCCTGACCGTGCGGGAGCGCGATCTCTTCGGCTCGCTCGCGCAGGGCCTGACCAACGCCCAGATCGCCAAGGCGCTCGGCGTTTCGCTCAACACCGTGAAATTCCACCTCAAGAATTTGTACGAGAAGCTCGGCGTTTCGAACCGGGCCCAAGCGGTCGCCTATTACATGAAATGGGAGCCGCCCCGCTAAAGAGCGGGTTCCTCCGGCTGTTTCAAATCCCTTGAATTTGAAATGGATTATAGGCCTTTCCACCCGTGTCATGACCTTAAGGGTAGTTTTATACTACCCTAAATATACATAAAAACAGCCAATTTGGGTGTTCCATAAATATTAGAAAACATGAATTTTAAATAAGTTCATTTTCATATAAAAAGACCCACTCTAAAGGGCAGTACTTGATGGGGGAGCCAAAATGGCTCGTGACACCTTTCTCGAATCGCTGCTGATCTACGCGCTGCGCCGCGCAACCGAAGGGGCCGCTCGCGCCGCCTACGAGTGGCTCGGGCGCGGCGAAAAGAGTCTGTCCGACCGCGCGGCCATGAACGCCATGCGCTGCGAACTCGACCGGCTTCCGATCGGGGGCGTGGTGGTGATCGGCGACGCCTCCCTCGACGAAAAGGCGAGCCTTAAGACGGGCCAGCGGATCGGCAAGCCCGATGCCGATCTCCAGTTCGACATCGCGGTCGATCCGGTCGAGGGCACCAGCTACCTCGCGCGCGGGCTCACCAACGCCATGGCGGTGATGGCGCTGGCGCCCAAGGGGATGCTCTATCAGCCCGGACCCGCCTTCTACATGGAAAAATTCGTAGCGCCGCCGGCGGCCAAGGGAAAAATCGACCCGAAAGCGCCGGTCGAGGAAAAACTGCGCACGCTCGCCGGAATCCTGAAGAAGCCGGTGAGCGAACTCAATATCTTCGTGCTCGAAAAGCCCCGCCATAACGAGCTGATCGACCGCATTCACGGCCTCGGCGCCCGCGTCGCCCTGTACCCCGCGGGCGACGTCGGCGGCGCGCTGATGGCGTCGATCCCCGGCTCGGGCATCGACGCGCTGGTCGGCACCGGCGGCACGCCCGAGGGCATTCTGTCGGCATGCGCAATCCGCACCCTCGGCGGCGAAATGCAAGCCCGGCTCGACCCGCAGCTGCCGAGCGAGGTGGCCGCGGTCAAAAAAGCCGGGCTCGACACCGCGCGCTGGCTGGCGGTCGAGGATTTGGTGCGCTCGGAAAAGGTGTATTTCGCCGCGACCGGGATCACCACCGGGCTTCTGTTCGAGGGGGTCGAGCGGGTCCGCGGCCCGGATCGCACCCAAACGCTGCTCATTTCCGGGATTTCGGGCGAGCGCCAGTTGCTCACCACCTATCACATAGCGCCGGACGACGCGCCCACGCCGCGCAAGGGAAGGGAAAATGCCTAGGACGCGCAGGGTCGATCATCCCATCATTCTCGGCGTGGTCGGGGATTCGGCCGCGGGAAAATCGACCATCTCCGCCGGTATCGCCCAGATTCTGGGGCCGGAGCGGGTCGTCGTCATCTGCACCGACGACTATCACCGCTATTCGCGCGCGGAGCGGGCGAAGAACGGGATCTCGGCGCTCGATCCGCGCGCCAACTACATCGACATCCTCGAACTCGACATCCAGCGCCTGCGCAACTGGCAGCCGATCCTGAAACCGGTCTACAACCACGAAGGCGGCACGCTGGACGCGCCCGAATACATCGAGCCCAAGGAATACATAATCCTCGAAGGCCTGCTCGGCTACACATCGCGGGCCATGCGCGCCAATTACGACGTGAAGATTTATCTCGAGCCGACCGAGGACCTGCGCCGCACGTGGAAGATCCGGCGCGACACCGCCAAGCGCGGCTACACCGTCGAGGAAGTGCTGAAATCGATGGAAAAGCGCAAGTTCGACAGCGTCAACTTCATCCAGCCGCAGCGCACCTTCGCCGACATGGTGGTCAGTTTCTACCGGCCCGAGGGCAAGAACGAGGAAAGCGGCGCCCACCTGAACGCCCACCACATTTTGCGCCCGACGTTGCCGCACCCCGATCTCACGCCCATCCTGGAGGCGGGCGGCAAGAAGGGACTCCGCCTCGAACTCGCCCGCGACATCGACGGCAAGCCGGTGGACGTGCTGGAAATTTCCGGCGACATCGACGACCGGCGGGCCCAGAGTATGGAAGATTTGATCTGGAGCCTGATCCCCGAGGCGCAACACCTGCGCGACAACGTCGGCCGCTACATGGACGACAAGAATCGCCCGGCCATGAGCCATCCGCTGGCCCTGTCGCAGCTTCTGATCACGTACCACATGGTCAAGGCGGCGCTCGGCCACCACGCGGTTTGAGAAGCGGGTGGGCGGTGGGCAGGATGGTCATTTTCCGCCGGAAAGAGTATGAAACGGGCCTTCCGCCGCGCCGCCCGGAACACACGAACAGAGGAATCGCGATGGTAGCGAAACGTAAGACGAAGAAGACCAAGCGGGCTTCGCCCGCGCGCGTGCGCCACGATTTGATGGCCAACACCATCCGCTTTCTCGCGGCGGACGCGGTCCAGCAGGCGAACTCGGGCCACCCCGGCATGCCCATGGGCATGGCCGACGTGGCGACGGTGCTGTTCACGCGCTACCTGAAATACGATCCGGCCAACCCCGATTGGCCGGATCGCGACCACTTCGTGCTGTCGGCCGGGCACGGCTCGATTCTCTTGTACGCGCTGCTCCATCTCACCGGCTATCCCGGCATGACGATCGAGGAGTTGCGCAACTTCCGCCAGCTCGGCTCCAAGACCGCGGGCCATCCCGAATACGGCCACGCGCCGGGCATCGAGACCACCACCGGCCCGCTCGGCCAAGGCATCGCCACGGCGGTCGGCATGGCGCTCGCGGAAAAAATGCTGGCCGCGCGCTTCGGCAAGAAGGCGGTCGACCATTACACCTACGTCATCGCCGGCGACGGCTGCCTGATGGAAGGCATCAGCCACGAGGCGATCTCGTTCGCGGGCCATTTCGGCCTCGGCAAGCTGATCGTCTTCTGGGACGACAACCGCATCAGCATCGACGGCGGAACCGATCTCGCCGTGTCCGACAACCAGCTCATGCGGTTTCGCGCGTCGGGCTGGGACGTTCAGGCGATCGACGGCCACGATCCCGACGCGATCGCGCGCGCCATCGACCGCGCGAAAAAATCCGAAAAGCCATCGCTGATCGCCTGCCGCACCGTGATCGGTTTCGGCGCGCCCAAGCTCGCCGGCTCGCACAAAACCCATGGCGCGCCGCTCGGCGCGGACGAAATCAAGGCGATGCGCGAGGCGCTGCATTGGGGCTTCACCCCGTTCGAGATCCCGCCGCAAGCGCTCGCCGCCTGGCGCCAAGCCGGGGCGCGCGGGGACAAGGTGCGCGTCGCCTGGGAAAAGCGCGTGGGCGCCATGCCCGCCGCCGATCGCGCCGAGTTCGAACGTCGTGCCGCCGGACGGCTGCCGGACGGCTGGGTCGCGCAACTCGCCGCCCACAAGCGCAAGATGGCGGAGGAAAAGCCGAAAGTCGCGACCCGCCAGGCGTCCGGTTCGGCGCTCGAAGTGCTGACGGCGGCGATTCCGGAACTGGTCGGCGGTTCGGCCGACCTGACCGGTTCGGTCAATACCCAAACCCGCAGCACGTCGCCGGTCACGACCGACGACTTCTCCGGGCGCTATATCCATTACGGCGTGCGCGAACACGGCATGGCCGCGATCATGAACGGTCTCGCCCTCCATCGGGGATTCGTGCCGTACGCCGGAACGTTCCTGGTGTTCGCCGACTACATGAAAGGCGCCATGCGGCTTTCCGCCCTGATGGAGCAGCGGGTCGTTTATGTTCTGACCCACGACTCGATCGGCCTCGGCGAAGACGGGCCCACCCACCAGCCGATCGAAACCCTGGCGTCGCTTCGCGCCACGCCGAACTTCAGGGTTTTCCGCCCCTGCGATGCGGTCGAAACGGCGGAATGCTGGGAACTCGCGCTCAAGCACGAGGACGGCCCCTCAGGGCTGGTGCTGACGCGCCAGGGTCTGCCGACGCTCCGCACCGCGCACGTGGACGCCAATCTGTCCGCGCGCGGCGCCTACGTTCTGGCGGAAGCGGCGGGCGGGGCGGGCGCGCGTCGCGCCACGCTGCTCGCCACCGGCTCGGAAGTTTCCGTGGCGATGGAGGCGAAAAAACTGCTCGACGCGGACGGAGTTCCGGCGGCGGTCGTTTCCATGCCGTGCTGGGAACTGTTCGACGCGCAGGACGCGGACTATCGAAATCAGGTTCTCGGCTCGGCGCCGCGCGTCGCCATCGAGGCGGCGGCCCGGCTCGGCTGGGACCGCTATCTCGGTTCGCGCGGCGCTTTCGTCGGCATGAGCACCTTCGGCGCTTCGGCGCCGGCGCCCAAGCTCTACGAACACTTCGGCATCACGCCCGCCAAGGCGGCGGCGGCGGCGAAAAGTCTATTGGCCTAGCGTTCCGACGCCCTGGCGAACGAGTAGGGCGTGTTATATTTATAAGCGAGCCCACGGAGGGAGAGCGAATCATGGCCTTGGTTTCGTTGCGTCAACTTCTCGATCACGCCGCCGAGCACGGCTACGGCGTGCCCGCGTTCAACATCAACAACATGGAACAGCTGCTCGCCATCATGTACGCGGCGAAAAAGACGGATTCGCCGGTTATCATCCAGGCGAGCCGCGGGGCGCGCTCCTACGCCAACGACACGGTGTTGAAGCACCTGATCCTGGCGGCGGTCGAAATGTTTCCCGACATTCCGGTCTGCATGCACCAGGATCACGGCAACAATCCCCAGACGTGCATGTCGGCCATCACCAACGGTTTCAGCTCGGTGATGATGGACGGCTCGCTCAAGGAGGACGCCAAGACGCCCGCCAGCTATGACTACAACGTCGAGGTCACCAGAAAAGTGACCGACATGGCGCACATGGTCGGCGTGTCGGTCGAGGGCGAGCTCGGCTGCCTCGGCTCGCTCGAAACCGGCAAGGGCGACAAGGAGGACGGCCACGGCTTCGACGGTTCGCTCGACCACAGCATGCTGCTGACCGATCCCGACCAGGCCGCCGATTTCGTTAAGAAGACCAAGGTCGACGCGCTCGCGGTGGCGATCGGCACCTCGCACGGCGCCTACAAGTTCTCGCGCAAGCCGACCGGCGATATCCTGGCGATGGACGTGGTCAAGAAAATCAACGCCAAGCTGCCCGACACGCATCTGGTGATGCACGGCTCGAGCTCGGTACCGCAGGAATTGCAGGACATCATCAACAAGTTCGGCGGCCAGATGCCGCAGACCTACGGCGTGCCGGTTTCGGAAATCCAGGTCGGCATCAAATACGGCGTGCGCAAGGTGAACATCGACACCGATTGCCGCATGGCGATCACCGGCCAGATCCGCAAGGTGCTGGCCGAACACAAGGAAGAATTCGATCCGCGCAAGTTCCTCAAGCCCGCGCTCGAGGCGATGCAGAAGGTGTGCGAGGAACGCTATCAGCAGTTCAACACCGCGGGGCAGGCGTCCAAGATCAAGATAGTTCCGCTCGCCGAGATGGCCAAGCGCTACGCCGCCGGCAAGCTCGACCCCAAGGTGCACTGAGAACCCCGTGGCCCGACCGGTCAAGATCGCGCCGTCGATCCTCTCCGCCGATTTCGCCCGGCTCGGCGAGGAGCTGCGGGCGATCGACGCCGCCGGTTGCGATTACGTCCACATCGACGTGATGGACGGGCACTTCGTGCCCAACCTCACCTTCGGCCCGCCGGTGATCAAGGCGCTGCGCCCGCACACGCATAAGCCGTTCGACGTGCATTTGATGATCGACCCGGCGCAGCCGCACCTCGAATCCTACGCCAAGGCGGGCGCCGACATCATCACCGTGCACGTGGAGGCCGACGCCCATCTCGACCGCAGCCTGCAGGTGATCAAGGGCCTAGGCAAAAAGGCGGGGGTTTCGCTCAATCCCTCGACCCCGGCCGAGAGCGTCGCCTACGTGCTCGACAAGCTCGATTTGATCCTGGTGATGTCGGTCAACCCCGGCTTCGGCGGGCAGAGCTTCATTCCGTCGCAACTCGACAAGATCAGGCGCTTGCGCGAAATAATCGGCAGTCGCCCGATCGAGCTGGAAGTGGACGGCGGCGTCAACGCCGAAACCGCGCGCGCGGTGGCGGACGCCGGCGCCAACGTGCTGGTCGCCGGCAGCGCCGTGTTCAGCGGCAACGACTACAAGGCAACCATCGGCGCCATCCGCAAGGCGGCCGGCTGAGCGGCTTCAGCCGTCCTTTTCCGCAAACACCCGGCTCTGGCGGAGGTCTTCGGCCTCGATCAGGCTGAGTTCCGTCGCGCTCACGGGGCGGCCCGCCTTGATCAGGCGGTTGGCTTGGCGCAGCCGCGAGCGGTCGAGGGCGTTGCGGATCGAGCGCGCATTGGCGAAATTGGGGCGCGTTCGGCGCAGGCGCACGTATTCGGCCATGGCGCGTTCGCCTTCGGTACTGAATCGATAGCCCATTTGCGCCGCGAGCAGCTTGGCGATGGCCAGCAACTCCTCGTCGCCGTAATCGGGGAAATCGAGGTGGTGCGCGACGCGCGAAGCCATGCCCGGGTTGCTGCGGAAAAACGTGTCCATGCGGTCCTTGTAGCCGGCGAGGATGACGACCAAATCGTCGCGCTGGTTTTCCATCACCTGGAGCAGGATTTCGATCGCTTCCTGGCCGTAGTCGCGCTCGTTCTCCGGGCGGTAGAGGTAATACGCCTCGTCGATGAACAAGACGCCGCCCATGGCGCGCTTCAGCACTTCCTTGGTCTTGGGCGCGGTGTGGCCGATGTATTGGCCGACCAGGTCGTCGCGGGTGACCGCGACCAGGTGGCCTTTCTTGGAATAGCCGAGCCGGTGCAGGATCTCGGCCATGCGCAGCGCGACCGTGGTCTTGCCGGTGCCGGGATTGCCGGTGAAGCACATGTGGAGCGACGGCGCCGCGGTGACCAGCCCGGCTTTGCGCCGGGCGCGGTCGACCAGCAGCAGCGCGGCGATTTCCTGCAGGCGCGTTTTGATCGGCGCGAGCCCGACCAGATCGCGGTCGAGCTGTTCGAGCACACCGCCGATGCCGGCCTCGGCCGCTTCGGCGGCGAGGTCGATGGCCGGGGCGGGCGAAGCCTCGTCCATGGCGTGTCCGTCAGTCGTTATAGCGCTCGCCTTCCGGGCGGTCGGTCGCGTAGCTGTGCGTCGTATAGCGGATAGTGCGCCCGTCGGCTTCCTGGCGTACGACGCCGAAGCCGGGCTCGTTCTTCGGCCGCTGCACGATGAACGACATGCGCGGCGCTTCCCAGCCGCGGGTCGCGTCGAACGCGGTGACGCGGATGTACTGGCGCGGATAGGTTTTGCGGCATTCGTCGAGGATGGTCATCACGCCGGCCGCGTCCTTCTGGTCGAACAGCGGCTGGCCCATCATTTCCCAGTAGGTGTTGCGCGGATGGGGATCGTCGGTGAACTCGACGTTCACCGCCCAGCCGTTCTTGTGGGCGTATTCGACCTGCTTGACGATTTGCGCGTCGGTGAGGGGGGGCAGAAACGAGAATTGGCCTTGGGTGACGAACATGGGTCTAGTCCTTCCGGGCTCTAGCGCGACGCGGTCGCGGTCGGAACGAAATCGGGCGTGTCGGTCGATTCGAAGTTGAACGAAATGTTCTTCCAGGTGTCGAGGGCGGCTTTGAGCGGCAGGCACGATTTGGCGGCGGCCTCGAGGATTTGCGGCCCCTCGCGGAGATAGTCGCGGCCCTCGTTGCGCGCCAGGATCATCGCTTCGAGCGCGACCCGGTTGGCGGTGGCGCCGGCGGCGATGCCCATGGGATGGCCGATGGTGCCGCCGCCGAACTGCAACACCACGTCCTCGCCGAGGTAATGCAGCAATTGGTGCATCTGGCCGGCGTGGATGCCGCCCGAGGCGACCGGCATTACCGGACGCAAGCTCGCCCAGGGCTGGTCGAAGAAGATGCCGTGCTCCAGGTTCACTTTGTTGTGCGGCTCGCGCAGCACGTCGTAGATGCCGCGCACGGTGCTGGGATCGCCCTCGAGCTTGCCGACCACGGTGCCGGCGTGGATGTGATCGACGCCCGCCATGCGCATCCACTTGGCGATGACGCGGAACGAAATGCCGTGGTTCTTCTGGCGGGTATAGGTGCCGTGGCCGGCGCGATGGAGGTGCAGGATGATGTTGTTGCGCCGCGCCCACTTGGACATGGACTGGATAGCGGTGTAGCCGATCACCAGGTCGATCATGATGATGACGCTGCCCAGTTTTTTGGCGAACTCGGCGCGCTCGTACATATCCTCCATGGTGCCGGCGGTGACATTGAGGTAGGTGCCCTTGATCTCGCCGGTTGCGGCCTGGGCCTTGTTGACCGCTTCCATGCAGTAGAGGAAGCGGTCGCGCCAGTGCATGAACGGCTGGCTGTTGATGTTCTCGTCGTCCTTGGTGAAGTCGAGGCCTCCTTTGAGCGCCTCGTAGACGACGCGGCCGTAGTTGCGGCCCGAGAGCCCGAGCTTGGGCTTGACCGTGGCGCCGAGCAGCGGCCGGCCGAATTTATCGAGGCGTTCGCGCTCGACCACGATGCCGGCGGGCGGGCCGTCGAAGGTCTTGAGGTAGGCGACCGGAATGCGCATGTCCTCGAGCCGGAGCGCCTTGACCGCCTTGAAGCCGAACACGTTGCCGATGATCGAGGCGGTGAGGTTGGCGATCGAGCCGCCCTCGAACAGGTCGAGGTCGTAAGCGATGTAGGCGAAGAATTCGCCCGGGCGGTTGGGCACCGGATCGACCCGATAGGCCTTGGCGCGATAGACGTCGCAGGCGGTGAGGCGGTCGGTCCACACCACGGTCCAGGTGGCGGTCGAGGATTCGCCGGCGACCGCGGCGGCGGCTTCCTCGGGGTCGACGCCGGACTGCGGCGTGATGCGGAAGAGGGCGACGAGGTCTGTTTCCTTGACCTCGTAGTCGGGCTGCCAGTAGCCCATTTGCTTGTATTCGAGCACGCCCGCGGCCCACCGGCCGCCTTCCTTGATGGTCCGAACTCCGCCTTTGGCCATGGCCCATTCCTTTCCTTAAAATAAGTAGGGGCATGGGCATACTGATTGAATTTATGAATAAATGATAATAAAATGATTTTATAAATATCATAGCTTTTAATCTATAGGATTGGATACAGTGAAAAACGCGACTTTCCGCCAGCTCCGCGTGTTTTCGGCGATCGCCCGGCTCGGCAGTTTCACCCGCGCGGCCGAGGAAATGCACCTCACCCAACCGACGCTGTCGATGCAGGTACGCAAGCTCGGACTGACGGCCGGCCTGCCGCTCTTCGAGCAAATCGGCAAGAAGGTGTATCTCACCGATGCCGGCCGGGCGTTGCAGGAGTTCTGCCGCGAAGTGTTCGATGCTTTGGCGCGGTTCGAGATGACCGTCGCCGCGCTCAAGGGACTCAAAAGCGGGCGGCTCCGCCTCGCCGTGGTTTCGACCGCCGAGTATTTCCTGCCGCGTCTTCTCGGGCCGTTCAGCGCCGATCATCCCGGTGTCGAGTTTACCCTCGAAGTGCTCAACCGCGAACGCATGATCGAGCGGCTCAAGGCCAACGCCGACGATCTTTACGTGTTCGGATTTCCGCCCGACGACGTTGAAGTGGAATCGGTCCGCTTCATGGAAAACCCGCTGGTGGTGGTCGCCCGGCAAGATCATCCGCTGGCGCGGGATCGGCGCATTTCGCTCGCGCGCCTGATGGCGGAGCCGTTTTTGATGCGCGAACCCGGCTCCGGCACCCGTTCCGCCGCCGAGCGTTTCTTCGCCGAGCACGGCGCGCATCCCCGCGTGCGCATGGAGCTCGGCAGCAACGAGGCGATCAAGCAGGCGGTGCTTGGCGGTCTCGGCGTCTCGGTGCTGTCGCGTCACACCATCGAGCACGCCTCGGGTTTGGTCGAACTCGATATCCAGGGCTTTCCCTTGGTGCGGCACTGGTACCTGGTGCGGCCGAAGGGCAAGCGTGCGTCGGTGGTCGCCGGCGCCTTTTGCGCCTATCTGGCCCGAGTCACGGAGCCCCGCGTCGGCCTGTGGGCGTAACGGGGTTATCCCCGTTATCCACATCGCGTTCTGATTCCCCGCTCGATGTTGCATTGGCGCGACGCGATCGCGGCAAGAGCATGGAATATCGTAATTTTCGCCCGCCGAATGGCCAGCGGATCAAGCATTGGGTAAACTGAAGGCCGAACAAACAAGCGCCGATGGTGGCAAACGGCGCGAACGGGAGGGAACA